>FTEN01000075.1_pt1 | contig 29549 bp, 31 predicted proteins | sample 1640221 | NCBI WGS metagenome assembly FTEN01 (sample SAMEA3914816, study PRJEB12502) | metagenome | biome: forest; material: soil | place: USA | collected 2011-09-16 | depth 0.3 m | reverse complement strand
GCGGTGTTGGCGGCCGAGCCGCGCCTGCGGAACGAGGCGCCCGGCGGCGAATTCGCTCCCCGGCCTGCCGAGCGGCCTCCAACTCGCTTCGAGCAACGGGGTGAGAGACTCGGTCACGGAGTCTGGGACCTGTCTTTCCGGCGGATCTGACTCGAGCGGCGGTGCCGCGGCGGGCTTTAGCTGCCGAAGGTATTGCGCAGCCCGTCGATCACGAATTGCACCGCAAGAGCGCCCAGGATCACTCCCAACAGCCGTCCCGCGACGTTAGCCCCGGTCACTCCGATGATGCGCATCAGAGGGTCGGCCAGCCACATCATCACCAGCGAGATCGCCAGCACCAGGGCCACTCCCACGCTCAGGCCAAGGAACAACAGTGGCTGCCCGGCGATGTGAATGGGTCCGAACCACAACAGGATGGTAGCCAGCGCCCCGGGACCGGCAATGAAGGGAAACGCCAGCGGAAACACGGAGATATCGGCTCGCCGGCGGCTTTCAGCCTGCTCGTCCGTGGAGGTGCGCGTGCCGGATTCGCGCGCGAACACCATTTCGAGTGCGAGCAGAAACAGCAACAAGCCGCCGAATATTCGGAACGCCTCGAGGCTGATTCCCATCAGCTCCAGGAATGCCGCACCGCCCAACGCGAACAGCAGCAGGATCCCGGCCGCGACCACCACGGCTTTCGCCGCCATGCGACGCTTATAAGCGACATTCGCGCCCTGAGTCAGTTTACTGAACAGCGGAATCAGCGAGACCGGTTCCACGACCACGAAGAACACGACGAAGAATTTCAGCGGCTGATCGAGCATTGAGTGCGCTGCAGATCCGCGAAAGGGCACCAAGAAGTTCTTGAAAGCGTCACACGTGAAGCGCAACATCGACCGGCGCTCATACGCTGTGCGCCTCGAGCATAACAGCTCAGGAAGTCTGCACGAAGCCGCGGTGATTCGAGCGCTCAGGGACGATGCGGGATCGAAAAGCACAAGGACTGAGGCTGCGGCGGAGGTTTCAAGATGACGGCTCCTCATCCGGGAATCGGCGAGTGGTACCGCTTGAGCGGCGGCGAGACGTTCGAGGTCGTCGCGGTCGACGACGACGACGGCACGATCGAGATCCAGTACTTCGACGGTACGGTCGAGGAGATGGATGTCGAGGACTGGAACGGTCAGTGGGAGGACGGCGCGCTCGAAGCGGCCGAAGCGCCCGAGGACTGGAGCGGTTCGGTCGACGTCGAGTCCGTTGACAAGGAGAGCCGCGGCTCCGGCTCCGATGCCGTGGGCGATGACCGCGATCTGCGGGCGAGTCCGCTCGACGGCATCGACCTGTTCGAATAATCCGCGCCGGTTGCGCGTCAGCTCCGCTCGTCCGCCTCGAATTCCGTCCCGTCCGAGACAGCGAGCAAGGCTGGATCGACCTCGGCGGCGAGCATTACGAATCCCGCCTCGATCTCGAGCGGCACGCTGCGCAGCGAACGGCCCGCGCAGGGTCCCGCAACGCAGCAACCCGTCGATTTCTCGAACAATGCGCCGTGCGAGCAGCACACGATCAGCGAGCGGTCCGGTGTCAGGAACCGGTTCGGCAGCAGATTCAGCGGGTGGCGCGCATGCGGGCAGCAGTTGACGTAGCCCCTGACGGCCTCCCCGGCCAGTACGACGAAGCCGCGCAACGGCCAGTCCCCAGTCCCGATCGTGAACCCCCGCGAACCGAGCTCCTCCAGATCGCTCAGGCGGCAGACGACCCGCTCGACGTCAAACACGGCGGAGGTCATTCGCGCCGCCGGTCCATTGCAGCGATCGTTGAGCGTTTGATCCAGACGATCGCGAGGCCAGGGATCGCAATGGCGAAGCTCACTACGTAGTACGCGAACCAGCCGGCGTGATCCGCGATCCAACCTGCTGGATATCCGAGACTGTATCGCGGCAGCAGGGCGAGCGATGACAGGATCGCGTACTGAAAGGCGCTGAAACGGATGTCGCACATGGCCATGATGAGCGCCAGCAGCGCGACGTTGCCCATCGCACCGGCGACGTGCTCGACCGCCACGGCAACGATCATGACCGGATAGCTCTTGCCCGTGACCACCAGCGCGCAGTACAGCAGGTTGCTGAGCGCCATGAACACGCCAAACACCAACATGGAGCGCACCAGGCCCATCCGCACCATCAGGATACCGCCGAGCAGCGAGCCGCTGACCACGCTTGCGGTGAAGACCGCCTTCACGATCAGCGCGATCTCGGTCTTCGAGAACCCCGTGTCCAGCATGAAGGGAGTGAACAGCTTGTTCGAGAAGGCATCCCCGACCTTGAACAACAGCACGACGCCGATCAGCGCAATCGCACTCGGGGTACCGAGCAGCTCGCGCAAAGGCTCGACCACCGACTCGCGCAGGGATCGAGGCAGCGGCTGTGCGTAGTGCGGTTCCGGCGCGAGCCAGGTCGCGACACAGAACAGCAGCATGACTGCCGCGAGAATCAGAAATGCCTGCCGCCAGCCCAGAAAGTCGGCGAGCACGAGGGCGCTGGCGGCAGCCAGCCAGGACACCGCCCGGTAGCCGAGATTGGTGAGCGCTGCCGCCAGGCCGCGCTCCTGCGGCAGCGAGATGTCGGTCCGATAGGCATCGATCGCGATATCCTGGGTCGCGGAGCAGAACACGATCGCAACGGCGCACACCGTGATCGGAGTCAGCGCGACGGCCGGATCCTGGAAGGCGAACAGCGCAATCGCCAGCGCCAGTGCCAGCTGCATCACGAGCATCCAGCCGCGCCGGCGGCCGAGAATGCGCACGGGATACCGGTCCACCAGCGGAGCCCACAGAAATTTGAGCAGGTAGGGAATCGCAACGTACGACATCACGCCGATCGCGGTGTTGGTTGCGCCCGAGTCCTTGAGCCACGCCTGCAGCGCACTTTCGGTCAGCTGATTCGGATATCCGGATGCGGCCGCCAGGACCATGATCGCCAGCATTTTGGGGCTCGCCAGGACGGCACGCAGCGACGGCTTGTCGGGCGCCATGGCATCTTCGGACAGGGTGCTCATCGGACAATCATAGCGGCGCGGCGCATTCCGTGCGTGCCGCGGGCGTTGACAGTGTGCAGCCGCCGGTGCACCGTCGCGCGCAACTGTTCACAGGCTGCGGGCAAGCGGACGATTCATGCAGGAGTATCAGCTCAAGTTCATCGAGCTCGCGCTGGCGCGCAACGCCTTGCGCTTCGGCAGTTTCAAGCTCAAATCCGGCCGCGAGAGCCCCTATTTCTTCAACGCGGGCCTGTTCAGCGACGGCGAGGCGGCCCTGGTGCTGGGGCAGTGTTACGCGGGCGCCATTGCGCGCTCCGGGATCGAGTTCGACATGGTATTCGGACCCGCTTACAAGGGGATTCCCCTTGCCACGGCAACCGTCATTGCCCTGGCAGAGCAGCACGACCGCAGCGTTCCTTACGCGTTCAACCGCAAGGAGCCGAAAGAGCACGGCGAGGGCGGCCATATCGTGGGTAGCCCGCTGCAGGGGCGCGTGCTCATCATCGACGATGTCATCACAGCCGGCACCGCCATACGGGAGTCTCTCGATATCATCCGGGCGGGCGGCGCTACGCCCGCCGGCGTGGCTCTTGCGCTCGACCGGCAGGAGCGCGGCCAGGGGAAACTCTCGGCGGTGCAGGAGATCGAGGCGTCGCACGGCCTCAAGTGTGTGAGCGTAGTCACACTTACCGACCTGATCGACGCCCTGTCCCGTCCCACCCGGGGCCCGGCGCGCATTTCTGCAGAGCAGCTCACATCCCTGCGCGCCTACCGGGAGACCTTCGGGGTCACTTGAGGCTTGCCACCGACGCCACCTCCGGCGGAATATCCGGAAAGTTCGATGAATTTCATCGGGGTGTGTCGCATGCGGGCTCAGGGGCCGCGTTTTGCAGCAATGCTGCTCGGAGTTTCGGCCGCACTCGCGGCCGCAATGGCCGGCGCCGCGGAATCGTCCTCCAAGGGCGTCGCGTACCGCTGGGTGGACGAGCAGGGTGTCGTGCACTATGGCGACCGGGTCCCCCCGCAGTATGCGCAGAAGGAGCACTCGATCCTCAACACGCAGGGAGTGGAGGTCCAGAAGCTCGATGCTCAAAAGTCGCCCCAGCAGATCGCCGACGAGGCCCGCACGCAGCAGGAGGTCCTGCGGCAGAAGCAGCACGACAGCTTCCTGTTGACGACCTACACGTCGGTGAAAGACATCGAGGCTCTACGGGATGAGCGTCTCGAGCAGTTGAACGTTCAACGCGCCGCCGCACAGCAGTACGTGGAAAGCCTGCGCTCGCGCCTGTCCTCCCTGCAGACTCAGGCTCTGCACTTCCGGCCGTACAGCCCGAAGCCCGGTGCTCGCCGCATGCCCGACGAGCTCGCCGAATACCTGGTCCGCACCCTCTACGAGATGCGCACTCAGAGCAATGCCATCGTAGCCAAGGGAACGGAGGCGAGCACGCTCAGGAGCCAGTTTCAGGCGGACATCGAGCGTTACCGCGAGCTGCACGCGGTGCACGACAAGCGCTGAAAGACGCGCGGTTTCCTACTGCGTGCCCGAGTGCCCGAAACCGCCTGCGCCCCGCGCGGTGCCCGCGAAGTCAGGCACGACTTCCAGCTCCACTTGCACCACCGGCACGATCACGAGTTGCGCGATGCGCTCGCCAGGATTGACCGTGAAGGACTCGCGGCCGCGATTCCAGCAGGACACCATGAGCTGGCCCTGGTAGTCGGAGTCGATCAGGCCGACCAGGTTGCCGAGCACGATGCCGTGCTTATGTCCCAGACCCGAGCGCGGCAGAATGACTGCCGCGAGGGAAGGATCCTCGATATGAATGGCGAGTCCCGTGGGAATGAGCTCCGCGCGGCCGGGCTCGAGCACCAGGGGCTCGATCACGCAGGCACGCAGGTCCAAGCCCGCAGAGCCTGCCGTTGCATACGCTGGAAGTGGAAACACGCTGCCGATGCGCGCGTCCATGATCCGCACCTTCAGTGGGCGGCGGGTGCCTGCGCTCACGCTCACTAAGCCCGAACAGTGCCGCGCTGCGGCGCGTTGGCGATCCGTGCGCTGGCAAACGACTTCGCGATCATGCCAACGAGCTCGCGGGCGAGCGCGAGCTTTGAGGCCCTGCCCAGCTCCTCGCGGCCGTTGCGCCACAGGACGATCAGCTGGTTGTCCTCGCAGTCGAAGGCCTTGTCGTGGCCGACTTCATTGGCTGCGATCATGTCGAGATTCTTTTTCATGAGTTTGGCGCGGGCGTGCTGCTCCACCGACTCGGTCTCCGCCGCGAACCCCACGACGAAGGGCCTCTCCGGCCTGGCGGCGACCGTCGCCAGGACATCCACGGTCCGCTCCATGCTGATCTCCAGCGTGTCGGAGGTCTTCTTGATTTTCTGTTCCGCCGCCTGCGTCGGCCGGTAGTCGGCCACCGCCGCAGTCGAGATGAAGATGTCGATTCCCTCCACCTCTCGCAGCACGGCCGTGAGCATGTCCGCGGCGCTCTCCACGTCGATGCGGCGCACGCCCGGAGGAGTTGGCAAGCTCACCGGACCGCACACGAGGACCACGTCGGCTCCCGCCTCTCGCGCCGCCTGTGCCACGGCGAATCCCATTTTGCCGGAGCTGCGGTTGCTGATGAAACGCACCGGGTCTATGCGCTCGCGCGTAGGCCCCGCAGTGATCAGTACGCGCCGGCCCTGCAGTGGTCCATTGCGGAGAACCACAGTTGCAGCGCGGTCCGCGAGCTCGATGGGCTCCAGCATCCGGCCGGCGCCGACCTCGCCGCAGGCCTGATCCCCTTCCGCCGGGCCGAATGTCTGCACACCGCGACTCTGCAGTGTCGTCACGTTCGCGCGCGTCGCCGCATTGGCCCACATGACCCTGTTCATGGCAGGCGCCAGGGCAATCGGCGCCTCGGTGGCCAGGCATATCGTGGTCAATAGATCGTCCGCCTGGCCTGTTGCCAGACGGGAGATGAAGCCGGCGCTGGCGGGCGCGACGAGAACCAGATCCGCCCACCGTGCGAGCTCGATATGTCCCATGGCAGCTTCCGCAGCCGGATCCCACAGGTCGGTGCGGACCGCGTGACCCGATACGGCCTGAAACGTCAGCGGCGTCACGAACTCCCGCGCAGCCGCTGTCATCACGACCTGGACGTCGGCGCCGCGCTCGCGCAGGCGCCGCACGAGATCGGGGCTCTTGTAGGCGGCGATGCCGCCCGTGACTCCCAGAAGAATCCGTTTGCCTTGCATTGAGATCTCGTTCCCGTACGTCGGGAGGATTATCCGGCGGCCCTCCCCGCATGCGCAAACGACACCTCGCAAAGTGGGATTTTGGGCGTTCGCAGCCCCTTTCTCCCCCTCCCGGGCGGCCTCACGACACCTCACACTGCCGCTTTCGAGCAGTCGAGGCATGCCGAACGATGTCCATCCGTGAGTGGCCCAGAGCTGAACGACCGCGCGAGAAGCTGATCGAGCATGGGGCCCACGCGTTGTCGGACGCCGAGCTGCTGGCGCTGCTGATCGGTTCCGGACTGAAGGGCCGGTCGGCCGTCGAGGTGGCGCGAGACCTCATCGCCGGCTTCGGCTCCCTGCGCGAGCTGCTCAGTGCCGACCGCGCGCGCTGGCAAAGGCAGCCGGGCCGCGGAATCGGTCCAGCCCGCTACGCTGCACTGCAGGCCGCCCTGGAGCTGACCAGGCGGCACTACTGCCAGGCACTGCGCGTGAGTTCGGCATTGAACGCCCCCGATGCCACCCGGAAGTTTCTCCTGGCCCAGCTTCGGGATCGACCCTATGAGGTGTTCTGCTGCCTGTACCTCGACAACCGTCACCGGCTCATCGCCTTCGAGGAGCTGTTCCGGGGAACGATCAACGGCGCCAACGTACATCCCCGCGAGGTTCTGCGGCAGACCCTGTTACACAACGCGGCCGCCGTCATCCTGGCCCACAACCACCCCTCGGGCGTGCTCGAGCCGAGTCAGCCGGACGAGCTCATCACCGTGCGTCTCAGGGATGCCCTGGCTCTCGTGGACGTGCGCGTGCTGGACCACTTCATCGTGGGGGACGGCCGCTGCTTCTCGTTCGCCGAGCACGGGTTGCTGTGACGCGGTCCGCCGCCCGCGGCCTGCCCGGATTGCGGCCCCGCCCGCAGGTCGGGTGCCCCCCGGCCTGTCCGGATTTGCGATCCCGGCCCCACACCCGACCCTCCGCAGCCGCATCAGCTTGAAGTCCAGGGGGCTTAGCTGGTATAAAGCGCGGCTCCGGCGAGGTCCGGCCTGGCCTGGCCTCGTCTCCTAATCCCTTGAATAGAAAGCAGTTAAGCGTATGTCCCGCGTCTGCGAGATCACTGGCAAGAGGCCGGCCGTCGGCAATCGAGTCTCTCACGCCAACAACAAGAAGCGTCGCCGCTTCCTGCCGAACCTGCACAACCAGCGGTTCTGGCTCGAGACCGAGAAGCGCTGGGTGTCCCTGCGCATTTCGACGAATGGCCTGCGCACCATCGAGAAGAAGGGCATCGACCAGGTCGTTGCCGAGCTGCGCGCCCAGGGCATGAAGATCTGACGCCGCTGCCGCGGCCAACGTAAGGACTTTCCCATGCGTGAGAAAATCAAGCTCCTGTCCTCGGCAGGGACCGGACATTTCTACGTCACCACGAAGAACAAGCGCCTGCACCCGGACAAGCTGGAAGTGCGCAAGTTCGACCCCGTCGTCCGCAAGCACGTGGCGTACAAGGAATCGAAGATCAAGTAGCGCCTCGAGGGCGCGGCGAACGGCCGCACGCTGCTACGCCATCGAAGGCCCGGCCAGTCCGGGCCTTCTGCGTTTTGTGGGTTAACCTTGTCCGCATGCCCGAGCTCCCAGAAGTCGAGACCACGCGCCGGGGAATCGAGCCGCACGCCGTAGGTCGCCGCATCGTCACGCTGAGCGTTCACGAGCCACGGCTACGCTGGCGGGTCGAAGACGATCTACCGCAAAAGGTGGCCGGAAATCGCATTCTGCAGGCCAGGCGGCGCGCCAAGTATCTGCTGCTCGAGCTGGAATCCGGCACCCTGCTGCTGCACCTCGGAATGTCGGGCAGCCTGCGTGTGCTGCGAGGCGACACCCCGCGAGTGGCGCACGATCATTTCGACCTGCTGCTGGATTCGGGTAACACGCTCCGGTTCAACGACCCGCGGCGCTTCGGCAGCCTGCACTACACGACAGGCGATCCGAGCGAGCACCCGCTGCTGGCAAACCTCGCGCCGGAACCCTTCGATGACGCATTCAACACGGACTATCTCTGGCGCGTCACCAGAAGGCGTCGCGTCGCCATCAAACAGCTGTTGATGAACAGCAGACTCGTGGTCGGCGTCGGCAACATCTACGCAAGCGAGGCGCTGTTCCGAGCGAAGATCCGCCCGCGCCGGCAGGCGCGCAGCTTATCGCGGGCCGAGGTTGCAAGACTCGCGCGTGCCGTCCGCTGCATTCTCGCGATGGCAATCCGGGTGGGCGGAACGACGCTGCGCGACTACGTCGGTGCCGACGGCGAGCCCGGATACTTCCGGCAGAAACTCTACGTCTACGAACGCGAGTCCTGCCGAAACTGCCGCGGGCGCATCCGTCAACTCACCCAGGGCCAGCGTTCGACGTATTATTGCCCGACGTGTCAGAAGTGAGCGAGAAGCGGGAGCGGCATGAGTGAGCTTGTAATCGCGCATCTTTCGAGTGTCGATGCCATCCTCGGCGGCGTGATCCGCGTGGCGGGACCGTACACGCTCGCGGCGGAACTGGACTGCGCTCCCTTCCAGTCGCTCGCCCAGGCGATCGCCCATCAGCAATTGAACGGTACGGCGGCGCGGACGATTCTCAACCGTTTCGTCATCGCGTGCGGTGACGGTGCGTTCCCAACTCCGCGGGCCGTTCTCACCACGCCCGAGGCCACTCTGCGCACGGCAGGATTCTCGTTTGCAAAGATTGCCGCCCTCAGGGACCTTGCGGCCAAGACCCTCGAAGGCGTCGTTCCGGACCACGACACCCTGCACGCGCTCGAGGATGGGGAAATCATCTCACGCCTGACACAGGTGCGCGGAATCGGCCGCTGGACCGTCGAGATGCTGCTGATGTTCCGGCTGGGCAGGCCCGACATTCTGCCGATCGATGACTTTGGCGTGCGCAATGGATTCCGCCTCGCGTACGGCCTGCGGAAGATGCCTGAGCCCGCAGCTCTTGCCGTGTTCGGGGAGCGCTGGGGGCCTTATCGAACAGCCGCTGCCTGGTACCTGTGGCGCGCGGTCGAGCTGTCTCGTGCCGGAACGCTGCCCAAACCCGCGGAACCCCTGCGTCTGCCTCGCTTGCGGCGCAAGCGCCGCAGGGCTCAAGCATCCCGCACGGCCCGCGCAACCCGCACGAGCGTCGCATCCAGCAAAACCCGAGCGACTGGGGGCAAAGGATTACGGCGCAAAAGCCCGATCAAGAAACCTCGGACCCCACGCGCAGTCAGGAAAGAGCCGTCGCGGCGCGCGCGTAAGTGATGCTCAGCAACAATTGCTCTTCCCCGGCCTGCATGTTGGGAGGACGCTCGCTACCATCGAGGTTGTAACAGACCGTCAGGCTGTCCTCGTCGAGCTGAAAGATCGCGTGCAGGGTTCGGCCGGCGCTCGGGCCGTCCCTCCCGACGATGTCCAGCGTAGCCGGCCGCGCCAGCGGGTTCATAAGATAGCTGCCACTGTCGACGACATGGTTGGCACGATCGATGATGCTGTAGCCACCGCCTTCGAGCACGAGATATTTGACTCGCAGCTCACCCACGAACAGCGGCTTGCCCGCCACGTCCGCCGCCACTGGCACCCAGGTTCCTTCGAGACTGCGTTGTTGCGGGACGTGCATCGTGAATCTCACACCCGCCGGTGTTTCTTGAGCTCTGCCTCGACGAGGGGATGTACGAATTCGTGCACATCGCCGCCGAGCACGGCGATTTCCCTCACCAGCGTCGATGAGATGAAGGTGAACTGCTCCTGAGGCGTGAGAAACACCGTCTCGATCTCCCGAGCCATGTGCCGGCTCATGTTGGCGAGCTGGAATTCGAACTCGAAATCCGAAACCGCCCGCAGCCCGCGAACCACCACCGTGGCCTTGTTGGCACGCGCAAACTCCACCGTCAGCCCCGAGTAGCCCTGAACTTCGACGTTCGACAGGTCGTGCAGCACGCGGCGTGCCATGTCCACCCGCGCGTCGAGCGGGAACAGTGGCGCTTTGTTGGGGTTTGCCGCGATCGCGACGATGACGTGCGCGAACATGCTCGCCGCGCGGCGCACGAGATCCTGGTGGCCGTTGGTGATCGGATCGAAGGTGCCCGGATAGATGGCATTCATTCTGCGACGCTCCCCCTCTCGACGGCCTCTCGAGTCAGCAGATGATACCCGACCTCTCCTGCCTGCTTCGCCTTGACAGTCGTCCAGGCCGGCGGCAGCGGAGGCAGTCCGTCACGCGCGGCGCACTCGACATAGATCAGCGCGCCGGGCGCCAGCCACGGCCGGCGCTCGAGCAGCTCGGCCGCGCTGCGCAGCAGGTCGCCCGCGAACGGCGGATCGAGGAACACGATGTCGAAAGGCTCCGCCACGCCGTGCAGAAATTGCAATGCGTCGGTCTGCTCGACGCGCGCGCCGCCGGCACCCCACTCGGCCAGCCGGGAGCTCAGCTCCCGCGCGGCGGCCCCGTCGCGCTCGACGAAGCAAAGCTGGGCAGCGCCGCGCGACAGCGCTTCCAGTCCCAACGCGCCGCTGCCTGCAAAAAGATCCAGGCAGCGCGCCGCTGACACGCGGCCGCCGAGCCAGTTGAACAGAGTCTCGCGCACCCGATCGGGTGTGGGCCGGATCTGCGGCGACGGCGGAAAGCGAAATCGCCGCCCCCGCCAGGTCCCCCCGATGATTCTCAATTGCCGCGCGTGGGTCGTTCTCTGCAAGATCTGCACTCGCTCGTAAGGCGGGGCGCTTCCCGCGGCGGCGGCTTGCCACCTTTCTTGCGCTAAGCGTACTCTAGCCGCCGACTACTACAAGCGACTGCGTGCGCAGCCTTCGATGGCGGCCGACCCGAGTGGGGGACAACCGTGAGGGATATGGACAGACTCATTGCGGCTGCTGTCCTGGCAGCCGCCCTGTGTATCGGCGGCTGCTCGGGATCCGGACACGGCACTGTTGGGACCACGGACTCGACCAGCGGCAACGGCAACCCCGGGGGCTCCGCTCCCGTGCCCCAGCCGGCCGCGACCGCCGCGCTGTTCCAGCCGCTGCAGGGCATCCTGCCGTATCCGACAGACCTGTACTTTGCCGGGTCCACCGACGGCACTGTCAACATCCAGCCCGCCAACGCGCTCATTCCCGGCCAGGCGGCCATCAATGCGCTCGATGGCTTTTCGACGACCGCCGTCATCCGCGCCCGCTTCGCCGGAGCCCTCGATCCTGCCTCCTTCACCGCAAGCTCCGTCGTGGTCGTGCAGGTCACCATCGACAATACGACGCGGGCGACGACCGGTGTCGTCGCGCCGCTGACGTTCGGAACCGATTTCACGGTCGCAGTGGGGACGGAAGCCGGCGTGGGCAATACCATCCTGGAGATACGCCCGACGCACCCGCTCGTGCCGAGCACGGGAGCCACCGACAACGGTTATCTCGTGCTGCTCACCAACGGGGTCACGGTCTCCGGAACGCCCGCCACTGCCGACAGTGACTACGCGACCATCAAGAGTGCTCTACCGACGTGCACGAGCATCAGCGACGCCTCACTCAACGGAATCTGCCGCCTGACCGGAGCGCACCTGCAGATCGCGGCTGGGCTGGGCATCAACCCGGCAAACGTCGTCCTGTCCTTCAGTTTCTCGACGCAGTCGACCACGGACACCCTGGCGGTCGTTGCAGCTACTGCAACCGCAAAGCCCCTCACCGTGCACAACACCGGCCTGACCACGGCTCAGGCGGATCCGCGGCTCGCGGGTCACGCCAACATCTATCTGGGCACGCTCAGCATTCCCTACTATCTCAGCCGTTCCGCTCCGCTCACCGGATACTGGCAAGGCGGCCCGTCGCCGCTGGACGCCAGCAGTCATTTTCTCACCCGCTTCAACCCCGTGCCGATCGCAACGGAAACCCTGCAGATACCGGTGCTGGTCACCGTTCCGAACGCGAGCTCGGTCGCCGGCGCGGCAAAGCCCGCAGGCGGCTGGCCAGTGACGATTTTCGAGCACGGCATCACGCGCAACCGCTCCGACATGCTCGCGGTCGCGGATGCATTCGCGGACCGCGGCTTCGTGGTCGTGGCCATCGACCTGCCTCTGCACGGCATCACCGACCGCACCAACCCGCTGTACGCCTCCGGGGCCAATCCGCTGTACGCCGGACTGTCCCTGCAGGCGAGCGGCTCGATCGAGCGCACGTTCGATCTGGATGTCATCGACAACGCGACGGGCGCTGCCACTGCGGACGGACAGATCGATCCTTCCGGCTCGAGCTTCATCAATCTCACGAGCCTGCTCACCTCACGCGACAATCTGCGTGAGGCGGCCGCCGACCTCATCACGCTGACGCGCTCCCTGCCGGCGCTGAATCTCGACGCCGACCCGGCCGGCGACATCGACGCGACCAGGATTCACTTTCTCGGCCACTCCCTCGGTGCGATCGTCGGGGGTGTGTATCTCGGCATCGCCTCGAGCGGCGATGTGGGGACGGGGACATTGGCGATGCCAGGCGGCGGCATCGCGCAGCTGCTGCGCGACTCGCCGACTTTCGGACCGCGTATCATCGCAGGATTGCAGGCCGAAGGACTGCAGCAGGGTACGACTCTGTTCGAGCAATTCTTCCGTGACGCGCAGACCGCGGTGGACTCCGGCGATCCGATCAACTTCATCGCGGCCGCGGCCGCCCGGCATCCTCTGCACCTCATCCAGGTGGTCGGCGGCGGCGCAGTGCCGCCCGATCAGGTAGTCCCGAATTCGGCGACCCAGCGCCTGATCGCGGCGGCGGGACTGACGCGCATCGCCGCCCCCGTCGCGCCGGGACCCGTGATCGTCGCGAGCGGCTCGCCGCCGGGTCATCGCGCCTACGTGAACTTCCTGTTCGGCAATCACGGCTCGATCATCGATCCGACCGCGAGTCTGGCCGCGACGACCGAGATGCAGACCGAGGCGATTTCCTTCGCGCTCGGCTCACCGCCGGCGCTGCCTGCGGGGACCCTGATCCTGATAGGCAATCCGGCGGTCATCCAGCCTTAGCCGCCAAAGGGCGTGGCGGCCGCTACAATAGCCGGCCAGCGGAACGCCCATGATTTTCAAACGCAAAACTCCCCAGCCCCCGGGCGGCAGCGCGCCGCAGGAACCGCAGACGGGCTTCTTCGACCGCCTGCGCAGCAAGCTCAACCGGGGGCCCTCGTGGCTCACGTACGACCTGTCGAACCTGTTCCATGGCCGCAGGATCGATGCCGACATCCTGGACGAGCTCGAGAGCCGGCTGCTCATGGCCGACGTCGGCGTCGATGCGACGCAGCACATCCTGGCGGGGCTGCAGAAAAAGGTGGCGCGCAACGAGCTGGCGGATGTCGAGGCGCTCATCGCGGCTCTGAAAACGGCCATTGCCGAGATTCTCGCCCCGTGTGCTGTGCCGCTCGCCATCGACGAGCAGCGCAAGCCATACGTCATCCTCGTGGTGGGCGTGAACGGCTCGGGTAAGACGACGAGCATCGGCAAGCTCGCGCGCAAGCTGGCGGACGAGGGGTGCAGTCTCATGCTCGCCGCGGGCGACACGTTTCGCGCCGCGGCGATCGAGCAGCTCAACATCTGGGCTGAGCGCTCGGGCGCCGAGTTCGCCGCGCAACAGGCGGGCGCGGATCCGGGTGCGGTCGTGTTCGATGCGCTGCAGTCCGCGCGCTCGCGCGGCATTGACGTGCTGCTCGCGGATACTGCCGGACGCCTGCATAGCCAGTCGCACCTGATGGAGGAGTTGAAGAAGGTCAAGCGCGTCATCCAGCGCGTCGACGCTTCGGCCCCGCATGAAGTCCTGCTCGTCCTCGATGCCAACCAGGGTCAGAATGCCCTTTCGCAGGCGCTGCAGTTCCACGCGGCGGTAGGCGTGACGGGTATCGTGCTCACGAAGCTCGACGGCACTGCAAAGGGCGGCATCGTCCTGGCCATCGCACGCAAGCTCGGCCTGCCCATTCGCTTCATCGGCATCGGCGAGCAAGCCGAGGACTTCGGCGAATTCGACGCACAGGCGTTTGCAACTGCTCTGGTCGAGGGGCCTTCAGCCTCCCCCGCTGCGCCCGATGCCGGACGCACCAGCGCCGCAGCGCGAAGGTAACCTCGGCTCATGATCGTCTTCGACCGCGTCGGTAAACGCTATCCCAATGGGCGCGAGGCGCTGTCCGGCGTGAGTCTCAACATTCACACGGGCGAGATGGTGTTTCTGACAGGGCGCTCGGGCGCAGGGAAGAGCACCGTTCTGAAGCTCATCGCATTGCTGGAGCGCCCCTCCCGGGGCGGTGTGCTCGTGGGCGGAAAGAACACGAGCAGTCTCCCGGCACGTCACATACCGGCGTTCCGACGCAACATCGGCATGGTGTTCCAGGATCACAAGCTGCTCAGCGACCGGCCCGTATTCGACAACGTGGCGCTGCCGCTCGTCGTCGCCGGTGTCCCGATGAAGGAGACCGACAAGCGCGTGCGGGCGGCTCTGGACCAGGTGGGCCTGCTGGGCAAGGAACGGATGCTGCCCCTCGAGCTCTCCGTCGGCGAACAGCAGCGCGTCGGTATCGCGCGCGCCGTGGTGAGTAAGCCGCCGCTGCTGATCGCGGACGAGCCGACGGGAAACCTGGACCCGGACCTCGCCCTGGAAGTGATGAGATTGTTCCGGCGGTTCCAGGACGTCGGCGTCACCGTCGTCGTCGCCACCCACGATCTGCATCTGGTCCGCGAGTTCGGCCAACGCGAGATCGTTCTGGACAACGGCCAGGTACAGGGTGACGCCGGCGATTCGCTGCCGAGCGTGATGGCAACGCGATGAGCCTCGCCGGCTACTCAGCGCGACATGCGCAGGCGTTTCTCGGCGCACTGGGCAGGCTGGCCCGCAACCCACTCGCGAGCGCTCTCACCCTGTTGGTGATCGCCCTGGCGCTGGCGCTCCCGACGGCGCTGCGTCTGTTCGTCAGCAATGCACAGGTCGCGACGGGTGGCTTTGCGAACGCCGTGGATCTGTCCGTCTACCTGAAGACGGACGTGCCGCTCGCGAAAGCGCAGCAGCTGGCCCGCACAGCGCGAGAACGCTCGGAAGTGGCTGACGTAACGCTGATCCCCGCGGATCAGGCGCTCGAGGAATTCCGCACGTACTCCGGATTCGGCACCGCACTCGAGGCCCTCAAGGACAATCCGCTGCCGCACGTATTGCACATCCGGCCGCGCGTCGCGACGGAGTCCCCCGCGACTCTGGAAGCGCTCAAGCGCTACCTGTCGGCGTGGCCCGAGGTCGACACCGTGCAGATGGATTCGGAGTGGGTCAATCGCTTCAACGCGATTCTGGATGTTCTACAGCGCCTGCTCGCAATGGCCGCGATACTGCTCGGTGCCGGCGTACTGGCCGTGATCGGCAATACGATCCGGCTGGAGATTCTCAACCGCCGCGCGGAGATCGAGGTGACGAAGCTCGTCGGCGGCTCGAACGCTTTCGTGCGCCGGCCCTTTCTGTACACGGGAGTTCTGTACGGCCTCGGCGGGGCGCTGCTCGCCTGGGCCATCGTGGAGATCGCGGTCATCGTGCTAGGTCAGCCGGTAGCAACGCTCGCGCAGCTCTACGCAAGCCGGTTCACACTTCAGGGACCTTCGCCGGACGATCTCGGCGCGCTACTCGGCGCCGGAACCGTACTTGGCTGGCTTGGAGCGTGGATCTCCGCCGCTCGACACTTACGGGGCATCGAGCCGCGCGCTTAGCGGGCGAAAGCCGCATCTTTTGCCCGCGGGCACAAAGCGCCGCAGGCGACTTTGTGCAATCGGACTAGGTGCCGCGGCGAGCTGTAGGTGCGCATGCACCTGCTCAGCGGGATTTGCACCTCAGTCCGGCGGGTTGTTGGCGCGCAGGAAGGCGACCGTCGACTGCAGCATCTGCAAGCGCGTGTCGCTGCGCGACAGCCAGTGATCCTCGTGCAGCAGCGTTACCAGCTCGACCGGCTTGTTCGCCTTCTTGAGCGCGTCGTACATCAGCTGGCTCTGCTCGAAAGGCACAACGGTGTCGTCCCGCCCGTGAATCAACAGCACCGGCACCTTCACGGCGTCGATGCGCCGCAGGGGCGAAATCGTGGCGAGCACGGGATCATCGGGGCCGGTTGCGCCCATGTAGCGATCCCAATAGCGCTCGGAGAGCTGGGTGTTGCGCCCCACCTTCGGACCCTGACCCAGGAGGAACCGCGGCACGTCCGCAATTCCCGCGATCGAGACGGCACAGCGATACACGCCGGAATCCAACGTGACACCGGCCAGCGCGGCGTAGCCACCATAGCTGCCGCCGACGATACACACTCGTGCCGGATCGATCGTGCCCTCCTTGGCGAGATAGCGCACACCGTCCGACAGATCAGTCTGCATCTTCCTGCCCCACTCTCCGAAGCCGGATGACATGAAGTGCCACCCCAGGTTGGAGCCGCGATAGTTGGGCCGCAGCACCGCATAGCCCTGTGCGGCCAGCGCCTGCGACCACCAGTCGAAGTCCGCTGAGTCAAAGACGGCCGGCCCCCCATGCGGGAGTACGACGAGCGGCAGCTTGGAGGGCGTCCGGTCGGCAGGCATCGTCAGCAGCGCAGGAATGGTCAGCCCGTCGGCCGCGGGATATTTGATGCGCCTGACCTCCAGCGGCAGGCCCAGGCCCTGATACACCTCGCCGAGCACGGCGGCGCGATGCGCCTGGGTATCGACCAGCAGATACACCAATCCGTGCTTGCGACCGTCGACCCGCACGATGACCTTCTGAAAGTCATCCGCAGCCGATGTCAGCCGCAGGCGCTCCCCCGGGAAGCCGCGCACGATGGAATCCCACTGCGCCTCCCGCACCGGATCGAAGAACACGTAACGGATGTCGTCGCCGATCCGTTCGCCACCGATCATGCGGCGGGTGCGGGAATCCTCGATCGGCAGACTCAGGAAACCCTGCTCGCTCATCGGGGCACCGAAGGTGCCGTCGGTGAGCGACAGGAGTCGCCACACCGGATCGCCGCCCTCGACGGACTCCATCAGGATCGCATCGCCGCTCGGCCCGAAGCCCAGCATTCGCGGGTAGTCGATGGCTTCCGTGCCGGAGGCGGTGGGAAGAGATGGCCGTCGCGGCCCGTCTTGAGCACCCAGCGTCGCTCCGATTCGTAGTAATCCTCCTCCGCAACCACCTGTCCCGCATCGTTTACGAGCCAGCCACGCGTGGCCCACGAGCCTTCCCTGACCAGATCCTCGGTGTCGTTCTGCAGATCGATGCGGAACAGCCCCGGCAAAGTCCGATCGGTGACGAAGGTCCCCGGAACGAACAGCACCGTCCGGCCTTCGGGATGAGTGATCATTACCCGGCCGTTGAGCGTCGTCAGCAGGTTGAGCTTCTTCCTGATCGGCAGCGGCAGGATCGTCGTGGTGCGGGCGCGGATGTCATAGACCTGCAGTCCGAAGAGCTCCTGTCGCCTGCCAATGAACCCTTCCGGCAGCGTGGTCATCGATGTTGTGATCAGCAGATGATCCTCGTCCGCCCAGTCGATCGCGCGCAACTTCGATTCCCCTGTCTTCAGGCCGCCGAGCATTTTGCCGTCGGTGAGGGACTTGATGATGATGCCGCGGCTGTTGCCTTCGGTCTGCACGAAGGCGATGCGGGAGCCGTCCGGCGACAGGGCTACTTCCTCCAGGTTGGGCAATCGCCCGTACAACTCGAGGGGAGCGGCGTGCGCACTTGCCGTGCAGAGCAGCGCGACCAGCAGGGCCAACGGCGTCGAGCAGGCAACACCTGCCACTCGCGGCAACACACACCTGTGAGACTTCATCCGTCGCGTGCTCGACATTCTTACATTTCCCTTACGGCCGTTCGACGCGATGCCTGTCAATGATTCCCCTCTCCCGGCCTGACTTTCCCGCGAAACGTGTGATAGACGAACACGGTGTAGCCGAGAATGACGGGCAGCAGAATCGCGAGGCCCACCAGAATGAATCCCTGGGATTTCGGTGCGGCGGCGGCATCCCAGATCGTGACTGAGGTCGGCACCAGGTAGGGCAGCGTCGAGACGGCCAGGCCGACGAAGGAGATCACGAACAATCCCACGGCGCTGTAGAACGCGGCGGTGGGATGCTTTCCCCCGAGCCCCCGCCAGCAGGAAACGGCGAGCACTGCGGTCAGCAGCGGAACAGGCGACAGATACAGCAGGTTGGGCCAGCTGAACCAACGCTGCGCAATCCGCTCGAACTGCAGCGGCGTCCAGACACTGACCAGCACGATGAACGCGACCAGAACGGCCAGCAAGGGACGGGCGCTACGCCGCGCGCTGCGCTCGACACCTCCGGCGGTCTTCATTACCGTCCAGCAGGCCCCGAGAAGGGAGTAACCGACGACGAGACCCGCTCCGCACATGAGGCTGAACGGCGTGAGCCAGTCGAAGGCCGATCCACTGAACTGTCCCTGGTCGACCTTGATCCCGGTCAACAGGCCACCGACCATGACGCCCTGCGCAAATGCGGCGAGGGTCGACCCCGCAGCGAATGCGACGTCCCATTTCTCATGGTGGGGCTTGGCGATCCAGCGAAACTCGAACGCCACACCGCGCAGCACCAGAGCCAGGAGCATGGTGAAGAGCGGAACATACAGCGCGGGTGCGATGATGGCGTACGCCCGCGGGAACGCGACAAACAACCCGGTACCGCCGAGGACCAGCCAGGTCTCATTTCCATCCCAGAACGGCGCCACCGAGTTCATCATCTGGTCGCGCTCGGTTTCCTGCGGAAAGAACGGAAACAGGATACCCACGCCCAGATCGAAGCCGTCCATGACGACATACATCGCAACGGCCACGCCGATCACTGCGGCCGTGATGACCGGAAGCCAGTACGCCCACCCTGTCAGATCCGCCGGACTCATAGGCTCGAGCCTCCGCCCTCGCTCCCCGCCGACGACTCATCCGCCAGCGACAGCGGACGGTTGGGCAATCCGCCCGGCAGCGGCGCCGGCTCGAGCGCCGCACCCACGGGTCCTTTCGCGATGAGACGTCGGATGTAGTAGATCCCGATCGAGAACACGACCGTGTAGACCAACACGAATGCGGTCAGCGAGGTGGCGACGGTCGCGGCTGCCACGGGCGAGCTGGCCTGGTCGGTCCGCAAAATGCCGTAAGCGATGTACGGCTGGCGGCCGCTCTCGGTGGTGAGCCAGCCTGCAAGAATCGCGACGAAGCCGATAGGCCATGCGAATTGCGCCAACCGCAGGTAGCGGCGGGCGGCGTACAGCCGCTTGCGCCACCACAGCACGACGCCGGTGAGACCGAGCACGATCAGAGTGATTCCGATCCCGACCATCAGGCGAAACGCGAAGAACACGGAAGTCACCGGCGGACGGTCCTTGGGCGCAACGTCGTTCAGCCCGACGAACCGTCCGTTCCAGTCGTGCGTGAGAATGAGGCTGCCGAGCCGGGGTATCGCGATCTGCGCTCGATTCCTGCCGTGGCGCTCATCGGGAAGCGCGAACAGCACCAGATCCACCGGGCCCGTGTCGTCCCAGTGCGCCTCGATGGCCGCGATCTTGATTGGCTGGTGGTGCAGGGTGTTCAGGCCGTGCAGGTCGCCCAGCAGCAGCTGCACCGGGCCGAGCAACGCGACCATGCCAATCCCCATGCGCAGCATGGTCCGGGCTTCCTTCTCGAAGGTGCCCGCGAGCAGGTAGCGCGCGCCCGTGGCCAGTACCACGACGGAAGTGGTCAGGTACGCGGCCGTCATCATGTGAGCGAAGCGAAACGGAAAGCTCGGATTGAAGATCACCCGCAGCCAGTCGATGGGGAAGGCGATCCCGTTGCGCATCTCGTAGCCCGCTGGGGTATGCATCCAGCTGTTCGCGGCGAGGATCCAGAAGCCGGAGATGGCCGTGCCCGCGGCGACCAGGATGGCAGAGGTCACGTGCAGCCAGGGCTGGACCCGCCGCCACCCGAAGAGCATGACCCCGAGGAAGCTTGCCTCGAGAAAGAAGGCGGTCAGCACCTCGTAGCCGATCAGGGGTCCCAGCACGTTGCCCACGACCACCGAGAAGCGGCTCCAGTTGGTGCCGAACTCATACGAAAGAGGGATACCCGAAACCACCCCCATGGCGAAGGATACGGCGAAGATCTTGGTCCAGAACCGCGCCAGCCGGTGGTAGTGCTCGAGGCCCGTCCGCCGCCACAGCACCAGGAGCGTAGCGATGAAGGCGGACAGTCCGATGGAAAAGGCGGGGAAGATGATGTGGAAGCTGATCGTGAACGCGAACTGCAGGCGCGCCAGCATCACGGCAAGAGGGTCCACGCTCTCTCCTCTGATCCGCCCGGAACCCCCGGGGCCTCGGGCCGTTGCGTTCCGCCCGGGAGTGCCCAGTGTACACGACCCGGCCCGCTTGGAGGAGCTTAAGCTTTTGTTTCAGAAAGGAAAAATTCGCCCTTGGACCCGGAACTCCCACGCGTCTTAGCACTCTATTGACACGACTGCTAGAATGCATCCCATCACTCGAGGAGACCCAATGACCGGAAGCACCGCCCTCGTCGCCCGCAACGGTGACCTCGCCCTGACGGGCGCGGTCGGCAGCCTCGATGCGTATCTCGAGCGAGTCAGCCACATTCCCGTGCTGACCCGCGAAGAGGAGCGTGCGCTCGCGGACCGTTTTCGCCGGGACAACGACCTGAGCGCCGCCCGGCACCTGGTGCTGTCGCATCTGCGTTTCGTGGTGCACATCGCACGCGGCTACGGCGGCTACGGACTGCCTGTGGGCGACCTGATTCAGGAAGGCAACGTCGGGCTCATGAAGGCGGTCAAGCGCTTCGACCCGAGCATGAACGTGCGGCTCGTGTCCTTTGCGGTGCACTGGATCCGCGCCGAGATCCACGAATACGTCCTGCGCAACTGGCGCCTCGTGAAGATCGCGACGACCAAAGCCCAGCGCAAGCTGTTCTTCAACCTTCGCCGGCTGAAGAAGAATCTGACCTGGCTGTCGGCCGAAGAGACGGCGGCCGTGGCGCGCGACCTTGGCGTCAGCGTGAGTGAAGTGACGGAGATGGAGAAGCGCCTGGCGGCGAGAGATCTCTCGTTCGACCCGACCCCGGAGTCGGACGACGAGGAAGTCTACAGCCCGGCGGCATATCTGCCCTCGCCCGATTCGGACCCCGCGGAAAGCGTGGAGAGTGCCGAATGGGAAGCCGACTCATCCGGTCGGCTGCACGCTGCGCTGGGAAATCTGGACGAGCGCAGCCGCGACATTCTGCAGCGCCGCTGGATGACGGACGACAAGGCGACGCTGCACGAGCTCGCCGACAAGTACGGAGTGTCCGCGGAGCGCATCCGGCAGATCGAGTCGAATGCTCTGGGCAAGCTGCGCGGCTACATGAGCGAAGCCTCGGCTGCTTAGGCTTTAGGCTCAGAGCGGCATCAGAGCGCCTCGGAAGCTCGACGCCTTGCCGGGGGAAGCCTCGGTTGCGTGAGGCGACCCGCGCGTCGGCTCACCCCGGCGCGGCGGACCCAGCGCTGGTGATCGGCTCGAGCGTGAGCTCAACACGACGATTGGCCTGGCGCCCTTCCGGCGTCGCGTTCGTCGCAACCGGATGCGTCTCGCCGGCCCCGACGGTGATGACGCGCTGGCTGTTCACGCTCTGCGACGTCAGATACTGAGCTACGCTCGCGGCCCGACGCTCCGAAAGCGCCTGGTTGTATTGCGCGCTGCCGGTATTGTCGGTGTGACCCGCCACTTCCAGAATCGTCTTGTCGTACTCCTTGAGCACGAGCGCGACGGAATTCAATACTTTGAAGAAATCCGGGCGCAGGTCCGAGCTGTTGCTCTGGAACGTGACGTTACCCGGCATGTTCAGCGTGATGTCGTTGCCGTTGCGCGTGACCGAAACTCCGGTGCCCTGCAGCTGGGCGCGGAGCCGCGCTTCCTGGCGATCCATGTAGTTGCCGGCGGCGCCGCCTGCGAGCGCGCCGATGCCGGCGCCGATCAAGGCGTTCTTCCTGTGTTGGCGCGCGTCCCCGCCGGTGAGCATGCCGACGACAGCCCCGGCCAGCGCACCGATTCCGGCGCCGACGGCGGTCTTGCTCGTCTGCTGCTGCCCGGTGTACGCATTGTTGGTGTAACAGCCCGCCAACAGCGCTGCCGCCACTGCTGCCAGGACACCGTTTCGGGACAGTTTGCTCACACGCATCGCGCGCCTCCTTGGAAGTCGATGGCGCAAGCTATCCGTCGCTACGTGAACTATGCATGAACGCTTCCCGTCGCGCCCGCCTCGTGCACCGCCGCCGCAACACGCTCGTGCACGCTTTTGTCAAGTGGATCCGGAACGAGCTCATCGCCTCGCGCAAGCTGCGCGATCGCCTCGGCTGCCGCCATCAGCATCGCGTCGGAGAAGCGCTTCGCCCTGGCGCTGAGTGCGCCTTTGAACAGCCCGGGGAAGGCGAGCACATTGTTGATGCCTTTCCCGTCTGCGGCAAAGGCCGCGCCGCGCTCGCGCGCCAGCAGCGGCTCGATCTCGGGATCGGGATTGGACAGCGCCAGAATCACCTGCCCAGGGCGTACCCACTCGGGCCGAATGAGTCCCTTCACTCCGGTCGTGGCGATCACGATGTCAGCGCGGCCCATGATCGACTCGATCGATCCGCTTTCTCCGCCCAGGGTCTGCAGGCGCGCGAGCGCCTCTGGGCTCCGGTCCGCGCCCAGCACGCGGCCCACTCCGTACGCACGCAACAAACGCACGATGCCGGTGCCTGCCGCACCCAGCCCGATCTGGCCGATCGTGCTGTCGCGCAGATTGCGCCCAGCGTAGCGTGCCGCGTTGATGAGAGCGGCGAGAGCGACGACGGCCGTGCCGTGCTGGTCGTCATGCAGAACGGGCTTACCGAGCCGCTCCTGCAGCTGCCGCTCGATCTCGAAGCACTCGGGAGCTGCGAAGTCCTCCAGCTGAATGGCGCCGAAGGACATCTCGATGGCGGCAACCGCCTCGACCACGCGCTCCACCTGCGTGGCCTGCAGAAGGATCGGCACGCCGTTGATGCCGACCAGCTCGGCGAACAGTGCGGCCTTGCCTTCCATCACCGGCAGCCCCGCCAGCGGACCGATGTTTCCGAGGCCCAGGACGGCCGTCCCGTTCGTGACGATCGCGACGGTCTTGTCGATGCTCGTGAAATCCCATACCGCGGCAGGATCCTTCTGGATCGCCAAGCACACACGCGCCACGCCGGGAGTGTAGATATCGCGCAGCACCTGTTGCGTGTTGATGGGGATGCTGGCGACGGTGTGGATCTTCCCGCCGCGATGGCGATTGAAGACGCGATCGGACTTGCCGAGGAAACGCGCCGTGGGCAGCTGCGCGATCCGCTCATAGAGGCTGCGATCGGCCTCTTCGTCCATCTCCAGCGTCAGCTCCCAGACCGTGCGGCCCTGATCGCGCCGCAGCGCGGTGAGGTGCTCGATCGCGAGGCCCGCTTCGGCCACCACCTGGAGCACCTTCGCGAGGCTCCCAGGCTGATGAACGGTCTCGATGATCAGGATCTCCGGAATCTTCATGCGCTTGACTGTCCTCGGCGCAGCTTTGGGGGGTCGATAGGCCGCAAATGATCGCGTTCCGCGTCCGCTGGGGCAACCTATACAATAGGAGCATGCGAGCAGCGGTCATTCACCGGTTCGGCGGACCCGACGTATTGCAGATCGAGGATCGGCCGGAGCCGGTGCTTCGAGATACGGACGTGCTGGTGGAAGTGCACGCGAGCTCCGTGAATCCCGTCGACACGAAGGTTCGCGCAAGCAGCAGCGCACCTCGTGCGCTGCCTTTGGTCCTCGGCTACGACGTGAGCGGGGTCGTCGTGCGCTGCGGACCGCGCGCCACGCAATGGAAGCCCGGCGACGAGATCTTCGCGGCACCCAATTTGTTCCGCGACGGCGCCAATGCGGAGTACGTAGCGCTGGACGCGCGCAGCGCGGCGCGTAAGCCCGCAACGGTGGACCACGCCACGGCAGCAGCGCTCCCTCTGGTAAGCCAGACTGCGTGGGAGGCGCTGCACCTGCGCGCACGAATACAGCCGGGGCAGACGGTGCTCATCCATGCCGGCGCCGGTGGAGTTGGGCACATTGCCGTGCAGCTCGCGAAGCTTCACGGCTGCCGTGTTCTCACGACCGCAGGCCGCGAGGCCTCGATCGCGTTCTGCCGCGAGGTGCTGAAGGCCGACGAGGTCATCGACTACGCTTCCGTGGATTTCGCGCAGCGCGTACTCGAGCTCACGAACGGAAAAGGCGCTCCGGTCGTTCTCGATACCGTTGGCGGCGAGGTGTTCGCGAAGAGCCTCGATTGCGCCTCGGTCAATGCGCAGATCGTGACGATACTCGGATCCAACACCGGCGATCGCAGCCGGGGCCTTCTGTACCGCAACGTTTCCATCCACTACGAGTTCATGGGCGTGCCGACGGCTCACGAGCTCGAGCCGGAGCGGCCCGGCCGTATCCTCACTGGCATCGCCCACCTCGTGGACGCCGGGCTGCTGCGCCCGCACTTGAGTGCGCGGGTGCCGCTCGAGAACCTCGCCGAAGGTCATCGCCAGGTCGAATCCGGACACACGATCGGAAAAGTCGCCGTCATCGTCCGCGAGTCTTAAGAGAGGTGCTGCGTGGCCAAGAGCTCATCCCGTACGCTCGATCCGCTGGATCTTTTCGGCGTCCGCCACGGTCTGAGCGAGGATGAGCGGCTCGTGCAGAGCTCCGTGGCGCGCTTCGTCGATGAGAAAGTCCTGCCGCTCATTCAGAGATGCTTCGAGGAGCATCGCTTTCCTCAGGAGCTCGTTCCCGAGATCGCCTCTCTCGGCCTGCTCGGCTCCTCTTTGGAGGGCTACGGCTGTGCCGGATTGAATGCGGTCTCGTATGGGCTCATCTGCCAGGAGATCGAGCGGGGCGATTCCGGGCTGCGCAGCTTCGTCTCGGTACAGTCATCCCTGTGCATGTACCCGATCCATGCCTTCGGCTCGGAGGCGCAGAAGCAAAGATACCTGCCGCCCATGGCGCGGGGCGAGCTCATCGGTTGTTTCGGGCTGACCGAGCCGCACGGCGGATCCGATCCCGCCAACATGAAGACTCATGCCCGCAAGCGCGGCCGGGACTGGGTCGTGAACGGCTCCAAGATGTGGATCACGAATGGCGCCATCGCGGATGTCGCCGTCGTCTGGGCCAACACCGACGAAGGCATCCGCGGCTTTCTGATCGACAAGGGCACCAGGGGCTTCTCGGCGCCTGAGATCGAACGAAAGTTCTCCCTGCGGGCTTCGGTCACCTCGGCTCTGTTCTTCGATGACGTCGTCGTGCCGGACGAGAACGTGCTGCCCGGCGTGGCGGGCCTGAAGGGCCCGTTGTCCTGCCTGACACAGGCGCGCTACGGCATCGCGTGGGGTGTCATCGGCGCAGCTCAGGCCTGCCTGGCACAGCTGCTGGACTACACGGCAACCCGCATTCTGTTCGGCCGACCCCTGGCGCAGAACCAGGCGATCCAGATCCGCCTGGCGGAAATGTCCCGGCGCATCACCACCGCGCAACTGCTCGCGCTGCAGTTGGGACGGCTGAAAGACCAGGGCGAGATGCAGCCAGCGCACGTCTCGCTGGCGAAATGGAACAACTGCCGCATGGCGCTCGACGTGGCGCGCGACTGCCGGGACATGCTCGGCGGCTCCGGTATCAGCGTCGAGTACGTCCCGATGCGCCACATGCTCAACCTCGAAAGCGTCATCACCTACGAGGGCACGGAAACCATCCACCAGCTCTCCATCGGGCGCGAGCTGACCGGTCTGAGCGCCTTCTAACCGACTGCAAACCCGAGCGCCAGCAGGACCAGCAGCGCCAGCCAGTTGAACAGAGTTTCCGTCCGGGCAGATGCTGCGGTTCCGGCGCGCGACAGCGGCGGCGATACGGACGTTGAAGGGGATGCCACGATCCTTCTCCCATTGCGATGTGTACGGGAGCATTTCGCCTCAATCGCCCCCCGCTGCCCGAGGCGGAAAAGTGGCGCGGCGCCGAGCAATTGTGATGAAAGATGGCGACGTCCTTCTCGCGGCGGCCGGCGCCGCAGGTCCGCGGTGGCGGAGTCGGCCGGGGGGCTGCGCTTTTTGCGCGTTGTCTGCTTTAACCTCGCGCCGGCAGCCTGTAGCCTAAAGCGATGAAACGCCTCGTTGCCATCGTCGAAGACGAGCCCGCCATTCGCGACAACTACGCAGCCGCCTTCGCGCGTGAGGGTTACACCGTGCGCACCTACGGCGACCGCGCACAGGCCATGGCGGCCTTTGCAGCCCGGCTGCCGGACCTGGCGGTCATCGATATTTCCCTGGAAAACGAGCCGGAAGGCGGTTTCGAGCTGTGCCGGCAGTTGCGCTCGCTGTCGGCGGAGCTGCCGATCATCTTCCTCACCGCGCGCGATAGCGAGCTCGATGCCGTTTCAGGGTTGCGGCTGGGAGCCGACGATTTTCTGACGAAGGATCTGAGTCTCGCGCACCTGCTCGCGCGGGTGAATGCCTTGTTTCGCAGGGTGGATGCGCTGCGCAAGCCGCACGAGGCCGGTCAGATCGTCAAGCGCGGTCCGCTGACACTCGACGCAGAGCGCATGCAGGTCGAGTGGGAAGGCCAGGTCGTGCTGCTGTCGCTGACCGAGTTCTGGATCGTCTACGCGCTGGCGCGCCACCCTGGACACGTGAAGAACCGCCAGCAACTGATGGATGCGGCCAACGTCGTGCTCGATGACAACACCATCACTTCGCACGTCAAGCGGATACGGCGCAAGTTCCAGGCCATCGACCCGAGGTTCGACGCGGTGCAGACCGTGTACGGCATGGGGTACCGGTGGGTCGATTGACATCGGCGACGGCCGGGCGCCGCTCCTAGCAGCCGCATGTCGCTGCGCCTGAAGCTGCTGCTGCTTGGCCTGGCGACGCTCGTGTTGCCCTGGGAGGGAACGCGGTACGCGCGCGAGATGGAGTCGGCGCTGCGCGAAGGCGAACGGGATTCCCTCGGCGCGGTCGCGCAATCCATCGCATCCTCGCTGCAGGGCCGCGAGAATCTGCTGTACCGCGACGCGAGTACGCCGGATCCGCCGGCCGTCGGACCCTTCGACCTGCAGCCGCTCGTGCTCACGACGCAACCGTTCCTCGACGGCTATCCTGATGAGTGGCCACAGGACAAGACGGCCTGGCGGTACTACGAGCACGGCAGCAACCGTTTCGGCGTGCTCACCGGTGTGTTCGAGCGAATGCTGTACGTACTGCTGGACGTGCACGACGACCGCCTCGTGTTCGATGCCCCGGGGGCGAACCCTCTGGATTCGAATGCATTCGGCGACCGCATCTGGCTGGGTTTCCAGGCCCCCGACGGCCTCGAGCACCAGGTGTTCATTGCGGCAACCGGTCCCGGCTCGGTCACCGCGCGGCGCATCGAGACCGGTGAATACCGCCAGCAGACGGCGGTCACCGAGCCGCGCATCAATGGCGCCTGGCAGCCGAGCCCGGACGGCTACCGGGTCGAGCTGCGCGTGCCCCTTTCGATGCTCGGCGATCGGTTTGGTGTGCTGATTGATGACCGCGACGCCCGCGGCGCGTTGCCAACGAGCTATGGAATGCTGCGTACCGAGGACCTGCACACGCAGGGACGGTTGATCGCGGCCTCACCCGATCTGCCGGCCTATCTGGTGCAGTTCCTGCAACCTGGCTTGCGCCTGGCGGTGGCGACTCCTGACGGGCGCTTGCTGGCGCAGGCCGATGCGCTGGCGCAGTCCGCGGAGCTCGGTCCGGCGCCCGGCATCCTGGCGCGGCTCTATCGCCGCCTCGTCGATGATCCCAGCGCACGCCGCACGATCGAGACCTCTGCAGATATATACGACCGCAAGCACCAGGCGAGGATCGGGATCCTGCGCGTCACGCAGACCGGCGACCGCTGGTTGACGCTGCGCGACCGCGCATTGACGCGAATGCTGAACATTACGCTGGTTACGACGATTGTCGCGGTCGTTCTCATGTTCATATTCGCCGCTCGCCTGGCCTTGAGGCTTTCCAGGTTGCGCAGCGCTAGCGAATCCGCCTTGACGCGCGAGGGGTTGGTTACCACCTTCCCGGAGACCGCCGCGCCGGATGAGCTCGGAGATGTGGCGCGGGGTTTCTCCACGTTGCTCGGACGTTTGAACGAATACACCGGTTATCTGCGCACGCTGGCGGGGAAGCTCGCCCATGAGATCCGAACGCCTCTGACGATCGTGCGCTCGTCCCTGGAGAACCTCGAATCCGAGGGCATCTCGAGCGGCGCGCAGGTGTATCTGGATCGAGCCCGCCAGGGAAGTGAGCGACTGAACGCCATCCTCGTGGCGATGGGTGCGGCGACACGCGTCGAAGAGGCGATTGCCGGTTCCGAGCGCAGCCGCTTTGACATAGTGGCCGTCGTCTCTTCTGCGGTCGGCTCGTACGAGAATGCGTTTCCGCAGCGGCGCTTCCTCGCCGAGGTGCCCGGCGAGCCGGTCGAGATCGAAGGTGCGCCCGAGCTGATCGTGCAGATGCTGGACAAGCTGATCGACAACGCCGTGGATTTCAGCCCTGCCGGCGCCACCATCACGGTGAGGCTGCGGGCCGAGCCACGCGCCGTGATCCTGGAGGTCGAGAACCCCGGGGCCCCGCTGGCGCCGGAGATCCGCCGCCGGCTGTTCGAGTCGCTATGGCAATCCCGCACCGATCGCGACAGCCGGCCCCATTTCGGGCTGGGTTTATACATAGTGCGTCTGATCGCCGAGTTCCACGGAGGGGCCGCGAGCGCGGCGAATCTACCCGGCGATGCCGGCGCAAGTTTCTCTGTAACCCTGCCACGCTGAAATACCCAGAAATGCGAGGTTGGTCACCCGCTCACCGTGCACGGCGCACAGGGTGACGCTCAAGGACGTGGCGCCGCGGCCGCTGTCATTACAGAGAGGGCAAGTTACGGGAACGACAGAGAAATACCGCGAGGCTGCGGGTGCGCGACTCGTGTTGTGTGAAAATTGAGACATGGATCTTTTTTCTGGAACGAGTACAATTTGGCTCGCAAGCCGTACACTATTGCATCGCAAGCACCGGTTTTGATTGAGGACCGGCAAGCTGGCACCTGATTTGCTGAAACGTGGGGTCACGCGGTCTGCGGCACTTGATGCGGCAGGCTCACATGCGGGAGACACAACGAAAGAAACTCGGAAGACCGATGCGGGCACGGGTAACGACAGCCGCTAACTTACTGGGGTTGTCAGGAACGGAACGGCGTGGAATGACACGCGGGCCTTACATTTTCGGCCGGGGCACTTGAGGGCTCCAACGTTTCAGCCGC
>FTEN01000149.1_pt1 | contig 33552 bp, 30 predicted proteins | sample 1640221 | NCBI WGS metagenome assembly FTEN01 (sample SAMEA3914816, study PRJEB12502) | metagenome | biome: forest; material: soil | place: USA | collected 2011-09-16 | depth 0.3 m | reverse complement strand
CCGGACCGGCCAGTACGTGAAACGATCCGTCGTGTCGCCCGGCCCCACGATGTAGGTCGGCCGGATGATGACGGCCCCTGCCCCGTAGGTCTGCTCCACCGCCTGCTCGCACAGCGCCTTGAGGCCGCCGTAGGTCTCTCCAGTGATGGCCTCGACGGTCGGATCCTTCAATTGCGCCAGCTTGTAGTCTTCATCGATGTTGGCTACGGAGAGATCGGCGTAGGCAGAGATGCTCGAAACGAAAATGTACTGTTGTACGCGACCGTGAAGCAGATCCGCCGTGAGTTTCACCTGGCGCGGTGTGTATCCCGAGTCGTCGATTACGGCGTCCCAGTCCCGGCCCCTGAGCGCATCCACCTGCCCGGCGCGATCGCCGATGAGTTGTTCGATTCCGGGGCGTGCCTCCTGGCTGCGCCGGCCGCGATTGAAGAGAGTGATGCGGTGAGCGTGCGCGGCCAACGCGTCCACGAAATGAGGGCCGATGAATCCGGTGCCGCCGAGGATCAGTACGCGCCACGGCTTGCCCGTCGCATGAATGGGGCCGTCGAGCAGGGTAGCCAGTGCCGCGCCCGCGGCGAGCTTGTGCAGTTCGCGCCGGTTCATCGGCATGATCCTCCAGCCCCGCGCTGCAGTTTCACTCGAGTTTCCACCAGCGGGAGTCGGCGCAGGACGGCGACCGGAACCGCAACGCAGCGGCGACGGATTCGGACTGTTGTCGGGTCATGATCCGCAATTTCCCGCTGCCTTCAGGTTATGGGCTGCGAAAGCCGGCGACAGTATGCGGGGGGCCGCTGCTGCCGGAAAGTCCCCGGGCGAGCCGCAACTTCGTTGCGTTGCGGGAGCGGTCAATCGGAACGGTCAAGGGCCGCGGGGCTGACGTTGACGAGCGTGACAGTGGAGAACCAGATGTTCTGCCAGCGCTTCGCCTTGTCGTCCGCGGACAGCTTCCTTGGCGAGACCGGCTGCTCGGGTCCGAAGTCGGTGCCGGCATCGATGGTCCTGGCGTTCACGGCGCCGTAAATGCGTCCGCCGTCGCGGTACAGGATCCCGATCAGGATCCCGCAGTTGCGGCACAGAAGGAACTCCGCCTGGCTGCTCCCCTGGCGATACTCCCCGCAATCGCGCGCGTTCTGGACTCGAATCCGCAGAATTCCATGCGCATCGGACACATAGGCGGCACTGTGTTTGCGGCAGAAGTCGCAGTCACACACCCGCGGTTGGTACGTTCCGGGCGCACGTGCAAGCTCGAGCTCCACTCGAACGTTGCCGCAATGACATCCTCCGCCGACCTGGTACACGCTGTGACCTGTTGAGCCGCCGAGATTCCGATGACGCGGACGCGCGGGCGCCGCTAGTGCGCCGAGCACTTTGCGGACGACAGCGCCACCTTCGAGACCGTCTTGCCGTATTTCTTCGTCAGGACCAGCGCGCTGTCCTGCCCGCCGGCCACGTCCGCTTCGGGATGGTCGATGAAATCTGCGCCATCCGTGAAATTGAGCGCGAGAGTCAAGCGGCACTTGTAGTCGGGCGTCCCTTGCGCACTCGTGGCGTAAACATGCACGGTTCTTCCTAAAATATCCTTCGCGTCCTTGACGATGGTGAATGCCGGCTGCCCATTCGCCGCTGCCGGAGAAGAAGCCGGCAGGTTCGCGGAGCTCGGTGCAGGCGCAGCACTCTGAGCGCCGGCGGCAACGGCCGCTGCTGCCGCGGAGCCAGCCGAATGCCCGGCCGTGGCGGGCGGCCCCTGAGGCCGGGCGGCCGCGGACGAGTCGGCGGCGCAGTGAGATGCACCCGCAGGGTACTGCAGCAGGATGATGCCGCTGCGGTAGTCACCCCGGTCGTAGAATGTCCGGGCGTCGAGATTCAGGCGGTCGCTGCGATCAGCGCAATCGCCCACCACGCTCCATGTGGTGACGACGCCCTTGCCACCGGGAATTCGCAGTGTTGGCACGCCGGGCTTGCGGCTGGCGGCCTGCGCCGGTTCATCTGCATAGCAGAGCGGCAGGGTGACGGACTCGTCGCGTCGCAGGCTTCTGCGGTAGATGTCCCCGCGCCGCGCCCAATCGTTGATCGGACAGTCGTTGTCGTGAAACTCCACGACGATGTCGTGTCCGGTGCGATTGCAAAAGGCGACGTACCAGGCGGCCGTTTGCGCAGGCTCGGGAGCCGATCCGGGGCACGCTGCCAGGTCCTCGTGCGGGTCGGATTGGGCGCGCGCCGGCGATGCGGCGGTCAACACCACAGCGACTGCCGCGACAGTCACGATCGATTGCGCGCTGAACATCGAAATTCCGTCCGCCGACCGCGGCTGATGCTTGGGGCGGCCATCTTAATGATGATCGGCGGCCGTAATCAAATTCCGCCGGCACGCCGGCAGGCAGCGCGTTAGTATCATGGCTCGACGGTACACGAGCGTTGCGCGAGAGCCCGGCCGAGCGGGGTGCAGATGATTTTCGAACATCTCAGTGCTGGGGGTTGCCAGTCCTACCTGCTCGGCTGCGCGGACAGCTGCGCGGCAGTGCTCATCGATCCGGAGCTCAGTCTCATCGATCGCTATCTTGCACTGGCGGCGCGTGATGGATTGCGCGTTCACTATGTGATCGACACCCACACGCACGCCGACCATTTCTCGGCTACGCAGGAGCTCGCCCGCAGGCTCGCAGTCCCGGTCGCCATGCATCGCATGAGTCCGGCACCATTCGTCGACCTGCGGCTCGACGACGGCGAGCTGCTGGTGGTGGGCCGCCTGCGGCTGCACACGCTCCATACTCCCGGTCACACGCGCGACTCGATGTGTCTGTGCGTCGAGGACCGTATCTTTACGGGCGATACCCTGCTCATCGGCGGGACCGGCCGCACCGACCTGCCGAGCGGCGATCCGGAGGCGCTCTACGACAGTCTGTTCAATCGCATCCTGCGGCTCGACCCGGCGCTGCAGGTTCATCCCGCACACGAATACAAGAACCGCGCCCATTCGACCCTGGCGCAGGAGATCGCCGCCAATCCGCGTCTGCAGGTGCGCGACCGAGTCGAGTTTGCCGCCATGATGCGCAACCTCAATCTCAGCATGCCGACGCACATCACCGAAGCGCTGCGCACCAACATGAGCGGGGGCAAGACCGTCGCGCAGATGCTCGCGGAAGCCGCGGCGGTCGTGCCGTTCATGGCGCTTGCCGAGCTGCAAGCGAGGATTGCCGGCGGGTCCGACGAGCTGCTCGTCCTGGATGTCAGGGAGCGCGATGCCTACGAGGACGGACACATCCCGCGAGCACGGCACCTGCCGCGCGGACAACTCGAGCTGCGCGTCAATGAGGATCTGCCCGATCCGACGCGTCGCATCGTCGTGTGTTGTGAGTTCGGCCGGATTTCGACGCTCGCAACGGCCACGCTGCGCGCGATGGGCTACCAGCGTGCCGCCGCGTTGGATGGCGGCATGAAGGCATGGCGCGAGGCCGGCTACCCGCTGCAATCCGGCGACGGGACGGCGAGCGCCCAGCGTTGAGCGTGCGTCGCGTCCAGGACCCTTTAGAAGACCATGTTGACCGCCGCCACCGGCGTCACGTTGTCGCCCGAATTGCGTCCGGAGGGCACGACGATTGCGCCGACGATGACGCCCATTCTGTCGCTCCAGTTGTACTCGATGGCCGGCGCCAGATTGACGGCCTCGCTCGGCGCGGAGTCCGCCCGCACGGCCGTCGCTACCGCGGCGCCGGACAGGGGAGAGTCCAGGCCGCGTAGCGCGGTGCTGGCGTTGTGCTGATAGGCGATGTCGAGGGCCATCACCCATTTTCTCGTCAGGCTGTATTCCCAGGCCGAGTCGATGAGAAAGGCTTGCCCCGGTCGGGCATGGCCGCGGAACCCGGCGCCCGTACCGTACACACTGACGCCCACGAGGCCCACGGAGTCGGAAATCGAGTACGACACGTTCAGCCGCGTGCGCAGGATGCGTCCGTTCGGCATCCATAGGAAGTACTGCGAATAGAGCGAGAGCGTCGTCGTGTACGCGCCGCTGCCGAGTCCCTCACGCGGACGCGTGCCGAGCCGGTCGTACCGGCCGGTGGGCAGGGTCTCGGCCAGGACCACCGACAGGGTGGGAACCCGCGAGCCCTCGCGGAAGCGCGCAAATCGGTACTGTCCCTGAATCATGAAGTCGCCGAGGCCCACACGCGAGCCGTCCCGCGGACCGCTGCTGTAGCCGAATCTGGGTATCACGCCGATCGACACGTCATCCATGAGTCCGTAGACCACGTAGGTCAGCGATCCATATGCGTGCGAATGAGACGCTCCATGGTGGCTGCCGTCGTTGTCGTAGCGTCCCTGGCCGATGACATCGTAGACATACGGCTCCACCAGGAAGTGGCCGGTCGGAAGCGTGTTTGCCCCAGCGGCAAGGATGGGGCCTGTCCACCACGCATCCTCGAGAGACTGGCGCGCGCCGGACGCGGCAGACCCCTCCTGTGCGCGCAGATTGCCAGATGCTGCAGCGCAGATCAGGGTACACCCGATGACGTGCGCCGCAGTGCTGCGTTTCGGCCTGACCATCGGACCATCCATTGCGAGGGCCTGGCGCGATTTTGTCACGGGCTCAATCCGGGTGCAGCATTACCTGGTCGCTGTTGAGCGAGTGTTCGACCCGAGCAACGTGAAACCCGGTGCCCCGTATCAAAGCGCCGAACGCCTCGGCGCCGCGCGGCACGAGTTTGAATGGACTGAAGGCCAGGGTAGTGCGCGTGATCTCATCCGCGCGGGTGACCGATCCCGCAACGACACGCGCTCCGCGGCCGTCGGCGTGCAACGCACGCAGGTTGGCGACGACGGCCGCGTCGCTTGCGTATTCGAACAGAGCGCCTTCGGACGAAGCCGCAACGACGGCATTCTCGGCCGCCAGGTTGCGAACGAGTTGTGACAGCGGCGCGGGGGAGTTCCAGTCGTAGGTCGAATGAACGAGACTCGATTGCACACCGGCAAGGGCCCCGCCCTCGGCGCCGAGCGCGGTCAATGCGCGGCTGGCGAATGCCGGACCACTGGTGTCCGGGTCGAGCAGGTGGATGACGACTGTCCGCTGCAGCAGTTGTGCAGGCGAGCGCCGCAGCAGGATCAGCGCGTTCAGGCTGTCGATTGCCGATCCACCGCCGATGTTGATCAGGTGCAGTGATGCATCCGGACTTGCAGCGAGGTGCGGCTGCAGGCCCTGCGCAAGCAGCTTGGCAGTCTGCTGCAGCCGGACTCTGAGCCCGATGACCGCAGGCGCCGCGGCGAAGCGGCGATCCATCTTCGTATCGAACGGCGGTACCAGATTGTCGGCGCCGAGTTTGATCAGGTAGGTACCCATGCCCGGCAGGACGGCGGCACCGGGGACGAGTATGGCTCTGAGCATCCAGGAGCGCTTCATTGCCGAACGCATGAAGTAATTCGCGAGGAATCGCGGCATGCGCCTGCGCTGACGCTCCTGTTTGCGGAACTCCTGCTGCAGCACCTCGACGGCGGGCGGATCGTCCGCAACTTCGAACGTGGGATGCGACACGTCGATGATCGGCAGTTCCTGGCCTTGGGCCGTGTGGGCGTAGGACACTCCCGCGCGCCTGGCGAACACCGGTTGTGGGGCGGACCGGGACAGCTCGGCTCGGTCAGGCATGGGGCAGTCTTTGCATGCGGCGGCGAATCGACGACGGTTGCGGCGCGGGGAAAATCCCTTGGGACGAATCGCTGAATCGACGTGCACCTTACACGAGACATTTGTCCGGGTCAGGCGAAAAAGGGGAGTGGTGGCACCGCTTGAGCCCACCTGCGCTCGCCTCGCGCCGCGCTTGACGACTGGTTTACTCTACGATACAAAGTACTTGACAGTGCACGGTTTTAACCGATAGGTTGCGGCGTGGCCAAGCCTGAAAAGCAGACGATGCACTCAGCCGACACGGTACAGATCGACACGCACGCGGCGGCAACGTTGCGCTACATCCGCGCGTCCATGGAGACCGCAGCGTCGCTGGCGGTTCCCGGCTCCGCCGGAATCGCCATGGGCGTCGTCGGTCTCACGGCGGCGGCGCTGTCGTCCACTGCCGCGCTGCATGAGCGTTGGCTCGGTATCTGGCTCGCCGCCGCCGCGGTAGCAGGCGGTCTCGGAAGCACGCTGATGGCGCGGCAGTCCGCGCTCCGGGGGCTGACCCTGGCAGGGGCGCCAGTGCGCAAATTCGCACTGGGCCTGTTTCCGTCCCTGTGCGCCGGAGCGGTGCTGACGGGCGTTCATTGGTCTTACGGAAACATGCACGCCATTCCGGGAACCTGGCTGTTGCTCTACGGCTGCGCGCTGGTGACGGCCAGCGCGCAGACGCGGCGGATCATCGGTGTGCTGGGAGGATTGTTTGCGGCGCTGGGTGTCGTGGCGCTGCTGCTGCCTGATGGTCTGCAGATCGTGATGCTGGGAGCCGGGTTCGGTGGCCTGCATTTGTTGTTTGGATATCTGATCGGAAGAATGCCTCATGCCAAAGCCTGACCCCCGCGCCGTCCTCCCGCCGGCGCCACGCAAGCGTCCGAAACTCGCGCCCGTGCCCGCTGCGGCGCACGACGGTGACGACGCCAGGTTCGACCGGCTGGTCTACGAGCGCGTACGGCTGGGAATCATGAGTGCGCTCGCCGTGCGGGAGGAGCTCACTTTCAACGAGCTGAAGGCGCTGTTCGACGTGAGCGATGGCAATCTGAGCGCCCACGCCCGCAAGCTCGAGGAAGCCAAATACATCACCTGTACGAAGACTTTCGCCGCGCGCCGGCCCCGCTCCGTCTACCGCCTCACGGCCCTCGGCAGGAGCGCCTTGAACCGCTACCTGGATCACGTGGAGGCGGTCATCAAGGCCACACGGCGCGGTTGATTTTTTTTGGCTCTTAACTTTGCAATAGAGAGTACTCTACGATGCACGTCGCAATCATCATGGATGGCAATGGGCGGTGGGCCGGCCGCCGCGGCCTGCCGCGCACCGCCGGACATCGCGCCGGAGCCAAGGCCGTCAACCGCGTCGTCGAGACCGCGGCCCGGCAGGGCGTCGGAACCCTCAGCCTGTACGCGTTCTCGGCCGCCAATTGGCAGCGGCCGGATGGCGAAGTCGCAGCGTTGTTTGCGCTGTTCCGGCATCACCTCATCACGCAGACCCGCCGGTGCCTCGAGCAATCCATCCGCCTCAACGTGATCGGTCGCAGGGATCGCCTGGAGCCCGGCCTGTGCCGCGTGATCGAGCACAGCGAGCAAGCCACCGCCCACTGCCAGGGGATGCTGCTGCGCATTGCGGTGGACTACTCGGCGCAATTCAGCCTCATCCAGGTGTGCCGCAGGCTGCAGTCGCAGCCGAGCATCGGCCGCTCGGAGTTTCTCGCATGCCTGGCCGAGGTGGATCACGCGACTTGCGCAGCTCCGGAGGTCGATCTGCTGATCCGTACCGGCGGCGAGCAGCGCTTGAGCGATTTTCTCCTGTGGGAATGTGCGTACGCCGAGCTGCAGTTCCTGGAGTGCCTGTGGCCGGACTTCGATGAGCGCACTTTCGAGCAGTCCCTCCAGGAGTACGGACGGCGCGACCGGCGCTTAGGCCGGATCGACACTCAGGCGACGGCGTGCGCCAGTCGTGGATAGCGGCAGATGGCAGCCGCGCCGCCTGCCGGTGCCCGCCGATATGGCGGTTGCGCCGGCGCTGGGCCCCGCGATTGCGGGCAGGCCCGTGCAGCGCCTGTGCGCCCTCCTGATCAACCCGTTCTATCCCAAGGATCCGCGCGCCAGTTTCGGCAAGCATGTCCTGACGCCTACTCTGGCTCTGACGAGCATTGCCGGCGCCACGCCCGCACATTGGCATGTCCGCTACTGGGACGAGAACCTCCTGCAGGGGGCGCCGCCCAGCGAGCCCGTGCCGCACGTCGTGGGCATCACCGTGCACCTGACCTTTGCCCGGCGGGCTTACGAATTGGCTGCCTGGTACCGCGCCCAGGGTGCGCTCGTCGTGTTGGGCGGACTGCACGTACTGTCCTGTCCGGAGGAGGCGCTCCTGCATGCCGATGCGATCGCAATCGGCGACGGAGTGCAGCTGTGGCCGAAGATTCTCAGTGACATCGAGTCAGGCTGCCTGCGTGCGCGCTACGAGGCCGATTTCTCCCGCCCCTACGCACTGGATCCACCCGCGCGCCGAGCAATCCTGCCGCGCGAATCCTTTCTCACCACGACCAGCGTGATCGCCACGCGCGGTTGCCACAATCGTTGCGGCTTCTGCTATCTGTCGACCGACGGGCTGCACATGCCCTATCGCATGCGCGCGGTCGAGCAGGTGGCGGACGAGATCGGCGCCGACGGGCAACCCTACGCCGTATTCATCGACAACAATCTCGGCTCGCGGCCTGCATACCTGCGCAGGCTGTGTGCCGCGCTGCGGCCGCTGGGGATCATCTGGAGCGCGGCGGTCACCATCGACATCACCGACGATTCCTCACTCGTGCGGGATATGGCGCTTGCGGGCTGTACGGGCGTTTTCGTCGGGTTCGAATCCCTGAACGGGGGCAATCTGAGCGATGCGCGCAAGCGGACACCCGCCCCGGAGGACTACGCGCGCAGGGTCGCCGTACTGCATCGTTATGGCATCCAGGTGAACGGCAGCTTCGTACTCGGCTTCGATCACGATCGACCCGATGTGTTCGCGCGGACCGTCAGCTGGATCGAGGCGAACCGGCTCGAGTGCGCCACGTTTCATATCCTGACGCCCTATCCGGGCACGCCGCTGTTTCGCCAGCTGGAGGCTTCAGGGCGCATCCTCCACCGGGACTGGGATCGCTACGACACGGCACACGTCGTCTTTCAGCCCAAACACATGAGCTGCGAGGAGCTCGATCGTGGCTACGCCTGGTGCTACGAGAAGCTGTTCTCCCACCGCTCGATCTGGAAGCGCCGCCCCGCAGAATCCAGTGCGGTGCTCGCCTACCTTGCCATGAGCTACCTGTACAAGCGCTCGAACCGCGTCTGGCGCTTCCTGATCAAACACCGCCTGACCGCAACGCTGTGGCGGCCGTTGATCGAGCATTCGCGGCGCCGGCATCTGCGCCTGCGGCCGCATCTGGAGGCGCTCGACCTGACGGGCGAACGGCCGCCGCAGCCAGCAAGGGCCAGCCACTGCGTGAGTCCCGGAGTGTAGTGCGAGAGTCTTCGCAAAGGAGCGGCATCCATGAATCCCTATCGAGGCAAGCGCGTGCTGGATCTGGCCGTCGCAGCAACCGCGTGCATGCTCTTCGCGCCCATCGTAGCCGCAGTGGCAGCAGCAACCCTGCTGGAAGACGGCGGCTCGCCGCTGTTCCGCCAGTCTCGCGTCGGCCGCCATCGACAGCCGTTCACCGTTCTGAAGTTCCGCAGCATGCGGGACGATCGGGTCACACGCGTGGGGCAATGGCTGCGACGCACCGGGATCGATGAGCTGCCTCAGTTCGTCAACGTCTGCCGGGGCGAGATGAGTGTCGTGGGTCCGCGGCCGCTGACGAGCCAGGACATACAGCGCCTCGGTTGGACCACCGCGCAGCACGAGTGGAGGTTTGCCGTGAGACCCGGAATCACGGGTCTGGCGCAGCTGCTGGCGGGTCGCGGGGCTCGCTCGAGCGAGAGGCTGGAGCGCCTCTATCTGAAGCGGCAAAGTCTGTCTCTGGACCTGCAGCTGATCTCGTTGTCATTCGCCGCCAACCTGTTCGGCAAACGCAATGTCCGCAGGTGGATCCGCGCCGGTGCGCCAACGCGTCGCCTGTCGCCGGCCTCGTAGCTAGCTCTCGCGTGGGGTGCCTGACACGAGCTGCGCGAACACTCCGGTCACGAGCATCTTGTGCTCGGCTTCGTCCATGAGCTCGACCCTGTTGCGGCCCTTCACCTTCGCTTCGTACAGCGCCTGGTCCGCCAGCTGCAGCGCGCCCCGGGGATTGCGCTCCGGCGTCGGCTCGACCACCGCAACGCCGACGCTGATCGTGACGGTGTTGGATGAGCGTGAGCCGCGATGCTCGATGGCCAGATCGCCCACTGCGCTGCGAATGCGTTCGGCGGTGTCCAGCGCCTGAGTGGCATCGACATCGTAAAGGATGGCTGCGAACTCCTCGCCGCCGTAGCGTGTCAGGACATCGAGAGGCCGGCGCACGAACCGCTGCACGGTTTGCGCAACGCGGCGCAGGGTGCGATCGCCCGCCTGATGTCCGTAGCGGTCGTTGAATGCCTTGAAGTGATCGACATCGACCAGCAGAATCGCAACGGTGCGGCCGTCCTCGATGGCCTGTTGCCAGAGTCTGTTCAGGTAGTCATCGAACACGCGGCGGTTCTTCGTTCCGGTCAGCGCGTCGTGCTGCGCGAGCTCTTCAATGAGATGACCTTCCAGGAAGGACGTGCGTGACCACTTCTCGACATGCCACGCGGCGATGGCGCAGGCGACCACGCCTATCGTCAGGAATGCGTCGGCGTGCAATGCGGCCGGCAGCGCGAAGTGGAACACGGCTGCGGAGAGCATGAATGACGCGACGGTCAGCACGCCGGAGAACAGCGCCATGCGGAAGCGCAACCCCTGAAAGAAGAACGGCCCGATCAGCATGAGCGGCAGGATCATCAGCATCTCGGACTGGCCGTGCGCGGCGGCCTGGGCGATCTGGAACGCCGCGATCGTATTCCTGATGGGCACGATGAGCCGAGCCCACGGCAGGTACAGACGATCGAATGCCTTGCTCCAGGCAAGCAAGGCGAGGGCGATCGAGCCTGCGATGACCAGGCCGACGTCGACCTCGAGGAATGCGCTCCACGGGCTCTGGATCGCTTGCTCCGCGCCACGCAGGACCGCCAGCACTGCGGCCAGCAGGCACGCGACCCTGATCAGCGTGCGTCGCTCGAACAGGTAGGCCCGGAGGTACTCGGCTTCCAGCTTGGGCGTGAAGCGCAGATTCGGCGCACTGCGCTGCAGCTCAGCTGCGTAGGGCGAGTCCGGGAAGGCGCTGAGGTCCAGCCGGGACACCGTGATCATGGCCGTAGAATAGGCTTTATCGCGCCGTCTGACTGTGATCCGGGCAGCGAAACCGGCCGCTCTTGCTGCGTCGCGGCGCAGAGCACGGCGCGCTCCTGCGTGACCTGCGACTGCTGCGCGCCGGCTCACGTGCGAACCTCACTGCAGCGCGCCGAATACCTTCTTGATCAGTGAGCTCGCTTGACCCAGCGGATCCTTGCGGATTGCGCGCTCCTCATCGGCGATGCGGCTGAACAATCCGTCGAGGGCCTTCGCGGTGACGTAGTCGTTCACATTGGAGTCCTGCGCGGAGACCAGACCCAGGCTGGCCGCCTTGCCGGCATAGCGATCGTACACAGAGGCGAGTTTCAGCTTCGCCGTCTCCTTCGCGACGATCGGTTTGAACCGGGCGCTCAGTACCGTGCTGGTCGCGCGGCGAAAGTACTGTGTGCCGGCATCGTCGCCGCCCGTCAGGATCTGCTTGGCGTCCGCCACGGACATGCTCTGCAAAGCCTGCTTGAATACGGGCTTCGCGTCGGCAACGGCCGACTCTGCGGCGTGGTTGAGCCCAGCTCTGAGGTCGTCCGCATCCGCACCCATGCCTAACAGGCGCAGCGCCCGGTCGGCCTTCTCGAGCGCGGGCGGCAACGCAATGGCGACCTTCGGATCGTTCAGGAAGCCGTTCCTCGCTCCGAGCTGCGCGACGGCCGTGTCGATTCCCTGTGACAGTGCGGCGCGCAGTCCTCCTGCAGCGTCCTTGGAGGTCACGGCTTCCAGGGCCGCTGGCAGAGCCGCCGGAGCGGCCAGAGCCGCCCCGATCATGACCAGCGACCACGCTGCACGAGTCAGCGCGCGAGGCCGCTGCGGGGCAGTCGGGGTCATGGCTTCCTCCCTCAGTGGGTGTCGGAGCTCTTGCGGCACACGAGCAGGATCTCATCGACCTGCTCCGTGGCGATCATGCCGGGGCCGAGCTGCAATTCCTTCTGAAACCTGACACCGAGCGGCATGAAGACCCGGTTGTACCACCACATGGCCTGCTCGCGCCGGTGAGTGAGCCACCACATGCCGAGTTCGAGCAAGAGGGACGAGCGCGGCTGCATCCCGTACGGCGCGCTGCGCTCCACGGTGAGATGGTGCTCCGCCAGCTTCGCGAGCAAGCGCGGCGGCTCGTAGCGACGCTTGTGGCCTACGAAGTCGTCGAATGAGTTCCAGAGCAGCGGGTGCAGCGGCGTGGAGATCAGCAACGTCGCCCCCGAATCGGCAACCCGCGACAGCTCCGACAGCGCACCGTCCTCATCGTCGACGTGTTCGATGATATCGAGGGCACAGACGAGATCGAAAGCTCCGTCCGCAAACGGCAGAGACGTCACCTCGCCCAGCGTGACATGTGCGCCCCGCTCCCGAAGCTTGGCTAATGCCGGCGCGCTGATATCCACGAACTGCGTCCCTTCGATGGGCAGGCGTGGCCTCAGTCCTGGCGCGACCTCGAGCCGCCGGCCGGATGCGGGTATGAGGGAATGTACCAGCGGCCAGGTATTGAACTGCTCAGCTTCGATCAGGCGGCAACCGGACCACAGGGAGTCGTAGAAGCGGCGATTCTCCTCGAGGAGATTGCGCTGGGGGGGAAGCTGGGAAAGCTCGGGCAGCATCGTACCACCACTCTATCACTGAGCCGGCGGGCGGGGAGGTAACCCGCTGACTCGCGCCAGAGCCAGTACCGTGAACGGCAGCCTTTAGCTGCCGAGGCGATTGGGGTCGCGCCAGACGCGCTCGAAGGGCAGCCGCCAGGCACGGGGTGCGACGAGTTGGTGGATGGCGTTCGGCCCCCACGAGCCCGGCGCATACAGACGTACCGGTGGAGGGGCTTCCAGCAGCGGCGTCGACACTTCCCACAGCCGCTCGATGCCTTCCGCGGTCGTGAACAGAGTGTGGTCGCCCCGCATCGCGTCGAGGATCAGGCGCTCGTAGGCCTCGAGCACATCCCCGAGCAGGCCGGTGTCGTGCATGGCGAACTGCAGGCTGAGCTTGTCCAGGCGCATGCCCGGCCCGGGTCGCTTGCCGTAGAACGATAGCGACATCTTCGACGCGTCGGCCAGGTCGAAAGTCAGATGGTCCGGCCCCTGCGCGCCCACCCCGGAGCCCGCCGGAAACATGCTCTTCGGCGGCTCGCGGAATGCGATGGAAATGATGCGCTGTCCTTCCGCCAGGCGCTTGCCTGTGCGCAGTAGGAACGGCACGCCCGCCCAGCGCCAATTGTCGATGGAGCATTTCAACGCAATGAAGGTCTCGGTCTCCGACTCCGCACCGACGCCTTCCTCGGCACGGTAACCGGTGTACTGTCCCCGGACTACATCGGCGGGCTCGATGGGCAACATGCTGCGGAAGACCTTGTTCTTCTCCTCGCTGATGGGCGCCGGCTCCAGTGACGTGGGGGGTTCCATCGCCATGAAGCCGAGAATCTGGAATAGATGGGTGACCACCATGTCGCGGAACGCGCCGGTGGCTTCGTAGAAGCCGGCGCGCTTGCCCAGGCCGATCGTCTCCGGCACATCGATCTGCACGTGGTCGATGAAATTGCGGTTCCAGATCGGCTCGAACAGACCATTGGCGAAGCGGAACGCGAGAATGTTCTGCGCCGGCTCCTTGCCGAGGAAGTGATCGATGCGGAAAATCTGGTCCTCCTCGAACACCTCGTGCAGTTTCGCGTTGAGCGACACGGCGCTCGCCAGGTCCGTGCCGAACGGCTTTTCCATGATGATGCGGGAGCGCTCGACGAGCTCGGCTTCCCCGAGCATTCGCACGGCCGACAGCGCCGCGCTGGGCGGCACGCTCAGGTAGTGCAGCCGGCGGCATTCGCCGCCGAATGCCTGCTCCGCTCTCGCGACGGCGGCCCTGAGAGCGCCGCTGCCGGCGCTCAGCGGCACGTAGTCCAGGCATTGCGCGAAGGCGTCCCAGTCGGCGTCGGTTCCCTTGCGCATCGAGAACTCATCGAGCGCCGCCTTCGTCGTCGCGCGGAAGCCATCCGCGTCGAGAGCGTCGAGCGAGACGCCGATGATCCGACAGCCCGGGATGAATCCGGCGCTGGTGAGATGGAACAGACCCGGCAGCAGCTTGCGCCGCGCCAGGTCACCCGTCGCGCCCACCAGGATGAGGACCTGTGGGAATCGTGGACCTACTCCTGGGGGAATCTTTGTCAAAGGATGACCTTGAGTGTGCGGATGTTCTCGGCCGCTGCGCAGAATAACGGGCCCGCTGCGGTGAATCCATGAGCAGGTGCACGCCGGTGCTTAGGAAACTGCGCCGCGTTCGCCGCTGCACCGTTACATTCGCGGCTGCTCCGAAATGAGGCAGCGCGCTGCAGTCAGTAGTTGGCGGCGGCGCGCACGACGCTCGCGGGCTTGTCGAGGTCCGCCAGAAGCTCCGGACCGACGATGGCGAACGGCGTCGAGCCGTACGAAAGCAGCCGATCATGGAAGTCGTGCAGTGAGCCTCGGCCGGAGGTCTTCTGCATGTAGCTCGAGAGAAGCTGCTCGAGCTGCAACCTGCCGACGGTATAGGCGATCACGTATCCCGGATTGGTCGCAATGCCGGCCACTGCAGCATCCGCCGCCTGCTGCGTGAAGCTGGTCTCCCGGGCGAAAAAGTCGGCAGCCTGCCGGTACGTCCACTCCCCGGACGCCAGCTTCGGATCGACGACGGCACGGGCGCCGCGCACTCGCTCCCACCGCGCCGTGAACAGGCGCCCGTCCAGGTCATCGCCGTAGAGCCCCAGGCGGACGAACATCTCCTCACCATAGAAGGCCCAGCCTTCCGCGAACACGGAGCTGCTCTGGATGCGGCGTACGAAGTCCGGATGCCGCCTGGCAACCGAGAGCTGCAGGAAGTGACCGGGCATGGCCTCGTGTGCTGCGGTTCCCAAGATCCGATCGCGGTCGAAATCCTCGTTCATGTCGAGGCGTGCCGCCGCCTCCTCGAGGGAAGTGGGCGGCGTGATGTAGTAATACCCGGTGGTGAGCGCGGCAAACAGGCGCGGCGAGTTCATCGAAGCCCCGGGACTCACCGGCTGCAGGAACTTCGGAGTCTCCTGCACGCTGATCGTGCCCAGCCATGCCGGCACCGTGATGACATCGTGTTGGGTCACGAACCGGCCCAGTTCCGCGATGCGCTCACGGTAGTAGTCGATGAGCGCGGCACCGCCCGGGGCAATGCCGCCGCCGCTTTGCGGGCCGAACGGCCGATTCTCCTGTTTCGACAGCGAGGTGAGCCATGCCTCCTCGGCCCAGCCGTGCGCGAGCTCGTCATTGGCCATGCGCTCGATGTCGTTCGAGTCGAAAGGCAGCAGATGTTCCTCCCGTAGCAGGCGGTCGTAGGCGTGCCTGCCGATCGCAAAATTTTCCGGCCAGCTGGCGGCGTGCGCATCGATGTACGCTTTCGTCTGTGCGAGCGCCGCCAGGGTCGCGTCGCGCGCCCGGACGAAGCGTTGCAACGCGCCGCTGTCCGTTGCGTAGTGGGCCTTGGCCGCATCCGTCAGGGCCCCGTTGAAGAAACTCGGGGCTCCATCGAGCTCCTGGCTGCCGACGACGCCGAACAGATGGCCAGGGTGCATCGCGAGTCGCTGCGCCGCAATCACGTACGCCGGTGCCTTCTCCAGGCGAGTCGTGATATCGGCCCAGGCTTTGTCGACATCCGCTGCCGCAGCGCCGTCGCTGCCCGCGATGGGCAGAAACTGAAACTGAAGGAAGATGGCGTTGACGATGGCGTTGGCTCCGGCCGCGAAGTCCTTGCGGTCCTGCTGGTAGACCAGCAAGGAATTCAGGCTCGCGACTAGCTGCGCCTCCAGGAGCCGCGCGTCGTCGCGTTCGACGGGCGACATGCCCTGCTTGCCGGCTGCGACGATTGCGTGCAGTTGCTCTCGCCACCGCCGCAGTTGCGCGACATATGCCGCACGCGCGCTCTCCGACGGTTCGTTGAGCTGGTCGTCGTAGCCCGCAATGCCGAGCGCCGTGGCCAGCATCGGAAACAACCTGGCGGAGCTGTAGGTGATGTCCTGCGCGAGCTGGGTCAGCTGCTCGGGTACCCGAGCGGTCCGTGGAGCGGTGGAGGTCCCCCTGATGGACGGCGCTGCGGCGGATGGCGCTGCGGCGGATGGCGCTGCGGTGGACGGCGCTGCGGTGGACGGCGCTGCAGCGATGAGGAACAGGACGGGCACCCAGTGACGCATGAGATCCTCCGTGACACGTAGGCGAGCGGTCTCTATCATCTCACGGGGTTTTTCGACGTCACAATATGAATGAGAGCACGCGCGACGCAGGTCTGGTTCGAGCGGTCGGTCCCTGGGCCCTTGCGGCGAGCATCTTCAACCTCATCGTCGGCGCTGGCATCTTCGCCGTCCCGGCGGCTCTCTCCGCTTCCATCGGCCCGTATGCGCCGTTAGCAATTCTGTTCTGTGCGGTCGCTGTGTGCGCTACGGCTATCTGTTTTGCCGAGGGTGGCAGCCGCGTGCCCACGAGCGGTGGCGCCTACGGGTACATCGAGGTGGCTTTCGGACCGCTGGCGGCCTACGTTGCAGGCACACTGCTGTGGATTGGCGAGGTGCTCGCGTGCGGTGGTGTCGCAGCGGCACTGGCGGATGTAGTGGCTAGCGTGCTGCCACATCGCATCAGTACAGCCGTGCACGCCGCCGTGATCGTCGGTGTTGTGGGAGGGATCGCGCTGGTGAACGTCGGCGGAGTGGCGCGCGGAGCGAAGTTCGCGAGCGCCACGACTGTGGTGAAATTGCTTCCGCTGGTGGTTTTCGTTCTCGTCGGTGCATTCCACATGCATTCCGGCAACTTTGGCGGGACGTCCGAGCCGACCACCCAGGGCCTGGGTCGCGCGGTGATTCTCGCACTGTTCGCATTCATCGGCATGGAAACGCCCCTGAGCGCGAGCGGGGAGGTCTCCGAGCCGTCGCGCACCATCCCGCGTGCGCTGCTCATTGCAATGACGTCGGTGACCGTTCTGTATGTTGCCGTTCAGGCTGTCGCCCAGGGCATTCTGGGACCGGCGCTCGCTCACTCTCATGCATCACTCGCCGACGCGATGGCGCAGGTGAGTCCGGCGCTGCGATTGTTGATGATTGCGGGCGCCGTGCTGTCGATGTTCGGCTGGCTCAGCGCCGATATTCTGGGCAGTCCGCGGATGCTGTTCGCATTCGCGCGCGACGGGCTGCTGCCGCGCGCACTCGGGCGGGTACACCCTCGCTCGCATGCGCCTCACGTGGCGATTCTCGTCTACGCAGCACTGGCCATCGGTCTGGCGCTGACGGGGACGTTCGCCGAGCTTGCCGTGCTGTCGACTCTCCCCATTGCGGTGCTTTACGGAGCGGCCTGCGCGGCTGCCTGGGTGCTGGCGCGACGAGGCGTGGCGGTTGCGGGCTCGCCCCTGAACTTTCGTTGGCTCGGCAGCGCCGCGCTGATCGGAATCGGCAGCATGCTGGTCATGATCGCGCTGGCGTCGCGCGCTGAAGTCACTGGCGTGCTGGGGCTCGTCACGCTCAGCGTGGTGGTGTACGCGGTCTCGAAATGGAGAGTCGCGGCACAACCGGGGTGATCAGCGTGAGGTGGCCTCGCCCGTCTGCCTCAGGCGGATCTCGAATAGCTTCGGCCAGTTCTTGCCGGTGACGAACAGCCGGTCGTGCTGCTCATCGTAGGCGATCCCGTTGAGCACGTCGGTGCGTCCGGCGATGCGCTCTGCGGGGGTAAGGAGTCCGGTGAGGTTGATCAGTCCGACCACGCGCCCGCTCGCGGGGTCGATGCGGAGGACCCAGTCGGTCTGCCAGACGTTGGCGTAAATCTCGCCCTGCACCCATTCCAGCTCGTTCACCCGGTCCACCGGGCGGCCATCGAGGCTCACGCCGATGCGCCCGGTTTCCTGCAGCGTCGATGGATCGAGGAAGCGCAGCTGCGCGGTGCCGTCGCTCATGATGATGCGGCTGCCGTCCTGGGTCAGCGCCCAACCCTCGCCCTCGTAGTGGAATGTCCGCTGCAGCCGCAGCGAGGCGAGGTCGAAGACGAATCCGACGTGCGATTTCCAGGTCAGACTGATGATGTGCTGCTTCCAGATGACCATGCCTTCGCCGAAATACTGTGGCGGGATGTCTATCTTCTGCAGCACTTCACCGGTTTCGAGACGGACCTTGCGGATCGTGGAGTGTTTCTCGAGGCCGGTGCTCTCGTACAGAAAGCCGTTCCGGTACAGGAGTCCTTCGGTGAATGCGCTGACGTCGTGTGGATAGGCGTGCACGACGTCGAAGCCGTAAACGGGTACTGCCGCAGGACACAGGGTGCTGAGGAGCGCCGCGGCGAGCGTTGCGAGGCGAACGGTCATCGGGAATGTCGAGATCCGCATTCTTGTTCGAGAACTCAACTGGACGGCAGCGCTTGGAGGCGCGGAAAGTGTAACCGTTGTCAACCGGCCGGCTCCAGCTCGAGACCCACCCCTGCAGGGTGGCTTGAGGTAGCATTGAGCAATGTCGAAATCGCCCGAGCCACCGGACTATCGCGAGACCCTGCACCGTGCGGTGGTGGAAACCGCTCAGGCGGTCATCGCCGGCACTCTCGGACCGGTGGATGCCGCTCGCCGCTTCGTCGGAATGGCGGCGGAGCTCGATGCGCTCGATGAGGACGCGTTCCGCTTCTTCCTCGGACTCGATTCCGAGTCCGACCAGTTTCCCCTGGGAACGTTCCGCAAGCTCTGGAGCGTCAACGCCCTGAAACGCGAGGATGAGGCGCGCCAGGAATACGAGGCGCACATCCGGGATGAAGCCGTGCGCCACTGCCGGAGCCTGCTTGCAAAATATGCCGCTGGCGGCCAGTAGCCGAGTGGCCACTGCAGGCTCGCACGCGGGCCGCAAAGGTACGTCATGTACGCCATCCTGGACGACGCCCTGCGCAGAGCCCAAGCGTACCTGGAGGGTCTGAAGAGCAGACCGGTGGCCCCGAGCGCCGCCGCCGTCGCCGCTCTGAGCGAGTTGGAGTGTCCCCTTCCGTCCCGGCCCTCCAATCCTGAAGACACTCTCGCCGTCCTCGATCGCCTCATCTCGCCCGCAACGCTCGCGAGCGCCGGCCCGCGATTCTTTGGCTTCGTGATCGGCGGGTCGCTGCCCATATCGCTCGCAGCCAACTGGCTGGCAGGTGCCTGGGATCAGAATGCGGCGCTGTACCTGACGACCCCGGGGGTCGCCAGCCTCGAGTCTTGCGCGCTGCGATGGCTGATCGAACTGTTCGAGCTTCCCCCAGACAGCGCAGGCGCCTTCGTAACGGGCGCCACGGTGGCCAACTTCACGGCGCTCGCGGCGGCTCGCAATGGGACGCTGGCCCGGGAAGGCTGGAACGTGGAGGCGGACGGGCTGTTTGGCGCGCCACCGGTGACCGTCATCACGGGCGATGAGGCGCACACCACTCTGCTCAAGTCCCTCGGCATGCTCGGGCTGGGCAGATCGCGGATCGTCAGGGTACCCGTTGACGGCGAGGGCCGCATGCGGGTCGGAGCGTTGCCCGCCATCGCCGGCCCCACCATCGTCTGCCTGCAGGCCGGTAACGTGAACACCGGAGCATTCGATCCGTTCGACGAGCTCATCGAGCAGGCGCACGCGAGCGGCGCATGGGTGCACGTCGATGGCGCCTTCGGCCTGTGGGCGAAGGCCGTGCCTCGTCTGCGTGAGCACGCACGGGGGATCGAGAAGGCCGACTCGTGGGCGACCGACGCACACAAGTGGCTCAACGTGCCCTACGACTCGGGACTGGCGTTTGTCCGGGATGGCCGCCGCTTGAAGGAAGCGATGGCCGTCACGGCCGAATATCTGCCCACCGACACGCACGAGCGCAACCCTTCCGACTTCACGCCTGAGCTCTCAAGGCGGGCGCGCGGCGTGGAGGTCTGGGCTGCGCTGCACGCACTTGGTCGTGAGGGACTGGCTGAGCTGTTCGAGCGCAACTGCCGGCAGGCGCGGCGGTTCGCCGCAGGTCTGCGCGCGGCCGGTCATGAAATCCTGAACGAAGTCGGCCTCAATCAGGTGCTCGTTGTCTTCGGCTCCCCTGAGCGCACGCGCAGCGTCATCGATGCCATCCAACGCGATGGAACATGTTGGTGTGGGGGCACGGTCTGGCAGGGCCGTACGGCGATGAGAATCAGCGTTTCGTCGTGGGCGACGACGGATGAAGACGTCGAGCGCAGTCTGGCGGCGATGCTGCGCCTCGCTCAGTGATGGTGTCCGCCAGGGCCGTGGACATGGCCGTGTGAGAGCTCCTCTTCGGTCGCCGCGCGAACGTCGGTCACCTCGATGTCGAAGTTCAGCGCTTGACCCGCGAGCGGGTGATTGGCGTCGATCGTGACCATGTCGCCGGTAATCTGGGTCACGGTGACGGCGCGTGGGCCGTGTTCCGTCTGGGCGTGCAGGCGCATTCCGACGCTGACGTTGGCGATTCCCTTCAAAGTGCGCCGCGGAATCTTCTGGACGAGCTGCTTGTCGTATTCGCCGTAACCGTCAGCGGGCGCTATTTTCACGGCCAGCTTGTCGCCCACGTCCTTCCCATCGAGCGCCCGCTCGAGGCCGGCCACCAGGTTGCCATGCCCGTGCAGGTAGGTCAGGGGCTCGCCCGAGGCCGAGCTGTCGAGGATCTCCCCGGCATCGCCCTTCAAGGTGTAGTGGATGGAGACGACTGAATCCTGGGCGATGGGCATGATGATGGGGTCCGCGGTGTGCCGGGGAGGGTCCGTAAGTTTGACCACGCTGCACACGTCCCACAAGGGTCCGCGCGCCGGTCGTCCGCTACGACAAGCTGTGCGCGGGCCATCTCATTCGTTAGGCTGCACTGTCAGCGTGTGGAGAATCGCATGGAATACAGACAGTTCGGCGGCTCGGGATTGCGCGTCCCGGTGCTGAGTTTCGGGACGGCCACCTTCGGCGGCGTCGGGGCCTTCTTCAAGGAATGGGGCACGACGGAGGGGGCGGAAGCCCAACGCCTCGTCGATATTTGCCTCGAGGCCGGAATCAACTGCTTCGATACCGCCAACGTCTATTCCAGCGGGCGGGCAGAGGAAGTGCTCGGCGGCGCGATCGCGGGCCGCCGCGACCGGGTGCTCATCTCGACGAAGGGCACGTTCCCGATGGGTCCGGGACCGAACGATTCCGGCTCATCACGCGCATCCCTGACAGGGGCTGTCGAGGCGAGCCTGCGGCGCCTGGGCACCGACTACATCGACATCTACTACATGCATGGATTCGATGCGACGACGCCCGTGCAGGAGACGCTGAGCGCACTCGATGACCTGACACGCAGCGGCAAGATCCGCTACATCGGCTGCTCCAATTTTTCCGGCTGGCACCTCATGAAGTCGCTGTCCGTCTCGGAGCGGTACGGCTGGACCCGGTACGTGGCGCACCAGGCGCATTACTCTCTCGCTTCGCGGGAATTCGAGTGGGAGCTCATGCCTCTCGCGCTGGACCAGAAAGTCGGCACGGTGGTCTGGAGCGCACTGGCAGGCGGTGCGCTCACGGGAAAGATGCGGCGCGGCCAGCCCGTGCCCAAGGACAGCAGGCTCGCTGCGGCGGACTTCCTTGCAGGGACCCGTTCGGACAGGCTGTACGAGATCGTCGACGTGCTGGATGAGATCTCGAAGCAGACCGGCAAGACTCACTCGCAGATCGCCCTGAACTGGGTGCTGCAGAGGCCGAGCGTGGTGAGCATCGTGGTCGGCGCGAGAAACGAGCAGCAGCTGCGGCAGAATCTGGGAGCGGTGGGCTGGACGCTCGATGCGGCACAGATGTCCAGGCTCGACGCCGTCAGCCAGACGCGGCCGATCTATCCCTACTGGCATCAGCAGGGATTCCCCGCGCTCAATCCACCTCCTGTGCCGTACACGAAGGATTGACGCCGGCGCTCGAATCAGACGGCGAGCGGGCTTCGGCCCACGATTTTGTACACCGCCAGCAGAGCCTCGCGCGCCGCTTCACGGTTTTCCGTTATGTGTCGCAACCGCTGCAGGTCAGCCTCACGCCGCTGCGGGTCGCTCTCCCCCACACGCCGCCGGTTTTCCTTCGCCATGGGAGAGACGACTTCGAGAAAGATTCGTCGCCGCTCGGCAGCATAGGCGTCGAGAACGGCCTCGTCGCGTTCGCCGTGGATGACGGCAACGAGAGCCTCGCACAGAGATGAGGCGTCCAGCAGGCCACTCGTCAGGCCGAGCCCCCCGACAGGGTTGACGACGTGTGCGGCATCGCCCGCAAGCAACACGCGGCCCACGCGGAACTGCTGCACACACCTATCGTGAACGCGATAGGGCGAGACAGCCTCCGGCTTGCAGTCCGCAAGGCCGGGCGCGAACAGCGCGTAGCGCTCCGGCAGCTTGCGGCGCACTTCTTCCTGCGATCCGGGATCGTCACGGTACGTGCAGCGCCACAGACCGGTGCGGTCGATCTTCGGAATAATGGCCCAATGCTCGGGATCGAGTACGACATTGGACTGCCCAAAACCCTGCGCCTCGAAGTCGAAGCGGACGTTGGTCGCAACGAACCATTCGGGCCAGGTGACCCCCGAGTACTCCAGCTGCAAGGCGCGGCGCACGCCGCTGTGAGTGCCGTCGGCGCCTATCAGCCACTGCGCCCGTAGCGCAAGTTCCCCGTCTGGCGTGGCGACGCTGACCTGTACGTTGTCGTCGCGTTGCACGACAGCCGTCACCTTGTGGTTCCAACGCACTTCCGCGCCGGGAACCTGCAGCAGGTGACGCAGAATCGTGGCTGCGAGCGCAGGCTGTCCAAGGTGCAGGTTGTAGGGATATGCCGTGTCCTGCGGCCTCAGGACTGCCATGTCGAGGTGGCCGAGAAGCACGTGAGCGCGCGTCCAGTAGTGATACGCGCTCTTGAGGACGCCGATTTGACTGAGGTCAGGCAGCAAACCCAGTGCATCGAGCCTCTCGACCACCGGTGAGTGATAGACGACGGCGCGGGGCTGATCGCTGATGGCGGCTTCCGCATCGAGAACCACGACGCGGATACCCTCGCGGGCGAGTCTCAAGGCGGTGAACAGACCGACAGGCCCTGCGCCCGAGATCACCACGCCGTCGATTCGTTCCATCGCCTCCGCTTCCAGGTGATTGCCGGCTCGCCGCGACCTACCCGGGCAGGGCGAACGTGCCATCCGGCTGCAGGGTGAGCAGCTCGCCGGTGCGAATCGAGAACCAGGCCCCGTGCAGGGTCAACTTGCCGCTCGCGACCGGCTCGGCAATCCAGGGAAACGTCAACAGATTCGCGAGCGATACCTTGATCACATCGTGCTCGGCACATTGCTGGCGTTCGTCTGCAGAGGTACAGCTCAGGGCACGGGTACGCGCCGACTTGGCCATCGACATCCACGGAGCAATGAAGTCCCGCGCATTGTCCGGCGCGCCTTCCAGCAGCGCGTGTACACCTCCGCACAGCTCGTGTCCAAGGACCACGACGTGAGGTACCGCGAGCACCCGCACCCCGAACTCGAGTGCGGCACTGGTGCCGTGGTAGGCAACGTCCGGAGCATAAGGGGGGACCAGATTCGCGACATTCCGTACGGTCAGGATCTCGCCCGGGGCAGTGTCGAAGATCACGGCAGGGTCGACGCGGCTGTCGACGCACGAGATCACCAGCGCCTGGGGGCGCTGCCCGGTGTCCGCCAGCGACTGGAACACATGACGCTGTTCGGGCCAGCCCTTTTTCCGGAAGCGGCGATAGCCGTCGAGCAGGGGGTCCATATCAGCGGTGCCGCCGCAGGGCGGAAACAGGTCGGAAGGTCATGTCGCTAAAGTAGGGGGGATTGGCGCCGCTGGCAATGCGGTACCGCTTACGGTTCGAGCGCGGGGGCAGACGATGTCCGCTTGCCCTTTTCGGTAGATTATCGATAATCGAGCGTCTGTAGCGGAGAAGACCCTACCCACCCTCTGGTCCGGCCATGTGGATTGTCCTGCTGGCGCTGCGGCGCCCTTATACCTTCATCGTCGTGGCACTGCTGCTGCCGCTGCTGGGCGCGCTCGCGATTTTCGGGACGCCGCTGCGCCCGGGAATGCCGACGGACATCTTCCCCGATATCCGCATTCCGGTCATCGCGGTGACGTACCAGTACTCGGGTATGTCTCCCGATGAGATGGCAGCGCGCATCACCTCTCAGATCGAGAGATACGCGACCACGATCGTCAATGACATCGAGCACGTGGAATCGCAGACCTATCCCGGCATGACCGTCATCAAGCTGTTCTTCCAGCCGGGAGTGGACATCAATCTTGCCATGGCGCAGGCGACCGCCTTCGGCCAGATCTCCTTGAAGCAGATGCCCCCCGGCACGCAGCCGCCGCTCATTCTCAAGTACAGCGCCTCCAGCGTACCCATCATCCAGCTCGCGATGTCGAGCGACCGGCTCACCGAGTCGCAGCTATTCGACTTCGGCAACCAGATCATCCGGGCGCAGATCGCGACGATTTCCGGGGCCTCCATCCCGTACCCGTTCGGCGGCGCGACGCGGCAAATCCAGATCGACCTGAAGCCGGACGCGCTGCGGGCCCAGGGGCTCTCCGCGAGCGATGTGAACAGCGCCATCGCCAACCAGAACCTGATCGTGCCGGCCGGCACGCAGAAGATCGGCAACACCGAGTACAACGTCAGGCTCAACTCGAGCCCGCTGAAGATCGACGAGATCAACGACCTGCCGATCCGCAGCCAGAACGGCGCCGTCACGTTCGTGCGTGACGTGGCGTTCGTGCATGACGGCCATCCGCCGCAGACGAACATAGTACGTGTGAACGGACGGCGCGCCGTACTCATGACGATTCAAAAGACCGGCTCGGCGTCCACTCTCAACATCGTCAATACCATCAAGGAACGCTTGCCACGGGTCCGGGAGCTGCTTCCGGCCGGGGCCCGGGTGGATGCGACCGGCGACCAGTCGGTGTTCGTGCGTGCGGCCGTCAAGGGAGTGGTCACCGAGGCGCTGATCGCAGCCTGCCTGACCGCGCTCATGGTGCTCCTGTTCCTGGGCAGCTGGCGCAGCACTCTGATCATCACGATCTCGATTCCCCTGTCGATACTCTCATCCGTGATCCTGCTCGGGGCGCTCGGGGAGACCATCAACCTCATGACCCTGGGAGGGCTTGCGCTCGCGGTCGGCATTCTCGTGGACGATGCGACCGTCACGATCGAGAACATCAACCGCCACCTGGATGCGGGTAAGGACGTCGCGGTCGCGATCGTCGACGGCTCGCAGCAGATCGTAGTCCCTGCGCTCGTTTCGACGCTGTCGATCTGTATCGTGTTCGTGCCGATGTTCCTGCTCACCGGTGTCGCCCGTTATCTGTTCGTGCCCATGGCAGAAGCGGTCGTATTCGCGATGCTCACGTCCTATCTGCTGTCACGCTCGCTGGTCCCGACCCTTGCGAAGTATTGGCTGCGCAAACGCGACGCCGGCCAGGGTGCCGGGCGCGGCACCAGCCCCCCCTCTATGGTCGCGACTCCCTCGGCCGCGCAACGCTTCCAGGCGCGCTTCGAGGCGCGCTTCGAGATGATCCGCGAGCGCTATCACGAGGTGCTCGCGGCGATTCTCGAGCACCGCAGGGCATTCATTCCGGTGTTCCTCGCCGGCGCGTTCGCGTCCCTGTTGCTGATCCCACTGCTCGGCAGAAATTTCTTTCCGGAGGTCGATTCAGGACAGATCAAGTTGCACGTGCGCGGCCCCACCGGCATGCGCGTGGAGGACTCCGCGGCCCTCGTCGATCACGTCGAAGCCTCGTTGCGCGAAGTGATTCCCGCGGGGGAGATCGCCAGCGTCGTTGACAACGTAGGGCTGCCGGTCTCGAGCATCAACCTCACGTACAGCAACTCGGGAGTCATCGGCCCCAGCGACGCAGACGTGCTCGTGTCCCTCGCTTCGGGCCACGCGCCGACGCCAGACTATATCCGCCAGCTGCGCCTGCGCCTGCCGCAGGAGTTCCCTGGAACGAGCTTCGCGTTTCTGCCGGCTGACATCGTCAGCCAGATCCTGAACTTCGGCGTCCCGGCGCCCATCGACATCCAGATCGTCGGCCCGAGCCCGCGGAACCGGGATATCGCCAATCAGCTTCTGGCCTCGCTGCGCCAGGTGCCCGGCCTCGTCGATCTGCGCGTGCAGCAGATGTTCAACCAGCCCGAGCTGCGGGTGAATGCCGACCGCAGCCGCGCGCAGCAGCTCGGGATCAGCCAGCATGATATTGCGAACAATCTGCTGCTGACCTTGTCGGGAAGCGGGCAGATCGCGCCGACATTCTGGCTGAATCCGGAAACCGGTCTGCAGTATCCGCTGGTGGCACAGGCGCCGCAGTACCTGATGACCTCGCTCCAGGACCTGCAGAACATGCCGGTGACGAGCGCGAATCAGACTCAGCTGCTGGGCGCACTCGCCAGCATCTCGCGCAGCTTCGGCCCGGCGATCGTCACGCACTACGACGCCCAACCCGTCATCGATCTCTACGGGGCGGTGCAGGACCGAGACCTGGGCGCCGTATCCAGGGACATCAACGCGCAGATCGCATCGTGGGAGAAGAAGCTGCCTCGCGGTACGCACATCGTCGTGCGCGGACAGGTTCAGACCATGAGCGACTCCTATGCGGGGCTCGCGATCGGCCTCGTGGGCGCAATCGTGCTCGTCTACCTGCTGATCGTCGTCAACTTCCAGTCCTGGCTCGATCCGTTCATCATCATCACTGCGCTGCCGGCCGCCGTGGCCGGAATCGCCTGGATGTTGCTGGTGACCGGGACCACACTCAGCGTACCCGCGCTCACGGGCGCGATCATGTGCATGGGCGTCGCCACGGCAAACAGCATCCTGGTCGTCAGTTTCGCGCGCGACCGCATGAGCGAGGGTGTTCCGGCCCTGCAGGCCGCACTCGATGCGGGGTTCACGCGCTTCCGGCCCGTGCTGATGACGGCCCTCGCGATGGTCATCGGCATGCTGCCGATGGCACTCGGACTCGGCGAGGGCGGGGAACAGAACGCGCCCCTCGGCCGTGCCGTGATCGGCGGACTGATTTTTGCAACGGTGGCCACGCTGATCTTCGTGCCGAGCGTCTTTGCGGCCATACACGGGCGCAAGCTCCAGGCCGCGGCGGCCCCCGCAGCGGCAGAGGGTGCAGCACCTCATTGACTCATACGGACTCGTCACACTGGAATCATCATGGATCAATCAGCAAGGACCGATGACGCGCAGGCGGGGCAGGTTCGCACCCGGTCCCCGGCGGCAACCGTTCGCAAGCTGATGCGGGCAGGTGTTGCGCTCGTGGTGCTCGCCGCCGTCCTGGTGGTCTGGAATCTCTTTTCCGCGCATCGCGCGGCGGCGCAATTGCGGCGGAACACGCAAGCCCAGGCGGTCGTCACGGTTGCGACCATCAAGCCGAAGCCACTGTCCGATTCAAGCGTCCTCGTGCTGCCCGGCAACGTGCAGGCACACTACGATGCGCCGATCTACGCCCGCACCAGTGGGTACCTGAAGCGCTGGCTGGTGGACATCGGCCAGCCGGTGAAGGCCGGCCAGGTGCTCGGTGAGATCGAGTCGCCCGAGGTCGATCAGCAGTTGCGCCAGGGGGAAGCGGACGTTGCTACGGCCGAGGCCAACCAGAGGATTGCGGCAGTGACGGCCGAGCGCTGGCGCAATCTGCGGGCCACCGACTCCGTGTCGAAACAGGAGGCGGACGAGAAGATCAGCCTTGCGGCTTCCAGCGACGCACAGGTGAGGGCTGCGAAGGCGAACGTGCAGCGCCTGCGCGAGTTGTCGGGCTTCGAGAAGATCGTCGCGCCGTTCGACGGTGTGGTCACCGCGCGCAACACCGATGTCGGACAGCTCATCAACGCGGGCAGTGGCTCCGGTCCAGAGTTGTTTCGCATCGCGGACACGAAACGGCTTCGCCTGTACGTGCGCGTACCGCAGACCTACGCTGCATCCATGCGGCCGGGTGTGACCGCAGAGCTGGTGTTCCCGGATCGGCCTGGGAAGAGCTACGCGGCGAAGCTGGAGCGCACATCGAGCGCCATCGATGCGATGTCCCGCACTCTGCTGGCGGAGCTGGCGGTGGACAACCAGAGTAACGAGCTGCTTCCGGGCGCTTACGTGGAAGTGCACTTCGATTTGCCGGCGGAGGCGGGCGTGAAGACGTTCAAGCTGCCCGCGAATGTATTGCTGTTCCGTGGCGATGGAATGCATGTCGCCACAGTCGACTCACGAGCGCACGTCGTGATGAAGGCGGTGACGCTAGGCCGCGACTACGGCTCGGATATCGAGGTGGTGCACGGACTGAGCGCCGATGACGACGTAGTGCTGAGTCCGCCGGACTCCCTGACCGACGGGGCGTCGGTTCGCGTGGCCAAGCCGAAGACGGAGCGGGTCGCCAAGTCATGAGGCGCTTCGGAATCTGCTTCGTTGCGTTGCTCGGGGGGTGCTCGCTGGCACCCCGGTACGAGCCGCCTCAGCCCGTCGAGGTCGCAGCGTTCAAGGAGGCTGGGGCTTGGGCGCCGGGTCAGCCTGCCGACGTGCAGCCGCACGGACTGTGGTGGGAGGCCTTCGGCGATCCGAAACTCAACGAGCTCGAAGGGCAGCTCAAGGCCGGCAATCCCGATTTGAGCGCGGCGGTTGCGCGGTTCGAGCAGGCGCGCGCGCTTGCGCGTGAAGCGCGCTCCGGCGTCTATCCGTCGCTTGCGGTGAAGGGATCGGCACTGCGGAGTAAGTCATCCGCCGCGGCGCCACTGACTGCGGCGCTCGGCGGCCAGCCGGTTGCGCAAAACGATTTCGTCGCGGGCCTCGACCTGGGCTGGGAGATCGACCTGTTCGGGCGGTTGCGGAATACCGCGACCGCGGCGGGAGCTGAGGCACAGGCGAGCGCCGCGGACCTGGCGGCGGTCGAGCTGTCCCTTCAGGCGGAGCTCGCCACCGACTATTTCTCCTTGCGGGGCGCGGATTCGACGGTGCAATTGCTCGAAGACACTCTCAAGACCTACGACCGGGCCTATGAGTTGACGAGCAACCGATACAAAGAGGGTATTTCCGCGGCTGCCGATGTCGACCAGGCGGATACACAGCGCCAGAACGCGCGCGCGCAGCTGGCAGCGGTGCGCCTGGAGCGCTCCCAGCTCGAACACGCCATTGCCGTGCTGCTTGGCCTCGTCCCCTCCGGATTCACTCTCGAGGCGGGAGCACTTGCGGGTGCGCCTCCAGCCGTGGATACGGGACTGCCTTCGACGCTCCTGCAGCGTCGCCCGGATGTCGGACGAGCGGAGCGTGACATGGCTGCAGCGAACGCGCGCATTGGGGTTGCGCGTGCAGCCTGGTTCCCGGTGTTCACACTCGGTGGCGCATTGGGCTACGAGAGCGTGCTGTCGTCGGGTTGGTTCCAGGCTCCGAATCGCTTCTGGTCAGTCGGCCCGACGGCGCAGATTCCGCTGCTGGATGCCGGCGCGCGCTCGGCGAGAACCCGGCAAGCGTGGGCGGCATACGATGAGGCCGTGGCCCATTACCGCAAGACCACGCTGACCGCGTACCAGGAAGTCGAAGACAACCTCGCCGGCCTGCATCACCTGGCCGATGAGCTCAAAGCCGATCAAGCCGCGGCGGCCTCCGCGGAGAGCTCCGCCTATCATGCCGATCAGCGGTACGACGCGGGAGTCGCGGACTATGTAGAGGTGACGACCACCCACACCGCAGCGCTGCAGGCGCAACGCGACTCCATCATGGTGCGAGTCGCCCAATTGAACGCCGCGGTGATCCTCGTGCGTGCGACAGGCGGCGGATGGACGAAGGATCAACTCGAGCAGCCGTTGCTCACCGACTCACCGGTGCTTCGATGAGTCATGCGGCCCTGAAACGCACCTGCATGCGCGATCAGATTCGCGAGGTGCTGGTTGCGCGCATCCTGGACGGCACCTATCCGGCTGGCATGCAACTGAAAGAGCTGACGCTGGCGCGGGAATTCAACGTCAGCCAGGCGCCGATCCGGGAAGCCCTGCGTGAGCTCGAGGGTTCGGGTTTGGTGACGAGCGAGCGGTTCCGCGGTACGCGCGTGCGCGGCGCCGATTTCAACGAAATGCGCGAGTCGTACGAGCTGCGCACCATGCTGGAGGTGCGGTCGGTCCAGCTTGCTGCGCCGTACCCGGCGCAACTCCTGAAGGATCTCGAACAGTCGCTGCGAGAGATGGCTGCAGCGCTCAAGCACGACGATCAGGAGCGCTACATCGACCATGCGCTGCGCTTCCATCGCCGCTTGGTCGAGAGCAGCGGCAACCGCACCTTCCTCAGGCTGTGGGACTCGCACCTCTGGGATATTCGTGGCCGCATCGCCCTGCGCCGGCTGGTGGAGACCGGCAGGAGCCTGAAGCCGCTCGTGCCGATGCACCGCGGCGTGCTGACTCGCCTGCGGGCGCAGGATCCTATCGGCGCCGGTGAACGGGTGCGCGAGATTCTCGGGCGTGTCACGTCGGCTTTCGAGACCTGACGGGAACACAGTCTCAATCCGGCCTATTTGCGGCCGAATCTGCACTTTGCCGCACAGCTGCGTTGCGCTATTCGTGCTCACCTCCTGTTTGGCGCGGCGGGCGACAAATGTGCACCGGTCCCCATGATCTGATTACGCGCCGCGGCGTGCTGGTCACGCTTGCCGGCGCACTCGTGGCGGTCACTACACGCACCGGGGCAAAGGCGCCCGCGCTGCCCGCCGAGGTCGCCGGCATTGCCCTTCCAAGGACCTCTCTCACCGAATCCGCTGCCGCCCTCGCGCACAGCGCCTGTCCGGAGTTCCTGTTCAATCACAGCTTGCGTACCTACCTGTTCGGTGCTCTGAGCCTGAAGGCTCAGCGGGTGGCGTTCGATCCGCAGATGGCATTCGTGGCGGCCGCGTTGCACGACCTCGGCCTGCTGCCGGCGTTCGCCAGCAAGCGGGGCTCGTTCGAAATCGATGGGGCGAACCGGGCGGAAGACCTGATGCGCACGGCGGGACGTCCGGCCGCGCAAGGCAGGGTGGTCTGGAATGCCATCGTCGCGCACGACATGCGTGACGACTATGCAGCCCACCAGTCCGCGGAGGCACAGGTGGTGGCCGAGGGAGCCGGCGCTGACGTGGTCGATCCGGGAGACCTCGACCACCACGCCATCCAGGAGGTCCTGCACGCTTTCCCGCGTCTGCAGTTCAAAACCCGTTTTACTGCGTTGCTCGTCGATCATTGCAGGCGAAAACCCACTTCACAGATCGGCTGGCTCGAGGGCCTGTGCCGGGCCACGGTGCCCGAGGCTCGACGAGGATCGGTGCAACAGGTCATCGCCCAGGCGCCGTATCCCGAGTAGATACTGACTCCCAACCTGTCGCGTCCGACGCGATTGCGGCAGCCTGATTAACGCTTTGTTTCCGTGCGTCCTTTCGGTGTCTGCGTCCGCGGACATTTTGCACATTGCGCCCGGCATCTGTTTACTCCGTATCAGCAAGGGCAAACCCGTCGTGAGGCGGGGACGCAATGCTTCCGGTCTGTGCAGCGGCTGCAAGGGCGTCGCACAGATAGCGGGGTCGCCGGATGACCGCAACGCAGGTGGTCTTTCGTCACTCCACGCTCGGATCGCGCATGTCCGTGCGCGCTCCGCGAGCCGTGTTTCGCCGCCCTGGCTGATCGAACAATCGTATTGATGCACGGGGTGGCAACATGTTTATCTCGCACCGCAGCGGGCGCCGTGGCGCGCCTGTGCGCGCAACTCACGCCGGTGTACGCGCCAGCGCTCTCATCGGCACCTTTCTCGTCTTATCAGTCAGTGCGGACGCGGCGACAGCCGGTATCGCGATCGGGGGAATGCCTGTCGCGAAGATCGCGGCGGCGAAATACTACTTCTTTCAGCCGTGGGCAACCGATGCCGGGCACAAGCCACTGCGGTTTTCCATCAGCAACAAGCCGGCCTGGGCGGGATTCGATTCCTCGACCGGGCGCCTGTTCGGTACACCGATCCCGGCCAACCAGGGCATTTACCGCAACGTGACCATCTCGGTGGGCGATGGGGCGGCACAGGCAACACTTCCGGCATTCTCCATTACCGTCCTGCCGCTCGACAATCATGCGCCGCTGATCGGCGGCGTGCCGCCGAATGCGGTTGCAGTGGGCCAAAGCTATCTCTTCCAACCTACCGCGAGCGATCCCGATGGCAACCGGCTGGTCTTCGAGCTGTACGGCAAGCCCGCGTGGCTGGCGGTGAACACGGCTACCGGAAGGATCTATGGGACCCCCGCGGCAGGGGACGTCGGCGTCTACAAGAACCTGGTCGTCTCGGTGACGGACGGGTACGCGCGCAGCTGGCTCAAGGCCTTCGACCTCACGGTAGCGGGCATTGCCGTGCCTGAGGCCGACCGGTCCAGCAAGTCGGCTGCCGTGGGACTCCAATGGGAACCGCCGACGGAGAACAGCGATTCCTCGCCTCTCACCAATCTGGCGGGCTATCACATCTACTACGGCACCAGCGCCGCTGCGCTGAGCAATCAGATCGACGTTGCGAACCCTGGCATCGCCTCTTTCGTGGTCGACAATCTCGCCCCCGGGACATGGTATTTCACGGTGGCCGGCTACAACTCGAGTGGAGTGGAGGGCGAGCGCTCGGACGTCATCCGTGCCGTGACGCAGTAGTCCCACAGCGTTAGACTTCCACCCAGCCAAAGGGGGAGGTCGCTGCATGACTACGAACCGACGAGATCTCGTGAAGGGCGCTGGCGCCACCGTGACGCTGGGTGTGTTGGCTTCGGCGTTCGGCGCGGCTTTGCCCAAGGGAGCGAAGGCCGCAGCCAGCGCCAACGGTACCAACTGCCTGACGGTCATCTATCCGGCCGGGGCGGATGTGAAGTTCGACGCCGACTACTACCGCGACCACCATCTCAAGACCATCATGACGCTGTACGGCAAGACCATCTCCCGCTTCGAGCTGCGCAAGGCCGCCCCCGCTGCGGCCGGCGCGCCGCCGGTTGCCTATTCCGCGGCCGTCAACATCTGGATCGCCGACATGGACGCGTTCGGCAAGAAGAATCAGGAGCACGGGCCGGCGCTGGTCAAGGACGTACCGAATTTCACCAACGGGCAGCCGACGATCCAGTTCGACAGGGTAGAGGGCATGATGGGTTCGCCCGCCAGGGACATGAAACTGGGCGACTCGTGTCTCACCATCCTGTATCCGAACGGCGAGGGCGTGCGTTGGGACGTGGACTACTACCGTTCGCACCACATGCCGCTGATCATGCGCCTCTACAAGAAGGAGGCGATCAAGCGCTTCGAGTTGCGCAAGGGTGACACCGGCCAGGCCCCCGGCAGCAAGCCGGCTTACATCGGCACCGTGAACATCTATATCAACGATCAAAAGGCCTTCGAGGAAGCGGGCAAGAAGAACGGGCAGACGCTCCGCGACGATGTCCAGAATTTCTCGAGCGGACAGCCGACCGCGGTCCCGACGGTCATCTACGGCGTCGCGTGACGGCGAGCCACTGACGATTGCCCCGGGGGCGGGTGGTGCTGGATGTCCACGCTCGAATCAAT
>FTEN01000248.1_pt1 | contig 34698 bp, 22 predicted proteins | sample 1640221 | NCBI WGS metagenome assembly FTEN01 (sample SAMEA3914816, study PRJEB12502) | metagenome | biome: forest; material: soil | place: USA | collected 2011-09-16 | depth 0.3 m | reverse complement strand
GTTCACGATCTCAGCGGTGTCAACGACACGTTCGGCCGCAGCTTCGGGGACGCACTGGTGCAGAAGGTAGCCGAGCGGGTGCGGCTTGCCGTGGACAGCGAGCGCTCCGTCGGCCACCTGGGTGGCGGCACTTTTGCGCTGGTCATGCGAGAACTGCCGGGCGTGGCCAACAGCGTTGCGGCGGTCATCGACACGGCAGTGTTCGATCGCCCTTTCGAGATAGAGGGACGCAGCTTTCGTGTCACGTGCCGTTCCGGGCTGGCGCGCTATCCCGGGGATGGGCAGGACGCGGCAACGCTCGTCCAAAAGGCCGAAGCGGCGCTGAGGCAAGCCAAGGAGAGTGGCGAGCGCTATCTGCATTTCAAGCTGCAGATGCGCAGCGATGTGGCCAGGCGATTGCAGTTGGAGCATGAGTTGCGCGAAGCGATCGATGCGCAGCAGTTCGTCCTGTACTACCAACCGCAAATCAACATCTCGACGGGCCGGATCGAATCAGTGGAGGCGCTGCTGCGCTGGCGCAAGCCGGAGGGAGGAATAGCACTGCCTGCAGAGTTCCTGCCGGTCCTCGAGTCCTCCGAGATGATCATTACCGTGGGCAACTGGGTCCTGACCCAGGCCGCACACGACTGCCGGGAGTGCCGTACCCGGGGGCTCGGCCCGCTGCGTATTTCGGTCAATGTCTCCGCGCTGCAGATTCGTCGTCGCGAATTCGTGGAGGAGGTGTTGCGGGCCGTCGAGGATTTCGCAACCGACGACTATGGGATCGACATCGAGATTACCGAGACCAGCGTGCTGCAGGACCTGGAAGACACGCGCCGCAAGCTGCGCCGCCTGCGCACGGCGGGAATCCGGATCGCGATCGATGACTTCGGTACCGGCTATTCCTCTCTCGGGCTGCTGCCAACGCTCCCCATCGACGTCCTGAAGATCGACCGTGCGTTCATCCATGGCCTCCCCCAGGATCAAGCCAGTGTCGCGCTCACCTCGAGCGTCATCCAGATTGCCTCCGCTTTCGGCCTCGCTACGGTGGCCGAGGGGGTCGAATCGATTGAGCAGTTGGAGATGCTGCGCACGCTCAACTGCGATCAATCGCAAGGCTATCTGCACTGGAAACCCATGCCCATCGCCGAGCTGGAGGCTCTTCTGGCACGTCAGGCGCGCGCCAGCGAACCCAAGCCGCCTGAGGTCAGGGTGGGCGCGTACCGCCGCAAGACCTGACGTCGAGTCGCGGGAACCGCGGGCGCTGGCATCCGATTTCCTTTCTAAAGTCATCCACTTGGGCGTCGCGGACGCGCCAGGAGGAGAACATTCCGCTGCCGCGCGCCCCGCAACCGAAACCGGGAACTGTGCCTGGGCGAGAGCGTTCCACTGCAGACCGAGCCTCGGGACCTTTGTGTGGCTGATAGACTCGGCCCCGTTTTTCGGATTCAAAGGGGTGAGAAAACATGATCAAGCGATTCATTGCCTTGGCAGCTATCGCCGTCCTGGTGAGCACTGCATCGGCCCAGGTTGGAACGGCCGTCAAGGAGGGCGCCAAAGCCACCGCTGAAACGGCCAAGGAAGCAGGCGACAACGTGAAGGGCGCCGTATCTTCCGAGCCGAACAAGACGATCGACAAGAGCAAGGCGAAAGCGCACAAGGCGAAGGCTCACGCGCACGCCAAGGCGGCCAAGGAAGCGGTCAAGGACGTCGGCAAGTAATCGCTGCAGAGACTGCCGTGGTCGCTTGACCGCGGGTCGTTTGCTCGTTTTGGCGATCTCCGCGCGCATCTGCGCGGCGGTGAGTCGACCCGTTGCCAGCGGCTGGCCGAGGTCGAACGAGCGTGTTTGTGTCAGCGTGCCCACCACCACGGGATCGAATCCGGCATCGCGTACCAGCCGCTCGGCGATCTTGAGCGCCTCGACGTCGTCGCCGCCGATCGGAATGGCGAACCGTTCAGGCTGATGATTGCCATCGTTCGCGAGCGTTGCGGCGCGGATGCAATTGAATGCGCGCACGACGCGCTTGTCGTGCAGAAATTCGGCTGTGGCAATGCCCGCGCCCTTTTGCTGCGCCTCCACCGCCATCACCCCGTCGCGGCGCTCGCTTGGGTTGCTGGTGTCCAGGATCACCTTTCCAGCGAGCTCTCTCTGCAGGTCCGTGCCGATCTGCGCCGGTATCTGAGATCTGATGGAGTTGCTATCGATGCATGTATGGCACCGTAGGCGACGAGTGCGACAGCGCTCTCTCGGTCGACCGATCGGCTGCACCGGCGTTGCTCTCCTTTCGGTGCTCTTGGTGAGCTGCGCGAGCACATCGCCCCCCGTGGCACACGGTCCGAACGCCGAGGCGGCGCGGGCACTGATCGATCGGTTGCTTCCGGGCGGTATTGCGGACCGGGAGGGCTGGGTCAGCGATGTGTATACGGGATTCGCGGCGCTGGACCTCGATCCGAGCCGAGAGCGAGTCTGCGCCGTCGTTGCGGTGATCGAGCAAGAGTCGAACTTCGTCGTCGACCCGGTGGTTCCGGGACTCGGAGCGAAGGCGCTGCGTGAGATCGACGCTCGCGCCGACCAGGCGGGCGTCCCGACATTGATCGTGCACGCAGCCCTGGAATTGAATTCCTCGAGCGGGCCCACCTATCTGCAACGGATCAAAGCGGCCCGAACGGAGAAGGACCTCAGCGATCTGTACGAGGACTTCATCGGCAGGGTGCCGCTGGGCAGGACCTTGTTCGAAAGCCGCAATCCGGTGCGCACCCGCGGTCCGATGCAGGTCAACATCGCCTTTGCTTCCCGGTACTCCGCAGAGCGCCGGTACCCCTATGCGCTGAAGTCGAGCATTGCCGATGAGCTCTTCACACGCCGCGGGAGCCTGTATTTCGGTATTGCCCATCTGCTGGACTACCGGGCGCCGTACGACAGCTATTTGTACCGCTTCGCCGATTTCAACGCCGGCCAATATTCCAGCCGCAACGCGGCGTTCCAGAAGGCAGTCGGCAAGGTGTCCGGGAAAGCGCTGGTACCGGACGGTGCCCTGTTGCCGCACGAGGGCGTCGCCGGCGCGCCTGGAAGTACCGAGGCTGCGGCGCGCAGGCTTGGCGGACGTCTGAATCTGAGCGAAAGCGAGATTCACAGCGATCTGGAGCAGGGTCGGGAGGCGCGCTTCGAGCACACGGATCTGTACGAGGGGGTGTTCGAATTGGCCGCCCGGACCCGCGCGGCGCCGCTGCCGAAAGCGGTCGTGCCGCAGATCATCCTGCGAGGGCCCAAGATCAGCCGCTCTCTCACCACCGATTGGTACGCCCACCGGGTTGATGGCCGCTTCCAACGCTGCCTGAAGCGCTAGCCCGGAACCGCCGGCGGTTCGCAGTTACTCGCCAGTGCGAGATAGCGAAGACGGCTGATCTTCCAACCCGTGCCGTCCCTCACGTAGTCGTTCTCGAACACCCCCAATTCCCACCATGTCAGGGTGCCCTGACCCTGCTGACGCGCCATCTCGACGAGGGGCAGCGTCGAAAGCAGGGCGGCCTCGATCTGCACGCGTGCGGAAAAGCGCGCCCGGGCGGAGCGGCGATCGGGCGCCACCTCGATAGAGTCCTCAGGTCGCGGATGATCGAGGAGGGAGCGCTGCACCGGCTCATTCCGGATTCCATCGGCGCTTTCGGAGTGACCGACATAGAGGGCCCGGATGCCAGCATCCCGGCCGAGGAAACTACGTCCGCCGAGCCGTACCTCCGACTCGTTCGCAAACAAACCCACCAGCTCCTCGAAGCGCTGTCCGTTCAGGTGTCGCGCGTAGGACCTGTGCAGCTCGCGGATCGCATTCTCGTCCTCGAGCCGCGCGAGCCGGTGTCGCAGCGAGTCGACGTCGTCGCCTGGGTGCGTCTGCGACACTGCAGCCGCGGGTATCGCAAGCGGAACGGACAGGGCGGCGCCGGCCTTGAGGAAGAAGGAGCGGCGCGTCGCAGCCGAAGGTGTCTTCATGCTCGAACCTCAGGCCTGTTTCGGGCCGAAGAACTTCCTGATATCGAGGTAGCCGGCGTTGCGGGCCTGGGCGCCGATGCCGCTCAGGCTCAATCCACCCTTGCCGCAGTGATAACCGATGCCGCAGTCATGCATGGTTCTCGTGTTGATCACGAGGATGCCGAGCGTCCCGTTGCAGGCTTCTTCCAGCCAGTTGAACAGGTAGAGGTCGTCGCGCAGCTTCACATACTGGGCGGGCCCGCTCCACTCCAGCCCGCCGGCATCGTTACCGAGGAAGATGATCCATGAGAAGGAGTGCGGCGTCGTGTACACATGCATCGACGTGAGGCCGGGTGAGTAGTTCCAGGTCAGTGCACGCCCGACCAGCTCATCGGTGAACCGGTGGCGCCGGTACTGGGGCGGCGTCAGGCCGTCCATTTCGACGACTCCGAACCAGGTCTTGCGTGAGGCTTCGTTGGCCATGTACGGTGTGCCGAGCGTACCTTGCACGCACGTCGTGAGTGCATTGTCGAAATCCACCGCGATCGCCACGCAATCGTGCCGCTGCGCTCCGCCGAGCAGGTGACCGAAGAAGATCACATTCGGAGCCGGCTCCCAGGCTGTGTAGGCTTCCTCACGCCATGGCGTCTCTCCAGCGCGGCGCCAGCGCAGCTTCCTTGCTCCATCGAAGCGGTATTCCAGGGCAGGGCCGTCGTCGTAACGGACAGTCAGCTCCTTACCCACGAGGGAGGCGCTGTCGGGCAGCCTGTTGCCCGCCATGGGACTGCCGGGATTGAAGACGGCCGTGCTCGCCGCGACCGCGGCCTCGACCTGTTCCTGAGTCATCGCGGGGTTGCTCAGCAGAGGCCGGTAAACGGGTCGCTCTCCCTTCTTCGTCAGCGGCGGCCGGTTGCCCATGACGATCTTCTCGCCGTGGTCATCGAAAGGCTCAAACACGGCGAGTTGGCCGACCATCTCGCCCACACCCGTGAACAGGTAGTACTCGAGGAGATCGTCGGCATCGAAACCCAGCCGCACGCCGATCTGCCTCAACGTGTTCGCATCGAGCACGTACACGGTCATCGTCCCGGAGAATTCGCATTCGACCCGGGAATAGACGTATCGCTCGTCATCGATGCGCACGTAGTCGGAAGGGGCGCAGAAGCCCAATTCCCCGCCGAGGCGTGTCAGCTCGACGAAATTCGAGTAGAGCACCGACGGAAAGATCTCCAGCGTCTCGATGCCCGTGTCCTGCTTCCAGTGATACCCCTTGCCTTCCAGCCGGTTGGTCATGCCATGCCGTGCTTTGGGCGCATCCTTTCCCTGCACGTCGAGATAGCCGTAGTGAATCTGGCGCTGCGCCTCGCGGTTGTCCGTGTAGCCGCTGAACCAGACCTCGAAGACGGTCGCAAGGCGGCTCTCGAGGTCCACGATTGCGTGGTAGCCCCGTTGTGTGCCGGGCAGCATGTGCGAGAAGAATACGATCGGGCCCAGCGTCAGCGCACCGTACCCACAGCTGACCGGAGAGCCGGCGTTTTCGGCCACGCTGAGCCGGTTGCGGCTGCCGAACTTGTACTGCAGTGCGGGGCCCTCATCGGTCACAATGCGGAAGGACTTGCCGGCGAGAGCGTCCGAATATCCGGATGTACAGACAGGGCCGGTGGCCGCGGCGCTGAGTTTTTCGGTGATCTGCTTCCCGGTGAGCTTCGTGTAGCGGATCCTGTGCATCTGCTCTTTCGGGTACTTGATTTTCTGCACCGCTTTGCCCCCTTAAGCCTGTGTCGGAAAGAATACGAGGGGCCCCGCCGCATGTCCAAGATAGAATGGGATACGCACCGCGTTCGCCTCGGTGATAATCGCGGGGCACGATCACGGAGCCGCAACCACAGTCACAGCCATAGCTTGCACATCCCCGGAGCGTTCTGAGAGCGTGCAACGCGATTGGAGGAAGCGAGAAGACCACCATGAGCGAGGTGTGGACGAAGTGGGAAGGGCACGTTGTCGGGGAAGTCTTTCCCCTGTTGCGCTATCTGGGCGGCTCGGACCACAGCGGCGTATTCCTGACCTCACGCGCCGGACATGAGGATTCGCCTCACGCCGCCCTCAAACTGGTTCCCGCCATCCCGACCCTCACGGAGGCGCAGCTCTCGCAGTGGCATGCCGCAGCCGGTCTCGCTCATCCGCATCTGCTGCGCCTGTACGAGACCGGCCGTTGCCAGCTGGGGGATTCTCAGTTCCTGTTCGCGGTCATGGAATACGCCGAGCAGAATCTCGCCCAGCTGCTCCTGCACCGCGCATTGACCGGCGATGAGACGCGGGAAATGCTCCTCCCGACCCTGGATGCCGTCGCTTTCCTGCACGGCCTGAAGCAGGTACAGGGGCAGCTGAAGCCGTCGAATTTCCTCGTGGTCGGAGAGGAGTTGAGACTGGCGAGCGACACGATCCGGCCCGCCGGCGAGAGTACGGCGAGCCTGAGCATGACGTCGGTGTATGACCCACCCGAGGCGCGGGATGGGAGCTTTTCCACGGCCGGGGACATCTGGGCGCTCGGCGTCACCATAGTCGAGGCCCTGACGCGGAGTCCTCCCGCTTGGGGCGATGAACGACGCGTAGGCGTTGAGTTACCGGCGGACCTCCCTCCGGCATACCGGGATGCGGTACGCAGGTGCCTGAGCCCCGACCCGGCCGATCGCCCCAGCGTCAGCGACCTGCTGGCCTGGATCAACCGGGGCCAAGAGGCGCCCGCGGTTCCGCTGCCGCAAACGGCTGCGAGCGTACCCGAGCCGATCTCAGTTCCCACTGCACTGCACAGACAGATCGCCACTCGAAACCCGATCTCACTGGCACCTGTCCGGCGCGAGCCCGTCCGACCGGAGCCCATCCGCGAGGAGCCTGCCGATCGAAAGTCGGTCTTCCCATCGATCGTCGGCGTGGCCGCTGTCGCTGTCGCGGCTTGGGCTGCTTTCCACCTTTTCAGCGGCCGTCCGAGCACTACGCGGCCGGTCGCCGGTGCCTCACAATCGGCCGCCGCGGCTCCAGAGGCCGCGCAGGCAACGCGCGACACTCCGCCTCGAATACCGCCGGATGCCGTAGTTCCGCCGCCCCCCGCGCCGCCGCGACGTGTCGCGCCTCAGCCGAATCCCCCTCACGCCGCGAATCCGGCACCGCAGTCGAAATTCGCGCCGCCACCGGATCCCGCGCCAGCAGTGAATGCTGCACCGGCTGCGATTTCCGCACCCCGGGCGAGCTCCGCAGCTCCGCAGTCCTCGCAACCGACGAATGCGAAAGCGCCTGCTGCCGGCACCGGCTCCTCGTCACCCGTAGTCCATGAAGAGATCCCCAGCGTTTCATTGAGCGCCCGTGACACGATCACGGGACACGTCAGGGTGGCAGTTCGAGTCACGGTCGACAGCTCGGGTGCGGTCGTCAACACGATGCTCGAGGACCCGGGGCCGAGCCCGTATTTCGCCCGCCTCGCAAGCCAGGCAGCGAAAAAGTGGAAGTTCGCGCCGGCTAACGCTCAGGCTTCACGACGTTGGGTGCTGCGGTTCGCATTCGCTCGCGATGGAACGACGGCGCACGCCACCGCGGCGCGATGATGAGAGTGAGCGTGGCAGCGGGGCTCATGGCAGCTGCTCTCGCCACAGGCGGCGATCTCGCGTATGCCGATTCCCGGGTCACCGCGTCGTTGAACTCAGGATGGCGATTCACACAGTCCGACCAACTGAGCGGTGCGGAGTCCGCAACCTTCGACGATTCCGAATGGGCGCACGTGGATGTCCCGCACACGTGGAATCGTTTGGGGAACGAGGGAGTCCAACGCTCTCCGTCAACCAACGTGGTGCAGGGAGCAGGGTGGTATCGCCTGCATTTCAAGCCGCCGCCGGCTCCCGCCGGCAGCCGGTATTTTCTGCAGTTCGACGCCGTCGGGGAAGTCGCCGACGTGTGGTTGAACGGCAGACTGCTAGGCCGGCACGCCGGAGCGTTCTCGCGCTTCCGGTTCGACGCGACGGCGGCTATCGATCCCTTCGGCGACAACGTGCTGGCAGTGAGGGCGGACAACAGCAAGCCGCGGCGCGGAGCGGTGACTGCAGATGTCATCCCGCTGTCGGGTGATTTCTTTGTATTTGGCGGAATCTATCGCGACGTGTCGTTGATCGTGACGCCCGCGGTGCACGTTGATTTGTTGGATTTCGGTGGACCGGGCCTGTACGCGCGTGCCACGGAAATCGCGCCCGCCGTGGCGACTGTGCAAGTAGTCGGTCGTGTCGTAAACGAGCTCGATCGCTCACAGCCCGTGCTCGTGGAGACTCGCATCGAAGATGCCGCGGGCGCCACAATAGTCACAGCATCGAGGGCTCTCTCGATGCCCGCTCTTACGGTCACTACGCGCAAAGTCTCGTTGAGACTCCGCAACCCCAGACTGTGGCAGGGTGCTGAAGACCCTTACCTGTACAGGGTCGTCATCACATTGCGCTCGAAGCAGGGTGATCAGCTCGACCGGGTGAGCCAGCCGCTCGGGCTGCGGACCGTGCGGTTCGATCCTGACAAGGGATTCCTGCTCAACGGCCGGCGCCTGGCGCTGCGGGGAGCGGCCATGCATCAGGACCGACCGTCAAAGGGCTGGGCGATTTCCAGGGCCGACCAGGAGCAGGACTTCGAGCTGCTCACGGATCTGGGAGCGAACGCTGTACGTCTTGCCCACTATCAGCACGATTCGTATTCCTATGAGCTCGCAGACTCGCACGGTATCGCTGCGTGGGCCGAGATACCGCTGGTGAACCAGGTTTCTCTGGACGGCGCGCCGCCGACGGCCGCCCTGGTGGCGAATGCACGCCAGCAGCTCATCGAGCTGATCCGGCAGAACAGCAATCACCCATCGATCGTGGTCTGGTCGATTGCCAACGAGGTCGATCTGATCGCGGCCGAGGGGCACCAGAGGAGCCGTGCGGCCGCGCTGCTTGCGACACTCAACGCGCTTGCCAAGAGTGAGGATCCAGGCCGGGCGACGACCTTTGCAGACTGCTGCGAGCCCGTGCGGGCGCCCGCCGGACCTGCGGCGCCCGCCGGACCTGCGGTGCACCCCGGACCTGCGGTGCACCCCGGACCTGCGGTGCACCCCGGACCTGCGGCGCCCACCGCCACGGACGGGCGGGAGCCCCTCGTCGGGCTGGCCGACACGATCGGCTACAACCGTTATTTCGGCTGGTACAGCGGAACCGTCCGCGACCTGGGCCCCATGCTGGATGCCGCCCACGCGCTGCATCCCAAGCTGCCCATCGCAGTGTCCGAGTACGGAGCCGGAGCCGCGCTGAGTCAACACTCCGATGAGCCCGATGGGGGTGCGTTCAACGTGCGCGGCAGGCCGCATCCCGAGGAAGTACAGAGCTTCTTCCACGAAGCGTCGTGGAGCGCGTTGCAGGTGCGAACCTATCTGTGGGGAGTGTTCATCTGGAACCTGTTCGATTTCGCCAGCAGCTCGCGCCAGGAGGGCGATCTGTTCGACATCAACGACAAGGGGCTGATCACCTATGACCGAGGCACGCGCAAGGACGCCTTCTACTTCTACCGCGCGAACTGGAGTGCACGGCCCACACTGCACCTGGTCGGGCGCCGGTACGTCGCCAGGCCGCACGCGCTGGCCGATGTGAAGGCTTACAGCAACGCGCCCGAGGCGGCGTTGACCCTGAATGGGGTCGCCGTCGGCACGACCCCGTGCCGCGGTGGAATCTGCCTGTGGCGCGCGGTTCAGCTCGTACCGGGCAGAAACGATCTGCAGGCGACGGCAAATATCGGTGACAGGCCGTACAGGGATGCGCTGCAATGGCAGTTCACGCCGCAATAGGCGGCGTCTGCGCCAAGTTCGATTATCGCGCTTCAGTGCGGCACCGGTCCTTCATGGCGCGACCATTTCCGGCGGCTCGCGGCAGGTATCATCGACGGCAAAAATAGTCTCCCTGCGGAGGTGTGCGTGACCAATCGGCCGATTTCCGGATTGCTGGCAGCGGGGCTGCTGCTCGTGGTTTCGCTCACTGCATTTGCGCAAGAGGAAGGGGCTCCACGGGCCCCGCCGACGCCCCAGCAAGCCGCCGCGAGGGAAAAGAAGAGCGCCGCCGACGCCGCCGAGTGGAATAGGAATCCGGCACCCACCGAGCCGCGCGATTTTTCCGGAGTGTGGTGGACCCGGGGCTATGACCGGACCTTCCGGCCGGTCAGCGGCCAGCCGCTCTCGCCAGCGGAATCAGCCAAGCTGCTGCCCCTCACACCGATGGAAGCCGCCAGTCGCCAGCACCATCTCGACATGGAGAAGGCTGGCACTCCGATCGCGGATGCCCCGACGCAGTGCTTCCCGCATGGCATCCCGAGGCTCATGGCCTCGCCGTACCCGCTCCAGATCGTCTATTCGCCGGGGCTGATTACCATCCTCCACGAGGTGGCGCACAACGTCCGCTTCATCCATATGGACGGCAAGCCGGCGCCGGCCGACGCCCCGCGGACTTTCCTGGGCTATTCAGTGGGCCACTGGGAAGGTAATACCCTGGTCGTCTTTACCGATCACTTCAACGACCGGACCCAGATAGACGAGGAGGCTCTCTCGCACGGCCTGAAGCTCACCGTCACCGAACGGATCACCAAGTTCACCAACCGCTACGGTGGCGTCGAGCTGCGCAACCTGATCACCATCGAAGACCCGGACCACTACACCAGGCCGTGGACTGCCGAGCGGTTGTATCCGTGGCGCGGCGACATCCGTATCTCGGAGTATTCGTGCGAAGAGAACAATCGCAACGCGCCGGAGAACGGCGTCACGGTGGCAAAGTAATGGTCGCGTCATTCAACGCGCCACCACGCGCGCGAGGATTCAACGCCCGCTGGGGGAAAGTAGTGGTCGCGTCACGGGGGAGGCACATGATCCGCAACGCGCTGCTCCTGTTCCTGCTGGCGGGAGGATCGGCCGCTGCGGCCGCATCCCCGGAAGCCCCCCTGTTCGAGCAGCCGCCGGCCGGCGTGCTCAATCTGACCGGCAAGTGGGCCATGCCCAGGCCGATCACGCACCTGCTCACCGCCGAGGGCAAGGAGCCGCCCCTCAATGCGGCCGGCAAGGCCGAGTACGCCAGGCGCCAGACGGCGCTGCAGGGCGCCGATCGGAAAATCGACCCCGGCAGCGATTGCATCATGCAGGGGACACCGCGGCTGCTGTATGCGCCTTACCCCTTCCTGATCCTGCAGACCACTCGCAGCGTGAATTTCATCCACGAGACCAATCACACGTTCCGCATCATCTACTGGGACAAATCCCTCCCCGATGACCCCGATCCCGACTATCTGGGATATTCGATCGCCCGCATCGAAGGCTCCACCCTGGTGATCGATACCATCGGCTTGAGCGAGAAGACCTGGCTCGACTACTCGGGCCTGCCCCACGGCGAGAAGCTGAAGGTGCAGGAGCGCTACACCCTTGCCGGTCCCAACACCATCAAGGGCTCGGTGACCCTGACGGATCAGGACTATTACACTGCACCCTGGACCACCTCCTTCACCCTGAACCGGCAGCAAGGCATGGCGCTCAGAGAAAACGTGTGCATGGACACACATCAGATGTGATGGCGCACGACGCCGCCGACCCAAGTCCCGCAAACTGTTGATGCGGTTTTTAAGTCGTGCGGTCGAAGAAGTCGTCAGCCAGTGCGCTTGGCGCCGGTCCGGGTCAATGTGTCAGGTCCGCAGCGGCGTTGGCCGCCAGGATGAACGCCGTTGCGGCGTCGATGACATACTCGTTTTCATACCAGAGGAAGGGCCAACTGTCCTTGAGCTCCGGGAAGTCGGGCTGAATGATGACGACCCCGGGGATCATGCCGCCCGGAATGAAGGTGTAGTCGGCGCGGTTGTTCCCGTAACCGATCAGTTTCGAGGACTCTCCGACGGTGGAAACGTAGGAGACGGCGGACACCGGGTGCCGGCCGAGCACATAGTCGAATCCCTTCAGCGTCGCTTCGCTCCCGACGAGATTGGGAAACGCCCGGTGCAGAAAGTAACTGTGCACTGCGAATTCCGCCACGGTCGCGGAACCTCCCCAGGTTCCAGTGCTGATGGGCACGCCAAAGGGATTCTTTGCAAGCTGTACGTCCTGTTGCGCCGTTGAGCGCGCCACCGCTGCGGCCAACGAGCGCTTGAATCCGGAGTCCATCAGGGGCAGGGCACGGGCGGCAGTCCATCCCAGCTCGGAGACATGTTTCTCGATGGCCGGCAGCAGGCCCTGCAGGCGGGACTTGTAGGCAACCCCACCGTGCGTTGCGATCAACAGTTCCACTGCAGCCCTGACCTCCTCATCCTCCAGATCTCCCCCGGTCGTATTGAAGGATCGGAAGATGACCGGGGCATGAGCGTGCTCGTCGTTCCACACTTTGATGGCCGTCGTCAGGCAGCGCTGCGCCAGATCGTCGTCGAAACCGCGAAGGACGCGGCTCGCGGCCGCGAGGGACGCCGCCGCCGCGTAGTTCAAGGGTGTGGTGTGGGACGTAAAGGCCCAGCGGTCATCGGGCACGCCGGAGTAGATTCCGTCGCTCACGAGGGGCCCGAGGCGTGAGGCGAAGATCTTGCCGTCGGTCTGGGACGCCGCGTCGCCGAGATGGGTGTATTCCTGGAGTGTCGGCTCGATGATGCCGGGAATCGCGTGGCCGAAGGCGGAGTACTGGGCGAGCACGGCCAGCACGCCATGCTTGATCTGCTGCAGCACATCCGCAATGCCGTCGGGCCGGTGAATCTGCACCAGGCGCGCATCCTCATCGACGGTCGTCTCGTCCCAGTCGACATGAAAGGTCTCGCGAGCCAGTGCGAGGTCCGTAATCACGCGCGCCTGGGTTTGAGTGCGCAGGTCGTAGTCTCCAGCGTCGTACCAGCCGCCGCTGTTCAGCCCCGGAATGTGCTCGCCGGTGGCAAAGGGGGAGTCGGAGGCAGCTCCCATCGAATAGCCGTCGAAGTGCGTGTAGTTCGTGGGCGCCTGGCGGGCGTCGTCCATGTGCGAGATGCCGTGCCACACGCGGTAGCCTTCACGGACCTTCACATGATCCATCTGAACCGCAAGATACGTGTCCAGGGAGGGCTGCCACACCCCTTTGCCGTACACGTCAGCGGCGATCCGGAAGGCACCGGAGGTGTGTCCGGCGTAGTCGATCGCGTAAACGCCAGGCTCGCGAACCGGCGAGAAGTCGAAGGACGCATACGCATAGCGCAACCAGCGGCCCCAGGACTTGATCGTGGCGTGGAAGACTTCCTGATACTCACCGGTCGGACTCACCTTCAGCACGCGCGCCGTCTGCGGTGCCGCGAACAGTGGATCGAGCTCCAGGAGCGCGATCTTCGAGCGCTCCGGCGTGTATCCAAGCTGGTTGTATGACACTACCGGCGGACGAATCCAACCTTGAATGACATGCGGTTGGATATGCCACACGAGTGCATTGTCTGTTCGGCCGGACGCGAGCAGACCGCGCACGACGAACCAGCCGTTCTGCGCCTTGTTCCGGGCGTCGAACAGCATGAGCGCCCCACTGTCCGATGTGATGGTGACACGCGTCATAGGATCTTCGGGAGCGAGAACCATCTGGTGTCCGGTGGCGAGCGGCAGCGGCTCGGCCTCGCCCTCGGTATCGCGCTGCATGGGTCCGTTCGGGTGACGTGGGAAGATCCCCGAGGTGGCATCGAGCAGGTAACTCTTGCCGAAATAGGCAGTCGGAAGGAAATCGAGGTTGAAGCCGGCCTTACCGGCAAGCTCCTGCGGGAGAGGACGATCGAGGTGGACCGCAACGCGGACTCCCTGGCCCTCGGCCGTGATCTCGATGCGGTAGCTGAAGGAGAGCTCGGGGTATCCGGAGGAGGCGATCAACTGGTCGGGGAGGGCACCGTGCTTGCGCCCTGTGAATCTGGGTACCGCATCCCACTGCTCCGGAGTCGGGAGCAGGCGGACTTCCCCGTCGGTGGCGATCCGCTCGCCGTGCAGGATGAGCTCGACACCGCCCAGTTTCTGGTCACGGAACACCTCGTGAAAGGTATTCTGGTAGGCGAGGACACTCAGTCCCTGCATCTCGAAGTAGTCCAACCCGTTCAGATGCAGCTCGGCGGCCGGGAGCGGCCCGCACAACGACACGCCGAGGACGCAGAAGATCTTGAAGCGCATGCACATCCTCATCTTGCGACGTGGAGCGAGCACGAGCCACCCGCTCGCGGACCTTACGCTAGTTCTGCGGATCTGAAGCGGTAAAGGGCGAGCAGCAGGGCCGGCCGATCGCATGCAATTCCATGATCTCGGCCCGCGTGCCGTCCGGATCGAGCAGATTGAGCTGCCATTTGGCGTCACGCCCGATCTTCGGGACGTTCGCCTGGCCCTCGAGACGTTCACCGTTCCACAGCAGCGTATAGGCGGCTTCGGCATTCGCCACGCCCAGGGAGAAATGATCGAGCACACCCAGATCGGCGGCACTCATCGTTGCCGGAATGCCGCGCTCTTGCGGCCTACCCACGATCATGTATTCCAGCCAGTCGGTGCCGTCGGGCACCTGCTGCGAGATCCAGGTCGGGGCATCGTCCTTCATGCCGCCGAACCAGTAGGGTTTGAATCCCAGCACGGTGCGGAAAAAACCATCCTCCCGCGCCCGATCGTGAACGATGAAGCCGACGTGGATGAGGTGGCTGGAAAGCGGATTCGGCGGCACCGGCGGCGCGTGGGCTGCAGGCTGCACGAACTCGATGCGGTTACCCTCCGGATCGATCACGTCGAACCATTGGCTGCTATCGCTGCCGCGTTGGGTTGCTTTCGGCACTGCGATTGCTCTCGACGCCAGGTACTGGCGCAGAGACGGGGCATCCGTGGTTGCGAAGGCGACATGATCCAGCCGGTTGATCGAGGCGGGGCCCATGGGCAAAGGCAGTACTTCGACGAACTGCGTCGGAGCGAAGTAGTAGCGCACGCCCATCGCGTTCTCGGGGTCGTCGCCCTTCACCGCACCGAGATCGTGAACGTAGAAGCGCTCGGCCTTCGCCGGATCCGAGGCATAGAGCGCGATGTGTGACACTCCGGTAATCGGCGCGCGTTGCGGCGCGGCCGCGGACCCGATTTCGCCGCCGGCCAGCAGGACGACGAGGCAGAGGTTGCGCTTCATCGGGATCCTTTTGCCAAGTCATCGGCCGCGGGCAGGTTCTGATAGCTGACGAAGGCCAGGTGGTTGGCGTCGCCCCATCCGTACATGGAGAAACTGCCGCGATTGCCCTGGAAATCGACGAGCGTGCGGATCAGTCCGTCGTGCAGCTCCATGATCCTGAGCGCGGCCGCGCCGATGCCCGGACCGCTGCCTGGGGGCTGGCTGAGGAACGCGATCGTTCTGCCATCGCGAGACACATGCGGCGAGGAGTTGAGCTGATCATCGGCGGTCAACTGCTCCGCCGCCGAGCCATCGGCTTTCATGCGCCAGATCTGCAGTGTGCCGGAGCGGGCAGAATCGAAATAGATGAATTGCCCGTCGGCGGAATAGTCGGGGCCGTCATTGACAGTGTCGTGGGTGAGCCGGATTTCTTCGCCGCCTGAGGCGGGAATGGTGAAGATGTCGGCCCTGCCGGCGCTGCCGCGCGTGAATGCGACGCTCCGGCTGTCAGGAGACCACGCATGGAAGAAGCTGGATGTCGTGCTCTTCGTCAGCTTGCGCGGCATTCCTCCGCCTGTGGGTTCCAGGTACACCTCGTGCGGCCCGCCCTTGGTCTCGGCACAACTCAGCGCCAGCAGCCTGCCGTCAGGTGACACGCCGAAGTTTCCCGAGCAATCGATGAGCGCGCCGGTGTCGACCGGTTCAGGTGCACCGCCGGCGGCAGGAGTCAGGTAGGGGATTCTCAGCACACGGCCTTCTTCGTGCACGTAGATGCTCTTGCCGTCCGCTGCCCAGTTGGCGGACTGCATGTGCGCCGGAACCGTGCGGATCACCATTGCGCGCCGGAATTGATCGTCGGTCTGGATCGTCTGCAGCGTGCTGTAGAGAGTCAGCGATCCGCTCTGGCGTGCGGGCGTCAAAGGCTGCAAGGACACGTTCGAGAACTCGACCTCATCGGTCGTGGCTACGTCGTGGGACACGGCGCCGAGCCCGACATAGAACGGCTCGCTGAGATGCAGCGCGACGGAGGCGCCGGCCTGATGCAGCGGTTCGCCCTTGATCGAGAGAAAGAGGGTGAAGGTGTCGCCGCGTTTTTCGATGCGGACCGTCCTGGGCGCCTCGGTGTTGAGCTCGATGTCCTGCGTGTTGGCACCGCGTTCCCGCCGGTACTGCAACGCCGTCATTCCCGAGCCATGATCGCCGGCGGCGGCATAGACTCCGCCCGCGTCCAGCGACTGTCGGAACATGAGGATGGCTTTGCGATGCGGGTTTGGATCGTGGGGGTAACGATGAGGCGGAAAGGTGACATCGGCCGTCAGTGCGAGATCACCGGACGTCCGTGACCACAGATAGTGGAATGCGTCGACGTGGTACCAGGTGTTGGCACCCGCCGATGCGAGAGTGTAGATGCCCGTGGCAGAACTGTAGCTGCCGGTGCCGGGAGGTACGACGCTGCCGATGTCGGATTGGCCCTCGAAGATCCCAACACCGGGCTCGCGCGGAGTAGGCGGGCCCGCGGCCTGCCCTGCTGCGGCAGTCAAGGCAGCCACAGCAGTTGGAGCAGTTGCGGTGGTCGGGGTGGCTGCGGCGCTTGCGGCGGACGTGGTGGCAGCGGCGCTAGGCGCGATCGGGCCCTTGATGTAACGGCTGGCAAAGGTCAGGAAGGTCGGCCAGTTCGGACCGGTCGTGTGGCCGCCACGATGCTGTCGAAACCCGATCTCACCGTCGATCAGCGCGGTCTCCATCGGCGGGAATCGGGAGGTGCCCAGGCTCTTCTTTCCCAGCAGCTCGTACACGGGTCCGGCACCGACTGCGCCGAGAAACATACCCTTCGCGTCCACCCAGCCTCCCTCCACCTGCTGGGAGCCGCTGCTGATGAAGACCGGGCGCGGCGCACACAAGGCGATGAGCTCATGCGCGTCCACGGGGAGATCGTTCGCAGTGAGGGGACCGGCGTACTTGAGGAAGTTGCCTGCCATCCAGTGATACTCAGCGGTGGAGGCCACGTTCTCGACCTGCTCGCCGAAGTGGCGACGCAGGATCTTGGCTCCGCCTTCGCCGGAGGAGCCAATGAAGGCGATGGCGAAGCGCGGCTCATAGGCCATGGCCACCAGCGCTGCTTTGCCGTAGCGGGAGAGCCCTTCGATGCCCACGTGCCGTGCGTCCACGGTCTTGTCCGTCTCTAGATAGTCGAGCGCGCGGCTCGCCCCCCAGGCCCATGCGCGCAGCGCGCCCCAGTCGTCGGGCTTGCGAGGCTTTCCCTTGTTGGCAAGTCCGATGACCCCTTGCGTCAGTCCCTCACCGCTGTCCGCCTGCACACTGGTGGCAATGAGCGACGCGTATCCCCAACCCCTGGCGAGCACTTGGCTTTGCCAGGTGGGACCAGCCCCTTCGATCACGGCGCGCTGGGTATCGGTCAGGCGCTTCGTCATGGCGGCCAGGACCTCGGGGCTGAGCGCGAGCTCCATGATCACGGGCACCCCAGCGGCGACACCTGCGGGGGTCGTCAGGGTCAGTCTGATATCCACGTTGATGAGCGGATACGAGGAATTGTCCACGTGGCCGACGATTTCCTTGGTGATCACAGGCACGCCGGCAACGTTCTCCTGATTCGTGCGCGTCACCGTCCAGGAGACCCCAGGGAGCCCGCGTGGTAAGCGTCCGTATACCTCCCTGTCGAACTCGGCAACGATTTCCGGCCGGCGCCGGCTCCACCAGAACGCCCGTGTTCTGAGGCGTTCGCCGTTCTTCAACACGAGCGGATCGGGAAGACTGGAGTACGGCGTCACCCTGGACTCATCGAAGTTCGCCGCACGCGGCGATGCGGGATCGCCGTCGGGTCCACGACGCAGCACGCTGATGTGCAGCAGGTCCAGCATCCTTTGATGATCCTGCTCGCTCGTGAGATGAACGGGCGGGTCAGGGGTCGCCGACGCCAAGCGCACGGGCACCCCAGTGGCGGTCAATGCCGTGGTTGCCAATAGCGGGACGATACGTCGCGCGTGGCGGAATCCGCTCATCTACCGGGCCACCTTCTCGTCCAGAAAATGCGCCATCAACTCGAGCGCTTCCCGGGTCTCGGGAAATTCAAAGTGATACCAGAACGCGTGCGGAAGCGCCTCGAAGACGATCAGCCGCGCGTCCACTCCCGAGTGCAGTAGCGCCCGATGCATCGCAGCGGTGTCCCCCAACAGCATGTCGCGAGTGCTGGTCACCAGCAGCGTGGGCGGCATGCCCTTCAGATCGGCAAACAGCGGTGACAGCTCGGGATCGCGGCGGTCGGTCTTGCCGACGTAGGCATCATCGGGGAGATGGGTCGACTCGGTGGGCTGGAGGTCGCCCGGCAGTCCGTCCAGGGCGTACAGTTGTCGAGAGTCGCTCACGCGACTGAAGTCGCCCAGTCCGGAAAACACGCCCAATGCGGCCGGCAGGGGCAGCCCGAGCTGCTTGAGCCTCACCGCCACCTCGCAGGTCAGGATGGCGCCCGCCGACGTGCCGAAAATCCCGATGCTGCCCGGTTTGTAGGTCTTGAGCAGCTCTTTGTACACGGCCACGACATCGTCCACGGCAGCCGGAAAGGGATGTTCCGGAGCGAGCCGGTAGTACACGGAAACGACTTCGGTGCGGGCCAGGTTGGCGATGGGATCTCCCTCGATCCGCGAGCCTGAGTCGGAGTTGAAGCCGCCGCCGTGCAGGTTGATCAGCACGCGGGTGCGATTTTCAGGGGGCAGGTGCACGGGGGCGATCAGATCCGTCGGCACTCCCGCGATGCGCGTCTCCTTGATAGTCACAGGGTAATGCTTCAAGGCCTCGGCCGAGTCGCGCGCGCGCCAGTCATCGGTCGAAGCGCGCCGCTGCTCGAGAGTTTGGTGGCCACGCTGTATGTGCGTGAGCGAATCGAGCCATTTTTGCGCCTCCGGGCTGATCATCATGGGGACCGGCACCACGCGGGTGACGTGAGCCGTCCCGTCCGCGTCGAACGACGCCGAATCCTGCTGCGGCGCTGCCTGGGCCAGCATCGAGGCGGCGGTCAAGGCCGCCACGGCAGACAGTCCGCGGATGCAGCTTGCAGGCATGGTAGCGCTCCCAATTGAGGCCGGTAGATTAGCTCAAGTGTTACGCTTGCGCGAAATCCTTCGCGGCCGGGCAAGGCGATGAAACCCATCTCGGAGACGGCCTTCTATTGTTGCGGCATCCGCATGCAGGACGCTGCAAGCCGCCGGCCCATCTGCGGCGACAGCTACGCAAGGCAGTTCATGGACGAGCGTGGCCTCGAGATCTTCAGCCGCTTTGGTGGAGAGTCCGGCCCGAACGCTACGAATGTCGCGCGGCATCGCTATATCGACGACTATCTGCGGGCCCGCATCGCGCACCAGCCCGACCTGCAGATCGTTCTACTGGGATCCGGATTCGACAGCCGCGCCTTCCGCCTGCGAGGCGGGACGTGGATAGAGCTCGATGAGCCGCAGCTCATCGCCTACAAGGACGCGAGGTTGCCCGTTTCACGGGCGCCGAATCGACTGACGCGCATCGGCATCGATTTCGGTGCCGATTCGCTCCAGGACACGCTGCAATCGGTCAGCACGTCCGCGCCGACCGTGTTCGTGATCGAAGGCGTCACGATGTATCTCCCAGCCCAGTCCCTGCGCGCCACACTCGAGGTGCTCAAGTCCGTGCTCCCCGGTCACCGGATCATCGCGGATCTGATGACTCGCCGGTTCATCGACAGGTACGGCAAGCAGGTCAAGAACATCATTGCCCAGCTCGGCGCCCACATGATCCCCGGGGACGATCCGGCATTGCCGTTCGTCCAGGCAGGATACAGTCAACTCTCCTGCGCGCCCCTCATCGGCCTCGCACTCAGATACCGCTCGCTGGGCGCCTTGAACGCCGTGTTGCCGCTTCTGATGCCGGGCGGCTATTCGGGGTACACGCTGCGAGAGTTTCAACAACCCACGGGACTGCCATGAGCGCTTGCACGGGACTTGGGGATCGCCGCGCTCAGCCCGTCTTCAGCACCGCAAAGCGCGTCGGTAAAAACCGGTCGCTGAAGGGCAGAATCGCTGCCCCCACCGCTGGGGCGTCGTCCGCCGTCGCCGCGCGGGCCACCATGGCTATGGCCGGGAGCTGATCCGCGAAGCGCGTCATGCTCTCGTTGAGAGAAGCGGCCAGCAGATCGACGAGTGTGGCAGGCAGTCGGCCGCCGATCAGGATGGCCTCGGGGTTGATCAGACAGTTGATGGCTACGATCGAATCGACGAGCGCGTCTGTGGAGTCACGGATCCAACGGTCGACGACGCTGCGCGCACGGGGCTCGAGCCGTGTCAGCCCGCGGGGTGAGGCCACTCGAAGGCCGCGGTCTGCCAGGCGCTGGTACAGCGCCGACAGCGAAGCGATGTTCTGCAACTGCGTGTCATGTCCCGAATCATTGCGCGAGTGCAGCCAGCCGATCTCGCCGCTGCGGCCATTCGCACCGCGGAAATAGCTGCCGTCCACGACGAGGCCCCCACCCAGGGCTGCTGTGACCAGCAGGTAGAAGAAGCTGCGGTACTGGTGTCCGGAACCGAACTGCATCTCGCCGATCGCGGCCGCCGCGGCGTCGTTCTCGACGAACACGGGTACCCCGAGGACATCGCGAATCAGCTCGTCGACTTTGACGAACGCCCAGGCTGCATAGTCGCCTGGCTGTTTCGGCAGATGCGCCCGGGCGATGTCGTCCGGGAATGCCACGCCGACGCCGATCAACCGCTCCCGCGATACGCCCGCCTTCGCGAGCAGTTGGCCGATCGAGCGCTGGAAGAAAGTGCGCACCGTGTTGGGGTTCGCGAACGCGATCTCGCGCGAGGAGCGCGCGCGCACCCTGCCGACGAAGTCCAGAACGACGAGGGTGATGTGGTCGCGGTCGACGTTGAGGCCCACGGAGAAGCAACTATCCGCATTGATGACCAGTTGCGTTGCCGGTTGGCCCCGCGGACCGCGCACACGGCCCGCCTCGAGTATCAGTCCGTCCCTGAGGAGTCGCTTGGTGATGTTGGCGATGGCGCCCCCAGTGAGACCGGTCATCGCGGCGAGGTCGGTGCGAGTGACCAGGCCATTGACGCGGATGGCGTGCAGCGTCACGCGCTGGTTGTGATCGCCCGCCCGCACCGGATTGGTCCCGGAGAGCTCCGGTCCGAGGCGGCTATGCATCGGCCGCCAGCGCCAGGGCGCCGAGCGGACCCGCGAGCGAGCCGAGGCCGGGCGCGACGATGTAGCGGTCCATGCCCGCGCCGAGCTCTTCGAGCTCGAGATAGCCGTTGAGGCTCTCGCGCAGCCGGCGTCGCAGCTGGACCAGCAGGGCGGGGCGCGCCTCGATCACGCCACCCCCGAAGAAGATGCGCTTCGGGGCGGTGGCCAGCACGACCGTATGGAGCAGCTGCCCGAGCGCGTGCGCAGCCAGACCCCAGACAGGGTCATCCGTAGGAATGTCGGCAGCAGCCATCGCAGCGCGCGCGGCGATCGCGGGGCCGGACGCGAGCCCTTCGACGCAATCGCCGTGGAATTTGCAGATTCCCGGCCAGGAATCCCCGGCAGCCCGGACCATTCGCATGTGCCCGAGCTCGGTGTGATTGCATCCGAACACCGGTCGGCCGCCCACCACGAGCCCGACGCCGACGCCTGTCCCCACAGTGATGTAGGCGAACTCGTCGAGTCCGCGGGCCGCTCCCCAGCGCTTTTCGGCTAATGCCGCACCGTTGACGTCCGTGTTGAAGCCGACTCTCGCTGCGCGCCCCCGCGTCAGCGGTCCCACGATATCCGTGTGCGACCAGCCGGGCTTCACGGTGGAGGTGATGGACCCGTAGGTTGGCGACTCTCGCGACAGATCGATCGGGCCGAACGAGGCGATGCCGAGCGCATCCACCGGGCCGTGCTGCCGCTGCCAGACGCTGAAGGTCTTGTCGATGCGCTCGAGCGTGGCAGCCGGATCGCAGCCGGTGGGAATGGAAGTCTGAGCCCGGATGTCGCCCGGTCCGGTGCCGATCAGGCACACGCACTTGGTTCCGCCCAGCTCGACACCGCCCAGCAGCGGTTTCTGACCGCTCATGGGGCGGCGGAAGCGCGGCCGGCGGCGGCAGGGGCCGCAGCAGCGGCGGCGAAATAACTGTCATGGCGTAGCGCCGTCCGGACGATTGCGGCGTTCGCCGTGGCCATGGAGGCCAGAATCTCCCTCAGCTTGGGGATGGGGATGACGTCCAGCAGCGGATCGTAACCCTCCGGCCGGGCCCCCAGCCCCTCGAAGATGTAGAACCAGCTCAGATCGGTGAACAGCTCGCCCGAGCGGGGGCGAATACGTCCGGTTCCCCTGTACAGGTCGATGCGCTCCCGCAGGCTGTCAGGAATGGGCATGGTGCGGCAGTAGCGCCACAGCGGCGCGTCTTCGCGCTGCGTCAGGTGGTAGTGCAGGACGATGAAATCACGGATCCGCTCGGACTCCTCGATGAGCTCGGCGTTGTACGAGTCGATGTTGCGCTGCTCGAAGTCCCGGTCGGGGAAATGCTCGAGAAGGTGGAAGAGGCCGCTGGAAACCAGGTGGATGCTGGTGGATTCGAGCGGCTCGAGGAATCCGGATGCCAGGCCCAGCGCGACGCAATTGCGGTTCCAGAAGAGCTTGCGCCGGCCCGTCACGAAGCGCAGAAAGCGCGGCTCGGCAAGCGGCTTCTCGCGAGCCATGGTGAGCAGATCTGCATGCGCCTGCTCGTCGGTGCAGTGAGCACTGCTGTAGACGTAGCCATTGCCGCGGCGATGCTGCAGGGGTATTTGCCACTGCCAGCCTGCCGCCCGCGCGTGTGAATGCGTATACGGCGGACGGCCCGTCGACAATGCCGTTGGGAATGCGACTGCGCGGTCGCACGGCAGGACGGCGCTCCAGTCGAGATATCCCGTACCGAGGATCTGCTCGATCAGCACCCCGCGGAAGCCGCTGCAGTCGAGATACAGGTCCGCGCGCAGAGTCGAGTGGTCGGAGAACTGCAACTCGTCCAGAAATCCGTCGGGCCGGCGGGTGGCGCCGGCCACGGTGCGTTCGAGTCTCGTCACCCCCAGGCGCTCCGCGTAGCCGCGCAGGTACTTCGCCACGAGCAGGGCGTCGAAGTGCAGGGCGTAGCGCAGCCCGGAGGCCGCCGAGTCCGGTTGGCTGTCGGGAAAGCGGAACTTACCCTCATCGCCGAGGGCGGCACAGAGGCTGAAATCGTTGAAACGCGGCTCGAGGCCGGCAGCCCGCGCCTTGTGCCAGCAATGGTGAAAAGGGCGGCGATTGAGCGCCGCGCCGAAGGTGCCGAAAGGGTGCCAATAGGTGTGGCCGAGCTCCTTCCAATCGGTGAACTTGATCCCGAGCTTGAAGGTGGCCTGGGTGTTGCGGACGAAGTCCTCCTCATTGATGCTCAGGAAGCGCAGCACATCGATGATCGGCGGGATGGTGGCCTCACCGACTCCGACGGTACCGATGTCCGGGGATTCGATGACCGTGATGAGGGTGCCGGTCCCGGGCAACGCGCGCGCGAGCATGCTGGCTGCCAGCCAACCTGCCGTGCCTCCCCCGACGATGACGACGCTTCTGATGCGCTTGTCGCTCGCCATGCCGGGGCCGGCGGAGGCAGATGCGGTCGAAGCTTGCTGATTGTCCGGCATACGTCACTACGACTTCGAGGCGAATGGGCGGTGACCGGCTCGCAGCCGGTCACCGCCATGCGCAGGATACCGCGTTCCGCCTAGAGACTGCCCTTCACGCCGAAGAACAGGCGGCGTCCCGTATTGTCGTAGGTGAACGGCTCGTTCGGGAACTGCAGGTAGGTGTGCACCTTCTCGTTGGTGATGTTGACGGCCGAGAGCACGAGACCGAAGTGGGAGTTGAAGTCGTATCCCACCTGACCGTCGAGCTGGCCGTAGGGTGCCTGGAAGATCCCGTACGTCTTGGGGACACCGTTGATGTCCTGGAAGGAGAAGAACGAGCCGACGCCGGAATTGTTGAGCGCCTTGTCGCGCCAGGCGTAGGCCAGACGGCCCGAGAAGCCGGCCCGCTCGAAGTACGCCGTCACGTTGATGGCGTTCTTCGACACTCCGGGAATCGGCAGGTTGGAGCCGAACGAGGTCGTCTGGGTCGACTCCGAGTTCGACCGCGTGTAGTTCGCGGAGAAACCGAACCCGCTGCTGAACGCGTACTGGGCAGTGATCTCGCCGCCGTACACCTTGCCCGTGCTGCCGTTCACCAGCTTGGAGACGTTGGCCGTGGAGCCACCCACTCCATCGAGCACGAACGTTGGCACCTGCGCCGTCGTCACGAAATTATCCACGGCCTTGTAGAAGCCGCCTACGCTGAGCAGGGCGCCTTCCGCAAAGTAGTCTTCCCAGTCGAGATTGAACTGCGAGGAGCGGAACGGGTCGAGCTCGGCGTTGCCGGAATTGCCGCCGTCGAACTTGAAGCGCACCTGCCCGCCCGGGCCATCCGGCGCGCGGGTGAAGCCGTACTGCAGTCCGCGGCCAATGTCGTTCAGATTCTGATCGGCCACCACCCGCGCGGCGCCCAAGCGGATCTTCTGGGTATCGGTCGCGTTCAGCACGAAGTTCAGCGAGGGGAGAATGTCGGTATAGCTGCGCTTCTTCTCGAAAGCGACGTCGTTGGCGTTCACGCCGTTCCACGATGCCGTGCCGACGTAGGTGGAACCATTCGGATTGGTCTGGCCGCCGTCGACGGTGAGGTCGGTCCGCACCACGCGCACGCCGAAGTTGGCGTGAAACACGTCGCTGCTTTCGCCTGCATCACCCATCACGTAGGCCGAAGTGGTCTTCGCCTTCACATCGTACGAATTGAGCGCATCCTTGAAGAACGTCTCCGTGTTGTTCGGCACGCCCGCCTGGGCCCACAGCGTGTTCAGGTAGGTGGACGGATTGGTCATGCCGCCGGTGTAGGGGTTCTTGACCGCGATAAGGCCGTTCGCGAAGTTGTTGTAGTTGAGAACGAGGTTCGGGTTGGTCTGCGGGGTGGAGTACGGAATCGTCGCGTAGCCGGGATCGTTGAAATACAGCCAGGTGCCGACGGCCGCGTTGTGAGAGCCATCGCCATTCTTGGTGCAACAGTTGCCGGCGTCGGTACCCGCACCCACGCCGCCGATGCCGTAGGGGTTCACTCCACTTTCCATGTAGCGGCCGTGAACGTAGTCCACCTCACGGCTCTGGTAACGGCCGCCGGCCGAGATGGTGACCACGTTGCCCGCTTTGAAGTGCAGGTTGAACTTGGCGGCGTAGTTCTTCTCGTCGACCTTGTTCGCCCACGCCCAGTTGGACTTGAACAGAGTGTATGCCGGGTTGGACAGCACGCTGGTGTAGCCGAAGTTGTCCGGGTAGCTGGCCGACGGCAGACCCGAGTTGCCGCCGTTGTTCCAGATCCACGCATAACCGTGGTTGCCGTTGGTGCAGTTGTTGCCGCCGTTGTTGCAACCGGGAGCCGCGAGCTGCACCGACGGGTTGGCGCTGCCGAAAGCACCGTAGAAGCCGTGCTCGACGTCCGCCTGGTCGGCCTGGTAGTCGCCGGTGGCCTTCGCGTAGGCGAGCCCGAAGTCGCCCGTCAGCGTGCCGCTGCCGGTGAAGTTCGTCGTGAACTGGAAGTTGTTCGCCGTCGTGTTGTTCTCTTCGAACAGCGTCGCCGTCTCAGCACCGTTGGCCATCATCGTCGCCGATTGGATCACGCCGTTGCCATCGATGGAGTACGGCTGCGTCGGGTCGATACCGGGAAAGGAAGCTGGTGCATTGAGCGCGTTGTTCTCGCCGCTGCCACCGGAGAACCACGCCTTGTTCGAATAGCTGATGCTCGTCTCTTCCTCGCGGATGTAGAAGTAATTGAACTTGCTGCTGACGTTCTCGTTCCAGTTCCACTCGACGCCGAGCGTGGCGCCCTTGGTCTTGATCCGGTCGAGAATGTCGCTGAAGTAGGCGAGCTGCGGGTCGATGTAGGTCTGACCCCCGGGCAGCACTGTATTCGTGCTCGCGATCGGGCTGCCGACGTAGGAGCCGGGGGTGGCCGTGTTCGTCACCAGCCACTGGTTGCGGTTCTGGTCCTGGAATTCCTTGGTGTGCGTCTTCTCATCGTCGTAGGAGATACCGGCCGTGATCGCAAAGTCCTGGCTGAACTTGAAGCCGCCGACGAGAGTCGCGACGGGAGTCACGCCGCCGTCGGCGCTCTGCGCCTTGGTACCGCGCGCGTTGCCGGCGAGATTCAGGCCGTCGTGCTGGGCAAGAGGGGAGCGCGTCAGGATGTCGATGACGCCGCCCAGTCCACCCTCGCGATCGGCGGCGGTGGGATTCTTGATGACGTTGATGCCGCCGACTTCTTCGCTCGGGATGCCTTCCAGCGAGGCGTATTGAATTCCGCCTGCGCCGCCGGATCCCTCACCCGAGGCGTAGATCTCGCGGCCCGTCAGCAGCAGCTCCCCGTTGAGCGTGATCAGGTTGTTCCCCAGGCCGTCGATCAGCACCTGCGTGCCCTTGCCGCCGGAGCGGTTGATCGAGATGCCCGGCAGGCGCTGCAGGGACTCGGAGACGTTCTGGTCCGGCATCTTGCCGATGTCTTCCGCGACGATCGACTCCATCGGCTGGATGGAGAGGCGCTTGGCGTCCAGCGCGGACTTCAACGACTCACGGAAACCCGTGACGACGATCTCCTGCAGCTGGTCGGCTGACGAGGCGCTTTGCGGTGTGGCAGCCGCGCTAGGTTGCGTCTGCTGCGCCGCTGCGGTGCCGAACGTGAAAATCACCGGCAGCGATGTGGCGGTCATCATCGCGGCGCGGGCGGCACGGCGCGCGCGTTTATGAACTCGATGCGACATAGTTGTTCCATCCCCTTCGAATAGTTGTACGAGACCGGGGGCGGCCAGCCGCGGCCGCGCGCCAGGTGCATCCGGCGCTGCAGCTCACAATTTTCAGGCCTTGGAACAATCCCCCTCCAACATCACTCCCCGATTGACGGCGGAGCTGATGTCCAGCGGAGGCTACCTCCAATTGTCCAGCGCTGTCAAAGATTAAGTGTTTTTGTTTTCTTTATTATAAAAACCCACGACGACAGCGAGTTCGTCGCCCCCGGGCCGCCAGAGTCGGCTCGCCAGCGGCCCCTTTTGTGGGCTGCGACGCTTGGGAAGATAGGCGCCCGCGCTGTGTGTCGGACAAAATAGTCACATACAATCATATAGATAGGGAGTACCAGGGGCGCGCGCCGAATCGGCTCAGCGGGCGAGATCGCCGAGTGCCAGTCGCATCCTCAGTGGAGGCGGGCAATCAATGTGGTGTCTACGCGACGCGTGGTAGCCGAAGCCCCGTCATAACGTGGGAATCAATAAATCAATTTGAAGAGCTTGCGGCTTCAGCCTGATGAGGATTCCAGCAGGGAGCGCAGGGGACCTGCGAACTTCTCGTACCGCCGCCAGCGCTCCACTGAGCCGGTGTGGATTCTCTGCCGCACCTGCCACTTGCTTGCGGTGACCACCTGACGCGAGGTGGCGTGAAAGTCCAGACAGCGCGCGTCCCAGGGTACTGCGATGAATTCCAACATGGTGCGCGTCCAGCGCTCCAGGTCCGACACCAGTGACTCGTACGGGACCTCGAGCAGCACGCCTGGCGGCAGAACCGAGCGCCAGTGGCGCATCAGCCGCCGATATTCGCGATAGTAATGCGCAAGATCCTCCAGGTCGTTGGCGTACGTGTTGGCCGCTTCAAAGTGTTGGAAGTAGATCGACAGGCAGGTGTCGATGGGATTGCGCTGCAGATGGATGATGCGCGCCTGCGGAAAGGCCGCGTGGATCAGGCCGAGGGTGAGAAAGTTGGTGGGCAGCTTGTCGATTACGCGTGCGGCTCGCGGCGACTGCGCATGCAGCAGCTCAAGATAGGCGTTCCCGAGGCTCGCGAGCCTCGTGTCCCCGAGCTGGAGCCTCGCGTCCCCGAGCTGAAGTGCAGGCGGCTCGGGCGCAGCAATGCGCGCCAGCTCCGCAGCGAGCTCCGCGCTCCAGAAGGTGAGCTCACCGGCGCCGAACACCGCAGGATGGGAAGCCAGGATCTGCTCGGCCAGCGAGGTTCCGGAGCGCAACATGCCGACGATGAATACCGGGCGAAGCGAAGAGTTCGCCCCGGCCGCACGCTCGTCGAGCCAGCGACGGTCATGGGAGCGAATGATGAGATCGATCGTGTGCGTCAGCCGGCCTCTGTCGTGTCCAGGTCCGCATTGCCGCGCCAGCTCGTTGGCGCGCTGATACTGCTCGAAGGCAGCGTCGCAGTCTGCGATATCGTCGAAGTATTTCCCCATCGCGTAACGAAGCGGAGTTTCCCGTTGCGGCGAGAGGTTGCGCTGTACGAGACGCTGTGCCTGGGCCAGCCAGGGCGCGTCCGCGCGCGTCATGCGACGCACGCGTGCGATGCCTGCCCAGGCTTCCGTCGACTCTGCGTCGTTGGCAGCTGCACGCTTGAAGAGATCCTCCGCCTCCGCGAAACATCCGGAGTCGGCTCGCAGCTCGGCCAACACGGTGAGCGCTGCGCCCGAGTGCGGCGCCAGCTCGAGTGCCCTGGCGCAACTGGCCTCGGCTTCAGCGGAACGGCGCTGCAGCCTGAGCGCGGTCGCAAGCTCGGTGTAGGCCGGTGCGAAATCGGGATTGCTGCGCAGCGCCGCACGGTACGCAGCGGCGGCCTCTTCGAGTCTGCCGATGCTCCGCAGGGCATTGCCTAGATTTGCCTGCGCCTCCGTGAACTCGGGACTGATGTTCACGGCGCGCCGGAAGCTCTCGATCGCGTCCTCGGGGCGGGCGAGTCGCATCAGGGCGCGGCCCAGACTGGCGTGCGTCTCGGGCAGATCGGCATCGATGCTCAGTGCGCTCTGGAAGCTGGCCACCGCTTCCGCGAGCCGCCCGAGCTGCAACTGCATATCGCCCAGATGATGGCGCGCTTGCGCGAGTCGCGGTTGAGCAGACACCGCTCTTGCGTAGCTCTCGGCCGCGTGCTCGAGACGCCCGTGACGCGCCAGCTCGTTGCCCAGATTGAAGTGCGCAACCGCGTCTTCAGGCCGCAGTCGCGCAGCCGTTTGCAGTGCCGGCAAGGCATCTTTCCCCTGGCCGCGCAGCGCGACGGCCAGCAACTGCCAGACGAGGCCCGCTTGCGGCCGCGTGCTCAGCAACGCGAGTGCGCGTTCTTCCAGCTCCGCATGGCGGTCCGTTTGCATGAGCGAGACGAGCGGCTCCAATTCGATGCCAGAGGCTTCGTCCGGTGCCGTTGCGGAGGCCCGAGCGTCACGCGCGGCGGCACGGTCGGGCAAACGCCCACAACAGGCCTTGAATTTTCTTCCGCTGCCGCAGGGGCACGGAGCGTTTCTTCCCATCGATCCGCATTAAGCGCCCGCCGACGGCGCCCCAGCAACGATTTTTCCTTCAGGCTCGACCGATCGCAAACGAGGCGTCAGCGCCCCAGGCCGTGGGCCAACGCCTCGCGCAACGCGCCGCTGCAATCGGACGCCTCGCCCTCGCTGCGCCAGGCGACGAAACCGTCGGGTCGGATGAGTGAGGCTCCATGGGGTGAAAGGCCATAGGCTTCGGCAAAGTGGCCGTCTGCGTCGCCCAGATCTGTGCCGACACAGTATGCATCGAGCGGCAGTCCTCCGGGACCGCGCGCGACCTGCGCAGCGGCTCGAGTCCATGCTCCGCCTCGTGGGGCCGCGAACAGCACGTGATTACCGAACAGGTCGAGCGTCGATACGCGCTCTGCTGATCGCGTGAGCCACACGTGTGGCGCACGGGAGCCGGGCATTCCGCGGGTCTTGCGCGGATCGGCGTGGCCGACGCCCGTCGATCCATACAGGTAGCCGAGCTCGATCTCGAGATCCTGTGCGAGCGGTTCAGTCTTTTGCGTGGCCTGAAGCCAGGGCGCCGTGCGAGTCACGTAGCGCGTGAATGCCTGCTCCACCGTGAACTCGGCGACCGGCTTGCGCTCGCTCTCGTAGCTGTCGAGCAGCTGAGCAGGTGCGTGTCCCTTCAACACGAGCGCCATCTTCCAGGCGAGATTGTGCGCGTCGTGAATCCCGGTGTTGCCGCCAAAGCCACCGTTCGGCGGCATGAGGTGCGCAGCATCTCCCACGAGGAAGATGCGCTTGTCCTGAAACCGCTGCGCGACGCAAGCCGTCGCGCGCCAGCGGGTCATGCCGTCGATCCTCACTGGCAGGTCGGGTACGCCCGCACCGGCACGGACGAGCTCGATCAGCCGGCCTTCGCTGACGTCCGCCGCGGCGTTGGAGGCGGCCTGGGGATCCTTCTTCGGGTCGCCGACGACGTTGATCGCGAGGAAGCCCGCCTGGTTCGCGCGATTCATGCGGAAAAATCCGCCCAGCACCGCATTGCTCACATAGATGATGCTCCAGGCATTGTTGCCTATCCAGGGCGACAGATCGGCCGTGAAGTAGATCGTGAGGGAGTTGGAAAAGGCGCCACGTCCTTCGTACCGGATCCCCAGAAGCTCACGCACCTTGGAGTGCCCGCCATCGGCAGCCAGAAGATATTTGCCCCGCAGCTCGCGCGCGGTACCGCTGTCGATGTCCCGCATCTCGACGGTTACACCGTCAGCATCCTGCCGAACGCTAGTGAGCTCGGCTCCTGGAACGACCGTCGCTCCCGCCGCGAGCGCACGCTCGCGCAGTATGGGCTCGAGACTCGGTTGGTTCAGGTACAGCCGGCGACAGGGACTCAAGAGCTCCACGCCTTCGTTCAGGCTCGGCATGATGTCGGCGAGCTTCCGGCCGGACACCGCATCCATCGCGATGATGGCGCCTTCCGGGACGAAGTCCTTGGCGGATTTCTCACGTACCTCGTTCTCGATGCCGAGAGAGCGGAACATCTCGAGCGTACGCATGTGAAAGAACGCGGCACGCGGCAGTGGCGAGCTTGCCTTCAGGCGCTCGATGGCGATCGAGCGGATTCCGCGCTGCGCAAGAAATGCGGCAGCACACAACCCGACCATCCCTCCGCCTGCGATCAACACAGGCGCCTCATCCCCTGCGCCCGCATCACGAATCGACATGGTCATGACCTCTCTCGCGCGTTCGATGCCTCAGCCGTGCAGTGAGGATGTCCCGCCGTGCACCCGCCTGACCTTCATCAATATCACCCGGGGTGCAGCTTCGTAGCGGTCTCCGCGATGAGTCTGCCCTGGAAGTGTGCTCCTTCGAGCTCCGTTGCGCTGGGTTGGCGCTGTCCCTGGCTGCCGGCAATCGTAGTGGCGCCGTACGGGCTGCCCCCCGTGATCTCGTCCAGCCGCATCTGGCCCTGGAAGCTGTATGGCAGCCCGACGACAGTCATCCCGAAGTGCAGCAGGTTGGTGATGAGCGAGAACAGGGTCGTTTCCTGGCCGCCATGTTGGCTGGCGGTGCAGACAAAGGCCCCTCCGACCTTGCCGTTGAGCGCCCCACGCATCCACAGTCCGCCCGCCTGGTCGAGAAAGGCGGCCAGCTGCGATGGCATGCGGCCGAAGCGGGTGGGCGTGCCAATGATGACCGCATCGTAGTTCGCGAGCTCATCGATGGCCGCCACCGGTGCGGCCTGCTCCAGCTTGAAATGGGACGCTCGGGCGAGCTCGAGGGGCACGGTCTCGGGCACCCGCTTGATGTCAACCGAGGCTCCGGCCGAGCGCGCTCCGGCGGCGACGGCGCCCGCCATCGTCTCGACATGGCCGTAGGACGAATAGTAGAGAACGAGTACTTTGGCCACGCGCAACCCCTGAGGAGATGAGGGCCCCAGCATAGGCCTGGATGGATTACTCGACTAGGCGGCATAATCGGATGGATGAAATCCAAAAATAGAAGTAATACGCCCCTGGATCTGAACCAGGTTTTTCTGTTCGTCGAAGTCGTCCGGGCCGGCAGCTTTGCCGGTGCGGCGCGGCGGTCGGGGACGCCGGCGAACTCCGTCAGCCGCAAGATTCAGCGGCTCGAGACCGATCTCGGCAGCCGCCTCATCCACCGTTCCACGCGCAAGCTCACGCTCACGGCCGCGGGTCGTGCTTTCTTCGACCGCTGTGCCGCGCCACTGGACGAGCTGGCGCTCGCCGGCCACGAGTCGGTCGACGGCAGCAAGCTCGCCGCCGGTCTGGTGCGGATCGCCGCGCCCACGGATTTCTTCGATGTCTTCCGGCTGGAGTGGATCGCCGAATTTCTCGGCGGCCACCCGCGCCTGCGGATGGAATTCGTCCTCGACGACGAGAAGACGGACCTGATTGCGCAGAGCATCGACGTCGCCTTCCGCGCCGGCCACTTGGTCGATGCGCGTCACGTCGGGCACAAACTCTTCGAGACGAGCTTCGGACTGGTGGCGAGTCCCTCCTACATTGCAATGCGCGGCTCGCCGACGCGGCCTCAGTCCCTTGCCGCGCACGATTGTCTGCCTCAGGCGAGCCGTTCCGGACCGGTCGTGTGGCATCTGCAGGGTCCGGATGGCCCCAGCGATGTCGAGGTTTCGGGGAAATTCCGGGCTAACACGGCGCGTGTCCTGCTGCGTGCGGCCGTTGCCGGACTGGGCATCGCGCTGTTGCCGGAGTTGGTCACTGCGCCCGAGATCGAGGCCGGCCGTCTGGTGCGAGTCATGCCGCGGTTTCGTCGCGAGGGCGCTGATCTGTACGCCGTTTACGCCAGCCGCCGGCAGATTCCGCTCGCCGTATCCGCTTTCGCCCAGTTCGCGGCCGAGAAGATCCGCGCGGTGTTGTCGGGCGCGTCGAGAGCCCCTCGCGGCGGCAGCGTGCCGCGACCGCCGCTCAATTAAAACAGCCACTTGCGAAGTGGCTGTCAACGCCGAAAAGAGGCAGTGTACAGTTCCGCTCACCCCATAACGAACACTCCAGGACCGCGAATGCCCTCGAACAACAGGTTTCTGACCACGCACATCGGCAGCCTCCCGCGCCAGGAGGAGCTGATGCAGATCATGTTCGCGCGCGAGGACGGCATTCCGCTCGACCCCGTCGCGGTCGAGGAGAAGGTCGTTCGCGCGGTCGAGCACGTCGCGGCACGTCAGATCGAAGCCGGCATCGACTACATCAACGATGGGGAAATGTCGAAGCCGAGCTACGCCACCTACGTGAAGGACAGGCTGAACGGCTTTGGCGGCACCGGCAACAGCTTCATGTTCCAGGACATCGAGGCGTACCCGAACACGAAGGCACGCGTGTTCGCCGATCCGGGTCGCAAGCATCGCAAGACGCCGGCCTGCAACGGTCCGGTGAGCATGCGCGATGTGGAAGCTCCCCGCCGCGACGCGCAGCGTTTGCACGAGGCGGTGCGCGGCAAGGGTCCCCCCGGCATGTTTCTCAGCTCCGCCTCCCCGGGCGTGACGACATTCTTCTTCCGCAACGATTTTTATCCGACTCACGAGGAATACGTTTTCGCCTGCGCAGAGGCGCTGCGGCATGAGTACGAAGCGATCGTCGCGGCCGGCATGACTCTGCAGGTGGACTGTCCTGACCTCGCGATGGGACGGCATACCCAGTTCGCCAACCTCGGGCTGAAGGAGTTCCGCCAGAAGCTGGAGCTGCATGTCGAGGCGCTCAATCGCGCGCTCGTCAACATTCCGGCCGAGCGCGTGCGCATGCACCTGTGCTGGGGCAACTATCCCGGGCCGCATCACTGCGACGTGCCGCTCGCCGACATCGTCGACATCGTGTGGAAGGCCAAGCCCCACGCCATCCTGTTCGAGGCGGCCAACCCGCGGCATGCGCACGAGTGGACCCTGTTCGAGCAGGTGAAGGTTCCCGAGGGCAAGGTGCTGGTGCCCGGTGTGATCGAGTGCCAGTCCAACTACATCGAGCACCCGGATCTGGTCGCGCAACGGATCGGCCGCTATGCGAACCTGGCGGGCCGCGACAACGTGATGGCCGCAGTCGACTGCGGATTCAGCATCCATGTCGGCTCGGGTGGCGTGGATCCGGATGTGGTCTGGGCAAAGCTGCGGTCGCTGGCCGAGGGCGCCGCGATCGCCAGCCGGAAGTTCTGGCCCTGATCGCCGGGCCCGCGGCCGGCGGCGTCGGCACTGCCGTCGTCGAGTTGCTCGGGCATCGCCTGACGTACCGGCCCCTGGAGGTGCGGACTCCCGATGGACTGCGGATCGCGACGCAGGATTGGGTGTCCGAGGAACGCTCGACGGGGGACCGGCGGGACGTCCTGCTGATTCACGGCATCTCGCAGTCCTATCCCTGTTGGTTGAAGCAGCTCATCAGCCCGTTGCGGGAACGCTATCGGCTGGTCACTTACGATCTACGGGGTCACGGCGGATCGGACAAGCCCCTGTCGCCGGAGTACTACCAGGACGGGGTCCGGTGGGCGGGCGAGGTGCAGGCCGTGATCGACTCCGCCGCCCTGCAGCGTCCGGTCATCGTCGCCTGGTCCTACGGCGGACGAGTCGCGCTGGACTACCTCCAGCAGGCGGGTGGAAGCGCAGTTGCCGGACTCGTGATGGTGGCGGGCACGTCGAGCGGCAATCGCACCCTGTACGGCGCGGCTGCCGCATCGTTGGAGCGCATTGCCAACGCGGCGGATCCGGCGCAGAACATCGCTGCGACCGGCGAGTTTCTGCGCAACTGCG
>FTEN01000322.1_pt1 | contig 34900 bp, 36 predicted proteins | sample 1640221 | NCBI WGS metagenome assembly FTEN01 (sample SAMEA3914816, study PRJEB12502) | metagenome | biome: forest; material: soil | place: USA | collected 2011-09-16 | depth 0.3 m | reverse complement strand
GAGCGCCGTCAGGTCCAGTGCGCGCGCCATCGCGTTGGCGGCAACTCCCGTGCTCACTCCGGTTCCATTGTTGAGGGCGAGTCCTTCTTTGGGCTGCAAGGCGAGCGGAGTCAGGCCGAGTCTGCGCAGCGCGCCATGCGAATCCAGCACCTCACCTCCCAGGTCTACTTTGAAGGCGGGGTCCAATCCCAGGATTGCGCCCGCGATGTATGAGAACGGTACGAGATCGCCGCTCGCTCCGATCGAGCCACGCTGATAGACATGGGGCAGCGCGTCGGCGTTGAGGAAGGCCGCGTAGCGCTCGATGATTTCCAGGCGGATGCCGGAGGCCCCCTTGATCAGGGAGTTGGCGCGCAGCAGCATCGCGGCGCGTACATCCGGCGCCGGCAGTCTCGGTCCGGTCGTGCTCTTGTGCTGCCACAGGGCGAGCCGCTGCACATCGACCAGGAGCTCGGGCCCGACGGACTGATCCGCCATGCCGCCGAACAGCGTGGTGACGCCGTAGATCTGCTCGCCTTTTGCGATCTTCTGCTGCACGGCCCGCCGTGACGCCTCGACTCGGGCCAACACCGACGGATCCGCGCTCAGGCGGACCTTCTCGCCGCGCGACACGGCACTGATCTGCGCGATCGTCAGCCCCGCGCCGGCGATTGTCACGGTCATTGCACACTCCTCGGTTGAATGGCACCCCGGCCGGCGGCCGGGCGCCTCCAGCAGGCTGCGCCGCCTCGATCAACCCTTCCGGGTCGGTACGGCGCAACGCGCGCCTGGACGCCTCGCGGGCAGGGGCGCTATTTCGCTTCCTTGGGGATTCCGAACTGGATGTCCTGCCCCTGCGCCGTCACGAAGCCGCTGACGAAGCCGCCGTCCCCGCCGTCCTTGCGCGGCGCAAACCGGATCTTGATCCGATCGCCCACCTTGATCATGTTCGGCCGCCAGCCCATGCGGTAGAAATTGTTGATGCTGTGGCCCTCGAAGTCGACATCTCGCGGGCCCTTGCCATCGGCGACCGCCAGCGTGAGGCTCATGTGCGGGTTGATGACCCGGATGGCCTTCACCTCGCCGGTCAGCTCCTGCACCTTGCTGAAGTCGTACATCGCCGCCGAGTGATGCGCCAGCACCGGCGGCAGGGCACATGCGAGCAGCAAGGCTGCGCAGGCCGTGATGAATACTTTCATACCGCATTCCCCTCTAGTGCTGTCCGGCCACGGGTGGTCCGGCCTGCTGCTTCTTCAGTTGCTCGAGACGATCCAGCCAGGCCTCTTCGTTGCATTCATACGGAAGCAGGATTCCCTTCGGGTCCAGGGCCCACTTCTTCTCGGCAGTCACAGGTCTAGTATAGAAGAGCGGGTCGGTGAGGGTCATTTGCGCGACGAGCACCTTCACCCCCTTCGGGTCCCTCGTGAGGCGGTAGCGCTCGCTGATGCGCGCCTGGTCGCTGTGCGCATAGCCCTGGTCCTCCTGCTCCTTCAGGGAGGCCGTCTCGACCACCAGCTCCTGTCCCTCCCAGTGCGCAGTGGAGTAGCCATTGCGCGCCGGAAGCCGATCGGACTCGGGAATGATCTTCGTACCCAGGTAGAGGCGGCGGATCTCGCTATGCGCCTCGTACACCACCGTGATCTGCTCGGGACGCTGGATGATCTCCATGGGATAGCCGCCGGAGAACATCATCGACTCGGGCATGCCCGAACCCAGGCAGTGGGCGCCAGGGTTGTCGCTGGTGGGTGTCACCAGGGCCCGATACTCGTCGACCTTCTTCCTGCCCTCCGCCGTGAACGGCAGCTCGGCACCCCCGCCTGCCCGCGCGAAGGGCGACTTGCCCGCTTCGATGTACCAGGTCCAGACGCCCGAGAGGTCCGGGTGCGACCCGGCGGAGCTCGTCGCACCGGCGGAGACTGGACCCGCGCCCATAAGCATCAGGGCCGCGACAACCAGGCTCGAGCGTCCTGCCGCAGGCCTCAACATGCTGCTGCCACTTGATCCCATCGATTGCCCTCCTGCGAATGCCGCACAGGATGATACACACGAGGTCAGCGCGTGGCGACGGCTCGTCGCAAACGATGGACTGAGTCTTGGTTTCGGCTTATGGTGCCGCGGGAGCCGATTCACGCAAGGGGGGACAACCGTGAAATCATGCAAACGCCTGCTCGTCGCCGCCGCATTTGCCATCACTCCTCTGCTGGCGCACGCCGCGGACATCACGGGAACCTGGACAGCCTCCTTCGACACTCAGATCGGCAAGCAGAGCTATACCTACGAATTCGTCGTGAAGGGGAACCAGCTCACGGGCAAGGCGAAGAGCGCCAACGGCGAGTCCGTCCTGCAGGAAGGCAAGATCGACAAAGACACGGTCACCTTCGTCGAGAATCTGAAATTCCAGGACATGGACATCCGCATCGTCTACACCGGGAAAATCGTGTCGGCGGATGAGATCAAGTTCTCGCGCAACGTGGCGGATTTCGCCACCGAGGAGCTCGTCGCGAAGAGAAAGACCTGACCCGGAGAGCCGTGTCACGGCGAATGCGCCCGGCGTTGCGCCAGGCGCTGGACGCAGAGGGTCTTTCCGTACGGTAATCGCCGCGGACCTGCGGCTCCCGCTGCAGCTCTCGTCGGTTGCCCGAGGTGTGGACATTGCGCGACTGATTTGCCTCCCTCGAGCGTCTACCTCCTCATTGCACTCCCCGCGACAGCGCCGCGTTCCCGTCGGCCTGCGGGGCCGCATCTGGCGAGATGACGGTCATATAACGGAAATCATCGTGCCGTAGCGTGCGTCCGCTAATCCAACAGCGGAGCGAACCATGCGCACATCGACACCACCCCTCATTCTCCTCTCGGCACTGACGCTGAGCGCCGCAGGACAGTCGTTCGCCGACGGCAACGACTCCCGTCTCCATCGCGACGGCATCCAGCATGTTCTGCTCATCAGCATCGACGGCATGCATGCGCTCGACTTCATCAACTGCGCCAGCGGCATCGCGGGCGTCAACGGCGGCACGCCGTACTGCCCGCACCTCGCAGAACTGAAAGAAACCGGCGCGAACTACCTGGACGTTGCGGCTTCCAGGCCATCGGACTCGTTTCCCGGGTTGATGGCCATCGTCAGCGGGGGCTCCCCGCGCACGGTGGGCGCTTACTACGACGTGGCCTACGACCGCTCGCTCGCGCCGCCCGCGAAGGCAACGGGCAATGGCCTGGCGGCCGGGACGTGCACCGCCGGCGTCTTCAATGGAACGACGACGGAATACGAGGAGGGAATCGACGCCGATCAGAGCTTCCTCAACGGCATCGGTGCAACGGGTGCGGATGGGGGGGTCGGCTCGATCGATCCGGGCAAGCTGCCCCGCGACCCGGCTCACGGCTGCGCCCCGGTGTTCCCGTGGAATTTCGTGCGGACCAATACGATCTTCGGGGTGGTCCACCAGGCCGGCGGCTATACCGCATGGTCGGACAAGCATCCGGCTTACGCAGCCGTCGCGGGACCGAACCTGGGCGGACCTGCGAGCGTGCCTGCGAATCTCGACGACTTCTACTCCCCCGAAATCAACTCCGTTCCCATCGCGTTGTCGTTTCCCGGGTGCAGCGCCGCGGACGACCCGAATTTCGCAAGCCTGGGCTCCTATACGGACAGCTTCGCGTTCACGCGCTGCTATGACACGCTGAAAGTCGACGGCATCGTGAACCAGATCGACGGGTTCACGCACAACCGCAGCGCACGGGCGCGGGTGCCGACTCTGTTCGGCATGAACTTTCAGGCGGTGAGCGTCGGTCAGAAGCTGATCGAGCACAACGTCGGCAGCGGCGGTTATCTCGATGCCCTGGGCACGCCCGGTGCACAGCTCCTGGGACAGATTCAGTTCGTGGACACCGCCATCGGCGAGTTCGTCGCCGAGCTGAAGAAGCAGGGCCTGTATGAATCTACGCTCATCGTGATCACCGCCAAGCACGCTCAGAGCCCCGTCGACTCGCCGCGCTACACTCGCATCACCACGACGGGACCACTTACGACGTCCCCGTCGCGGCTCATCGATGCCTGCCTGCCTGATTCGGAGTCCAACGCGGGCGGTCAAATCGGTCCAACCGAAGATGATGTCTCGCTCCTGTGGCTACGCCCTGGCTGCTCGACGAGCACTCAGGTCACTACGCTCGAGACACAGTCTCCTGCATCGGACAACGTCGCAGGCATCGGTCAGATCTTCTGGGGATCTGCCCTGACGCAGCTCTTCAACGCCCCCGGTCTGCCCCCGAAGGGCGATCCCCGTACGCCCGACATCATCGTGACCCCCAACGTCGGCGTCACTTATTCGAAGAGCACGGCCAAGCTGGCCGAGCACGGCGGCTTTGCACACGACGATGTCAACGTGATGCTGTTGCTTTCGAATCCGGAATTCGACCGCAGGACGATCACGACACCGGTTCAGACCACGCAGGTGGCGCCCACCATCCTCGCGGCCCTGGGACTTGCGCCGCAACGCCTGCAGGCAGTCCAGAAGGAAGGCACGCCGGTACTGCCCGGCGTCACTTTCGACGACGACGGGCACCGGTAACGCCCGAACACTGCATCGTCCGTGGCAGCGGCGGCGCCCGAGAGTGCGGGCGCCGCCGCGTTTGACAATTCTTCAGTTACGCGCACGAGCGTCCGGGGCCCCATGGCTCCACCCGTCCCCCGGGATTGCACTCGCCAGGGGGTTGAACCCGCACCCAGGATTGCGCCGCCAGGGGTTGAACCCGCCACTGGGTTGTACCCGCCCCCCGGACGTTCCCCGAAACAACCTGTCGGACAACTCCGACAAGATTTTCCTCGATGATCCTCTGGATCGCAGCCCGCCCCCGGGCGCATGCTAGGCGCGTGGTTCGCATGCCAGGAGGCCTGCCATGAAAATCACGTTGCTGCTGATGGTTCTGATGCCTTTGTGCGCGGCGGCGGCTCCTCACACGAGCACGCCACCCAGGGTTCTCGACCTGCGGCCCCCCAATTTCTTCAGCCCGCAGTGGCAGGAGAGGCTGCAGGGACGCACCGTTGACAACGGTAACGAGGCGCCCGAGGCGATCGTCATTACCCCCTCGCGTGAAGGTGGATCGAACACACACGTCTCGCGCACAGGTGTCGGCTCGCTGTTCTGGGCCGCCTTCCACCCGTCGGAGGCCTGGCGCGTCCTGCTGCCAGTGCAATCCGGCGATGACTTCGACGTGTATGCCGACGTGCGGCTGCACTGCGCCACGTACGCTGTCACACCCGTCCAGCAGTCGGTTTGCGCCGTGCCGATGTAGCGGGTCAGGTTTCGCGCAGGGCGGTGGCGGCTGGCAAGCGGGCGGCGCGAATCCATGTTCGCCGTGACGAGCCACCGGCGGAAACCTAGAGCAGTTTTTCCCACAATCGCCAGAATTGCTCCCGTGCTTTCGTCAGTCCACCGCGTTTGCGCCAGGAACCGAGGTCGATTGCCTGCGCGTGCTCCAGATCGCTCTGGAAGAGGCTCGCGAGGCGAGCGCCGGTGTCCGTGCCGATCACCACGGCGTCCACTTCATCGTTGAACAGCACGCTGCGATGATCGAAGTTGGACGAGCCGGTGATCGACCACACGCCATCGACCACCATGATCTTGGAATGCAGGATGCCGTCGCTCCGCTCGTAGATTTTCACTCCGGCCTCGAGCAGATCGGAGTAATGCGAGTGCTGTACCTGCAGGGCCGGCGAGGAATCGCTGTGCGCAGGCAGCAGCAGCCTGACGTCGATTCCCGAGCGCGCGGCGCGGATCAGGCTCTCTTTCTCCTGGTGAGTGGGGACGAAATAAGCCGCCGTGATCCAGATGTTGCTCTCGGCATTGCGGATCGCCGTCAGGGCCGTTACGTAGTAACGCGACGTCAGGCGCTTGGGCGCGCTGCCGATGATGCGAACCACTTCGCCGCCAGAGGGATCGACCGGCCGGGCTGGGGTACGATCCGCTGCGTGATCTGTTGCGTGATCTGTTGCTTCCGTCGGGCGGTCCGTCGTAGCGGCGGCAACCGGGGGAACCGCGGGGTCGGCGCCGCTTTCCAGTTGCAGCTGCGGACCCCGCTGCTCGCGCCAGTGGTCCCAGAACAGCTTCTCCAGCTGGACGACCACCGGCCCCGAGATCTGCAGGTCCGTATCGTGCCAGACCTCCTGCAGCGAGGAGCCGGGCACGCTCTGGTACGTGGAGCTGAGGTTCACCCCTCCCACGATGACCAGGGAGTCATCGGCAATCAGCATCTTGCGGTGGTCGCGCTTGTTCAGGGAGAAATGCCATCCCGCCCGCAAGGGGTTGGGAGGATTGAACTGCACCATGCTCACACCCGCAGCCTGCAGCCGGGCGATGAAGTCGGAAGGCGTGGCGATGGAGCCCACGCCGTCGTAGATCAGAGCCACCTGTATGCCGGCCTGGGCCTTGGCGACCAGCAGATCCCCAAGCTGCTGTCCGTCGCAGGCCACGTCCTCGAAAATATAGTACTCGAGCAGGATCGAGCGCCGCGCACCGCGAATGGCCGCGAACATCGCGGGAAAAGTCTCCTCCCCGTCGCGCAGGATTTGTACGTGGTTACCGGCGAACAACGGGCTCTCCGCGACCGCCTGCTCGATCGCCAGATGCCGCTCGAGCGCCCCCGCATCGGGTGACTGCGCCGCCAGGCGGCTCAGAATCGCCTTGGACTGACGCTGCGTCAGCGGCCCGCGCGCGCCGACCATGCGAACTTCCGCAGGCGAGTGACCGTCGCCGGTGGTCTCGTCCACCACCGGGACGCTCGCGCAGCAAGCGAGGCCCAGACACGCCGCCAGCACGCCGGCGTGCATCCAGTCCCTCATCATGTCCTCACAGTCAAGGTTTGGCGCTCCAGGTCAAGATACGGTTGGCGCGCCCCGGGGTTCCCGCTTAGGACACCCTCCAGGCCTTTAGAAGATCGCCCGGATCGTCCAGCGCGCGACGAAGTAAATGAGAAACGCCTGGGCTGCGAACATCACGTACCCCAGGACGGTGAGTCCGATAGCCGCCCGCCGAGTCGGCTTCGTGACAATGCGGGTTCTGACCAGGGCGACGGTGAGTCCGCGCACGGCGAAGAACGACAGATTGCCCATCACGAAGGCGGCGACGAACATGCCGACGAAGAAGTACACGAGGGCCTGCCACGAGAGCGCCGCCGCCTCGGGCTCCGAGTGGAACAGCAACAACCCGGCGAGCACCCACACCAGAGCCGCGAATCCACCGTGGTTCGTCTTCATGACTCACTCAGCGCCGAGCGGTTCCGAGGCGACCGGCCCACCTTTGCGCGGCGGACGGATGAGCAGCAGCAGCGGAATCACTATCAGGGTGAGGATGAGCATGAACAGAAAGTCATCGACGTAGGCGATCATCGCCGCCTGCCGCGTCACCTCGTCGTTCAACGCGATGAAGCCCGTGGGCTGCGCCAGGTTGAATGCGGCGGCGAGCGCGCTGTTGCTCGGGGTCGGGTTCGCCGCGCTGAGGTTCGATACGAGACCTGCGTGCGCCAGCTGCGTGTTGCGAACCAGCAGCGCCTGCACGACGGCGATGCCGATCGCGCTGCCGATGTTGCGCAGCAGACTGTAGATCGCGGTTCCGTCCGCCCGCAACTGCGGAGCAAGTGTCGCAAACGCCGCCGCACTCAACGGCACGAAGATCAGGCCCAGACCGACACCCTGGATGACGCTCGGCCAGATGATCTCGCTCTGCGTGAGCATCAGGTTGTAGCGCGTCATCTGCCACAAGGAGAACGCGGTGATTGCGAAGCCGATCGCGAGGAGAATCCGCAGATCGATCCGGCCGACCAGACGACCGACGACCAGCATGGCGAGCATGGTGCCCACGCCGCTCGGGGCCAGGAGCACCCCGGCAAGGGAGGCTGGGTAGCCCAGCAGGCCCTGCAGCATCGTCGGAATCAAGGCCCGGGTGGAGAACAGAATCACGCCGATCAGAAAGATGAAGACCAGTCCCGAGACGTAGTTGGAATTCTTCAGCAGGCGATAGTCGAAGAATGACCGGCCCGCGGGCGTGAGTGCCGTGTGCACGATGAAATACGTGAGGCTGATGGTCAGCACGATCGCCTCTCCCCAGCTCTCGCGCGAGGCAAACCAGTCGTTCTCCTGTCCCCGGTCGAGCAGCAGCTGCAGTGCGCCAATGGCGATGCTGAGGGTGACGAACCCGAACGTGTCGAAGCGCACGCGGCGCGCCGGCGGCTTCGCCCGGATGTAGCGGCCGATCCCGTAGAAGGCCAGCGCGCCGACTGGAACGTTGATGAAGAACACCCAGCGCCAGCTCCAGCTCTCCGTGAGCCAGCCACCCAGGGCCGGCCCGAGGATGGGTCCTATCATGACGCCGACGCCCCACACCGCCATCGCAGAGCCGTGCTTGTGCGGTGGATTGATGTCGAGCAACACTGCCTGCGATAGCGGTACCAGTGCCGCCCCGAACAAGCCCTGCAGCAAGCGCGCAAGCACGATCTGCGCCAGCGAGCCGGCCACGCCGCACAGTACGGAGGCCAGCGTGAAGCCGGCGATGGAAACGAGAAAGACCCGCTTCAGACCGAAGCGGTCCGTCAGCCAGCCCGACAATGGAGTCGCGATCCCCGCGGCCACGATATATGAAGTGAGCACCCAGGTGATCTGGTCCTGCGATGCAGAGAGATTTCCCTGCATGTGGGGCAACGCCACATTTGCGATCGTGCCGTCGATCGCCTGGATGACGGTGGCGAGCATGATCGACAGCGTGATCATGCGCCGTTCGACCGCCTCAATAGGTCCCCGGTTGTCCTCGACAGCCTCGATTGAGCTCATCCTGATCGCTTGGCCTCTGGCCCGGCAGCGCGCACGCTGGCGTGCGCTCAAACATCAACCAGTGTAGCGCACCTTCACACCACGGCTCCCTGCAGGATCATCGTCGCGCTGTTGGTCGCGACTACCTTCTCCAGGCGGAAGCCGGCTGCGCCGTAGAGGTGCTCGAATTGCGCACGCGTACGCTCCCGCCCCCCGGATGTCATGACGAGCATTTCGATATCGACGTATTTGGCGGGATGCGGCCCCGGCGCATCGGGTATGACGAGCTCGAGAAGGAGGAGTTTCGCATGGGGCGGCGCCGCGCGCCGCACCGCCTCGAGTATTGCGGTGGCTTCGGCATCGCCCCAGTCGTGAATGACGCTCATCAGCAGGTACGCGTCACACACGGGCAGCGGGTCCTTGAAGAAATCGACGGCCTGCAGCGCGAGCCGGTCCGCGCCGCTGAGCGTCGAAATGACATGCGGCAGATCGCACAGAATTCCTCGGGCTGCCGGATTTGCGGCGAGCACCGCGCGCAGCAGATGGCCACGTCCGCCGCCAATGTCGGCGATGCTCTTGAATCCCGAAAAATCGTAGGCGCCCAGCACAGCCTGAACGGCCTCGTGCGACTTTCCGGTCATCGCCTCATCGAAGAGGCGGCTTTCCGCGGGATGCGTGGCGAAATAGTCGAAGGTGCCGCCGGCAGAGATGCGGGTCATCGCGGCAGCCCCGGTGCGTACCGAATGCTCGAGCTCGCCGTAGGCGGCCCAGTGCGCAGACATGCCCATCATGCGCACGAACGAGCGCTGCGACTGCGGATGGTCCGATCTCAAGAGCCGGGAGGCCTCGGTATGGCGGAAGCCTCCCTCCACCTCCTCGAACACTCCAAACGCCGCGAGCGTACGTAACACGCGCGCGAGAGATTGCGCATGCAGGTGCAGAGTCTCTGCGAGCGCGGCGGAAGTCTGCGGTGCGTCTGCGAGCTCGTCCGCAACTCCCAGGTCGGCTACGACATGCAGACAACGCGGCACCCAGTAACCGGTGGCAAGCATCATGAGCGACTGACTTGGAGTGGGAGTATTCATGCGCGCCACGTCTCTCTTGCGATGTCGCGCCGAGTATAACCGAGCAATTCGGAGCGGGGTTTATCCGCCATTCAGTTTCGCCTCCCGATGGGCACGCATCGTGCGTCGACTACCGGTGTGTGTCGTGACTGGGAGGCGCGCCCGATGCCAAACGATGAGAACGTCGGATTCATTGCTGCCCAACTCACCATCGCACGGTGGTATCTGGACCGCGCCGCCGGCTCTGACGGTGTGGCAGGCTCCAATCACCTTCGCAGCGCACGGCAGGCGTTCGATGTTGTCGTGACACTGCTTCCGAAATTGACGCTGAGAGTCGACGACGAGACCTATACGGACTTCCAGAAGCAGCTTGCAGCGCTGCGCGCAAGACTGCGTGCAGCGGGGCAGCCCGTCTAGTAAAGTGCCGGTGGGAAGCTCGGAACCGCAGGCAGAGTGACAGGAGGGGGCTCGGACCATGGTCAATCGAAGAGAGCTGTTGCAGTTGGGCGCTGCCTTGGGCGCGCTGCCGCTGCTGCACACCGCCGCCGCGAGTTCTGCCTCGTTGACCCCCGCCACCCACCTCCACAAGGTGGTTTTCGACCGCAGATCTGCCGCAGGGCGGTCGTTCGGCAGCGAGATCGCCCGCACGGCAGGTGCACACCTCGTCCATGCGATCGACGGCGATGTGACCGATGTGTGGTACCACGATCTGTATCCGCGCTGGCAACGAGACCCCGTCCCGATAGCCGGTCTGACCGACTTCGCGGCGATTTTCTGCCTCGAGCGCCTGGCCTGGGATTTCGGGATGCGCACCGTCTTTCGTGCGGAGCATGGGCCGCAGTGCGATGCCGCCACTGGTCTGCGCATCGCGCGCGTGATCGCCGCCCTCCCCGTCGGGTTGCCCGCGGTGGCACCACTGGGACCGCCACCGGAACGCGTGCACGCTGGGGCTCCCTGGCTGGTCTCCTGGATGATTGCTCCCATCAGGCGCACTTAGGACTCGCGCGAGTGAATCGCATCGCATTCCCGCACATGGGAACTGCCGCACGGACGATCGTGTTGGCCATCGCACTCGCCGCCAGCGCACACGCCGCGGATCAACCAACGCATCCAGGTCCTGCCAACGGGGGTCGCGCCGTCTTCCAGAAGTGGTGCATGCCGTGCCACGGAGTGGGCGCGGACAAGCCCGGGACCGTTGCGCTAGCCACTCTGTACAAGGGAGCCAAGCCCGCAGCGCTCGAAGAGCGGACCGACCTCACGCCGGAAATCGTGCGGCAGTTCGTCCGCCACGGAGTCTCGGTCATGCCCTTCTTCCGCAAGACTGAGATCAGCGACTCCGAGCTGGACGCGCTCGCGAATTATCTGTCGCACGCGAAAAGCTGAGCTCTCGCCGCCGCTCCCGGCCGACGGGCAGCAATGGCCGGGCCGGAGCAAATTCGCGCTTTCGCCCGGGGCCGCAACCAAGCGTAGACTGACGGTTCCACTGCCGGACGGAGTTTCCCGATGCGCTGGGATGACCTGCGCCGCAGCTCGAACGTGGAAGACTACCGCGGCAGCTCCTTTGGGGGTGCTGGGCTGAAGCTTGGGGTCGGCGGCACGCTCATCGTCGCCGCGGCGGCCTATTTTTTCGGGGTCGATCCCGGGGTGATCCTCGGCCTGGCCGATTCGGTGCCGACCCAGACAGGAGCGCCCGCGAGCGGCAGTCCCACGGACGAGCAAGGTCAGTTCATCGCCGCCGTCCTGGGGGAGACCGAAGACACCTGGAGCGCCCTGTTCGCAGCCCAGGGCCGCCAGTACATGCCGCCGAAACTCGTACTCTTCAGTCGCGCCATCCCGTCTGCATGCGGCTTCGCGAACTCCGCAGCAGGACCCTTCTACTGCCCCGAAGACAGAAAGGTCTACCTCGACCTCGCGTTCTACAGTCAGCTGGCGGACGAATTCCAGGCGCCGGGTCAGTTTGCGCAGGCCTATGTGCTGGCACACGAGGTCGGGCATCACGTGCAGACCCTCCTGGGCATCGAATCCCAGGTGCGTGCGCGGCAGCAGCGCGCGTCCGAGGCAGAAACGAATCAACTCCAGGTTCGCATGGAGCTTCAGGCCGACTGCTTTGCCGGCGTCTGGGCAAAACATGCGGACCAGACGCATCACATTCTCGAACAGGGAGACGTCGAGTCGGCGCTGCGGGCGGCGGCCGCAGTGGGAGACGATACGCTGCAGAAGCGGTCACAGGGCTACGTGGTCCCCGAGTCGTTCACGCACGGTTCGGCCGCACAACGCACTAGCTGGTTCCAGCGCGGACTTACCGGCGGGAGCATCGCCTCCTGCGACACTTTTGCGATCGGGAGCTGACCTACTCCGTCGTCGGCAGCGAAAAGTCCGCGCGCGCGGGCATCTCGTCGGGCCATCGCTCCGTCACGGTCTTCAGGCGCGTGTAGAAACGAATCCCCTCCATGCCGTACGCGCAGTGATCTGCATACATCGAGTGTCGCCAGCCCCCGAAGCTGTGGAAGGCCGCAGGCACCGGGATGGCAACGTTGACGCCGACCATACCGACCTCTGCGTCATGCACGAAACGGCGCGCCAACTCTCCGCTGCGCGTAAACACTGCCGCTCCGTTCGCATACTCATGCGAGTTCACGAGCTTCAGGGCCGCTGCGTAGTCCGGGACGCGCACGATGCTCAGCACCGGGCCGAAGATCTCCTCACGGTAGATCCGCATCGTGGGGAGTACGCGGTCGAACAATGTGGGCCCGAGGAAGAACCCCTTGGCGCTGACAGCCGGATCGAGGCGACGACCATCGAGGACCAGCCTCGCGCCCTCGGCCTCCCCGGCATCGATATACTCCCGCACGCGCCTGCGATGCGCTTCCGTGACAAGCGGTCCCATCTCGATTCCAGGCGCGTCCGCATCGCCGACTCGCAGGTGCGCAAGCCGCGCTGTCACCCGCTCGACCAGGCGCTCGGCCGTCTGCTCGCCGACCGCCACAGCCACTGAGATCGCCATGCAGCGCTCACCTGCCGTGCCGTAGGCAGCTGCTACCAGCGCCTCGACAGCCGAATCGAGCTGCGCATCCGGCAGGATCACCATGTGGTTCTTGGCGCCTCCAAGAGCCTGTACGCGCTTGCCATGCGCGATGGCCTCGCTCTGGATGTAGCGTGCAACCGGAGTCGAGCCTACGAAACTCACCGCCTTCACGAGCGGATGGGACAGCAGTGCGTCGACCGCACGCTTATCGCCCTGAATGACATTGAACGCTCCGTCAGGAAGACCGGAGTCCTTGAGCAGCTCGGCCAGACGGATCGCCGCGGAAGGATCCCGCTCGGAGGGCTTGAGCACGAAAGTGTTTCCACAGGCGAGCGCGAGCGGAAACATCCACAGAGGCACCATTGCGGGAAAGTTGAACGGCGTAATGCCCGCTACGACACCCAGGGGCTCACGCAGGCTGTACGTATCCACGCCCGCGCCGACGTTGTTGCTGAGCTCGCCCTTGAGCAGATGTGGTGCGCCGCAAGCGAACTCGACTACCTCGATCCCGCGCTGTACTTCTCCTTCGGCATCGCTGAGTGTCTTGCCATGCTCGCGGGAAATGATTTGAGCGAGATCCCCCCTGCCTGCATCCAGCAGCTGCTTGAAGCGGAACATGACACGGGCGCGGCGTTGTGCGGTCAGCCGTGACCATGGCTCGAACGCGGTGGCAGCCGAGCGCACGGCAGCATCGACGTCCTGGGCGGAAGCGAGCGCTACATCGCGCGCGCGTACACCCAGAGTGGGGTTGAAGACCGCAGCAAGCGGCCCGGAGGAATGCACCCTGATCCCGCCAATCCAATGCGGCACGACCGTCTCGCGCTCGCCGGGCGCATCGCCTGAGCTCACTTCTTCATCTCAGCTTGCATCCAACCGGGCTTGAGGGTGCATCTGTAGATCATAGACACTGCAGGTGCCGGGAGCACCGGGGAGTGCTCGCGGTCTTCGCAGCCGTGGCCCCGCCATGTGCTGCAGAGGGGTCGCTGGCGGCGATCCGCCTCGCTCGGCAGGTACAAGAGCTGATATATCAATAGGATGCCTGTACAATATCAGCCTGTTCTGCAGACGTGGTGCACCCGACTATGAAAGCGCTCTGGTCCATGACAGTGGTGGCTGCGGCACTGTTCTCGCTGGCTTCACCGAGCAGCGCGATGGCGGACGATGCGCCCTCCATCAAGCAGAAGGCGCTCGAGGCGGGTACGACCGTCAAGCGCGACACGAAGGAGGCCAGCCAAAAGATCGCGCATGACGCGAAAGTCGCAGGGCGGGAAATCGCCCAAAAGTCCAGACAGGTCGGCAAAGCCGTCGCCCAGGATGCGAAAGACGTCGGGCACACCGTCGCCGAGGGGGCCAAGAAGACCGGCCACGCCGTCGCGCACGGCGCCCAGGACGTCAAAGAAGCCGTCACGCCGAAAAAGACCGAGGACTCCGCGCAGAAGGACTGAAGCGGCGGAGATGATCTGGCGTGCTCGCCGTGCCGCGGGCATAGTCCTCATCCCGTGGACCGCCGCCGAGCGGTCCGGAATTTGCCGGAGGGGGTTTATGGAAGTCGACGCGGGCGGCGTCTCAGGCGCCCAAGGCGTCTCACATGAGACGGACGTGCTGGTCATCGGGGGTGGTCCCGGTGGCTCGACCGCGGCCATTCGGCTCACTGAGCTCGGCCATCGGGTGACGCTGCTCGAGAAGTCCCATCACCCTCGCTTCCATATCGGCGAGTCGCTGCTGCCCGCCAACCTGCCGCTGCTCGAACGCCTCGGCGTCCTCGCCCAGGTGCGGGCCATCGGCATGCAGAAATGGGGTGCCGAATTCTTCTCCAAGTACCACGGCCGCGGCGAGACGTTCGAGTTTGCCGACAGCTGGGACAAATCCCTGCAGTTCGCGTACCAGGTGCGGCGTTCGCAGTTCGACGAGATTCTCATCCGCCGCGCCGCCCAGGTGGGAGCGAACGTGATCGAAGGCTGCCGCGTGCGCGACGTGGAACTGGGATCCGGCGGCGGCGCTCTCGTTCGGGCCGAGCACGATGATGGGCGCAAGGAACAATGGCGTGCCAGGTACGTGGTCGATGCGTCCGGGCGCGACACCTTCTTCGGCAACCGGCTGAACGCGAAGCGCCGCAACCCGAAGCACAGCAGCGCCGCCATGTTCGGCCACTTCAAGGGCGCGCGCCGCTACACCGAAGCCAAGCGTGCCGGACTGATCTCGATCTACTGGTTCGAGCACGGCTGGTTCTGGTTCATCCCGTTGGCGGATGGCATCACCAGCATCGGGGCCGTCGTCTGGCCTTACTACATGCGCTCCCGCAAGAGCGAAGTGCGCGAGTTCTTCAAGGACACCATCGCCATGTGCCGGCCGCTCGCGGAGCGCCTCGAAGCTGCCGAGCTGGTTTCGGACGTCGAAGCGACCGGCAACTACTCTTACGAGTGCACCCTCTCGCACGGCAACAGCTTTCTCATGGTCGGCGACGCCTACGCGTTCGTCGATCCCATGTTCTCGTCCGGCGTGATGCTCGCCATGAACAGCGGGCTGGAGGGCGCCGCGACGGTGGACATATGCTTGCGCGATCCGGTGCAAAGTGTACGTGCCCTGAGGCGCTACCAGCGGATCATGCATCACGGTCCCCGCGAGTACTCCTGGTTCATCAACCGCGTGACCGGGCCGACCATGCGCAACCTGTTCATGGCGCCGCGCAATGTGCTGCGGATGAAGGAGGCGATCCTGTCGCTGCTGGCGGGCGACATCTTCGGGAAGTCCCCCATCCGGCTGTCGCTGACGGCGTTCAAGGTGCTCTACTACCTCAGCGCGTTCCTGACGCCGAGGCGCTCCCTCGCAGCACTGAAGCAGCGCGCGAAGAACATCCAACCCGCCGAGCCCGAGAGGCTGATCGCGGGCGGATGAGCTCTCAAACGGGTCTCCACGTCGACTATCTGTCGCTGGCCGAGCGTGCCTCGGCGCGGTGGGACGGCGTCTTGGGCGTCGTCACCTATGACGATCCTCCATCCTCCCTGCATGGCACCGACGTTCCCGTCGCCGAGATCAGCACGCCGGTGCTGGGCGGGAACCCCGATATCTGCGAGATCTGGAAGAGCCTGCGCCCCGTGGAGTCGGGCCAGCGGGCCCGCGTCCGCTATCGCCGCGATGAGAACGTCCTCTTCGGCTGCATCGCAGTCCCGGAGACTGCCACGACTGCTTTCGTCGGGGACGTCAATCGCTCCGCGCTGCAGGCGGCGACGGAGCAGGCATACCGGGAGATCTTCTCGATGCTCGATGCGGTGGGCTACGGACATCTGCTGCGCGTCTGGAACTACCTCCCACAGATCAACGTCGACACCTTCGGCACGGAGCGCTATTGGCAATTCAACAAGGCCAGGCGCGATGCGCTGATCGCCTGTGGGCGCGGGGTCTCCGGAAACGTTCCGGCGGCGTGCGCACTCGGCTCGGCGATCGGTAGCCCGCTCGTGATCTATTTTCTGGCGAGCAAGTCGGCCCCCATCGCCGTCGAGAACCCGCGTCAGACCAGCGCCTACCAGTATCCGCCGAAGTACGGTCCGCGACCGGTCTTCGCACGCGCCAGTGTCCTGCACGATGCATCCGCGACGATGCTGTTCATATCGGGGACTGCGAGCATCGTGGGTCATGAGACCTTTCATGTAGGCGACGCCGCGGCGCAGACGCGCGAGTCGCTCGTCAACATCGAAGCGTTGCTCGAGGAGGCGGGCCGCGTTGCCGGCGCCACGCGGTTCGCCCTCGGCTCGCTCGCCTACAAGGTCTACGTTCGACACTCGGAAGACCTGCCGATCATTCAGGCTCAGCTGTGCGCGGCGCTGGGCTCGTCCGCGCAGGTCGTCTACCTCAGAGCGGACATCTGCCGGCATGACTTGCTGGTCGAAATCGAGGCGATCGGCCATCGCGCCGACGGTGAAGCCTGATCATGACGGGAGCGAAAGTGCTGGCCGCCGCACTCAGCGGGGTGCTCGCCTGCTCCGCCGTGCGGGCCGACCAGAAGCCGCTGTGGGAGTTCGGGCTCGGTCCAGCCGCCCTCGTGCTCAGGGACTATCGCGGCGCCGACACTTCGCATGCCTACCCGCTGCCCGTCCCGTATTTCGTTTATCGAGGCAAGTTCCTCGAGGCCGACCGCGACGGGTTGAAGGGGAAGCTGTTCGATCAGAGGTTTGCGGAATTACACATCAGTGCGAGCGCCACCCCACCCGTGCGCGCGAGCGCAACCCGCAGCGGCATGCCGGATCTGCGGCCCACAGTCGAAGTGGGTCCCGCTCTGGACGTACGGCTGTGGCGTTCGGCCGAGGAGCGGGTGAAGCTCGACTTCCTGCTCTCGGCACGCTCTGCGATCACGATCGAGCACTCGCCGCGGGGCATCGGGTGGCTGATCGACCCGCATTTCAGCGTGGACATCGATGCCCCGGCGGGGGCCACCGGCTGGAAGCTGGGGCTGCTGGCCGGACCGCTGTTCGCCACACGCCGCTACCATGACTACTTCTATAGCGTCGCCACCCTGTTCGCGACGCAGGAACGCCCCGCGTACGAGGCTCCAGGCGGCTATTCCGGACTCCAGACGCTGGTGTCGCTCTCAAAACGCTTTCCGCGCTATTGGACGGGAGCCTACGTCCGTTACGATACATTATCCGGGGCGGTCTTCGCCGACAGCCCCCTCGTGAAAGCCAGGAGCTACTGGTCGGCGGGAGTCGCCATCGCGTGGATGATCAGCCGGTCCTCGCGCCTCGTCGAGGCATCGGACTAGGGTACCGGGAATGCCGTACGTACTGCGCATGATCAAGGCCGTCTACGACCATGTCGCGATGTACTTCCTGCTCGCGCTGCTGGGAGTCATCTGCCTCAGCTGGTCGGTGATCGCATTGTTGTTATATCCCCTGCCGCGGCCACTGGGCACGGCTGCCGGGCGCTACGGAATCATGGCGGGGTTCAGGGTCTTCACCTGGTTCCTGAGCCTCTCGGGCGCCTACAGACTCGATCTGCGCGCAATCGACGCTTTGCGCGGCGGTCCGCCGGTGATCCTGGCGCCCAACCATCCATGTCTCATCGATGCCCTGCTCATCCTCACGCGGCACCCGAACCTGGCGTGCGTGATGAAGGGCGCCCTCATGCGCAACGTATTCCTGGGCGCCGGATCGCGCCTCGCGCGCTATATCCGCAGCGACATGCCGCGACAGATGATCAAGGAGGCGGTGGCCGACCTGCGCAGCGGCGGCGTGCTCCTACTGTTCCCGGAGGGCACCCGCACGACGCGCTTTCCGGTGGGACCGCTGACCGCAAGCGTCGGCGTCATAGCGAAACACGCCGGCGTGCCGGTACAGACGCTGATCATCGAGACGGATTCTCCCTACCTGAGCAAGGGCTGGACGTTGTTCCGACGGCCTCATCTGCCCATCACCTACCGCGTACGGCTCGGCCGACGCTTCGATCCACCTACGGACGTGACGGCCTTCATGGCCGCACTCGAGCAGGAATACGCCCAGCAGTTGTCCGGCGGCAGACTACCCGAGAGCATGAGCGAAGCCAGTACAGCGCAGGCCCGCGGCTGCGCTCAATGATTCAGCGCTCGGCCACTCACCTCGTCCTGATTCCCAGCTACAACCCGGGCCCGAAGGTTTACGAGACCGTCAGCGGTGCCCGCGAGCAATGGGACCCGGTGTGGGTGGTGGTCGACGGAAGCACGGACAGCACCGCAGCGGGACTTCAGGACAGGGCTCGCGGTGATCCCGGCCTGCGCGTTCTGATGCGGAAAGGCAATGGCGGCAAGGGAGCCGCAGTGCTCGACGGCATGCTCGAAGCGCGCTCGCAGGGCTTTACGCACGCGCTGGTGATGGACTCGGACGGTCAGCATCCCGCCACGCGGATTGCCGCGTTCATGGCGGCGTCGCTCGCAAACCCTCAGGCGATGGTGCTTGGGGAGCCCGTGTTCGATGCAAGCGCCCCCAGCGTGCGCGTCAGAGGCCGGAAGATCTCGAACTGGTGGGCGAACCTGGAGACATTGTGGGCCGGCATCCACGATTCCCTGTTCGGCTTCCGCGTCTATCCCATGGAGCCGCTCGTGCGGGAAATGCAAGCACGGCGTTGGATGCGGCGTTTCGATTTCGATGTCGAGGCCGCCGTGCGCCTGAGTTGGCGGGGTCTTCCGGCAATCAATCTGGCCGCTCCGGTGCGTTACTTCCGGCCCGAGGAAGGCGGCGTCTCCCACTTCGACTACTGGCGGGACAATGTGCTGCTGACGTCGATGCACACACGACTGTTTGCCGGCTTCATCGTGCGGCTGCCCGGGCTGGTGCTGCGCAAGTTCGTGCGCCGCTGAGGCGAGCAAGCGCAGCGCTCCTGGACGGAAAATGGCGGTGGCAGTGCTACGACTGGAGCTGCGGTTTGACGGCGCGATACTCGGAAAAGATGCCGAGCTCCACGTGCCGGCTCACGCTGACGAAGCCAGCGTCGGTGAGCGCAGACTGGATGACCTTCGGGGACGCACAAGCTTCGATCGTGTCCCAGTAGTACCGCATCAGCTCCGGCGTATCCCTATGCCTGGCCACGAGCCTCGCAGCGAGCGGCACCATCACGCGCATATAGGCCTTCAACAGACCCTGCGACCAGGCGCCCTCGGGTCGAGTGATCTCGAGGAGGCAGAGTCGGCCTCCAGGCCTGAGAACGCGGTGGAACTCGCGGAAGGCCACGGAAAGGTCCCCGATGTGCCGCAGGGCGTAGCCCATGCTCAAAAAATCCGCTGATGCATCGTCGGTCGGGATCGACTCGGCAGTGCCGCTGAGAAGCCGGACGCCCGGCGGGACCTTCGCGTTTGCCACCATGCCGCTTGAAGGATCGACGCCGGTGACGCGTGAGGGATCGCCGCAGATGGCGGCAGCTTCCCGCGCCACCAGCCCGGTACCCACGCCGATGTCGAACACCGTCATGCCAGAACGCAAGCCGGAACCCCGCAAGGCTCGACGCCGGTACCAGGACCCGGTGCCGAAGGCCATGACGCGCTCCACCCTGTCATAGTCGCCAGCCGTGCGGTCGAAGAGGCCGAGAACCCACGCACGCCGGTCTTCCTCACGCGCATAGTATTCCTGCAGTGGCGGATGCGGAGGGAGCGGGGTGCGGGAGGTCTGCGGCACGGCCGGCAGCCTACGCCCAATCGGCTGGATCTGTCACGACGGGCACGTATAATGAGCCCAGCGCAGATAATCAGGGGGCCGATCCGGGGCGTCGAGCGCGGCCTGTGCCGCCCCGAACAATCATGAACACGCCGCGCATCCATCGTGTCCGATCCCTAGCGATCCGGACGGAAGTTTCAGGAAATGAGCGGGCCGGGAGGGACGCGCAGCATGTCCGATAACGCGTCGCCCCTTCGACAGCCGGCGCCGCCGGCCGATATCGTCGACTTGCAGCTCGAGCTCGCCAAGCTCATCGTGCAGGCGTTGAATCTCGACGTCGCCCCGACAGCGATCGTTCCGAGCGCTGCCCTGTACGGCGAGGGTCTGGGCCTCGACTCGATCGACATCCTGGAAATCGCGCTGGTCGTCTCCAAAAGGTATGGCATCCAACTTCGCGCCGACAGCGAAGAGAACGGAGAGATTTTCCGCTCCCTGGGACATCTCGCGGCCTACATCGCCGCGCATCGGACGAAGTAAGCTCCTGGCCACGATCCCGCTGTTAGCGCACGAATCGCCGGACGCGGTGATCGCGTACCGCTCGGGAACCCCCATACGCGCACGCCAGTTCCTCACGGACGTGCAACGTGTAGCAGCCACCCTTCCCGCGGGCCAGTACGTGCTCAACGCATGCACGGACCGCTACCGCTTCACGGTTGGCTTTGCAGCCGCACTGGTCTCAAACCGGATCAGCTTGTTGCCCTCGACGCACACGCCCGAGGTGATTCGTCAGCTCACGGTCTTTGCACCGGGCGTCGTTTGTCTGACGGACGACGCTCGCTGCGACATCGATCTGCCACGGGTCTCGTACGTCGAGGACACGGCACACCAGGCGCAATGCTGGCCGCCGCCGGAGATCGACAGTGAGCGCCTGGCAGCCTACGTCTTCACGTCTGGCTCGACGGGGACCCCCATCCCCTACAGGAAGACCTGGGGGCCTCTGGTGCGCTGTGTGCGCGACGGCGCGGATCGGTTCGGGCTGCTCGATGGGCGCACTTACGGGCTGGTTGGAACGGTGCCTCCGCAACACATGTATGGCTTCGAGTCCACCGTCCTGATCGCCCTGCAAAGCGGTGCCGCGCTGTGCGCCGAGCGCCCGTTCTACCCGGCAGACATCTGCAGCGCCCTCGCGAGCGTTCCGCGGCCTCGAATTCTCGTGTCCACACCGGTTCACCTGCGGACGCTCATGTCGGCGGACGTGGACCTTCCTGCAGTGGACTTCATTCTGTCGGCAACCGCACCCCTGTCGCAAAACCTGGCGCGCGAAGTCGAGCAACGCTTCGACACGCACCTGCATGAAATCTACGGGTCCACGGAGACCGGTCAGATTGCCACTCGCCGCACGGCGGATACCGTGGAGTGGCGGCTGTGGCCCGACGTGCGCCTGAGCCCCGTTGGCGACCAGACGTGGGCTGCAGGGGGACACGTCGAACAGCGCACACTCATGTGCGATGTGATCGAGATCACCGCGGAGGACCGCTTTCTCCTGCACGGACGCATGGCCGACCTTGTCAACATCGCCGGCAAGCGCAGCTCGCTCGCCTACCTGAATCATCAGCTGAATGCGATTCCGGGTGTTCTCGATGGAGCTTTCTTTCTGCGCGACGAGGCAGCCGACTCCTCAACCACCGGGGTCACGCGGGTGGCCGCCGTCGTCGTCGCGCCTGATCTGGACGCAGCCGCACTCACCGAGCTCCTGCGCAGACGCATCGATCCAGTATTCCTGCCGCGTCCCCTGCTGTTCGTCGAGCGGCTTCCCCGCAACAGCACCGGAAAACTGCCGCACGATGCCCTGCAGGGGCTCGTCGCGCGCTGCCTGAAACGCACTGCAACGGAGTAGCGCGTGAGCAAGACCGACGCGCTCGCGATCCCAGCAGACCATCCCGCCTACGCAGGGCATTTCCCCGGTGCCCCCGTTCTTCCTGGGGTCGTGTTGCTCGATGCCGCTGTGCGCGCCGTGCAGCTCGCAAGCCCCTCGCTGTCTGCCCCGTGGCACGTGCTCACGGCAAAGTTTCACAGCGTCGTGCATCCGGGGGACGCGTTGGCGCTCGAGTACGAGCCGCTCGCCAACGGCAGCGTGCGATTCAACATCCGGTCCGCAAACCGGTCCGTGGCCAGCGGAGTGCTCAAATCCTCCGTTCCGCCTGACAAGACCGCCGCTGGCTGCGCCGATGACTAGCGGTCACGTCGAAGACAAAGCCGGCTCCCTGGCGGAATGGACCACGCGTCGCGAGCGCGGCAGCGTGTTCCTGCTGCGGATCATGACGTTCGTCTCTCTGCGGATCGGCCGGCGTGCGGGCCGCTTCATCCTGTACCTCATCGCAGCATATTTCTTCGCCTTCGCTCCGCAGGCGCGCCGCCATTCGCGCGTCTATCTGCGCCGCGCGCTGGGACGGGAGCCCACCGCCAGGGACCGCTTCCTGCAGGTGCTGACCTTTGCCTCGACGATCCACGATCGGGTCTACTTCGTGAACGGACAGTACGATCTGTTCGACATATCCATCGAAGGGGAGGCACTCATGCAGGGCCTTGTGCAGGCCGGCCATGGGGCGTTTCTGATGGGCTCCCACATCGGCAGCTTCGAGGTCACGCGCGCGCTCGGTCTGCGGCAGCCGGGACTGCGGGTTACGATGGCCATGTACGAGCACAACGCCAGCAAGATCAACGCGCGGCTGGCCGCGATCAACCCGGCCGCCAAACTGGATGTGGTCCCACTGGGCCGCATGGACGCAATGCTCAAGGTCCATGAGTGCCTCGACCAGGGGGCGTTCGTGGGCGTTCTGGGCGATCGCACCTTCGGCTCCGAGGAGGGACAGGTGGTCACGTTTCTGGGCGCGCCCGCACGCCTGCCGATCGCCGCGATGCGGGCGGCAGCGGCGTTGCGCCGGCCGGTGATCTTCATGGCCGGGCTGTATCGCGGCGCAAATCGCTACCACGTGGTGTTCGAGAAGCTGGCTGATTTCTCCTCGATTCCTGCGGGCGGACGCAATGCAGCGGTTCGCGATGCGGTCGTCCACTACGCCGCGCTGCTGGAGAAGTACTGCCGCAGCGATCCCTACAACTGGTTCAATTTCTTCGACTACTGGCGCGGTGCCGAGCCCGGCGCGCACCCGACCGGCGGCCCTCCCTGATGCGCAACCGACTCGTGCTGTCCGTGACGCCAGGCCTCATCATGGCGCTGTTGCTCGCGCCGGTCGGCCGAGCCACCGCCTCCGACATCGACACGATCCTGAGCGCGCTCGCCCAGCGCAAACACGGACATGTAGGCTTCATCGAGGAGAAGTTCGTCGCGCTGCTCGACAAGCCGGTGAAATCCAGGGGCGAGCTGCTCTACGATGCACCCGATCGGCTGGAGAAACGCACACTCACTCCCCGGCCGGAGAGTCTGGTGCTGCAGAAGGGAGTCGTGACGGCCGACCGTGGGCGTCACCATTATGTCCTCGACCTGCGCCAGTATCCGCAGATCGTGCCCTTCATCGAAAGCATTCGGGCAACGCTGGCGGGCGATCGCGCCGCACTCGAGCACATCTTCCGGCTCGAGCTCGAGGGCACCTCCGATACCTGGACGCTCAATCTGTCTCCCCTCGACGCGAGGGTGTCGAAAACGGTCACACTGATCCGGATCGACGGCGCCCAGGCCGCCATCCATCGGGTCGAGATCTTCGAGGCCGACGGCGACCGCTCGGTCCTGACCATCGGAGCAGACATTCACCCATGACGCGGCGCCCCATCGTCACCGCGCTCTGGGCCCTGATGATGTGCGCAGCAGCCGCTATCGTCGTTCGGGCGCGCTACAGCGCCGACCTGTCTGCTTTCCTGCCGGAATCCCCCACGGTCGCGCAACAGCTGCTGGTGAGCCAGCTGCGCGAGGGAATCGCCTCACGGCTGATCATCGTCGCGGTCGAAGGAGCGGATGCAGCGGCGCGTGCCGACGTGTCCCGGGCGATGACCGGGAGACTGCGCAGCGACGACCGCTTCGCCTCTGTCGGCAATGGCGAAGAGAGCGGTACCGAGCGCGACCGCGCCTTCCTGTTCGAGCATCGATACGTTCTGAGCGAGTCCGTCTCCGCGCAGCGGTTCACGGTAACGGGGCTGAGAGACTCTATCCAGGAAACACTCGATCTGCTGGCCTCACCCGCGGGGCTGCTCGTCAAATCGTTGTTGGCGCGCGATCCGACAGGAGAGATGGCGCAGATCGTCGATCAAGTCGCCGCCGGGCAGTCGCCCCGGACCCTGGAAGGGGTCTGGTCCTCGCAGGACGGGCGCCGCGCCCTGCTCATTGCACAGACGCGCGCTGCCGGATCCGACACGGATGCCCAGCAGCGCGCGATCGAAGCGATCCGCGACGCTTTTCATACGGCGTGCACACTGCAGCCGGCTGCTGCCGCAGGCGATCTGAAGCTCAAGATGAGCGGGCCAGGAGTCTTCGCGGTCGCAGCCCGGGCCACGATCGAGCGCGAGGTGCTGCGTCTTTCCCTGCTGAGCACCGGATTGATCGTCATTCTGCTGCTCGCGGTATACCGATCCTTCTCCGCGCTGCTGCTGGGTCTGTTGCCCGTCGTATCGGGAGCTCTCGTCGGCGTCGCGGCAGTGGCACTCGGCTTCGGGGTGGTTCACGGTATCACCCTGGGATTCGGCATCACGCTGATCGGCGAGTCCGTCGACTATTCGATCTATCTGTTCATCCAATCGCGCTCCGCTGAGGGCACCGGCCCCGCAGCGCCGCGCTGGAGCGGTCCGTTGTGGACCACGATCGGACTCGGCGTGCTCACTTCCATCTGCGGCTTTGCGGCCCTGCTGCCCTCGGGCTTCCCAGGGCTGGCGCAGCTGGGGCTCTACTCCATCTCCGGGCTGATCGTGGCAGCACTCGTGACTCGCTTCGTGCTGCCGCACTGGCTGCCGCACGGATTTGCGATCCGCAATGTCGCACCCCTGGGCGCCGCCGTTGCCAGGGTGCTCGCGCGCGTCCGGGGCGCCGGCATCGGGCTGGCCGTCATCCCCATCGCGGCCGCCGCGATCCTCGGTCTGCACTGGGACTCCGTGTGGAATCGCGAGCTATCCGCACTCAGCCCGGTGACCCTGGCCGATCAGGATCTCGACGCGCAGCTGCGGGCCGACATAGGTGCCCCGGACGTGCGCTACCTCGTGGTGGTTTCAGGGACCGACAAGGAAGCCGTGTTGGAAGATGCGGAGCGTGTAGGTTACAGGCTCGCCCGACTCGTGGAGGCTGGTGTCATCGGCGGCTTCGAGAGTCCGGCGCGCTACTTGCCGAGTCTCGCGACCCAGAAAGCACGCCTGGCTGCCATTCCCGACAAGGAGGACTTGGAAACCCGTCTGCGGCAGGCCGTCTCCACCCTGCCCGTGCGCGCAGAGCGTCTCACCCCGTTCGTGGATGATCTGCAGATCGCGCGGACCCGCCCTCCCGTCACCCGCGCGGACCTGGCGGGCACCTCGCTCGCTGCGGGTTACGACTCGATGTTGGTTGGAAGAGACCGCGCTTGGAACGCGTTTCTGCCGCTCCGTGCGCGCACCACCACGCAGAATGCCTACATCGACATCGACGTCGAGGCCGTGAGGCCGATCGTAGCGCTGGCCGCGCCGGGACGGGCAGTGGTTCTGGACCTGAAAGGCGAAGCCGACGAGCTCTATTCGAGCTATCTGTCGCAGATCGTGAAGTGGTCGCTGTTCGGGCTTGGCGCGATCGTCCTGCTCCTTTTGCTGACCCTGCGCTCGCTCACGCGTGTACTGCGCGTGGTGGCGCCGCTCGCGCTGGCCGTCCTGGCCGTCGCCGCAGGTCTGGTGCTTGCGGGCCACCAATTGACTATTCTCCACGTGATAGGGATGCTGCTGATCGTTGCCGTCGGGTCGAACTACGCTTTGTTTTTCGATCGTCGCGCGACCGACCGACAGGGTGATGCCGTGCTGACTCTGGCCTCTCTCGTGATCGCCAACGCCGCGACGGTCGCGGGATTTGGCGTGCTTGCAACCTCATCCGTACCGATACTCGCGGCGCTCGGCTCGACGGTCGCCCCCGGTGCGCTGCTGGCGCTCGCATTTTCGGCGCTGCTCGCCCAACGTCCCCCGACCGCCGCTCGAAACGCGAGCTGATCGCATGCGCATCCATCTCAATCCCGCGCAGGAAGGAGTCGTCGCTGCGACGCGCATCGTCCTGCTGCCCGCCGCCTATACCGGGCCGGACGACTTTCTCAACGCCGGCTTTGCAAGCGCGGCGCGCGGGCGGGGGCTTCCCCTCGATCTCGCATTTGCGGAAATCAATCTCACGCATCTGACGGATCGGACGATTCTCCGGCGCCTGCGTCACGAGATCGTGTTGCCCGCCCGTGCGATGGGCTGCCGCACGATGTGGCTGTGCGGAATCTCCCTCGGTGGCTTCATCGCTCTCGCCTATGCCCAACGCTATCCGGGAGAGTTGGATGGACTGTGCCTGCTCGCCCCGTACCTCGGAAACCGCATCGTGACGGGAGAGATCGCTGCCGCGGGGGGTCCGGCATCGTGGGAGCCAGGAGAACTCGCCTCGGACGACGACGAGCGGCGCATCTGGCGCTTCATCAAATCGCCCCGCCCCCTGGCGCTGCACCTCGGGTTCGGAGCTGAGGACCGGTTTGCGGACAGTCACCGCATGATGGCAGCCGTGCTGCCGTCCGATGCGGTCGATGTCCTTCCCGGTGGACATGATTGGCCTGTCTGGCGGCAACTCTGGGAGAAGTTCCTCGACGCGCACTGGCCAGACGGCACTCCGGGCGAATTGCACGGCACATGAGCTCTCCGACCTCACGTAAACGCTGGCAACCCTCACCGCTGATCGGGGCATCGGCGCTGGTGCACGCGGGCGCCGTGGTCGGTACCCTCGCACGGCCGCAACTCTGGCCGTGGATGCTGGGCACGGTCGTTGCAAACCACCTCGTGCTGACGGCAGCCGGTCTGTGGCCGAGAAGCAGCCTTCTCGGCCCCAATTGGACCTCGCTTCCGACGGCGGTGGCCGCGAAAGGCGCGGTGGCGATCACCATCGATGACGGGCCCGACCCGCAGATCACGCCACCGGTGCTCGATCTGCTCGACGCGCGCGCAGCCAAGGCCACGTTCTTCTGCATCGGCGAGCGAGTGGAACGTTACGCCGAGCTCGCGCGTGAGATTGTGCGGCGAGGCCATGCGATCGAGAACCACAGCCAGCACCACCTCAACCGCTTTTCCGTCCTGGGACCTCGCGGCATTGCGAAGGAACTGGAGCGTGCGCAGGATGGAATCGGCACCGTGACGGGACAGCGCCCGCGCTTCTTTCGCGCCCCCGCCGGCCTGAGGAATCCGTTTCTCGATCCGGTTCTCAGTCGCCTGGACCTGCGGCTCGCGAGCTGGACGCGGCGCGGCTTCGACACGCTGGACCGCGACTCAAGCGTGGTACTGGGGACGCTGACCCGCGGACTGGCCGGGGGAGACATTTTACTGCTGCACGATGGACATGCGGGCCATGCACGCTCAGGCGCACCCCTGATTCTCGAAGTGCTGCCATGTCTCTTGGATTCGCTGGCAGCATCCAAGCTCACGCCCGTCACCCTGCGATCGGCGCTCGCATCCGTCTCCGACCTGCCATGAAGCCGCTCGCGCTCACAAGTTTCACTGCAACGAGCTGCCTGGGCCGCGGCGTGTCCGCAACCCTCGCCGCACTCGAGCAGCAGCGCTCCGGCCTCATCCCCTGCACGTTCGAGAGCGTCGACTTGCCAACGTACGTGGGCGAGGTCCAGGGGGTCGACGAGGTAAGGCTTCCAAGGTCCTTGCAGGAGTTCGACTGCCGCAACAACCGCCTGGCCTTCCTGGGTCTGTCGCAGGACGGATTCTCTCGGGCGGTGCAGCAGAGCGCGGAGCGCTGGGGACGCCGCCGCGTTGGCGTGTTTCTCGGCACGAGCACGTCTGGAATACACCAGGCGGAGCTCGCCTATCGGCGTCGCGATCCTGACACGGGCGCTCTGCCTGAGAATTTCGAGTATGCGACCACGCAGAACTCGTTCTCAGTCGGGGGTTTCGTCCGGCGTGCACTGAATCTCCAAGGGCCGGCTGTCGTTGTGTGCTCGGCATGCTCCTCGAGCGCAAAAGTGTTCGGCAGCGCGCGGCGCATGATCGAAGCGGGTGTGATCGATGCAGCAGTCGTAGGCGGAGTCGATTCGCTCTGTCTCACCACGTTGTACGGCTTCCACGCTCTGCAATTGACGTCCGCGGGTCCGTGCCGTCCGTTCGACATTGCGCGCGACGGCATCTCGATCAGCGAAGCTGCGGCATTTGCCCTGCTCGAACGTCCGAGTGACGAATCCGGTGCCGATGCGATCAGGCTGTTGGGCGTCGGTGAGTCCAGCGACGCCTACCACATGTCCTCGCCCCACCCGGAAGGCATTGGCGCGCGGGCAGCCATGGTGCAGGCATTGTCTTGCGCGGGTCTCGAGCCTGGCGACATCGACTACATCAACCTCCACGGCACGGGCACGCAGAGCAACGACAGCGCCGAGAGCCGCGCGGTGAGCAGCCTATTCGGAACGAGCATCCCCGCGAGCTCGACCAAGGGCGCCACCGGACATGCTCTGGGCGCGGCGGGCGCTCTCGAGGCGGTGGTCTGCGCGCTGTGCCTGGAGCATGGGCTGATGCCCGCCGGCCTGAACACCACACGGATCGACCCGGCGTTGGCGATCCAATACCTGAGCGGGAATCGTGCAGGCCGTCTCGCGCGCGTCATCAGCAACTCGTTCGGATTCGGGGGCACGAACTGCTGCCTCGTGTTCGGCCGGACCGATTAAAGGCCAGTTGCATCCATGAGAGCATTGACCGCCTGCGTGGACGGGATCGGGCTGCTGGGACCCGGATTGAGCGATTGGTCCGCCGCCTGCGCAGTGCTCAACGCCGCGGCGCCCTACGCACCGCGGAATACCGTGCTGCCGACGCCGGATTCCCTGCCCCCGGCCGAGCGGCGCCGCACCGGCCGCATCGTCAAACTGGCATTGGCGGTCGGGCTGGAAGCCACCTCTCGCGCAGCCGTCCACCCGTCCCACCTGCCGACGGTGTTCACATCTTCCGGGGGCGACGGGCAGAACTGCCACGAGATCTGCGAGGCCCTGGCTTCGTCGGACCGGCAGCTTTCGCCCACCAGGTTTCACAATTCGGTGCACAACGTGGCGGCCGGGTACTGGAGCATCGCGAACGGCGCGCGTGCCCCCTCGAACGCGCTGTGTGCGTACGATGCGAGTTTTGCTGCGGGCCTGCTGGAAGCGTTGACGCAGGTAGCCGTCGACGGCACTCCCTGCCTGCTCATCGCGTACGACTCGCAGTACCCGGAGCCCTTATTCGGCAAGCGCCCGATTCCCGACGCTTTCGGCACCGCGCTGCTTCTGTCTCCCGAGGCGCGACCGGCCTCTCTGGCGCGCATCACTGCGACCCTCACCGACCTGCCCATCGATCGACTCGACCAGCCGGAATTGGAGGCGCTGCGGATGGCAATTCCGGCGGCGCGCTCGCTGCCGCTGTTGCAGCGCCTTGCACGCTGCTCGCCGCACCGGCCCGCCGTCCGAGGGACGACTCCTCCGCTCGACGAACCGCAATCCGTCGTCCTCGAGTACCTGGACGACCTGCGGCTCGCGATCGAGGTCACGACATGCGCCTGAGCCGTAGCTGGATCGAGGCTCACATTCCACACGCCGGAAAGATGTGCCTGCTGGACGAGGTGCTGGAGTGGAATTCACATCGGATCATCTGTCGCGGGAGCACTCATCGGGCCGCGGACAACCCCCTCCGCGCCTTCGGCCGCCTTGGCGCGGCCTGCGGCATCGAATATGCGGCCCAGACGATGGCGATCCATGGAGCGCTCGTTGCTTCGGGCGAGGACCCGGTGGGCGCAGCCGTAGGGGACCTGTGGACCGTGCAGACCGGCGTCGGGCCGCACGACCCCGCTCCGATAGGCTACATAGCGAGCGTGCGCGGTGTCAGCCTGTTCGTCGATCGGCTGGACGATGTGCAACCGGACCTGATCGCGACGGCGGAGCGCGTCAGTGGCGATGCCAGGACGGTGCTGTACGAGTTTTCGCTGTCCGGTGGGCCGCGCGTGCTGCTGAGCGGACGCGCCACGATAGTATTCGACATTGGAGCTTAGGACTTTGACGGACAATTCCAGGCCATGACCGAATCCACAGCAAGACGTGCCCTCGTCACCGGCGGCAGCGGCGAAATCGGCGCTGCAATCAGCCGCCGCCTGGCAGAGGAAGGACATCATGTCTACGTGCACGCGTATCGCGGCTCGGAGGCTGCCGAAGAGCTGGCGCGCGAAATCGTTGCCGGCGGTGGACGCGCCGAGGCCATCTGCTTCGACATCACCGATGCGCAGGCGGCCGAGGCCGCTCTGACCGCCGCCCTCGAGGCGGGACCGATCCAGATCCTGGTCAACAATGCCGGCATTCACGACGACGCCCCCTTCCCGGGCATGCACCCGGACCAGTGGCACAGCGTCATCGACGTTTCCGTGAACGGCTTCTTCAACGTCACGCGTCCCCTGATGATGCCGATGATCCGCACGCGCTGGGGCCGGATCGTCAACACCTCCTCGATCGCAGCTCTCATCGGCAACCGCGGCCAGGTGAACTACGCGGCAGCCAAGGGCGCCCTGAACGCGGCCACGAAGGCATTGGCCCTCGAGGTAGCGACGCGCGGAATCACGGTCAACGCGGTGGCCCCCGGCGTCATTGCGACGGCGATGGCCGGGAATATCTTCGACGCCGAGACGATCGCGCGGGTGGTGCCGATGAAGCGCGCGGGCCTCCCCGGCGAGGTCGCCGGCCTCGTGGCCTACCTCGTATCGGAAGAGGCCGGCTACGTGACCGCCCAGATCATTTCCATCAGTGGAGGAATGGCGTGAGCAGCGTCGAGACGCTGCTGTTCTTCACCCTGCTGCAGCTCGCCGTCATCGTCGTAGCCGGGCGGGTCGGGGGTGTGCTCGCAAACCGGCTCGGGCATGCGGCCGTGGTTGGCGAGATCCTCATCGGCATTGCCTTGGGTCCCTCCTTGTTCGGCTGGCTGGCGCCGGAGGCCTTCGCTACGGTGTTCCGCTCTTCCATGCCGCAGCCGCTGCAGATGCTGTCCGGCCTCGGACTGGTTCTGCTGATGTTCCAGGTCGGGCTCGAATTCGACTTCTCGCATCTGCAGGAGCGCACCAATCGCGCCGCCACCTTGCGCGTCGCGCTGGCTTCCCTTGCGGCACCCTTCGCCATCGGCCTGGCAACCGGCTATGTCACCGCCCCCATCCTCTCTCCCGCAGCCGACAGGAATCATTCGGCCCTGTTCATCGCAACGGCGTTCTCCATCACCGCCCTGCCCGTGCTGGGCCGCATCATGCTCGAGCTGAAAATCAACCGTACTCCGCTCGGGGTGATCGCGATCAGTGCGGCGGCTATCAACGATGTCGTGGGCTGGCTGCTGCTGGCGCTCGTCACGATGATCGCAGGCACACACTTCGAGGGCGCGACCTTCGGTGCTCGGGTGCTGCTCGTCGCGGCATTTGTCGCTGCGTGTGTCTGGGCAGTGCGCCCGGTCCTCAAGAAGGCGATCGGCCGCTGGGCTGCAGCGGCGGCCGGGAGCTCCGGCGCTGCCGGTCTCTCGGCAAACCTGCTCGCCGGCATGCTCGCGGCGATCTTCCTGGCGGCCATGGCAACCTACGAGCTGGGGATTTTCGCGATCTTCGGCGGCTTCATGCTCGGAGTCATCCTGTTCGATGAGCCACAGTTCGTCGCGGCCTGGCGGGAGCGCGTAGGCGAGTTCGTGACGGTGTTTTTCCTCCCTGTTTTCTTCACCTACACCGGGCTGCGCACGTCCATTCTGGGACTCGATACGGCCGCCGCCTGGGGTTGGTGTGCTGCCATCGCCGTTCTCGCTACGGTCGGGAAACTGGGCGCGGGCTACCTCGCTGCGCGCTCTGCGGGACTGAATCACGGCGAGTCGACGATACTCGGATTCATGATGAACACCCGCGGGCTGATGGAGCTCATCGTGATCAACGTAGGCCTGGATCTGCGCGTGATTTCGCAACAGGTATTTACGATGCTCGTGATCATGGCTGTAGCCAGCAATGTCATCACCACCCCGGTGCTGCGTCGCTATCTGCCGCGAGTCGGACCGGTGGTGGCACGAGCAAAGCCCGCGGGAATTTCCTGAGTATTTCCCGACTGGCCGCTGCCAGCTGCCGCCGAGACCTTCCTGGCTGTGCCGCCGCAACGCTGATTTCGATTCGCGCCTACGGGACGGCGTCGTGCTTGCTCTGCGTCACTTGAGTCCAGTCGGATCAGGCACTTCGCCAGGGTCCTGCGTCCCCGCGATACTGACGCGGTTCCGGCCCCCGCGTTTGGCCACGTACAAGGCGGCGTCCGCGCGCTCAACTAGCGATTCCAGCGTGTCAGTCGCCTCGGCACCCGCAACTCCGACGGACAGCGTGACATTGCCCACGTATTCGTTGCGGTCGATGCGCCGGATGCTGACTTTCGAGATTGCCTGGCGGATCTTCTCTGCGAGGACGGCCGCACCCTGAACCGTCGTCTCCGGTAGCAGAACCGCGAACTCCTCGCCCCCCATCCTGGCACCGATGTCCTGGCCCTTGATGCAGCCGCGCAAAACCTGCGCGACCGCGCGCAGTACCTTGTCGCCGAGCAGATGTCCGTGCGTGTCATTGATCGTCTTGAAATTGTCGATATCGGCGAGCAGCAGCGCGAATCCCGAGAGGGCCCCGCCCGCCTCCTGGATCGAGCGCTCCAAGCCCCGCCGGTTGTTCAGCCCAGTGAGGGGATCCAGCAACGCTTCGCTCTGCGCCTGCTCCAGACGTTGCGTCAGCGTCTGCACTTCGACCGCGCTGCGCTTCAGCTGCTCGGTAAGCTCAGAGGTCACAAGACACATGTGCTGGGTATCCGCGAGCAGCTCCGTGACCACGTCTCGGATCATCTCGAGCCCGTTCATCTCCTTCAACCGCTCGGTGTGGCCCTCGAGAGCGTGCTCGAAGTGCGAAGCGTGAGCCCCGGCGCTTTGGGCGGCGTGTGAAGTTTCCTCCAGGAGAAACCGAAGACGCTCCCGGATGCGCTCAAACGCATCGGCATCCCGGGTGAGGATGTACTGCGCGTGCATGCGCCACACATCGGCATCCGTCAGCGGCGTGCCGATGTTCAGCCGCTCGTCCAGAACCTTGGTGAGTGTGGGGTTGATCCCGGCGACGTGCTCATACCACAGGGCGTAGCTGGGCGGATGGAAAGCGGCTTCCTGCTTCGCCATGAGGCTGAGCGCCGTGCGCAGAATCTCCGCGCTTTCCTGCTTGTTTTGTTGATATCGCATGAGTGGACGGCTCGATTATAGTCATGTCGCCGGATCGGAATCACGGCCAGTTACTCAGGCATACCCTGAAAAACCTACGCAGCAGGGCTGGCCGCCGTGCGCTCGGTCCTGCGCGTGGCACGAGCCCGCGCGCCAGCCTTGGCATATGATCTGCAAAGGAGTCGATTCATGCCCACACGCGCAGTTCCTGCAGTCGCCGCGCCGCTCGTGCAGCGTGTTCTTGCCGGTGTCACCGATAGCACTTGGTCGAACTGGAACGGGGGCGCGGTCGCAGCTTCCGCCGCCCGACCGCCGGTCGAAGTCCCGGAATGATAAATCCACTCAGCCGGCGAAATTTCCTCAAGACGGCACTCGAGACCACCGCGGCTGTGTCCGTGTCCGCTGCTGCGATCGCACCTGTCTGGGGTCGCGATTCCTCGCCCAGCATCGCCGTGACGGCGCTGGGCCGCAACCTCCTTCTGCTGACCGGCGCGGGTGCCAACGTCATCGCTGCAAACGGACCGGATGGGCTGCTACTGGTCGACGGTGGCCTGCAGAAGAACTCGGGCGAGCTCGTGAAGCAGGCGCTCAAAGCAAGCTCCGCGAAGCGCGTCCATGCTCTCATCAACACGCATTGGCACCCGGAGCAGACGGGGTCGAATGAGCGTCTCGGAAAGAGCGGCACGAAGATCATCGCGCACGAGAACACGAAACAATGGCTCGCGCGCAAGATCACCGTCGATTGGCGAGCCGGCAGTTACGGACCGCTGACCGCCGAGGCTCTGCCCACCGAATCGTTTTACAAGTCGGGCACGATGACGGTCGGTGAGGAGGCCGTGGAATACGGCTACATGGCCCAAGCTCATACCGACGGCGACGTCTACGTGCACTTCAGGACCGCTAACGTCATTGCCGCAGGCGGCGTGGGGTCGCAGGACCGTTGGCCCGTGCTCGACTATCAGACTGGCGGCTGGATCGCGGGCCTCGTCGCGGGTATCGACACCCTGATCAGAATCTCCGACGAGAATACGCGCATCGTGCCAGCCGACGGCGCGTTGCTCACGCGCGCTGACCTTCAGTCGCAGCGCAAGATGTATTTCACGATCTACGATCGCCTCGTGAAATGTCTCACGAAGGGGCTCGAACCGTCCGAAGCGGTGGCCACCGAACCCGCGAAGGAGTTCAATCCACAGTGGGGGGATTCCAGAGCTTTCGTGGAAATGGCGTTCAAGAGCCTGTGGGGTCACTACGCGCCGGACGCATGAGGAGCCGCGTCGCGCGGCGGCCTGGACCTACGCGTCATAGGCTCTTCCGGAAGAAACTATACGGCGTCCAAGTTTGTACGCCGTACATTTTATTCCGCTCGAACATAGCTCCGCTGAGGGCCGTCCGGGGGCGGCGGGAGCTACGGTACCTGCGCGGTGAATCGGCCTGGGTTCGCCGACGGGCCAGGTGCCAGCATCCGCGCCGGGGCGAGTCGGACGGCCCTCAGCGGAGCTATGTTCGAGCGGAATAAAATGTACGG
>FTEN01000399.1_pt1 | contig 37339 bp, 30 predicted proteins | sample 1640221 | NCBI WGS metagenome assembly FTEN01 (sample SAMEA3914816, study PRJEB12502) | metagenome | biome: forest; material: soil | place: USA | collected 2011-09-16 | depth 0.3 m | reverse complement strand
CCAGATCTCGTACAACCGCAGGATGTCCTTGTCCGAGTGGGCATACGCGGACTCGCTCAGCTCGTTCAAGGCGTCCACCAGCGGCTGGAACTTGTCGGACAGCTCGGCGAATACGGACCCGAGCACCCGGCCGCGTCCCCGGGACAGCGCATCGCCGAGCGTTGCGTAAGCACGGCCACCCATCGCGATGTAATAGTCGATGTCGATCAGCTTGCGCGCGAACCCGCGCGCAAAAAATCCTGCGATGAACAGCGAGACGTCCCCAAGCCTCTGCAGGCCGCGGTTGCGGTCACCGGTGCTGGGTGCCTCGAGAGCCTCGGACAGCATGACGACGAGAGGTTTCAGACGCGTGCCTTCGGGCGTGCTCTCGTAGAGCGCCTCGGAGCGGGCGAACAGTGTCAGCAGATTGACTACGTAGTGCTCGGTCTGGTCCTCGACCTCCAACTGCTGTTTCTGCAGGGCACCGTGCAGCGAGTCCTTGAAGAACTCGCGCAGGTTCGCGACCGGCAATACGCGCGTCGAGGGAGACTCGCTGTCGTTCATGGCGCCTCGCTCATGACAGGAAACCTTTCCGCACCCCTCTTATAGTAGAACGGCCTCGCGCGCTCAAAGTTCACCCTGATGCGGACGGGATTCCGTGATCCGCGTCGCCGGATTCGATTTCGGCCGGACGGCGGTCGAAGTCAGGTGTTTGGAAGTGTGCGCCCGCGCGCGTTGCTGGCAGCGGAACCGGTACACTGCTGATAGTAACGATCGTCCGCGGGGGGTGTTCCGTTGGTCCGCGACCCGGCACGCGCAGCAGGCGCGGGTCTGTTGGGACTGTCCGGCTACCACTGGCTGGTCATTGCGGCCGGCTGGGCGGGCTGGGGATTCGATGTCTTCGACGCCCTGCTGTTCAATTTTGTCTCTCCCAACTGCATTCCTACCCTTCTCGGGCTGCCGCGCGGCTCGGCCGAAGCGCGCGAGGCCACCGTGTTCTGGACGGGGGCGATGACGTCGATACTGCTGATCGGCTGGGCTGTCGGCGGCGTAGCGTTCGGGTGGGTCGCCGACCGCATCGGCCGCAAGCGCGCATTGTTCGCAACGATCGCCCTGTACGCAGCCGGAACAGCGCTGTGCGCAATCTCGACGAGCATGTGGCAGCTCGTGCTGTTTCGTTCCGTGGCCAGCCTGGGAATCGGCGGAGAGTGGGGGATCGGCGCTGCGCTCATTGCGGAAAGCGTTCCGGAACACCGCCGCATCGAGGCCGGCGTGATCATGCAGAGCTCCTCGCCCGTGGGCATCGCCCTTGCGAGTCTCGTGAATTACGAGGTTGCCGGCGTCTGGTTCGCGGGCCAACCGGAGACCTCCTGGCGCTTCGTGTTCCTGGCCGGGCTCGCGCCGATTCTCCTCGCGCTGTGCGTGCGGCTCTTCATCCGCGAGAGCGATCAGTGGCAGAGCCAATCGAGACTCGCTGCGCCGCCGGCGTTGCGCGAGCTGTTCCGTCCCGGCATGCGCAGCCTCACCATGAGCGGATTCATTCCGGCCGTGACGGCATTGCTCACGTGGTGGGCGTGCAATGCCTTCATCCCCCTGCTCGGCAGTACGCTCGCGAACGAGCACTCGGCCGCCATCGGCCTGTCGCCGGCCGCTGCGAGCCTGGCGGCCGAAGTGTGGAAGGGGCGGGCATCCAACCTGTTCAACATCGGCGGCCTGGTGGGATCGCTCGCGGCGATTCCCCTGGGACGGCTGCTCGGTCGGCGGCCGATGTTCAGCGGATATTTCGCCTTCTCGGCCATCGCGCTGCTGGCCACCTTCGGTCTGGAGCTGCAGCCGCAGGTGCGACTGGCGATGCTGCTGCCGGTCGGCGCGGGAATCTACGGAATCTTCGCCGCGTTCTCTTTCTATCTACCGGAGCTCTTTCCTGCGCGTCTGCGCGCGATGGGGGCCGGGTTCTGTTACAACATCGGGCGAATCTTCGCCGCGGTGGGGCCCCTTCTCGTAGGGTCCATCTCCGCTGCCGCGGGCGGCTCGAGCGCCGTCATCGTTCACACGCTGCTGTGGCTCGCGCTGGTGCCTGTCGCAGCGGCCATCGCAACGCAATTCTTCGTCATCGAGACGCGCGGGCGCCCGCTGCCGGCCTAGCGACTGCTTTAGACTCCCAACATCGAAGCCAGCTCGGCACAGTCCGTCACGACGAGATCGGCCGGCGCGATGGTTTCCGGCCACCGCAGCGCGCGGCGATTCACCCACGCGCTGCGCATCCCGGCGCTGCGTGCCGCATCGACGTCGATGAACGGGTCGTCGCCGACATAGAGGATCTCGTGCGGCGCCACTCGCAGGCGCACTGCCAGCTCCTCGAATCCCCTGCGATGCGGCTTGGCCGCGCCGACCTCCCGGGAGCTGAGCGAAACGGCGAACAGGGATGCCAGCCCGATGCGGCCCAGGTCGGCGTTGCCGTTCGTAAGCGAAGCGAGCGCGTAGCGGGAGCGCAGCCGTTCGAGAGCGGGGCGCACGTCCGGGTACAACTCGAGTTCGTTGCGTGCGGCGCTGAAGACCTCGAACGCCCGCTCAGCGACGTCCTCCTCGTAGCCGCATTCACGCGCGTGGCGCGCCACAGACGCGATGCGCAGGTAGGTGAAGTCGTAGGCACGATGGGGCTCCTCGAGCGCGAGCTGGCGGCGCGCAGCCCGCATGTCCTCGTTCGAGAACCGCTGCGGAATGCGGGGACAATGTTCGCTGAGCCAGTTCCATACCTGGCGCTCCGCGCGCTCGATCACCGGCTCGACATCCCAGAGGGTATTATCGAGATCGAATGCAACCGCTTGCACTCTGAAGGGGCAACGTCGAAACATCCGGCCGCCTCGGGCGTGAGCACAACCGATATCCTACGCGAAGGTCGTCGTTCCATGCCGGATCTCACTCTCGTCATCGGCAACAAGAACTATTCCTCCTGGTCGCTGCGTCCGTGGATGCTCCTGAAACACCTCGGGGTCGAGTTCACCGAAGTGCTGCTGCCGCTGGACACGCCTGAATTCAAGGACGAGGTGGAGAAGTTCGGACCGAGCGGACGCGTACCCGTCCTGCGCCGCGGAAGCATATGCGTGTGGGATTCGCTCGCGATCTGCGAGTATGTCGCGGAGCTCACCGGCATGGGACTGCCGCGCGACAGCGAAGCCAGGGCGGTCGCGCGCTCCGTCAGCGCAGAGATGCACTCCGGCTTCGTCAACCTCCGCACGGAGTGGCCCATGAACGCACGGGCCCGTAATCGCCGCACACCGATGACACCTGGCCTGGAATCCGACATCGACCGCATCGATGAGATCTGGATCGATTGCCGCTGCCGATTCGGCGCAGGCGGTCCCTGGCTATTCGGCGACTACTCGATCGCCGATGCCCTCTACGCGCCCGTCGTGCTGCGGTTCAAGACCTATGGGGCACGAATCTCGGAAACCGCGCGCTGGTACCTGGCGACGGCACTCGAGGATCCCGTGATGCAGCAGTGGGTTCAGGAAGCACAGAGCGAGCCTTGGCGACTGGATACCTGCGAGGTGGGCTGAACGACGCGGCCGGGCGGTGCATGCGGGTACCGCCCTCCTCTACAATGCTGCGCTACGCTTCGGATGGAGCTGCTCATGTTCGCACGGATCTCCGCGCTCGCCCCACAGCTGGCGATCCTCGCCGCAAGCCTGACTTGGACCGCCGCGCAAGCCGCCGACAACCCCGCAGGACCGTTGAAGGTCGAGGATCTCGTCCGCCTCAGGCGGCTCAGCAACCCGCAGGTGTCTCCCGACGGCCGCCACGTCGCGTTCGTACTGCGCGAGACGGATTTGGAAGCCAACAAGGGGCGAACGGACATCTGGCTGCTCGACCTGCGCGCGAAGGAGGCGGCGCCGCGCCGCCTCACGCAAAACGCAGCAAACGATTCGAGCCCGCGCTGGAGCGCTGATGGCCATGCGCTCTACTTCCTGTCGACGCGCTCGGGCAGCTCCCAGGTGTGGCGGCTATCCTTCGACGGTGGGGAAGCCTCGCAGGTCACCAGGTATCCGCTGGATGTCACTTCTCTCAAGGTGTCCCCGGCCGGCAACCGCATCGCCGTCTCGATGGACGTGGTGCCGGAGTGCGCTTCCCTCAGCTGCACCAGGAGCCGGCTCGACGCGCGAGCCAAGGACAAGGCGAGCGGACGGACCTACGATCGCGTCTTCATACGTCATTGGGACACATGGGGCGACGGCACGCGTTCGCACCTGTTCACGGCCACTGTCGGACCCGACGGCACCGCCGGGACGCCGATCGACCTGTCAAGGGCACTGGATGCCGACGTTCCGTCCAAGCCGTTCGGTGACGACACGGACTACGCGTTCAGCCCCGACGGTGCGTCTGTGGTCTTCAGCGCTCGCATCGCCGGCCGCACGGAGCCCTGGTCGACCAACTTCGATCTGTTCCAGGTGCCCGCCGGCGGCGGCGAGCCGAAGGATCTCACCGCGGACAATCCGGCCTGGGACGCGCAACCGCTGTTCCTCCGCAACGGCGACCTGCTCTGGCTTGCGCAGGACCGCCCCGGGTTCGAGGCCGACCGCTTTCACGTCGTGATCCGGGACGGGCGCACAGGCGCCGTCCGCCAGCTCACACGAGCCTGGGATGCCTCCGTCAACAAGCTCGCCGCCACGCCGGACGGACGCAGACTGTTCGCGACCGCGGATGCCACCGGGCAATTGGCGCTGTTCTCGATAGACCTGCGGTCGGGTGCAGCGACCAAACTGGTCGCTACGGGCGAGGTCCCCGAATACGCAGCCACCGACGACTCCATCGTGTTCGCGTGGGCGAGTCTCGCAGCCCCCGCGGATCTGTTCGCCGTCGGCTTCAAAGGGGGCACCCCGAAGCGCCTCACCGGGGTGAACCGGGAGCTGCTGGGGGCGCGACGCATCAGCGACTTCGAGCAGTTCAGCTTCCAGGGCTGGAACGACGAGACCGTGTACGGCTACGTGGTCAAGCCCTACGGGTTCGAGCCAGGCAAACGCTATCCGATCGCATTCGTAGTGCACGGCGGACCGCAGGTCAGCATGCAGAACCTGTGGACTTATCGCTGGAATGCCGAGGCGCTGGCGGGAGGCGGCTACGCCGTCGTGATGATCGACTTCCACGGCACGCCCGGTTACGGCCAGTCGTTCACCGACTCGATCAGCGGCGACTGGGGCGGCAAGCCGCTGGTGGATCTGCAGAAGGGTCTGGCGGCTGCGCTGGAGAGATATTCATGGCTGGACGGTGGACGCGCCTGCGCGCTCGGCGCCTCGTACGGCGGCTTCATGATGAACTGGATCGAGGGCAACTGGCCCGACCGGTTCAAGTGCATCGTCAACCACGACGGCATGTTCGATCAGAGAATGATGTACTACTCCACCGAAGAGCTGTGGTTCGAGGAATGGGAGAACCAGGGCACCCAGTACGAGAATCCGCAGGCTTATGAGAAGTTCAATCCAGTTGATTTCGTGTCGCGCTGGCGCACGCCGATGCTGGTCGTTCACGGCGAGCTGGACTTCCGTATCCCTTATACCCAGGGGATCGCCGCGTTCACGGCGCTGCAGCGCCGCGGCATCGAGAGCCGACTGTTGGTATTTCCCGACGAGAATCACTGGGTGTTGAAGCCCGCCAACAGCGTGCTCTGGTACCACACCGTGCTCGACTGGCTGGACCAGCACCTGAAGAACTAGCTTTACAGCAGCGCGGCCCCCGCGGTGCGCGTGGGGATCTACTTGCGTCCGGGCTTGCGGGACGGAGTGACCTGATTGTAGGGGTCGTAACCGCCGCCCGGGTCGCGGTCGGATTCGATTCGCAGCTCCTCGTCCTTGGGATCCTCAACCTTGAGCTCCGTGATCTCGAGCTTGCGCAACAGCCGCGATGTGCTCTCGATGGCGATGCGGCTGGTCTCCTTCACCCAATCCCACACGGCGTTGCCGCGCTCGTCGTGAACGACTCGTCCTCTCGCACCTTCCTTCGGAGCAGCTTCCTTCGCGGCCGCAGCCGCGCCAACCGCGGGTGCGGCAGCCTTGTGGCCGGGAGCGGACCCGGGCTGAGGCCGGGGTTGCGCGCCAGCCTGCGGTGCCGGGGGGAGTTTGGTGTCTTTCAGATCGGCCATTTTGCGAGTACCTAAAGACGGTTCCGCAGTGCGTTGCTGCGGCCGTGACACTGTAACGCGCCGGCAGCCTCCGGTAACCCGTCAAGCCTGTGCCCATGCAGGATTTGTGTCAACGATCACAGATTGCCCCTGCGCGGCCAAGGCGATTTGCGGCGCGCCCCGCAGCTATTGGCCGCGCTTCTGAAACCGATAGAAGGGCTCATCCGTGCGGCCCTGCGTAAGCTGTCCGGCGGCGTCCGTCGCGTTTTCCGCCAGGCCGAAATTCCCGGCATCGAGCTCCATGCGGGTCTCGATTCGCAGCGTGCCACTCGTCGTGCGCGAGGTGATCCGGCACGTCGCAGGATCGTTCGCCGCAACGAACTTCTCCCCCTTCTTCTTCCAGGTGAGCTCGCACCCTCGCGCCTGGGCTACGTCGTGGTTCATCATGCCTCGCAGCAGATCAGGATCGCGCTGGCCATCGCGCCAACGCAACGGCTCTGCGAGCGTCCACACCGTCTGCACGATGCCCGCGTCGGTCGCATCGATGGTCCATACCTTCTGCACCATCACCCGCCGCGGATCGTCCGCGGCCATCTCCTGAACGTAGAAGACGTTGGTGCCTATCACGGGGTCATCTACCGGCACGATGGCAAGGCTGAGCGCTTCATGCGGCGGCTGAATTCCACCGCGCGTATCGGCCTGTGCCTGCGCCGTGTTGTCGTACTGCCCGGGCAGCCACGCCAGCAGCTGCTCGAGCTCAGCTTCGCGCAACTTCGTCTGGTTCGTACAGGCCGTCAGGGAGCACGCCAGCACCACCAACCCGGTGCGAGCGAGCGGAGTCGACGGGAGGATCGCGCTGGCTGCTTTAGCCATAGAAGTTGCGCCACTCGGCCTGGTACGACAGCCCCAGCGTCATGATCTTCTCCAACAGCTCCTCGTACGGCATTCCGGCTGCGCGTGCCGACTCCGCCAGGTCCTCGGCGGCCTCGAGGTTGGGATTGGCGTTCGCCTCCAGGACGTACACCGTCCCGTCCGCCTTGACACGAAAATCCATGCGCGCATATCCCGACAGCCCCAACGCCCGGTAGATCCTGCGCGAGAGCTTGTCGAGCGCTGCCAGAACCGGCGCGGGAAGATCTTCCGCCGCCCGGGTCGTAATGCCATATTTTTCCTGATAACGCTTGTCCCACTTCACCTTGCGGGTCGCGATCGCCGCCAGCGAGCCCGGCATCGAGCCGAAGACCATTTCCCAGACGGGAAGACGCGTCAAGCGCTCGTTGCCCATGACACCCACATACAGCTCGCGCCCCTCGATGAACTCCTCGACGAGCGCATCCGAGCCGACCTGTTCGTGCACGAACGCGATGCGCTCCTTGAGTTTCGCAACGTCTTCGACCACCGAGGCTTGCGCGATTCCCAGCGACGCATCCTCGACGGTCGATTTCACGAACAGGGGGAACTTCAGCCTACGCGGTACGTGGATGCGCGCGCCGCGGCGAAACACCGTGAACAGCGGTGTCGGAATGCGGTGATAGGCCAGCAGCTGTTTGGACAACGACTTGTCGCGCGACAGCAGCAACCCCCGGGGATTGCAGCCCGTATAGCGCTGGCGCATCAACTCGAGGAACGCGACGACATGCTGATCGTACGTGACGATGCCGTCGAACTCCTCGAGGAGGTTGAAGACGATGTCGGGCTTCCAGTCCGCGATGGCGGTGCGCAGCTCCGTGAGGCTGTCGAGCACGCCGACGCACTGCACGTCGTGGCCGCTCTTGCGCAACGTCGACGTCACGTCGTACTCGGTACGCCACTCCTCGATTTCCTTTCCAGTCCGACCTTCGAGACTTTCCGGCGGCACCAGGGTCGCGTGCACTACGACGAGCGTGCGCAGTTTTTTCATAGGGGCAGCTGGGGAGTCTCGCCTTGCGCGTAAAAACGCGTGATTCGTTCCAGCATCCAGCGCGAATGCCGCAGGGCATCGCGCTTGCTGCCGCGAACGTAGAGCTTCAACGCCTCGCAGCGCTCGATGAGCATGCGCAGGATCTGTTGCACCGTGTAGCGCTCGGTCGACAGCTCACGCGCGACACCGGCAATGAGGGTGGACTTGTGAGCGCGCAGCAGCGTCGCAGCGCGCGTCGCGCGCGGGCTCAGTCGCTCGACACTGAATACCTTCTTCAGAAACTGGTCGGAGACCCCGCGGCGGCTCGAACGGTTGTGGGCGAGCTTGCTGCGGTAGTGTTCCGCAAGCGTGCGCGTGTTCAGATCGATTGGCTCGATGCGCGCGCGATTGCGGACGGGTGCGCGGGTGCCGCGCACGTTCGCTATCAGCTCATCGACGACACTGAGCTTGTGAAATGCGGGCCAGTCCGCATAGCTCGTCCGCCAGCTCGATTTCGGCTTCAACCAAACGGCAAACGTCTCGGCAAAATCCTCGGTCGGATGCGCCTGCGCGTACCATTCTCCCAGGTGATGGACATAGCGTCGGCTGCCGGGCCGGGCGCGATAACGGTTCGGGTACGGTAACGATGCCGGCCCGAACACTTCCCGCCAGCGTCTGCGCCTGCGCAAGCGATATGCGTTGTCGAGCGCGTGGCCAGCCTCGTGGCGCAGGATGCGCATGAGCCAACGGCTGTTGCCGCCTTCCGCCTCGCGCATGATCCGGCGCTCGAGACGCTCCAGACGTGGGTGCGCGAGATAGAAAGGCACCGCAATGCCCGGGACGCCGTCCGGCGAGAACCACTCTTCGGAGAGCCAGACGTGCGGCCGGAAATCGAGACCTCGATTCTGAAGCTCGCTGTAGAGACGCGCGACGTATCGATTCAGCGGCGAACGCTCGACCGAGAGCTGCAGATCGCAGAACCGCAGCGAGAGCAGTTGCTCATCGGACAAGCGTGCCCAAGGCTGCGCCTTGCGGCGCGGTCTTGCACGTGTGCGAACAGCGTGTACCGACATGCAGCTTCAGCCCAGTCCTTCTTCTGCCGCGCACTCAACCTGGCCGAGGACTTGGCCTGTCGGCCTCGCCCGCGCGACGCACGCATCGCACCTCAAGCGCGGTTTAGGTCGCGAGCTTACCAGCAGCGGAGACGGGAAAGGGAGCCCGAAGAGAGCGGGGAATCGAGGTTTTACTGGCCGCCCAGGCCGAGCATGGCGTGCGCCAGCAGCCGGTCGGCGAGCCCTTCGATCAAGTCCTTGTGGATCAGGCTTTTGCGCCATGCCGCCGGAATGCCGGCGACCATGTAGTGGGCTCCAGCCAGCTGTCCGCACACGGCGGCGATGACATCCGAATTCCCACCCAGGTTCACGGAGCGCAGCACGGCATCGCGAAAGTTGCCGGTCGAGCTGAACGCCCAGACGGCGGCGCCCAGAACCTCCCCGGCGCTGGCAGCGACCGGCGCCGCGGCCGTGGATTCCGCGGCGCCGGAGCCGGCAGTCGCAAGTGGCGGAGCGAGCGCCAGAATCGCAGCCTTTGACTGGCCTGAAAGGGCAGCGTGAAGCAGGCGGGACAGCGATCGGCACGCCTCCAGTACGGACGGTGCCTGGCACGTCGGCCGCGCCGACTCGCTCGCCTGCTGGGACGCCTCGGCGGCGGATGCGAAATAGAACATCGTCGTGGCACCGACACGGGAAAGGGTCTCGGGATCGAGCTGGCTGGGATCGTGCGAGCCGGAGAAGGCCTGGCGGCGCCACTGCGCGACGGCCAGTGCCCGCGCGGTACTCGCTGTGATGCCGAGGCACTGTCCGGTGGCGGAGAGGTAGCCGTCGCGCTGCCACCGCGTATAGCGATCGACCTGGTCGTGTGCATCAAATCCGCCACATTCGAGCAAACTGTCGGCCAGACAGAGCGCCATCGCCGTGTCGTCGCTCCAGCCGCCCCGCGGCAGATCAAACGGGCCGCCGCCCAGCAGGTCGCCGACCGGGGCGAACGTCCCGGGCCGCCGATATTGCGTCGCCGCGGCCAGCGCATCGCCCACCGCAAGCCCCAGAAACGCGCCGAGAAACCGGCTGCGCAAACCGCGCGCAGCTGAGAGCGTGGAATCCTCGAGAAGGGGATCGGAGCGCTCCGGTGCAGGAGCATCGAGAGTGGGTTTCAGCCTGGAACGATCGGCGACGCGCCTCGGGACCGCCTCGTCCGCAGGTTGCGGAGTTGCCCACGCGCGTACGTAGGCGATCTGCTCCTTGGTCTCCGGCACCCAGTCCCAGCTCTTCGATCGCTCGGATTGCTGCCAGACCCGATTGAGCTCATCCAGTGCCGCCTCGCCCGCAAACCCCTTTTCCGCCAGCAGGCAGCCGATCACGGTACCGGTTCGGCCGATTCCCGCCCGGCAGTGCACATAAACCTTCCTGCCGGACGCGAGCGCACCGTGGATGCAGTCGAGGATCTCGCGCATGTGCCCGGGCTGCTCGGGCAGGCCGTGATCCTTGATCGGCTTGCGCAGGTATTCGACGTTGAGAGGCAATTCGGTGTCGTAGCGAGCGAGCTCCGTCGGGTAGGTGAGATCGACGAAGCACTCGACGCCCGCACCGAGCAGCCGTGTGAGACGGTTGCGCGTCTCCTCCCGCGACAATCCACCCGGATGCTCCCCGGCCAGCAGCTGACCCGGGAACACCCAGTAGCAGCTGGGCAGAGGAAGCGGAGGCGGATCGGCAGCCGATGCCGCCGAAGGGACGCGAATCATGCGGGCTCCGATAGGGCCTCGGACTGCGCGGCGGTCCCGGCCTCGGATGCGAACGCCGACAGGGCCTCGAGCCGCGCGGCAAGCATCCCTTCGTCCCGTTCCTGCGCTGCCGCCGTGCGCTGGGCGTCCAGGCCCGCGAAATCGAAGTGGCGGGGATCGGCGAGATGCGCCGGCTCGATGTTGCGCAGGGCGGAGAAAATGGCCTCCGTGCGTCCGGGATGTTCCTGCTCCCATGCGGCGAGCATTTTCTTGATCGCCACCCGCTGCATGTTGTCCTGCGAGCCGCAAAGCCTGCAGGGAATGATCGGAAATTCACGGCCCCGGGCGTAGCGCTCGATCTCCCGCTCCGCCACGTAGGCGAGCGGGCGGATGACGATGTGCCGCCGGTCCTCGGACAGCAGCTTGGGCGCCATCGCCTTCAGGCGGCCGCCGAAGAACAGGTTCAGAAACAGCGTCTCGACGATATCGTCGCGGTGATGTCCAAGCGCCACTTTCGTGATTCCGTTCTCCGCCGCGAAGCGATACAGCGCACCCCGCCGCAGCCTGGAGCACAGCCCACACATCGTCCTGCCTGCGGGGATTACACGCTTGACCACGCTGTACGTGTCCTGCTCGATGATCCGGTACGGCACGCCGAGCGCCTGCAGGTATTCCGGGAGCACGTGCTGCGGAAAATCCGGCTGCTTCTGGTCGAGATTGACCGCGAGCAGATCGAACTCCACCGGGGCGCTGCGTCGCAGGGACAAGAGGATATCGAGCAGGGTGTAGGAATCCTTGCCCCCGGACAGGCACACCATGACGCGATCGCCGGCGGCGATCATCCCGTAGTCCCGGATGGCCTTGCCCACGTCGCCACGCAGCTTCGCCTGCAGCCGCTGGAAGGTGCGTGAAGATTTGACCGCGCTCACGAAAGGAAGCTTAGTTCATGCGGCCGCGCTGCTGGCGACGTTCTCGAGATACTTCGACTCGACGTAGCGGATGAACGATGTGGCCGACAGGGGCTTGCCGGTTGCGCTCTTCAGCAGCTCCTGCACGGGCACCTTGGCACCCAGGCCATAGACGTGGGTCCGCAGCCAGCCCAAAAGGCCGGAGAACTCACCTACGGCGAGCTGCTCATCGAGCGCCGGGACATCCGCCCGCAGGCTCTCGAAAAGCTGCGCCGCCATGACGGCCCCCAGGGCATAGGAGGGAAAATATCCGAACGAGCCCACCGCCCAATGAATGTCCTGCAGACAGCCTTCGACAGGACTCGAGGGCCGGATGCCGAGCCGCTGCTCCATGCCGGCGTTCCACGCCTCGGGGAGGTCGCGCACCGCAAGCTCTCCGTTCAGCAGTTGTTTCTCCAGCTCGTAGCGCAACATGATGTGCAGCGGGTAGGTGAGCTCATCGGCGTCCACGCGGATCATGCCGCGCTTCACGCGTGTGAGATGCGCGTAAACATTTTCCTGATCCCATTCCGGGCCCCCGACCCCGAAGTGCTTCAGGATCAGCGGCTGCACATAACGGACGAACGGCCGGCTGCGGCAAACGATCATTTCCATCAGCAGCGACTGGCTCTCTTCCAGCGCCATGCCGCGGTCGCGACCCACCGGCTGGTCGCGCCAGTCCTGCGGCAATCCCAGGTCGTACATGGCATGGCCGGTCTCGTGCAGCGCGCCGAGCAGCCCGGAGAAAATATCGTTCAGGTCCAGCCGCGTCGTGATGCGAATGTCGCCGGGCACGCCCTCCGTGAACGGATGCTCGCTCTCGTCCAAGCGGCCGCGGTCGAACGGGAAGCCTACCGCCTTCATGATCTCGACGATCATCGCCCGCTGCTTGCCGGGCGGAAACTTGCCGGTGAGCGGCGGGAGCGGGGTGCGAGCCTGGAGGGCGATGGCTTCCCGGATGAGTGAGGGCAGACGCCGGGACAGAGCCTTGAACATGGCGTCGATGTCCGCGGTCGTGATCCCGGGGCTGTACTCGTCCACGAGCGCATCGTAGGGCGCCAGATTCAGCGCCTGTCCGAGGAGCGCGGCCTTGTCGCGCACGAGGTGCACGACCTCTTCCAGGTGCGTCGCGAAGACTTCGAATTTTCCCTGTTGCCGGGCTTCCAGCCAGTGAGCTTCAGCGCGGGAGGCCGCCTTGGTCAGGCGCGAAATCAGCGTGACCGGCGTGGCGATGGCATGGTCGCGCTGTCGGCGCATCTCGCGAAGATTGGCTACCTGCCAGTCCTGCAGGCCCTGAATGTTGGCCTGAGCCCGATCCAGAAGGCGGGTGATCCGCGGCGCCGTGAGAAGAGCGTGGTACTCGGTCTCCAGGGCGGCGAGCTGCTCGCCGCGAACATCGGCGCTGCCGCGCGGCATCATCACGGCGGCGTCCCAGCGCAGCAGCGACAGTGCTCCACGAAACGCATGTAGACGTCTGAACTCTTGTTCGAGTTGCTTGTAGGGCGGGGCTGACATGTGTGTTCTTCGGGTCCGTGGCTTTCCGCGATCCGAGCGGCTGCTCGAGAAAAGCAGGCGCTGCCGGGCGCAGATGAATGACAGCTAGTTTACCAGCGGGCCACGGCCCAGCCCCCGATAGTGGGGCTTACACTCAATAGAAACAACAGGTTACGCGCGAAGTCCTCGGTTGACAGACCTCTGGCTACGCGTCGGCGGTATGTTACATAACGTATCCCACGCCAGCATCGCGCGTTTACGATCGACGCCCCAGTGATAGCCACCGAGCGCGCCGTCTTTGCGCAGAACCTGGTGACACGGTATCAGCCAGGCGACCGGGTTCGCTCCCACCGCGTTACCGACCGCTCGGGTTGCGTGGGGAGCCCCGATCGCAGCCGCGACGCCCGCGTATGTCGTGACCCCGCGCGAACCGAGGTCGATCAGCGCCTGCCACACCTTGAGCTGGAAGTTGGTTCCGGCGACGGCGACTCTGAGTTCCGGCGACTGCGGGCCCTGGCCGCCCCAGATACGCGCCGCGACGGCCGCCGCCTGCACGTCATCGCGCTCCAGTCGCGCATGGGGCCATCGATTGCGCAACTCCTGAAGACCGGCCGAAGCCTCGCCGCGCTCCGTGAAGGAAAGATGACAGATGCCCCTGAGCGTTTGCCCGATGAGCGCACTTCCGAATGGCGTCTGGGTGATTCCATGCCGAATGAGGACGCCGCGTCCCTGACCCTTGAGTTCACCCGGCGTCACGGCCTCGAGAGTCACCACGAGGTCATGCAGTCGACCCGGTCCGGACAGCCCGACCGCCAGCGCGGCGTCGAGAACGGAAGCTCCGCCCGCCCGCCCGGATGGCTCGCCCGCGAGCACTTCCCTCGCGGCGCTCCCCGTGACGAACGCGATATATTGCTTCGGCGTCAGCCCCGCCCAGCGGCGGAACAGGCGATTGAAGTGAAATTCCGAGAGGCCGCTGTCGGCTGCGATCTCGGCAAGACAGGGTTGCTGCGTGAAATGGGAATCGATGAAGCGTATCGAGCGCGCGATCCGTGCAAAGTCGCGGCTGTCCACGAAACCGTCCGGCAGCGCTCCCGAAGGCGATGGTGTGGGTGAGTTCATGGGATTCATTCTATTCAGGCGGCCCGCGCGGGCGACCCGTTTCTTGCGCTCAGGCGCGGGGCGCCGCAGGTACAATTCCTATGGTAGCCAGCGCTCCCATTGGGGCCAGGTGGCGACCGCAACGCCCAGTCCTATCGACACGGCGAGCAGCACAGTGAGTGTCAGCGAGATGAGGAAACGACGCATCGACGAACCTTCAAACCTCCTCATCGACATCCTGAGACTGCGGCGGCGCGAGACATCATAAACCGGCAGCCCGCTCATGAGCCTGACCGTATGCCTGCTCGCCTCCGAAGTTGCACCGCTGTCCAAGACGGGCGGTCTGGGGGACGTTTCCGCGGCGCTCACCAAGTTTCTGCACGGCGCAGGCCATGACGTCCGGCTATTCACACCGTTGTACTCGTCCATTGACCGCGCACAGCTGGCGGCCGTACCGGTACCCGGACTGCAGGATCGGCAGCTCGAGCTGGGTCCACACCGCTACCGCTTCTCGGTGCTGAAGGGGCCGCTGCCGCGTTCGTCAGCCTCGGTCTACCTCATCGACTGCCCGGAGCTGTTTGGGCGAGCCAGCCTGTACACGTCGGACCCGGACGAGCACCTGAGATTTCTGACCTTCACTCGCGCTGTGTTCGCCTCATGTCAGCTGATGAGATGGTCACCGCAGATCCTGCACTGCAATGACTGGCACACGGCGTTTGCCCCGCTGTTCCTCAAAGCTTCCTACGACGGGGACGAGCTCCTGCGCCGCGCCCGCTCCGTGCTCACCATCCACAACATCGGCTATCAGGGAGTCTTCAGCGCGGCCGCCGTGGCCGATCTCAATCTGGGAGCCAAGAGCTACCTGTTGCATCAGGATGATTTGCGGGCGGGGACGATCAACCCGCTCAAGCACGGCATCATCTACGCCGACGCCATTACGACCGTGAGCCCCACGCACGCGCGGGAGATCTGCACGGATCAATACGGGATGGGGCTGCAGCAAACCCTGAGGACGCGTGGGCGTGCCGTCACCGGCATTCTGAACGGCGTGGACTACGACGAGTGGGATCCGCGAAACGATCGCTACTTGCCCAAGCACTACGACGCCGACAGCCTGGAGGTGAAGACCGAGATCAAGCGCGGCTTCCTCACGCGGCTCGGCATCACGTCGGCCCCCACCGTTGCGCTCGCCGGGATGGTCACGCGCCTCGCATCGCAGAAAGGAATCGATCTGCTGTTCGACTCGCTGCCCGAGGTGCTGCGCTGGCGCGATCTGAGCTTCGTCGCACTCGGCTCCGGCGACGCGCCGTACGAGCGCTTCTTCACCCAGCTGCAGGAAGAATTCCCCGGGCGCGTCGTCTACCGCCGCGGCTACGACGACGAATTCGCTCATTGGATCGAAGCAGCGAGCGACATGTTCCTGATGCCGTCGCTGTACGAGCCCTGTGGACTGAATCAGATGTACAGCCTGAGATACGGGACCGTGCCGATCGTGCGCAGGACCGGCGGTCTGGCCGATTCCGTCGAGCCGTACGACCCCAACTCGAGCTTCGGCACGGGAGTGGTATTCAACGACTTCAACTCCGAAGGGCTCGAATGGGCGCTAAACACGGCCCTCGACCTGTACGCAGCCCCAACACACTGGGCGCGGATGATGCGTAGCGGGATGAGCCGCGATTTCTCGTGGCAGCGTCAGGGCGGCCTGTACGTCGATCTCTACGAGAAGTTGCTCGCGCAGCCGTAAAGGAAGCTCGTCGAACAAAATGCCCTTTGACGGACGCTGGGCGCCACGGCCGGGCGCGTGCGCCGGGCGCTATTGCAGGTTGAAGGTTCCGTGCTGTTCGAACGGCACCGTGCGCAGCAGTCCTTCCGACAGCGACACCTTGCCCCGGATGCGGTATTCGATCCGGTCCGTCTGCGCCTCGGCGCCCCGGCCGAACAGTTTGAACAGCGCCCCGGCCATGTTGGCGGTCACGTTCATGTCGAACTCCGCCTCGCCGTCGGCCGGGACCACGAAGCTCGCGCCGGAGACTCCGCTGGCGAACTCCTGGCCCTCGAGGTCAATCGAGTACGACAGCCCCTTCACCGGCAAAGTGCGGTCGTTCGGATTCTGCACCCGCATGCGCACCTTCAGGCGCTGCTCCCACAGATCGCTCTTGAGCAGACTCACGCTGACGATCGACAACCGGGGCGCCTCGAGCTTCGGCGCGAACAGCGCGCAACCGGCCAGGGGACCGAACGCGGTACCCGCCAGAAGCGCTGTAGCGAGCAACCCCGGGACCGCTCTCACCGCCAAGCCTCCATGAATTGCGCGCGACGCGCGCGGCCGAACAGTGATAAATGGTAACAAAGCTGCAGCGGTGGACTGCGAGCCGGTCGCCGGTTTTCTAAATCCGGCCATACATTCTATTGAGGAGCTCGTGGCGGCGGCCAAGCTCGACCGTGAGCGCTCCCGGCGGCATGCGCCAGCTCCAGTTTCCTACCGCCGTTCCCGGCGTATTCAGGCGTGCCTGCGAGCCCAGCCCCAGAATGTCCTGCACTGGCAGTACCGCGAGGCGTCCCACGGATCCCAGTGCTTCGCGGATCAGCGCGTCCGGCATGGAGCCCGGAGTCACGCGCAGAAACAGCTCGACCCACCTGCGTACGACGCCGTCGAGAGTCGAATACCACCCCAGGCTCGTATCGTTATCGTGGGTACCCGTGTAGACGACGCTGTCGCGCTCGTGCATGTGCGGAAGGTGCGGATTGTCGCCTTCGCCGCTGAACGCGAACTGCAGTACGCGCATGCCGGGCAAATGGAAATGCCTGCGCAGAGCCTCGACATCCGCGGTGATCACGCCTAGATCCTCTGCAACGAGCGGCAGCTCGCCGAACTCATCCTGCAGCAGCCGCAGGAGATCATTTCCCGGCGTGTGGCGCCATTCGCCGAAGCGGGCATCGGGCGCGGACGCGGGCACTGCCCAGTGTGCCGCCAAGGCCCTGAAATGATCGAGGCGCAAGACGTCGAAGCGCTGCAGTTGCTGGCGCACACGCGCGCGCCACAAATGGAAACCGTCGTGGCGCATCGCCTCCCAGTCGTACAGAGGATTGCCCCACAGTTGGCCCGTTTCTGAGAAATAATCCGGCGGAACTCCGGCCACCGCTCGTGGCTTGCCGTCCGGCTCGAGTTGGAACTGGCCGCGGTGGACCCAGGTCTCCGCGGAATCGGGCGCCACGTAGAAAGGCAGATCGCCGAACAGGCGGACACCGCGATGATGGGCATGCTCGCGCAGCTTGCGCCACTGCACGGCGAACGCGAATTGCTCCCGCCTGACCCGCCACAGCTCGTCGTGCAGCTCGGCACTCGCGCGCGCGATCGCATCGGACCGACGGTCCCGCAGCTCCTGCGGCCACGTCCACCAGGGAGCACCACCGTGCCGCGCGCTCAAGGCGTCGTAGAGAGCGTAGTCCGGTAGCCAGTGTTGGGATGTTCTCAGGAACGCTTCGAACTCGCCGCCGCTGCACTCGGGCAGCTCGAGCGGATCCAGGAACAGCGGATTGCCCGCAAAGTCCGAGCGCACCCAGTAGGGCGAGCCGTCGGCACCCGTCGGCCCCAGCGGCAGTGTCTGCCACAGGGTGAAGCCCGCGCTGGCCAGCCAGTCGATGAAGGCGCGGCCACCTCGGCCGAGCGGCGCATCGATCGAGCCGAGATGCAGGAGAGCACCGACGCGCCGCCGATCGAATACCGCCATTCTCATCGCTTCAGCTTGCGTTCGCGCGCCGCATGGCCCCGCCGTGTTCCGGCGCTCCTCGGCCGATCGAGATGGGGTTTGCCAGAGTCTCGGGCGGTTTCAGCCCCAGCAGGCTGTACAGGTTGACGAGCTGCCGGCGATACAACCGGTCGAACTGACTCACCGCATCCTGGGGATTGTAGTCGCCGAACCACCAGAACCAGTCGGAGCTCTCGCACAGCGCGAGCTGCCTCTCCGCGGCGCGCCGCTCGGCCGCGCCGAGCCTGCCCGAGCTCACGGCCTTGTCGAACTCGGCCTTGGCTTCGCACAGCAGATCCCACGCTTTGTTCTTTGCCGGGTCACCCATCCAGGTCGCGAGGGTGCCGTGCACCCAGCTGCCAGCCGTCACGCGCTGCAGGGGTGTGGGCTCGATGCCGCGCGCCAGGCATTCTGACAACGTCATGAGCTCGACCTGCGGATTGGTCGCGAGCCCCGCATACAGGGCGCGCAGGAAGTAATACCCGTTGAACGGGTAGTGCTCCCAGGCATTTTCCCCATCGAGCGCGATCAGCACAGCACGATTCGGCGAGTCCGCATAGCGGCGGACGAGTTGCGCAAGCTCACCGAGAAGATTGTTGGCGGCATCGTCGCCGTGCCAGGTCGCGTACGAGAAGCCGATGAGATCGGACAGGTGGTCGTCGCGGAAGAAGCAGCTCAGCTTCGAAAGCGGCAGGCCGTAGGGCTTGTTGTAGGCGAGCGGATCTTCAGCCGCCTGCGGTGACAGGCTGCCGCGCAGCACGTTGGAGCTGGTCGCAGCCCAGCGAAACCCCGCCTTCTCGAGCAGCTCCAGCGTGCTGCGGCTGATGGCCCCCTCCGACGGCCAGCATCCCGTCGGCCGCACGCCGAACGCTTCGGTGAAGACCCGCAGGCCTTCCTGGATGTGCCATTCGGCACGCTCGGCGCCACCCGGATACGCAGCATGCTCGGGCAACCTCATGTTCGGCACTGCGTCGCGCGCGGACTGAAAGTCGATCAGCAGGGGCACGATGGGGTGGCCATATGGCGTCACCGACAGCTCGCACTGTCCGCTCTCCGACAAGCGGCGGAAGCGCGGAATGACCGCGCTCATGAGATCGCCGATCAGGCAGAGCAGCTGCCGCCGCTGCACCGGCGTGAAGTCGCGTCCCTGCTCGGTGAGCGACCCCACCAGCGGGTGAGTCCGACGCACCGTATCGCCGAGCCAGGCGAGGTGGTACCAGACGCCCAGATCATGAATGAGCTGGGCGGATGCATATCGCACCCGCTCGGGCGTGGCCAGCATCTCTGCGATGGTCGCCAGTTCCAGGTACGGACCGAAGCGTTCGATCATCTGCTTGCGCTGGGCACGCAGGCAGGATCGCAACAGCTCGAGCCGCTCGGCCGGTTCCTGCGGGACCGCATCCGGACCGAGGACGTTGAGTACGGGATCGGGGAGCGGCGTGCCCGAATGCAGGTGCTCCTGGATCCGGCGCGCGAGCTCGTCGAGCTGCTCGATGAGAACCGGAGTGAAGTTGACGACGGCGCGTGCCGCCGGATTGGCCTCCAGGTGCGCGGCCATGTCCGTGTAGTCCTTGATCGCGTGCAGATACGTCCAGGGCAGTACGTACTGACCGGTGAGCGCATCGCGATACTGCGGCTGATGCATGTGCCACAGCAGAACGACCGGAAGCCGCCTCTGGGTCGTCATGGCGCCGGCAGCCTGCGCAGCATGTCCGGGGTGACCAGCACGACGCCCTTCTCCGTGACGTCGAAGCGCTTCGCGTCGGCCTCGCGGTCGACTCCGATCTGCATGCCGTCGGGAATCTCGCAACCCTCATCGAGGATTGCGCCACGGATGGCGCAGCCCACGCCGATTTCGACGCTGGGAAGGATGACGGAGCGTTCGATGGCCGTGCGCTCATTCACGCGCACATTCGAAAACAACAGCGACTCGCGCACTATCGCACCCGAGATGATGCAGCCGCCGGAGACCATGGAGTTGAGGGCGGTGCCACGCCTGGTCTCCTCGTCGAGGATGAATTTCGCGGGCGGCTGCTGCACCTGGTACGTCCAGATCGGCCAGTCCTGGTCGTAGATATTCAGCTCAGGCTTCACGTGTACCAGCTCGATGTTGGCATCGTAGTAGGCGTCGATCGTGCCGACGTCGCGCCAGTAGCTTTGGGCGCGAGTCTTCACGTCCTGGAACGGATAGGCAAACACCTGCAGGTTTCCGCCGAGCGCATCGGGCAGGATGTTCTTGCCGAAGTCATGCGCGGACGCCTCGTTCGCCGCATCGTCTGCGAGCATTTTTTCGAGCAGGCGCGTGTTGAAGACGTAGATGCCCATCGAAGCGAGGATCGAGCCCGGCCGCCCGGGCAATGTATCCGGCAGCGCCGGCTTCTCGGAGAATTTCGTGACCCGGTTCCATTCGGTGGCGGTGAGCACGCCGAAGTGGCGCGAGTCGGCTGCCGGCACCTCCACGACGCCGACCGTGATGTCGGCGCCCTTCTCGACGTGATAGGCAATCATCGGGCCATAGTCCATCTTGTAGATGTGGTCGCCGGCCAGGACGAGCACGTGTTTGGGCCGATGCGAGAGAATGATGTCGATGTTCTGGTGCACGGCATCGGCCGTGCCGCGGTACCACATCGCGCCGAGCTGCTGCTGAGCGGGAATGGTCTCGACGAACTCCGCGAACTCGCCGCGCAGATAGCTCCAGCCGCGCTGTACGTGCTGTATCAGTGACTGGGCCTTGTACTGCGTGAGAATCGAGATCTGGCGGATGCCGGAGTTCACGCAGTTGGAGAGCACGAAATCGATGATGCGGAATTTGCCGCCGAAAGGCGTGGCGGGCTTGCACCGGTGCGCCGTGAGATCCTTGAGGCGCTCGCCGCGGCCTCCAGCCATGATCACTGCAAGGGTGCCGCCCGTCAGGCGGCTCACGTAGCGTCCGGAAGAGGCTCGCGCGGGCTGTCGCGGCATGTCTCAATTCGGTGGTTGATTGCGTAACGGCGAGGCTACACCATCTCGGGGGCCTGCGCGGACGCAACTAGAGCCACTTCATGAGGCCGAGCTCATGGGTGTGCGACAGGAGCTCGTGCCACGGATAGATGCGGACCTCGGTAGCGAACTGTCCGCACTCTTTTGGCTCAGTATCCAGCGCGAACACGAGGGAACCGTCCGCGGTCCTGTCACCCGTCGCCGTCAGCGTGGCACTCCACACGCCGTCGCGCTGCGCAGCGCGGTACGAAGACAGGGGCGGCACTTCCAGATTGGCCTGCGGGAGCAGCCGCATGGCGACGAACTCGATCCTCACGTCGGAGGGTTGCAGGCCGTTCAGCGCCGCCGCGACCTTCAGTCCGAGGCGCTCTCCCCGGTGCAGGTCCGGCTGCGTGTCCGCAAGCAGACTCAGACCCACGCGGGGCCACGCCTGGCGGACCCTCTGCTTCCACTGGGCCAGCTCCGATGCCCCGGCGAACCCGTCCCCGGACAGGCGGCGATACTGCTGCGCCGCAGCCTCGTACAGGCCCTGGTTGTAGTCGTACAGGACGCGCCGCATGTTGAAGCGCGGGATAACGGTCGTCATGGCCCGCTTGCTGCGGCGTACCCACTCCTGCGAATAGCCTGCATCCCCGGTGTCGTAATAAAGAGGCACGACCTCCTCTTCGAGCGTGTCGAGAATCATCTCGGCTTCGAGAGCATCGCGGCGCTCGGGATCCTGTACGTTCGCGGGGGGAATGCCCCAGCCATTGTCCTGCATCCACCCTTCGGCCCACCAGCCGTCCAGCACGCTCAGGTTCAAGCGGCCGTTGATCGCCGCCTTGATTCCCGATGTGCCGCTGGCCTCCAGCGGCGCGATCGGATTGTTCAGCCACACGTCCACACCGGACACCAGGCCGCGCGCGAGCTGCAGATCGTAGTCCTCCAGGAACAGGATCCGACCCAGGAACTGGGGCATGCTCATCAGCTGGCGGATCTCGCGCAGCACCTGCTTTCCGGGCTCGTCGGCAGGATGCGCCTTGCCCGCGAACAGAAACACCACCGGGCGATCGGGATCGTTGACCAGCTTTGCGAGCCGCTCGCGGTCCCTTAGCAGAAGCGTCGCGCGCTTGTACGTGGCGAAGCGGCGTGCGAAGCCGATCGTCAGCACATCCGGCCGGCCCGGATCGAGCATCCGGGTCACATGACGCAGCTGAGCGGGACTCGAGCCCTTGCGCGCAAATTCGCGCTGCAGCCTCTCCCGCACGCTGGCAAGCATGCGCGATTTCACCGCCTGCGCTGCGGACCAGTAGCGATCATCCGGTACCTGCTCGAGGGCGCGCCAGAAATCAGGATCGCGCAAGCGTTCACGCCAGTCGGGCGCCAGCTCGCGATCGAAGAAATCCACCCACGTCAGATGCAGGAACGTCGGGACGTGCACCCCGTTGGTCACGAAGCCGACGGGGTTCTCTTCCGGACGGATCTCGGGCCACACGTCCGCACACAGGCGCGCAGAGACCGCGCCATGCACCCGGCTGACGGCGTTGATGCGGCGCGTGCCGTTCAAAGCGAGGCGAGTCATGTTGAAGAGCCCGGGAGCCGACGGCGAGCGTGCGAGTTCGAGGATGCGCTCCAACGGCACGCCGAGCTCACGGATGAAATCGCCGCAATGAGCGATCATCAGATCGTGACCGAAAGCGTCATGGCCTGCGGCCACGGGCGTGTGGGTCGTGAAGACGCAATTGGCAGCGACCGCCTCGAGCGCCGCGTCGAACGACAGTCCCTGGGCGAGATGCTCGCGCAGCAGCTCGAGAATCAAAAAAGCGGCGTGTCCTTCGTTCAGGTGCCAGACGGCCGGCTTGATACCGAGTGCGCGCAGTGCGCGGGTGCCGCCAATCCCCAGGATCATCTCCTGGCGGATGCGGGTCGATTCGTCTCCGCCGTAGAGACGATGCGTGATGTCGCGATCGGTGGGGGCATTCTGTGGACAATTGGTGTCGAGCAGATAGACATGCACCCGTCCGACCTGCGCGTCCCACAGCCTCGCGACGACGTCGCGGCCGGAAATGCGAACGCTGATCGTCACCCATTCCCCGTTGGCCCTGCGCGCCGGCTCGACCGGCAGATCGCGCGGATCGTGCTCGCGATATTCCGCGTGCTGAATACCGTCTACGTCGACCGTTTGCGTAAAGTACCCCTGCCCGTACAGGAGGCCGATGGCCACGAAATTGGCGTTCTCATCGCTAGCCGCCTTGCAGTAATCGCCCGCCAGCACACCGAGGCCGCCGGAGTAGATCGGAAAACTCTCGTGGAAGCCGTACTCGGCACAGAAATAGGCAATGGGTCCGTCCGGGTTCGAGTGGCGCTTTTCCGACAAATAGGCATCGAATGTTTCAAGAGCGAGACGATAACGGCCCAGGTAAATGGAATCCCGCGCCGCGCGATCCAATGCCTCCTGGCTGACGCAACGCAGCACCAGCCTGGGATTGCCACCGCTTTGTTTCCACAGCTCCGGCTCGAGGTCTTCGAACAAGGCGCGCGTGGGACGGTGCCAACCGAAGAACAGGTTTCCGGCCAGCTCCGGGAGCCGCGCCAGCGCGGCCGGCACGACTGGAGTGACCTCGAGAAGCGGATTTCGCATTAAAGGGCCCGGAAAAAAGGGACGGGCAGTCTACCAGCTCACTCCCGGCAGGCGATGCAGGGCCCTCTGTGTAGGCCTCAGAGCGATGCTGTGTACGGAGAAGCTGCGCCGGGCTGTTGTAGACAGTCGCCAGTATGAGTTGATGATTAATACTGTACAGCTTACAGTACTATTCAATGAGCTCTAGCGATGCACCCGCGGGCGTCAGCGCCCGGAAATTTCAGAAAGACCTCAATGCGGGCCTGGTCTCGCTCGTGCTGCTCGCGGTGCTCGACCGGAGTGCCGAGGATCTCTATGGATATGAGATCGCCAAGCGCCTCCAGAAGGCCCACGAGGGCGAGGCGCTCTTCAAGGAAGGGACGGTTTATCCGGTGCTGCGCGCCCTGAGCGCCTCGGGGCTGCTCACGAGCCGCATCGTGCCCTCGTATTCGGGACCGCCCAGGCGCTACTACCGCATTACCGACGAAGGCCGCCGCGTGCTGCGCGAGTGGCTGCGCATCTGGGGTCAGACCCGGGACTTCGTCGATCACTTCATCTCAGGAGTCGCATGATGACTCGACCCGCCGCACGCTCGATCGAGGAGTACCTCAGGCAGCTACGCGAGAGTCTCGCGGGCGAGGATCCAGCGCTGATCCAGGACGCTCTCTACGATGCGGAGGAATATCTGCGGGCGGAAATCGCAGCGCATCCGAACAAGTCGGAGGCGGATGTCCTCGAGCTCATCGCGAGCACTTACGGCGCGCCGGATGAAGTAGCCACTGCGTATCGGGATACGGAAGCGACAGTCAAAGCCGCGCTGCAGCCGCCCCCGCCCCGAGGAGCGGCCGTGCCCAGCCTGTGGCGCAGGTTCTTCGGGGTCTTTCTGGATCCGCGCGCCTACCTTTCTCTCTTCTACATGCTGCTCACGCTCGCCACTGGAATCGTCTACTTCGTATTCGTCGTCGCCGGGCTCTCGCTGTCCGCTGGATTCGCAATCCTGATCATCGGCGTGCCGTTTTTCCTGGTCTTCATCGCCGTGGCACGCGTGATCTCCCTGGGAGAGGGTCGGCTCCTCGAAGCGATCAGCGGCGAGCGCATGCCCCGCAGGCCACTGCACCCGGGACCGCCTGCAAGCCGGCGGGCACGCATCGGGGCGATGCTGTCTGACGCTGCCACCTGGACCACGCTCGCCTATCTAATCGTCATGCTGCCGCTGGGGATCGCCTATTTCACCCTTGCCGTGGGTGGACTCTCCCTCGGCATGTCCTTGATGGCGGCACCGATACTGGCTGCGTTCCATCACTTCGGTTGGATCGCGGGCGGAATCGACTGGAGTGCAGATGGACTTCAGTTCGGGCCACATCAGCACGTGTCGGCGTTTGCACTGGCGATCCTGTTCATTGTGGGCATCTTCGTGCTTACCGCTCTGATGCACACGGCACGGGCCATCGTCCGACTGCATGTGCGGCTGGCCAGGGCACTGTTGGTGAAGCCGGGTCCTTGAAGGATCTCGAGCGCGTTAGACTCCGCACCATGCGTCTCTTGCCGACCGCCGCTCTTGCGATACTCGCCGCGCGTGCAGCGCTTCCGGCAGCGGCTCCTCAACACGAAACGGGCACCATACCCGCTGCGACCGCTCAGGCGGCCACTGCTCCCGACGGCGGCGACTCTCTGGCAGCCAAGCCCGAGGATCCGCTCGGCTGTCTGAAAACCGGCAACGGCTTCCTGCGCGCGAAGATCCGCGGCGCCGTCAACCTGGACATCGATTGGCACAACGCGGAGCTGCAATGCGAAGGCGGCCCGCGTCCGAACGGTAGCGGCGTGCGGGTCAGCTTCGCCGGACCGCGGACTTCCGACGGCCGTCGGCTCCGCATGGTGTTCGGCGTTGGATCCGCGACGGAAGGCAGTGCCGGGCACGCGCTACCGACCAACCTGACCGTCATCTTCGAGGGCGAACAGCGCCTCTTCGCCACGCGCGGGCAGGACCGCTGTACGGTCGACCAGCTCGAGCAGGAAAGACTCGGCGAGCTGGGCGGACGAGTGCGCACCTACCGGGTATCCGCCCGCGGCTTCTGTGTTTCCCCGGCGACCGCTCTCGATGAGCGCGCGCGAATCCTGGTCAGTACCTTCGATTTCGCGGGCCGGGTGACGTTCGAAGATCCGCCCTGAAGCGGGCTGCGGGCTCCCGGCGGCCGTGGCGCCGCTGCAAACGTCCCGGGAACATTCGTAGCGCCCACGCAACGGAAGCTCCGGTGCCATGCATGGACTGAGTGCCTTATGCAGGGACTCTTGGACGGAAACCGGTGTCAGACCCGCAGGTGGGCCTTCCCGTCCCACCTTTATGCTGTTGCTTTTCTCGCGAAATCCTTCCTCGTCTGTGGCGCAATTGCTAAGATCGCTCCACTGAGGCGGAACCGGGGATGGCTTGCACCCTAGTTCCCGCTTCGACCGCACTGGGGAAATTTGCGCGGATTGGCCTTCAATCCGCAAAACAACATCATGGGAACGGCTCCCACGCCGTTCGCAGGAGGAAACCGATGACTCGCTTCAGCGAAGTCGCGCCTGCATTCCGCGTTGCACCGCCTGGGGGCGCAACGTCGGCTGCCGACGCAACACCGGACATCGATTCGAAGGACACATCCATGTATCAATTGAAATCGCGCATGCGGCTCCGGCTGCCGCTCGCCGCAGCAGTGGCTGCGGCCATGGCTGCCGCCACGCCGGCTTTCGCGCAGGATCAGGCCGCCGCAGGCGCGGCCTCCGAGCAGATTCAGGAAGTAGTCATCACCGGCTCCCGCATTGCCGCGCCCAACCAGACCAGCGCAAGCCCGATTCAGGTCGTGACCGCGCAAGGCATCGAGGACACCGGTCGCGCGGACATGAGCGACATCCTCAACCAGATGCCGCAGATCCTGAACAACGACATCGGCCAGGATCTCGGTAACCGCACGAGCGGTTTGACGACGGCCGGTGGCGTCGCCACCGCCGACCTGCGTGGCCTCGGTCCGAACCGCACGCTGGTCCTGGTGGATGGACGGCGCCTCGGTATCGGCTCGCCGAATACCGCCATTCAGTCTCCGGCCCCCGACCTCGATCAGATCCCGCTGTTCATGGTCGACCGCGTCGAGGTCCTCACGGGCGGCGCCTCCTCGGTATACGGCTCCGATGCCGTCGGCGGTGTCGTCAACTTCATCCTCAAGAAGAATTTCCAGGGCATCCAGATCGACGGTCAGGTCGGGGAGAACTGGCACGAGCAGCACAACGAGGGCGTCAAGGCGTTGCTGACCGCGGGCCACATTACGCCGCTGACGGGCAGTGTCCACGACGGCAAGAACCGCAATTTCAACCTGATGATGGGCTCGTCCTTCGCGGACGGCCAGGGCAACGTCACGGCCTACCTGAATTACTACCGTCAGGATGCCGTTCCAAGCGGCGCACGCGACTTTGGCCAGTGCCAGTTGAACCCGGGCTCCACTGACGGGATCAACATCGACAGCCTGTTCTGCGCGGGTTCGTCCAATTCGAACTTCTTCAACCCGCTCACGGGCCCGAACGCCCAAAACGCGTTCAGCGTCTCCGGCACTTCCTTCGTGCCGCGCGGCTCGGTTGCGACAACGCCCCCGGCGTCCTTCAACTCGCAGCCGTTCATCTTCATGCAGCGCGATGACTCGCGGTACATGGCGGGCTTCAATGCCCACTATGACATCACGGACTGGGTCAAGCCCTACATGCAGTTCGGGTTCATGGACGATCGGACGCACCAGGAAATCGCACCCTCGGCACTCTTCCGCGGCAGCAATCCGAACAACCAGCACTCCGGCAACTACTACGTCAACTGCGGCAACCCGTTCCTGAGCGCCCAGGAAATCGGGATTCTCGGCTGTACGCCGGGGCAGATCGCCGGCAACCAGCTCGACACGGCAAACCAGGCTGAGATCGAAATCGGCCGCCGCAACGTCGAAGGTGGCAACCGCCTCAATGACTACAACCACACGAACTATCGTGCGGTGCTGGGAGCCACGGGCGACATCGCCAAGGGCTGGTCGTACGATGCGTACGCACAGTTCTACTACGTCTCGTACTTCGGCTCGTCGGACAAGTACCTCAACTTCGCCAACATCGACAACGCGCTGCTGGTGACGAGGGATCCCACGACTGGCACCCCTGTTTGCGTATCGGGCGGCCCCACCTGCGTGCCTTACAACATCTTCGCGGATGGAGGTGTCACGCAGGCGGCACTCAATTATCTGCAGACGATCGGCACTCAGCGCGGCGAATCGACGCTCCGCACCTACCACGCGGACGTCACCGGCCAGCTGGGCGATTACGGCATCAAGCTGCCCACGGCAAACGATGGCCTCGCGGTGAACATCGGCGTGGAGCATCGCAACGAGAATGTGACGCTCAGCCCGGACTCCGTCGAGCAGAGCGGCCAGCTGTCCGGATTCGGCAGTGCCGTCACGCCGATCAACGCCGGCCAGTCGGTGAACGAGCAGTTCATGGAGCTGCGGGTTCCGCTGGTACAGGACAAGCCGGGCGCGAAGGACCTGGTGTTCAGCACCGGCTTCCGGCGGTCCGACTACTCGACCTCCGGCTCCGTCAACACCTACAAGTTCGACGTGCAGTGGCAGATGATCGACTCGCTCAGGTTCCGCGGGTCCTATAACCGAGCCATTCGCGCGCCGAGCATCGTCGAGCTGTTCAACGGAGCGCTCGTCGGGCTGATTCAGCTCGGTAACGACCCCTGCTCGCCGACCGCTCCCGGACTGCACGATGCACCGGCGAGTCTTGCCGCGTGCTTGAACACGGTAACTCCGGCACAGGCGGCGGCCTTCACGGCCGCTTACAACGCCGGCAGCATCCCGAACTCGATCCTGGGGCAGCTTTCCCAGGAGACCGCGGGAAATGCGACCCTGAAGCCGGAGAAAGCCAAGTCCTACTCGGCTGGATTCGTGTTCACCCCGGCTGATGTGCCGAACCTCACGGGAAGTATCGACTGGTGGGATATCAAGGTGGCCGATGAAATCGGCGTGATTCCCGCTACGCTGATTCTGGCCCAGTGTCTCGGCTCGGGAGCTCCCCAGTACTGCAGTCAGATCGTCCGCCAACCGAACACGTTCAGCCTGACGGGCAACTCGGTCAACACCGGCGGCTTCATCATCCAGCAGAACTTCAACATCGGCGGCGCCGAGGTCGAAGGCGTCGACCTGCAGACCAACTACAAGCTGACTCTGGGCGCCATGGGTGCCATGCGCTTCAGCTTGAACGGGTCTTACATGATGAAGAACACCACGCAGCCTCTGCCGGGCGCTCCGACGTATGACTGCGCCGGATTGTTCGGGCACACCTGCCAGACGGTCGCTCCCCGGTGGCGTCACATCTTCAACGCGACTTGGGCCACCCCGTGGAATGTGGACCTCGGGGCGAACTGGCGCTACATCGGCAAGGTCGGACTCGACAACAACGACCCGGATCCGTCGCTGTTCCAGGCGGAAGACGGAACGTTGAACCTCATCAACGCGAAGATTCCGGCCATCAGCTACCTCGACCTGACCGCCAAATGGAACGTGACGAAGCAGTTCGAGCTGCGCGCGGGTATCAACAACGTGCTCGATAAGGATCCGCCGGTGGCGTCCTTCGACATCACCTCGGGCGGTGTGAACTGGTACTCGACGTACGACTCGCTCGGCCGTCAGATGTACCTGTCGTTCAGCCTGAAGCTGTAAGTCTCAGGAGACTGAAGGCAATTTAAAGGGCGGTCCCCTCGCGGGGACCGCCCTTTTCTTTGGTCAGTGCATTGCGGAGGGCAACGCGCCGGCGTGCCGTGCGCGCGTTCGGCCGCCGACAGTCGCCGTCGGCTACATCATCAATCGTTGCAGGAATGCGGCAGACACGCTCCTGCGTGTACGCGCCCGAGCTCTTCCTGCGCCCGACGCTGGTCGTCCTTGATCTGTTCTTCGGTGAGGCAGACGTTGCTCATGAACCGCGTCCCCGTCATCGCCTGCTGTTTGCAGTAGAGCATCTCGCCGCGACGATGCGTGATGTGGTAGCCCTGCCGCAGGAGATCCTGATCCGCGCCGGGAGGAGCGGCGGTGGCACCGTTGGCCGCCGGCGCTGCAGCGGGCGCATTTTCGTTGCGCGCCACGATGGGCGGGGCATGCTCGGTGTGCCGCGGCGCCGTGGAGCAGCCGCACACGAGTGCGGTGAGTATCAATAGAGGTGTCGGTTTCATGGCTTAGTGGCAATTCGAACCGCAGGACCCCTGATGGACGCTTTCGAGCTGCTCCCGTGCCCGACGCTCGTTTTCCTTGATCTGCTCTTCCGTGAGGCAGACGCTGCTCAGGAACAGCGTTCCCGTCACCTGCTGCTGGCGGCAATACACCAACTCACCGCGACGCTGCGTCGCCTTGTAGCCCTGCTTCAAGAGGTCCTGATTGACTTCCGGAGAAGTCGCCGCGCTGCCGGAAGCCGCTGATGCCGCAGACGCGTTCTCGTTGTGGGCCACGATAGGCGGCGCATGCTCGGTATGCCGCGGAGCGGTGGTGCAACCGGATATGAGTGCGGCGAGTATCAATGGAATCGTCGGTTTCATGGGATCGTCCGCGGCATAAGAGTGTTGCGCCAACCATAGCAAAAAGGGGTGTCCGGCCGCCAACCGGTAGTGACGGTTTATGTCACGTGTGTCCGTTTCGGGCTGGTTTTAGTCCTCGGCGGCCTGGGGCCTGCGCGCTTGAATCAGCTCATGCTGCCGGCGGGCCGGAACCGGATCGTAGTGGCTGAGCTCCATCATGTAGGCCCCTTCGCCGCCGGTGAGTGCTTTGAGCCGCAACTGGTAGTCCGACACCTCCGCCAGCGGGACTAGCACCGTAAGGCTCGCCAGCCCGTTCGGCAGAGTGTCGTTCCCGTTGATGCGCGCGCGCTTCGTTGCCAGGTCGCCCGTAATGTCGCCGATGGAGCTGGGGGGCGCCGTGATCTGCAACCGGACGACCGGCTCCAGTACGATGGGGCTCGCCTTCTGGATGGCATCGAGAAAGGCCTTGCGGCCGGCGGACACGAATGCGACTTCCTTCGAATCCACGGGGTGATGCTTGCCGTCGCGCAGGACCACCCGGATGTCCTGCATGGGAAATCCGGCCAAGGCTCCTTCGCTGAGCACCTGGCGCACACCCTTCTCCACCGCCGGAATGAACTGCCCCGGGATGGCGCCGCCCACCACGTCGTCGACGAATTCGAACCCCGAGCCTCGCCGCAGCGCCTCGACGCTCAGGAATACCTCGCCGAACTGGCCCGCCCCTCCGGTCTGCTTCTTGTGGCGGCAGTGCCCGTCTGCCGGCCGGGTGATCGTCTCGCGATAGGGAATGCTCGGCGCGTGCGTTTTCACGTGCACTCCATAGCGCTCGCTCATCCGCTCCAGCAGCACGCGCAAATGGAACTCCCCCATTCCATACAACACCGTCTCGTTTACCGCCGCGTGATGCTCGATGCGCACGCACGGATCTTCCGCGGTCAGTTTGTGCAAGGTATCTGCAAGGCGCTGCTCGTCGCCGCGGCGCTCGGGCTCGATGGCCAGACCCAGCATCGGCGGTGGAAACCGCACCGCCTCCAGATGGTATTGATCCTCATCGTGCGAATCGTGGAGCACGGCATCCAGGTACAGCTCGTCGACCTTGGCGATTGCACAGATGTCGCCGGGAATCGCCGCCGGAATCTCCGTCGTCTCCTTCCCCATCAGTTTGAACAGATGCGCGATCTTGACGGGCTTGCGCGCGGCGCCGACGTAAAGCTGGCTTCCGGGTCGGATCGTGCCCTGGTGCACTCGCAGGAACCCGAGCTTGCCGACGTACGGATCGATACTCACCTTGAACACATGAGCGAGAACATGCCGGTCCGGATCAGGCACCACCTGCACGCGCTGCGCCGCATCGCCGTCGCCAGAGAGAAAATGTGGTGGATTGCCTTCGGCCGGATTCGGCAGCAGGCGCTCGAACACCTCGAGCAGCTCTGCGATGCCCGCACCCGTTTCGGCAGACGTGAAGCACACCGGTACGAGATGGCCCTCCCGGAGGGCCTGCTCAAAAGGGTTGTGCAGTTGCTCCGGCGAGAGCTCCTCGCCCTGCTCCAGATACAGCGCCATCAGTTTCTCGTCGACCTCCACGACCTGGTCGATGATCTGGGTGTGCGCCGTCTCGACGGAGGAGAAATCCGCGGCCCGGCCGTGGGGCTGAAAGAAGCAATCGACGACTCTGGCGCCCTGGTCGGCTGGCAGGTTCAGCGGCAGGCATTCGGTCCCGAACGTCTCGCGCACCTGCTGCAGAACGCCTGCGGGGTCGGCATCGCGGCTGTCTATCTTGTTGATGACGATCAACCGGCACAGGTCGCGCTCGCGCGCGAAGTCCATCAGACGTTGCGTGATGGAGTCGATGCCGCTGCCTGCGTTGAGAACGATGGCCACTGCCTCCACGGCCTCCAGCACGGAGAGGGTGCGTCCGAGGAAATCAGGGTACCCCGGGGTATCGATCAGGTTGAGGTGGGTGCTGCCGTGGTCGATGGCACAGACGGCGGCCTCCAGCGAGTGCTGCAGCCGCTTTTCCTGGACGTCGAAGTCGGAAACCGTCGTACCGCGCAGCAGGCTGCCCTTACTGCGGATCGCGCCCGCACTCAGCAGCAGCGATTCCACGAGCAGCGTCTTGCCGCCACTCGCGGGGCCGACGAGCGCGATATTTCGAATGCCCTGCGTGGTATATCCCATGGCGGAGCTCCTGGCGCTTTTGGAGCAAGCCTACTCCGGAGGGCTCACAGGACGCTACAGTGATGCATCGGCGCGTGCGCGCCGCGAGGTATGCCCATGCCCGACCCCAAGACCGACCCGGGCGCGAAGCGCAAGAGGATCGAGCAGCAGCTCGACGAGGCGCTCGCCGACTCATTTCCCGCGAGCGACCCCGTGTCGTTCGTGACATCACAGACCGAAGAGGACTGGGGCGAGGACGACGACGCCCCGGCTGGGAAGGAGGATCCCGCGGTGCCCTGAAGTCTCGGCGGCAGGCCCGCGCAGCGCGATCCCCCTGCGAGTCCCGGCCGCAGGCCGTAACTAAGGCGCCGTGAGCTCGAGCGTCGACCCGGCCTGGTTGATGGTGGTCAGCACAATGGGCCGCCGCCAGACCCGCTGGACATAGTCCAGGACCCTGCGGCTGCGTTCCAGGTCGAGACCGCGGCCGTCGGTCGAGTTGTCGTGCGTGAGCTCCAGCGTCCCGTCGCTGCGCACATGGGTCGCCGCGACGGTGGGAGCACCGAAATTGTACTTCGAGCTCAGCAGCGATTCGTGCAGGCCCGTGAGCTCGTGCTCGAGCACCTTCACCTGTCCGTCGCTGCGCGCGGTGAACCGGAACAGCTCCAGCTCTTCAGCCAGATCCCGCGTCAGGTGGTTGCGGATGAAGCCGAAATCGTCGTCCTGCTCCATGATGCTGCGGGCGGCTTCAATCCCCTGATCCGCGACGATCTTCTCCCACATGGAGAATCCGAGGTGGTAGGGATTGATGCTGAGCGCAACCTGCTGGTCGGCGGCGATCGGCCGTACGACATCCGAATGACACTTGATGGCGTCGAGGTACGCCTGCTGCGGTACGAAATCCGCCTCGCGCAGCAGGCGGGCATGCCAGTACGACGCCCAGCCCTCGTTCATGATCTGGGTGGCGAACACAGGGTAGAAGTAGAAGGACTCCTCGCGCACCGCCAGAAAAATGTCCCGCTCCCAGCTTTCCATCTCGGGCGCGTAGTTGGCTACGAACCACAGCAGGTCGCGCTCCGGGTGCGGCGGCCCCGCCGCGCGCTTGCGCAATTCCATGCCCGTCGGGGCAGCAGTGGGCTCCAGGGACGCAAAGCGCTTGCGGAACGCGTCATCCGCCAACACCTTCGAGTCCGCTTCGTATTCGGGATAGCGCGCACGCCGCAGCGGCTGATCGACGTCGATGTGCTGCTCGAGAGCCAGGGCGGCGTCCAGCACCGTCTCGACTCTCTGCATGCCGTAGGTCTCGATCGCCTGCTGGATCTGGCGAGCATGGCTCGCTGCGTGCTCGACGATGTGCTCGCTGACCTGCTCCTGGCAGCGGCGGAACAAGAGGTTGTTGCGGGAGAAATCCGCATGGCCCAGCACGTGGGCAGTCACCAGGATGTTCTCGGCAAGCCCATTGCTCGATGCGAGATAGGCGTGACCCGGATTGCCGGGAAAGACGACCTCGAACAGGCGTGAGTGCCCCATGTGCCGCTGGATGAGCTGGTAGATGTACCGCACTCCGAAGGACCAGTGCGGCATGCGCACCGGCAGTCCGTAGACGGCGATCTCCATCATGAAGGTGTCGGGAACAGCTTCGAAATCCACGGGATGAAACGCAAGGCCGGAGCGGGTCGCCAGCTCCTCGATTCGCTGCACGTAGCTCTTCCAATCGTCGCTCTGGCTCGAGCTCATTCGGTACCCTGGAGGGCGTGGTTCTCCGCCGTGAAGAAATGGCGCACGGCGCCCCACACGTCATCGAAATCGTTGAGTGCGTAGCTGCCGGCTGCGCATCCGGCGGATGCCAGCTCGGCGAACAGGCGTCCGGTTTCCGTTGCGAGCTGGCGCGACAAACCGGAGGAGACTTCGACGTACCCGGTATAACAGGCATCGCCGCACAGAGAGGTGAGCTGGGCGCGCGCATCCGCCGAATCGCTGACGGAGTTGTCGCCGTCCGATGCATAGAAGAGATAGATATTGCAGCGCCCGGGGTTGTAGCGTTCGTCGATGATCTCGCGCACCTTCCCCAGCCCCGTCGAGGTCACCGTGCCGCCCGTGCCGCTGACTTGGAAAAACTCCGCCTCCGTGAACTCCCATGCTTCAGTGGTGTGGGCAACGAACACGGTCTCCAGGGAACGGTATTCGCGCCGCAGACCCTGCACCACCCAGAAAAAGAAGGTCTTGGCGAGCTTGCGGTCCCGGTCGGACATGCTGCCCGAGACGTCGAGCAGAAAAAACACGACCGCGTGCACAGCGGGCTGCTTGCGCCGCGCGAGCTGGCGGTAGCGCAGGTCCTCGTCGATGAATGTGGGGGTCGCGCCCGGCGTACCGCGGCGCTTGACCATCTCCTTGAACGATCGTCGCCGATCGAGGCGCGAACGTGCGCCGCGGCGATCCCAGCCTTCACGGATATAGTCCGTCTCATCGGAGGGGCCGACGCGCGCCTTCAGATTCGGCAGCTGCATCTCCTCCCACAGCCAGTCGACGATGTCGTCGACTTTGAATTCCAGCAGAAGCTGAACCTCGCCTTCGTCCTGTCCGCCCGCGCCTTTCTCACCCGGGCCGCGCTGCTTCGAGGGGTCGGAGAACACATCGCCGGGCTTGGCCTTGCCCTGGCCCGCGCCCTGGGCTTCTTCGGGCCGTCGCAGCCGGAAATGGTAGTGCTCCAGCATCCGCACCGGCACGCGCACGGTGCGCGCGCCATCGCTCAGGACATCCCCTCCCGCGACGATCTGCGGCAGGTGCTGGCGGACCGATTCCCGAACCTTCTCATCGTGTCGCAGCCAGTCGCGCGCTCCGCGCGAGAACAGCTCGTACCACTTCGCCGCGTTGAGGCCAGGCTTGTCGCTCTCCTCGGGCATGAACTAGTCGTACTCCTTTTTCCGGCTCTTCGCTACTCCTGTGCGAGCAGAGTCGTGACGTAGCTCAGTGCTTCTTTCGCACTGTGCTCGTCGTAACCGTATTCCGTGATGAGTCGCTGTTGCACGACGGAGATCTTCTGCCGCGCTTCATCATCGGGCCGCGCCGCGGACGTCACGAGCCGCAAAACGTCGCGGCGTTCGTCGAACAGATATTGCTCGATGGCCTCGCGCATGCGCGCGTGGCTCATCAGCTTGAACTTCTCGCCGGCCTTGAAGGCGACCATCGCCTTGCGGACCACTTCCTGCCGGAAGGACATCTTGCCCGAATCGGACACCTTGATCTTCTCTTCCACGGAGCGCAGGAAACGCTCATCCGCCGGCCGCGTCTCACCGGTGATCGGATCCGTCACCTGCCGGTGGTCGAGTGACGCCTCGACCTCGTCCAGGTATTTCTCGAGCAGCTGCTGCGCTTCTTCCTCGAACGAGGCGAACATCGCGCGGTGCACGTCTTCCTTCACCCAGCGGTTGTAGAACTCCTTGCGTGCCGTCACGAGATGGTCGATCCAGTTCTTTTTCTGCTTCGCATCCATGCGGGCATCGCTCTCGATCGAATCCTTGAGCGCCAGCAACAGCTCCATGCTGGTGAGACTGTGGGTGTTGCCGCGCGTGATCGCATTCGACAGCGCATTGATGACGAAGCGCGGGCTGACGCCCGTCATCCCTTCGTCGCCGGACTCAGCATGCAAACGGACAGTCTCCGTCTCCGGAATACCCTCGACCGCCTCGCCGGCATACAGCCGCAGCTTCTTCGGCATGTCGAGGCCTTCGCGCTCCGGCTTCGTCAGGCGGGTCAGAATCGAGAACACCGAGGCGAGATTCAGCACGTGCGGATCCAGATGCACGTTGCGGAACGCCGGCGCGCCGGAGACGAGCTTGTGGTAGATGCGGGACTCGTCGCGATACGACAGCGCGTACGGCACCTTGATGATCACCATCCGGTCCAGCAGCGCCTCGTTCTCCTTCTCCTGCAGGAACTTGTGGAACTCCGCAAGGTTGGTATGCGCGAGGATGGTCTCATCCAGATGAATCAGGGGGAAGCGCGACACCTTGACGTTCTTCTCCTGCGTCATCGTGAGCAGCAGATAGAGAAACTCGCGCTTCACTTTCAGGATTTCGATCATTTCCAGGATGCCACGGCTCGCGGCGTAAACCGCTCCGGACCAGGACCAGGCCCGCGGATCGCCCTCATCGCCGATCTGCGCCACCTTGGCAAGGTCGACGGATCCCACGAGGTCAGCAATGTCCGCGGTCGTCGGGTCGTGCGGCGCATACGTGCCGATGCCGATTCGCGAGGCTTCGGACAGGAACACCCGCTCAACGGGAACACGCACGAAATCGCCGTCGAACTCGCGTTCGACGAACTCGCGGGCCCAGGGCGACAGCTCTCCCTGGATCTCGACACCGTAGCGCTCGCGAAACTCCGCGCGCAGGCTGGCAGGGACCAGATTGAGCGGGTTCTCACGCAGCGGCGAGCCCTTGACCGCGTAGAGGGCACCCTCGTCCGTGCGGCTGTATTCTTCCAGACCGCGCTTCATGAGGATGGCCAGAGTCGATTTGCCGCCTGACGGGGGCCCTAGCAGCAGCAGCAGGCGGCGGCCAACATCGGATCCCGCGGCCGCGGCCTTGAAGTAGTCCACGACGCGTGAGAGCGGCTCATCGATGCCGAACAGCTCGCGCTTGAACAGTTCCCGAGCCCGGGTGCCGTCGCTGGCATCCGTCGCATCGGGCTGGGAGATGCGTCCGTGCCACTTGAGCATGTCCCAGATGTATTCATGGCTGGTGCGCGCCAGGGCCGCCGGATTGGGCGGCAGGATCTGCGAAAGGAAATCCCCGAAAGTGCCTTCCCAGCGCTGCGCACGGTGCAGCCGGCTGAATGAGCTCAGGGATTCGATGAAGGCGGATTCGAGAGCCGATTCCGGATCAGTAGAGAGCGGTCTCATCGTCGTCCCTCCCGTTGAGTGCGGAAAGTCCCGACCGGGTCGCCAGCATTGCCAGCGTGGCTCTTAACCTAGATCCAACGCTTGTCACGGTGCGTG
>FTEN01000197.1_pt1 | contig 40468 bp, 34 predicted proteins | sample 1640221 | NCBI WGS metagenome assembly FTEN01 (sample SAMEA3914816, study PRJEB12502) | metagenome | biome: forest; material: soil | place: USA | collected 2011-09-16 | depth 0.3 m | reverse complement strand
TTTCCTTCATCGAAGCCCAGCACCTGCAGAGTCAGCTTGCCATTCCAGTAGAACTTGTTGGCGAGGTTCGTCCCGTAGGCGGCCACCGACCACTCCTTACCCGGAGAGTCCCAGGTCAGGCGGGCATTGAAGAGCGCATAGGCGCCCTGCCCCGGCACTGCTGTGTAGGTGAGATCCGTGAAATACACGGCAGACTGATAGGTCGTATCGCCTCGCAGGGTGAGCTGCGAGCCGCCCGGCCCGACGGGCCAGGTGTATTGCGCGCTGCCACTCGCCGTGTACTTCGGAACCCGCTGCGGCGTGCAGTTGTCGCCATTGGCGTGCGTGATGCAGATGCCGAACGAGGACATCCCGAACAGCGGGTTGGCCGGGTCTGTGATGATCGGTCCGCCCGCATCCGTCACCTTGTAGTCGTCGTAGCCGAAGGAGGCCTGCAGCTGCAGTCCCGTGATCGGCTCGGCGAGCAGCTCGGCTTCGAAGCCGTAGATGCGCGAGGCGCCGACGTTGATGGTGCTGAACCACGGCTGGCCGAACGGATCGGTGGTGTTGAACCCTTCCTGCAGATTCGTGTACTTGCTGTAGAAGATGGCCGAGTTGAAGCGCAGCCGGTGATCGAGCCATTCGCTCTTGATGCCGATCTCTCCGGTCTTCAGGTCCTCCGGGCTGAACGACCTGACCTGGAACGCATCACCCGGGCGCGGTCCGAAACCGCCGCCGCGGAACCCCGTCGAGTACTGGATGTAGCCCATCACGTCCGGAGTGAACTGATAGGAGAGCCCGACCTTCGGGTTCGTCTTGGTCGCCTTCACGTCCACGGGGGTGTGGGGAATGGTGATATCCCCCGCGAAGTCCTGACGGAAGATGACCGCGTGCTTCTTGTCGTTCGTGTAGCGCACGCCCACTTCGCCGCTGAGCTTGTCCGTGAATTGATAGGTGGCGTGCACGAAGCCCGCGTAGTCCTTCGTCGTCTGGATGTCGTAGTCGTTGAAGCTCGCTGCGGCCAGGAACGGTACGAGGTAGAACAGCGACGAGAATCCCTGGTTCGAGTCCGTCCCGTCGTAGTAGTAGGCTCCGACGGTCCAGTTGAACTTGTCGATGTTGCCCGTGAGGGTCGCCTCCTCGCTGAACTGGTGGTGGTTGCTCGTATCCCAGGTGTAGTTGATCGGCAGCGGCGAGCCCGAGGAATTGCGGCCGAACGAGTTGCTGAAGCGCCGATACGCCGTGATGGCCTTGAACTCCATCCCGGGCACCACAGTCCACTTGATGGTGTTGGCCAGGCCGTACTCCGTCAGGTCGTCCACGTTCGGAAAGATATGGCCCGTGACCGGATCGCTGTAGCCGTCGTAGTTGGTGTAGTTGCGGGTGGGCAGGAAGCGCTGATCCCAGCGAATGCCGAAGACGCTGTCGCCGACTCCCGGCGCACCGAAAGCGCCGGCGTTCCACGCGTTGACGAGAAAGTTCGTCGGGTCCATCGCCGTGTACTGGTCGGGCGCGCCGTCATCGTTCTGCAGGGTGTAGTCGCCCGTCAGACCGATGTCGAGGTTCTCACCTGCGACCCAGCGCAGCGCGACGCGCGCGCTTTGAATGTTCTCGCCTCCCTGGTGGTCGACCACGCAGCCGCGGGTATCGGTCGGACTCACGGCGCTGCCCAGCTTGATCGGTGCCTGCACTCCGGGAATGCCCGGGCCACCGGCGCCGAGGCTGCCGGGGCCGTTCACGCACACGTAGTCCAGCACATCCATGTATCCATCGCGCTTCTTGCTCGAGAACGACACCCGCGCAAACAGACGGTCGGGAACGACGGAAACGTCCCACGAGCCGCGGAAGTAGCGTTGCTTGTAAGCGCCGAAATCCACTGACGCCGAACCATGCCCATCGCCCGTAGGCTGCTTGGAAATGAGGCTGACCGTGCCGCCGATCGCATTCTTGCCGAACAGCGTGCCTTGGGGACCGCGCAGGATCTCAACATGATCGAGGTCGAGAAGATCCAGGATCGCGCCCTGGGGACGGCCCAGGTAAACGCCGTCGACGTAGATCGGAACGCCCGGCTCGAACGAGAGCGAGTTGTCGCCCAAACCGACGCCGCGGATGCTGGCGGCGATGGTCGAGCCCCAGCCCGCGCCCAGAGGATTGATGACGGTGTTCGGGACGAACTGGGCGAGTTGGGTGACATCAGTCTGGCCGCGCTCCAGGAGCGTCTCCCCGCTCACGGCCGTGATCGCGAGCGGCGTTTCCTGCAGCTTTTCCGAGCGGAAACGCGCCGTCACCGTGACTTCTTCCAGCGGACCTTCGGCTGTCGCTGCCGCAGCAGTCGTCGCGTTCTGCGCCAGAGCCGGCGCGCCTGCGAGGCCCGCCAGGACCGCGAGAGTGGCCGCGAGCCCTCCCCGGAGTAGAGCGATTCTGCGGGTCGCCGAGGCCGAGCCCAGGTGTATTAAAAGCGCAACGTTCTGAGATATCATCGCAACGACCCCCCTAGCGATCGAATCGTGGCTCGATTCGTACAAAAAAACGGTACCACTCAAGAAGCCGCAGTTGAACGCCACAAAATGCGCGATCAGCTCTCTCTCTAGGAGAACGCCATCAACACTCTGCTCAACATCAACGCCTTTCTGGTCGTCGCCCGGGTGGGTAGCTTTTCCGCCGCAGCGCGCGAGCTGGACGTGGCGCCCTCGGTCGTCACGAAGCGGATCACGCGTCTCGAGGAGCGCATGCGGACCCGCCTGATCGTGCGCTCGACGCGGGGGCTCGCCCTGACCTCCGCCGGCGAGCGCTTCCTGCCGAGATTCATGCGAGTGGTCGCCGAGCTCGAGGAGCTGTTCATCGGCTGCACCGCGGATCCGGAGGGCATCGAGGGGCACGTGCGGATCCAGAGCCCGACGACGGTGACCTCGCTATACCTGGGCGCGTTGTTCAGTGAATTCCAGGTCGGTAATCCGCGTGTGTCGCTGGAGATCGTGCTGATCGACCGTTCGGCCAATCCGCTCGAGGAAGGCTACGACCTGGTGTTCGGAGCCCAGCAGACCTCGTATCCGAATGTGGTCGACATCCCCCTGTGCCACTACCCACAGGTCTGCTGCTGCTCGCCGGCGTATCTGCTCGGGCGCCAGATGCCCATGCACCCGCAGGAGCTGGTGGACCACGAGTGCCTGACCACCGTGCTGCTCGGAACCACCTGGCAGTTCGAGAACCCGGCAGCCCCTGTCAGCGTCGACGTGCGGTCGCGGTTTCACGCCAACGACGGTCGAGTCGTCCTGGAGGCGGTGCGCCGCGGGCTGGGCATAGCGATCCTGCCCCGCTATCTCATCGACGCGGAGGTTCGCTCCGGCCGCATCATTCCGCTGATGGACGAGTTCCCAGTGGCCCGTGTCTGGCTCAAGGCCATGGTGCCGCGCATGAAGATCGACAAGCCCGCCGTGCGCGAGCTCGTGAGCTTCCTCAAGACCCGCATGCAGCCGGTTGCGCCCTGGGACGCTCCGGAGACGCTGGACCCGCTGTGGATCGCAGTGCAAAGAGAGTCTGCGAACGACTGACCGCCCCGCGGGCGCCCCTTCAGCTCTGCTGCCAGAACTTCCCCGTCACTGGGTGCGGATAGTGGAACGGTACGACGGGCGTTTCGGGCCATGTTTTCGGCACCGTTGCCACCAACTCGTCGGGGCCGCACGGATCGTCGGGGAATGTCTTGGTGATCGTGGGCAGGTGGACCCCGCTGTGGGCCCAGCCTTCCTCGTAATTGGCCTGCCAGAGCATGCTGTAGTTGAGGAGGTTGATTTTCCAGACCCCGTTCTCTTTGACGTATTCGTTCTCATAGATGCCGGCCTCCCAGAACTGCTTGGGCAGGTTCGGAATGGGCTCGCGCAGGCTCTCGTGGCAGCCCCCCTGCAGGACGCAGCGAAACCGGCCCTTCGCCGTCGCGCCGTCGGGGGCGATGTCCACGATGTCCTGGAACAACAGGTGATCCAGCAGAAAGCCGCGCACCGGACCGTTGTGGCCCTTGGTGAAATAGTTGCGGAACCAATGGCAGTAGAGCCGGCGCGCGCCCGCCTTGCCGCGGTACATGCCGTTCAGGAACCGGACGGCGCCCTGGTCCGAGAACAGATCGACTGCCTCATCGTACAGGCACTTGTCGATGTAGTAGCCGTACTTGTAGTGGAGGCATTTGACCGAATCCGTATCCTCCAGGGTCGCGACCTTGCGTGTGAGCCGGTCGACTTCTGCGGCGAGCACGCCCACCCGGTCCGCGAGCCTCTGCAGCGCATCGACGTCTGCCATGCCCGTTCCCCCTTGTTCGCGCCGCCGCACACAGGCACGCGCGCCGCGAGACTGCGATGGTAGCCGGTTCTTTCGTGAAACGAGAAGACAGTTCACACCCCCCGGCGGGTTCTGTCCGCGCAGCCGCACGGCTACCATCAATTTTTGCGCAGGTCCTTGGGGGGACAGCGACGATGAAGAAGCCATTGCGCAGCAATCTCGAGCCCGGCTCGCCCCGCGAGGCGGCCCGCCGGGCGCAATGGCGCGCGCTCGGCCTGTCGGACGAGGACATGCTCAAGCCGAAGATCGCCGTGGTGAACAGCTCCTCCGAGCTCGCCATCTGTTTCAGCCACCTCGACGGCATCGCGAAACTCGTGAAGGAGGCGGTGCGCGCGGCCGGTGGCCTGCCTTTCGAGATCCGCACCGCGGCACCGAGCGATTTCATCATCGGCGCGGGCGGTGGCGGCGGCTACATCCTGGCCTCGCGCGATCTGATCGTGAACGACATGGAGATCGCGGTGGAAGGCGCGCAGCTCGACGGAATGGTCTGCCTGTCGTCCTGCGACAAGACCCCGCCGGCGCACCTGATGGCCGCGGGCCGATTCAACATTCCGACCATTCTGGTGATCGGCGGCTATCAGCCGAGCGGTGAATTCATGGGACGGCACGTCGACATCGAGGACGTGTTCATGGGCTCGGTTCAGGTCTCGTACGGGAAGATGTCGCGCGAGACTCTCATCGGGATGTGCAACAACGCCATTCGCGGTCCAGGTGTGTGCGCCGGCATGGCAACCGCCAACTCCATGCACGTGGTCTGCGAGGCGCTCGGGATGTCCCTTCCGGGGAGTGCCCCGGTGTTGGCCAACAGCCCACGAATGCTGGCGAAGGCTCGCGAGTCCGGAACGCGCATCGTCGAGATGGTGCGCGAGGATCTCAAGCCGCGCGACATCCTGACTGCGGGCGCGTTCCGCAATGCCGTCGCCGCGGTCCTGAGCGTGAGCGGCTCGATCAACTGCATCAAGCATCTGCAGGCCACCGCGGTGGAGGCGGGAGTCGACGTCGACATCTTCGAGCTCTTCAATGAGCTGGGCGCCCGGATACCCGTGTTGAGCGCGGTGCGCCCGAACGGCTCCGATTCGATCGAGGACTTCGAAGCAGCCGGCGGGGCCCGGGCATTGTTGAAGCAGCTCGCGCCGCTGCTGGATGTACAGGCCCTCACCGTGACCGGCGGCACGCTGGCCCAGAATCTGGCCGGGGCCGTCGTGTACGATCCTGAGGTGATCCGGCCCCTGGAGAGGCCTTTCTCGGACAAGCAGGCCATCACCATCCTGCACGGGACGCTCGCTCCGGAGAGCGCCATCGTCAAGCTCGGTCTGCGTGGCGAGGGGCGCAAATCCACCTTCGCAGGACCTGCGATCGTCTACGACGACTGCGCGACCGCCATGGCGGCCATCGGTAGCGGCGAGGTGAAGCCCGGTAACGTGCTGGTCGTGCGCGGCATGGGACCCAAGGGCGGCCCCGGGATGGCTGGTCCGGCCTCCTCCGTCGTCTTTGCGCTCGATGCAGCCGGTCTGCAGAACGAGGTCGCGTTCGTCAGCGACGGCCAGCTGTCCGGGCTGTGCAACAAGGGACTCACCGTGGCGGAGGTCTCGCCGGAATCCGCCGTCGGCGGTCCCATCTCGCTGGTCGAGAACGGTGACCGCATCCATATCGACGTCGATGGGCATATCCTCGACATCGAAGTGGCCGCCGAGGAGCTGGCGGCCCGGCGCGCGCGGCGCGGCGAGCCGAAACTGCCGCACTCGAGCGGGTATCTGTCAATCTACCAGCGCACCGTGCAGCCCATGTCCAGCGGCGCGGTGCTCGTCAAAGCCGAGCGCGACTGAGGGCGAAAGCGCAAGCTGCAACGAGGCGACGAATGGCATCCGAACTCATACCGACCCGAACGGTTCGCCGTGGCGGGGAGCGCACGTTGACGACCGTCAAGGCGGATCTGTGCGTGCTCGGTGCCGGCATCTCGGGGGTCACCGCGGCGCTGGAAGGTGCAAAGCTGGGACGCAAGGTTGTCATCGTCGACGGCGCGCCGGCCCTCGGAGGTCAGGCGATCGGATCGATCATCGGCACTCTCATTGGCTTGTTCACGCATGGCCCACAGGCTTACCAGATCACACACGGCGTCGCCGACGATCTGATCCGCGACATGACGGCCGAAGGCTCGCTGCTGCGCATGCATCGCTCCACCGTCACGTTCCAATACGACGAGGTGCGCCTGGGCCGGTGGATGGAGCGCAAGATCCAGGACGCAGGAGTGCAGGCCGTCGTGGGTGCCGTGCTCACCGACGTCGCGTTCCGTGACAGACGAGTGCAGCACATCGAATTCGCCACGCGCTTCGGTGGGTTGCGCGTGGAGGCGGACGGCTTCATCGACTCCTCCGGCGATGCGACGCTGTGCTACGAGGCGGGCCTGGCGGTGCGCGAGCCCCAGGCACCGGTGTACGGCTCGCTCAACTTTCTCATCGAAGGCTACGATCTGGAGGCCGTGAAGAGCCTGAACATGGAGGAAGTCCGCAAGCGCCTCGCCAGCCACGGCGCTCCCTACGGCCTCGTCCGGCACGACGGCTGGCTGATGCATTTCCCCGGCAAGAACTTCATGCTGGCCAACATCAACCACTTCGAGACCCCGGTGAATCCGCTCGCCACCGCCTCGATGGTGTTCGAGGGACGCCGCCAGGCCGATTCGATCGTGCGCTTCCTGCAGGCACAGTTTCCGGCCATCTTCGCCAACGCGAAAGTCAGGGTGTACGGCAATCCCGGGCTGCGGCAGACGCGTTGGATCGTCGGCACGCGGCAGCTCACGATCGATGACATCCGCAAGGCGGTGCGCCCCGCGGATGCGGCGGCGCGCTGCGCCTGGTGGGTCGAGCTGCACGACACCAAGGAACTGGTCCACTGGGAGCAGTTTCCCGACGACCATGTTTACTACATTCCCTTGAGCTGCATGGTGCCTGCGGACGCTGACAACATCGTCGCGGCCGGCCGGTGCGTCGATGCTGACTCGCACGCCCTGTCCGCGATCCGGGTCATGGGGCCGTGCATTGCCATGGGGACGGCCGCAGCGCACGCGCTGGATCTCGCACGCCGTGGCTCTGTACACGCGATCGATCTGCAAAAGCTGCAGCAACGGCTGACCGACAATCTCGACCGGAAGGACTGAAGGCGACTGTCATGATTCTCACGGACAGCGAGCGCGCCATGCTGGACGGCCGCGAGGGCAAGGCCAGACAGAAGGCCATGGAGCTGCTCGTGCGCTACGCAGAGGCGTTGGGGGCCGAGAGCTTCGTCATCACCGACAACGTGGCGGGGGTTCCCGGCACCTACACACCTTTTCTGTTCAACTACTACAAGGCCACCCGCGACAACGCCTACGACCTGGTCTACTCGCTGTTCGATCTGGACAGCGATGAAGTAGTGAGCGTGCCGCAGGTGAGCGTGCATTCCTGTCATCTGCAGGGCGGCGTCGACCCCGAGGGCTGGCAGATCCTCGGAGCCAAGCCCGAGGCGCTGCTGGCGAGCCGGGACAGCGAGAAGGCCGCGACGGCGAAGGGGATCGAGATACTCAAGACCTGCACGCCGTACCTGGCGGGCAATGTCCCCGCCCGGGGCGAGCACTGCGCGTGGATGGAGTCGTCGGCGGTCATTTACTGCAATTCCGTCCTCGGAGCGCGCACGAACACCGAGGGGCGCGAGAGCACCAGCGCCGCGATGCTCACCGGCAGGATTCCGGATTGGGGCTTCCACCGCGACGAGAACCGCTTCGGCAGCCATCGCATCGAGGTCGAGGTGCAGGTCGAGAGCGTGATGGACTGGGGCATGCTCGGGTATTTCACCGGCGCCACGGTGCAGGAGCGCATTCCGGTCCTGACGGGCCGCTACTCGCCGCCGGACCTCATCCGCCACAAGCACTTCGGCGCTGCCGCGGCTTCTTCCGGCGGTGTCGAGATGTATCACCTCGTCGGAGTCACCCCGGAAGCAGACACCCTCGAGATGGCCTTCGGGCCGAACGAGCCGGTCGAAGTGCTTACCTACGGGAAGGCGCAGCAGCGGCGCACCTATGACGAGCTCAATGCACGGGCCAGCGACCCCAACGTCGATTACGTGATGCTCGGCTGCCCGCACGCGGCGCTGGAGCAGATCGAGGAGATCTGCCGGCTGCTCGCAGGCAAGCGCATCAGCGCGAACTGCAACCTCTGGGTGTTCACCTCCCGGGCGGTGAAGAGCATCGCGGACAGCCGTGGCCTGACGAGGACAATCCGGGATGCGGGTGGCGCGGTGTTGACGGATACCTGCTCGGCGATCGGCCAGGCCATTCCGCCGGGCACCAAGGTCGCGGCGCTGGACTCGGCCAAGCAGACGCACTATCTGCCGGCGATCATGGGGATCCAGGCCTGGTTCGGATCGACACGGGACTGCATCAATGCAGCGCTCACGGGGCGCTGGAATGGAGAGCGGCCATGAGCGGGGAGTCCACCATCACCTTGCGCGGTCGCAAAGTCGTCGGCGGCGTCGCCGAGGGGGAAGCGCTCGTCACTCGCGATACGATCTCGGGCTGGGGTGGCGTCAATCCGATGACGGGGACCATCATCGAGACTCGCCACGAGCTGCGCGGCCAGAGCTTCAAGGACAAGATCCTCGTTTTCCCTGGCGCGAAGGGCTCCTCTGGATGGTCGGGTGTCTTCCATCTCACCCGCTTGACAGGCACGGCGCCGAAGGCGCTGGTCTTCAACGAGATGACGACCAAGATCGCCCTCGGCGCCGTCGTCATGCGTGTGCCCTCCGTCACCGGGTTCGATCGGGATCCCCTCACGGTCATCGAGACTGGCGACTGGGTCAGGGTGGACGGGGATCGGGGAATCGTCGAAGTGCGCAAGGCGGCGCTGCGCGCAGCCTCGTGAAGGTGGCGCAGCCGGTCATGTCGCGAAGCGGGTGAGCCGACGGACTTCGCCCGTGTGCACAGGTCGAGGCCAGCGTTGGGAGCGCGCGGTCGGGACCGCTACTGCACACCGACCACGGAGACCTGATCGAACAGCCGATTCGACTGGCGCGTCGCCACGCCTGTGAAGATAGGCTTGAGGGTGTCGATCTCCGAGTCCGGCACCTCCTTGAGATTGACAGGGCTGGTGAAATCGGCCCAGGTATAGGCGTAGTCGCCGCCCCACTCCCGCGCGCGCAGCAGCGCCGTGCCACCCGTCCCGCTGATCAGCAACATCTGCGTCATGTTGAAAATCGCCGGCCGCGTCCCCGGTGGGTCCCCGGCCTTGGTCACGAACCCCCAGCCGCGCAGATAGTCCGGCAGGTCCTTGCGACGAGCTCCCCCTGCGTGCGCAGAATCGTTGATCCCGGGGGCGAGCACGATGAAGGCGTCGATGCGCTCGGCCTCCGCCATCTGCGTGAACTCGGCCGCACAGGCCCGCGACAGGCCCTTGTTGACCGTGCCCTCCACGAAGAACTCCTGCCGCCCGCGCTCGAGACCTGCGCTCGGCGCCATGGGCACAGCCTCGAGTCCCAGCTGAGTCAATCTCTGGCGAACCGCATCCGCCAGCATGGCCTCGACGGCCCAGTTGACCGAATGCGTCTTCAGGAAGCTGTCCTGGATGACATTGCTGGAATGAAAGTGCGTGATCTCAGGTTCGAGCAGGTTGACGATCCCGATGCGCGCGCCCTTGCTGAGCGTCACGGCGGGATTATCCTTGGCCGCAGCGGACGCACTCAGTACGAGCAATAACACGGCCCAGACGCTCGCGCTCTTCATGTTCGATTTCCCCGTGCGACGCGGAAAGTCTAGCGCGCGGCCGATTAGAAAGCCCGAAGTTCGGGTGTCCGCGCGAACGGTGGTAGGATTCGGGGTGCCACGGCCGTGCGGGCGATCCGTACGCGTGCTAGTGCGAGTGCGAGTGCTCATCGTCAGGAGGAGCCGCTGCACATGGAATCATCGTCCGCCGACACCCCCGCGAGTCCCCGGCGCCCGTCCGCGATCAGCGGGGAAATGGCTACCCGGTTCCGCGAGTTCGATTGGGCAGCCACGCCTGTCGGACCCGCACAGCAATGGCCGGAGAGCTGGCGCAATGCCGTGCGCATCATTCTCGACTCCAGCTTTCCGACTGCGCTCGCCTTCGGGCGGGAGCTCATCTATTTCTACAATGACGCGTTCATTCCGGTCGGCGGACCCGCGCGGCATCCTGCCGCCCTCGGTCAGCCCGTCCCGGTGGCCTGGCGTGAGATCTGGACGCAGATTCTCGAGCCGAGATTCGCTTTCACCCTCACGACGGGTGAGCCGACCGGCGAGGAGGATCTGCTGATGCCGCTGCAGCGCAGCGGCTACCTCGAGGAGACTTTCATCACGTTCTCCTTCGCCGCCCTGCGCGATGACCGCGATCTGCCCAATGGAATCTTCTGCACTGCGTACGAAACCACCGCGCGGGTGATTGCAGACCGACAGCTCAACTGCCTGCGCGCCCTGGCCGCGCGCAGCTCGTTCGCGGAGACACCGGAAGGCGCATGTCAGGCAGCCGCTACGACACTCGAGGGAAACCCGCGCGACCTGCCGTTTGCCCTGCTCTACCTGCTCGACGGCGGCTCTCAGGCGCACCTCGCCGGGACTTCCGGACTCGAGGCGCTGCCTGACACCGTGCCCCCAGCGGTCGCCCTGTTGGACGGAGACGATCCGTGGAGGCTGTCCACAGTGGCTGCAGAACGCACCGTCACGTTGATCGAGGACGTCCAGGCGCTGCTCGGCAACGCCTTGCGCACACCTCAGGTGTCGCCGGATCGGGCCCTTGCCTTGCCGATCTCCGGACTGGGCGGTGAGCGGCTCGCGGGCATCCTCGTCGCCGGCGTCAACCCGATGCGTCCGCTCGAGGAATCCCGCTCGTTCCACGAGCTCATTGCGAGCCAGCTGGAAACGTCCATCTCCAATGCCCGGGCAAAGCAGCACGCGCGCGAGCGCGCGCAGGCGCTTGCGGAGCTCGATCGCGCCAAGACGATGTTCTTCAGCAACGTCAGCCACGAGCTACGCACGCCCCTTACGCTGCTCCTCGGTCCCGTCAACGATGTGCTCGGACGCGACGCGCTCGATCAGGACGATCGCGAGCTCCTGCAGATCGCCCAGCGAGGCGGTCGCAGGCTGTTGAAGCTCGTCAACTCGCTCCTGGAGTTCTCGCGGATCGAAGCCGGCCGCGTCGAGGCCTCCTATGAGCCCACCGACCTCGCCACTCTCACCGCCGATCTTACGAGTGTGTTCCGCTCGGCTTTTGAGCGGGCGGGCGTCGTGCTCACGATCGACTGCCCGGCCCTGCCGGAGCCGGTATTCGTCGACTGCGACATGTGGGAAAAGATCGTCCTCAACCTGGTTTCCAATGCCTTCAAGTTCACGCTCGCGGGTGAGGTGAGCGTGCGGTTGCGTGCGTGCGCGCCGCACATGCAACTGGAAGTTGCGGACAGCGGCTGCGGAGTGGCCCCCGAGGATCTTCCCAGATTGTTCGAGCGCTTCTTTCGTGGGCGCGCGCTGCGATCGCGGACCCACGAGGGCTCGGGTATCGGCCTGTCGCTGGTGCAGGAGCTGGTGAGACTTCATGGCGGCAGCGTGGAAGCCCGCAGCGAGATCGGTCGGGGCACGACGTTCACCGTCCGCATTCCGTTTGGCACGCAGCATCTGCCGGCAGAGCGGATCGGGGCGCAGCGCTTGCTGGCCCGCTCCGAAACCGGGGCGTTGCCCTTCGTCGAGGAGGCTCTCGGGTGGCTCCCGAACGCAACCCGTGCAAGCGTGGTTGCGGCCGTCGCTCCTGCTGCGGCACGCCCTGCCTTGCAGACCTCCGAAGCACTCGATTCGGATTCCGCTGCGGCGCGAATCCTGGTCGTCGACGACAACGCGGATATGCGCGAATACCTCAGCCGGCTGCTCGGCAAGCAGTGGCAGGTCGATACGGCCCCGGACAGCGCAGCCGCGCTGGAGTCGATCGCCTCCTGCATGCCGGACCTCGTGATCGCTGATGTCATGATGCCAGGAATCGATGGCTTCGGACTGCTGCGCAGATTGCGGGACGACTTGCGCACAGCGGGTCTTCCCGTGATGCTCCTGTCAGCGCGCGCAGGCGAAGAAGCCTCCGCGGAGGCTCTGCGATCCGGTGCCGACGACTACGTCATCAAACCGTTTTCAGCGCGTGAGCTTCTGGCTCGCGTGGAGTCTCGTTTGACGCAAGCGAAACTGCGCGCGGCAGAGAGGCGCGGTCGTGAAGCTGCCGAACGTGCGAATCGTGCGCGCGACGATTTCTTCGCGACGCTGTCCCACGAGTTGCGCACGCCATTGATGTCGATTCTCGCCTGGACAGCCCTGGTGAAAAAGGAGCCGCTGGATGCGCAGATTGCCGGGGCAGTCGATCTGATCGAGCGCAATGCCCGGATTCAGCGCCGGCTGATCGACGATCTGCTGGACATGGCGCGCATCGTGACAGGACGCATGCGGATCGAGTTGCAACCGATCGCATCGCTGAGCGCTCTGGTACGCGTCGTGGCCGATTCGCTGCGACCCTTTGCGCTCGAGAAACGGGTCACCCTGCTTTGCGAGCTGGATGCATATGCGGGGCCGGTCGAAGGCGATCCCGAGCGCCTGCAGCAGGTCGTGTGGAATCTGCTGTCCAATTCCATCCGCTTCACGCCCGCGGGCGGACTGATCCGCATCCACTGCCGGCGATGCGGCCCGGAGATCGAAGTCTGCGTCCAGGATTCCGGCCGGGGAATCCGGGCGGAGTCGATTTCGCATGTATTCGAGCGCTACTGGCAGGGACAGTTCGAGGCGCAGCCCGATCAGGGGCTGGGGCTCGGGCTGGCTATCGCTCAGCGCATCGTCTCCCTGCATTCCGGTAGCATCGCTGCCGCGAGCGAAGGTGAAGGGCGCGGAGCCACATTCACCGTGCGCCTGCCCGTCGGCACCCATGCTGCAACCGCCGCGCAGACCGTCGACGCATCTGGCACAGACGCGCTTCGAGACGATTCGATGCGCAGCAATTCGTCGCGCGCGTTGCGCATTCTCCTCGTCGAGGACAACGATGCGATTGCCCGCGCGTGTCAGCGGTTACTGGCGAGCCATGGGCATGTCGTCGTGACGGCGGCCGGCCTCGCAGGCGCCCTGTCGGTGGTGATGAAGGCGCCACTCGACGCGGTGATCTGCGATCTGAACCTGCCGGACGGCAGCGGCCTCGAGCTCCCCGAGCGAGTCAGGCGACTGTTCGAGCGCGAAGCGCGCATCGATGTACCCCCAGCCATCGCCATCACTGGGCGCGTGTTCGAGAACGAAACCGCACGCTGTCTCGCCGCAGGATTCAAGGAGCACCTGGCCAAACCGTTCAGCGAGGATGAGCTGCTGGCAGCGCTCGGGCGTGTGTCCGGCTGCGAGAGAGGGAATCCATTCCCTCTCTCGCACGCGGCCGACGCAGCAGCCGTCGCTGCAGATCACAACGCCGCCCCCGCCGGTCCTTGGCGCGGGTGAGCCCGATCGCGAGGCACATAAACTCGCGCGGGGCGGTGAGTTGGCCGCTCCGTCGCGACGGGAACTTCACCGGCGCGGCGGGTCGACCCCCGCGATCTTGCACCGATTGGGAATTCGCGCAATTGGCCTCTGGGCCCACCCTGAAGGCCCCGCTGGCGGCCCTGAGCTCTCGTCGCGAGGTCCGGGCGCGCGTCAGGGACCGGACGGCATCACGGACTGGACGCCGTCAGGATCCAGCCGGCGTCGGTCCGGGCGGCATCACGGACGTGGGGCGTCACGGACCGGGCGGCGTCAGGCGTGAGGCGGCGTGTCCGCGGCACTCTGCGCCGGCACGATGTTGGGGCTCACTTTGGGCCACGGCTGGGAGGCGGCATGTATTCCCGCCAAAGAGGCGAGCTTGACGAGCTGCACCACCGACGCCGCCTGCATCTTCCGCATGACTCGCGAGCGGTGCACCTTGATCGTCTTCTCGGCAATACCCAGCCGCGCCGCGATCTGCTTGTTGATCATGCCCGCAACGACATGCACGAGGACCTGGCGCTCCCTGGGGGTGAGGGTCGCAATCCTCGTCGTCACGCCATGCCGCCGCGTGCGCGCGGCGCGTTCGGAGGCATCGAGCAGCAACGCCTCCTCGACGGAAGCGAACAGCTCGCGGGCGTCCACCGGCTTCGTGAGGAAATTGACCGCGCCGCTCTTCATGGCACGAACGCTCTTGGAAATGTCGGCTTTGCCGCTGAGGAAGATGATCGGCCGCCAGCAGCCGGCCTTGCGAAGCGATTGCTGCAGCTCGAGGCCGCTCATGCCGGGCATCGCCAGGTCGAGGATCAGGCAACCGGCCATCTGCTCGGAGCTGGCGACGAGGAAATCATCGGCCGAGCGGAACGACTTGGTCACATATCCTGCCGAGCGCAGCAGGCGTCCCAGGGCCCTGCGTACCGCAGGGTCGTCGTCGACGATGTACAATGTCCCTGGCGTACTCATGACTCCCCTCCCGGTGCCGCACGCCTGGGTGCGTCGGCCAAGCCGTGTTTGAGTATCTCCTCGAGCTCGAACAGGAGCCGCGCCGCGCGTCGGTCGCAGACGACGATGTCCTGGAGGATTGCGCGCACTTCGGGCGCCTGGCGCGCATCCGGCCCCAACAGGCGCTGGGCCGCCTGCGCATTGCTCAGGATCGCCGTCAACGGTTGACGCAGCTCATGCGCGAGTCTCTGCAGTGGGGTCATGTACTCACTCCCTGTAGCCGGCAGGCTATTGTGCATCGCGCGTCGCGACCGCGCTGCGTCCTCAGAGGAAAAAATCCGGCAGCAGATCCTCCTCGCGCACGCCTTGCGGACGATAGCGCGAAAAATCGGTCTCGCCCACCGAACGCAGCACCTCTTCATCTATGCAGAAGTTTCCGGTGAACTCGCGGCTGGTGCGCGTGAGAATCGCGTGCGCTGCGTCGGCCACAATCTGTGGCGTGCGGGCGCGCCGGCGCAGCTCGGCCGGAAACCCCGCCATGGCGACCTGCAGCGCAGCGGTCGCAATCACCGTCCGTGGCCAGACGGCGTTGACGGCTATTCCCTGCGGCCGCAGCTCTCCTGCCAAGCCGAGCACGCACAGGCTCATGCCATATTTGGAGATCGAATAGGCGACGTGGGGCGCAAACCAACGCTCCTCGAAGCTCAGGGGCGGGGAAATCATGAGAATGTGCGGATTCTCGGCCTTGGCCAGGTGCGGCAGGCACAGCCGGGAGCACAGGAACGTGCCGCGAGTGTTGATCTGGTGCATGAGGTCGAAGCGCTTCATCTGCGTCTGCGGCGTGGGGGTGAGGCTTATGGCGCTGGCGTTGTTCACCAGAACATCGATTCCGCCGAACCTCGCCACGGCCCGCTCCACCGCCGCAGCGACCTGCTCCTCCTCGCGGATGTCCACCTGGAGGGCTAGCGCCTTACCGCCCGCTGCCTCGACTTCGGCCGCTGCCGTATAGATCGTTCCCGGGAGCTTCGGATGCTCTTCGGTGGATTTGGCGGCAATGACGATATTCGCCCCGTCGCGGGCGGCCCGCAGGGCGATGGCCAGCCCAATCCCCCGGCTGGCGCCGGTGACGAAGACTGTCCGCTCCCGCAGGGTACGCACGGATGATGGCCTGCGGGCTTCCTGGGGGGCCTCCGCGACCTGGCCTTTCTCAGCGATCCTGGGTGGCGTGTCGTTCATGCCTCAAGTCCTCGATTCATAACGACGGATTATGAGCCCATGCCCCGAAAGACGTCGTCAGCGGCGGCCACTTCGGTCACATTTCGCCTCTGCAGCCCCCACGAGGATGAGCGATCTTGGCCGCGATCGGCACCGAGCAAGTACTGAAAGTGCATCACTGGACGGATACTCAATTCACGTTCACGACCACGCGCGACAGCGGCTTGCGCTTCGAGAACGGGCAGTTCGTCATGGTCGGCCTCCGCGTCGACAACCGTCCGCTGCTGCGGGCGTACAGTATCGCGAGCGCCAACCACGAGGAGCACCTCGAGTTCCTGAGCATCAAGGTGCCGGATGGGCCCCTCACGTCGCGGCTGCAGCACATCCGCGAGGGGGATGCGGTTCTGGTCAGCCGCAAGCCCACCGGAACGCTGGTGCTGCACGACCTGAAGCCCGGCAAACGGTTGTATCTGCTGAGTACGGGCACCGGTGCCGCTCCGTTCATGAGCGTCATCAAGGATCCGGAGGTCTACGATCGATTCGAGCACGTGGTACTGGTGCACGGCGTGCGCTGGGCCAGAGAATCGGCGGTGGTGAAGAACGTCGTAGAGAGCGTGAAGCATCATGAATTCCTGGGTGAGGCGGCTCGCGAGAAGCTGCACTACTACCCCACGGTGACCCGCGAACCGTACCGCAATCACGGCCGTCTCACCCGACTGATCGAGTCCGGACGCCTGTTCCAGGATCTCGGCCTGCCTGCCTTCGACCCCGCAACCGACCGGGTCATGGTGTGCGGCAGCCCGGCCATGCTGGCCGACTCCCAGTCCCTGCTGGACGCGCGTGGCTTCAAGGTGTCGCCGCACATCGGGGAGCCCGGCGACTATGTCATCGAGCGGGCCTTCGTAGCCCGCTAGCTCCCGTGCCGCACGAGCCATCCTGTTCGCTGCACCGCGCGCGGGGCGCAGAATGCTCACGCACGCAACTGAAGAATAATGCCCTGCGCCTGTGCGATAGTTCCGCTCATGGCATCCGCTTCCAACTCTCAGGTTCTCGCCGCGACGCGCCAATGGCTCAAGCCCCTCATTCACGTGTTGATCCGCTGTGGGGTGACGTGGAAGGACTTCGCGGCGCTCGCCAGGACAACTTATGTCGAAGTCGCCAGCCGGCAGTTCGGCAAGCGCGGACGGCCGACCAACGTGTCACGCACTGCGGTACTCACCGGCCTTGCGCGCCGCGAGGTCCGCAAACAGCGCGAGCGCATCGCCACTGAGCCCGAGGCCTTGACGGCTTATGTCTCAAAGGCCTCCCTCGTGCTCGCCGCCTGGCACCAGGATCCACAGTTCACGCGCGCCGACGGCAAGCCGGCACTGCTGCCCGTACTCGGCGAGGGAGCCAGCTTCGCCGCCCTGCTGCGCCGCTGCGGAGCCAGTGACGTGCGGCCCTCCACTCTGCTGAAGGAGCTGCGCAACGCCGGGGCCGTCCGGGAAACCGCCGACGGTCGACTCGAGGCGCTGCAGCGGGCCTACATTCCGCAGGTGATGGACGAACAATTGATCCGCCTCTGGGGCACCGTCATTGCGGACATCGCCACGACCTACGTGCACAACCTGACGCGCTCGCCAAGCGCTGCCGCCCGCTTCGAGCGGGCCGCCGCCAACTCACGCATCCAGGCCAGTGCGCTGCCGGAATTCCGCCAGTTCCTCAATCGGGAGGGACAAGCCTTCCTGGAGCGAGTGGATGATTGGCTGGCGCGGCACCAAGCCGCAGCCGCACCAGGTGACGCCGATGCGGGCGCGACCATCCGCCTGGGCGCAGGCGTGTATCACATCCAGGATCAGTGACCGCCGGTCACTATGATGCCAGTGCAACCGAGCGCCTCGGCCAGCTCCCCCTCGATGCGCGCCGCATCGGCCCGACAGATGTGTTGCAGGTGCATGACGGGACCCGTCAAAACCTCGATTCCGCGTTTGAGCACGCTGCCGGCCGCGCGAATGCCGGATTTGTGCTGATCGAAGCGCTGCATCGCCGCGTAACGGCTCATCCCAACATAGACGCCGTACGGTCCACCGCGGCGGTCTGCGAAGTCCAGCAGAACGAGGTAGAGGTTCGAGCGCCCGCTGCGGCCCCCATGCAGGGGGCCGGCCCGGAATTGCGCGGCCACCTCGTACGCTGTGGGCAGCCAGTCGACGTATCGCATCGGCAGCCACTCTGGGATCGACTGCGCGGCGCGTTGCCACAGGCGCTCGAGAGCGGCTTCGATGTTGCCCGCGAACTCGCCTCGCATCCATAGCTCATGAATGCAATGCGCACCGCTCGCGCCGTCGCCGTCAGCGATCGCCTTCTCGAACCGGAGGGCGAGCGCGGCGGCCGGTAGTCCACGTAGCGGTCGCGCGCCCGGTGACTGCGCAACTGCGGCGCCGGCCGACGGTCTGGAAGATTTGCCCACGGGCGCAAATGATAGCGGCAGGCGCGGGGCGGCGTGGGAGCGAAAAGCGCTCAGGCGAGGAGTTGCGCGGACCGTGCGAGGCCAGCGCTGCGGCAATTCGGCAACCGCCCCTGTAGACTTGCCGCAAGCAAGGAATTGCCTCCGGCGCCCCCGCCGGGTGGCTCGGGACGCGCACGGGGTAAGTCACGGTGAAGTTCATTCCGCTGATCTGGGCCGGAATCTGGCGCAAGCGCGCCCGCTCGATTCTGATTCTGTTCCAGGTCCTGATCGCCTTCACGCTGTTCGGCATCCTGCAGGGCCTGAACAGCGGCATCAAGAATGCGGTTGCCAACACCCACTCCGACAGGCTGTACGTCGCGAGCCGCGTGACCCTGGGCGAGCCGGTGCCGATGTCGTTGGGTGCCCGCCTCGAGGGGGTTCCCGGCACCCTCGGCGTCTCCTACCGCATGCAGTTTGCCGGGAGCTACCAGAAAGCCTCCCAGAACGTGCCGATCATCGCCGTCGACCCGGTGGCGTTCATCAAAATGTACCCCGAGGTCGACGTCGGCACCGCGCAGTTGACGGCCCTCACGGGCAACCTGTCGGCCGCCCTCGTAGGTAGCGAAACCGCGCATCAGTTCGGCTGGAAAGCGGGCGACCGGGTCGTGTTGCAGAGCCCCCTGCCCCGCAAGGACGGCTCCCGCTCATGGACCTTCGATATCGTCGGCACGTACTCCAACCGGGACAATCCGGGCAATGCAATCGGCCTGCTGACGAACTACCGTTACGTGAACGAGTCCCGGGCCGCCGGCCGCGACACCGTAATGTTCTTCGTGGTCAAGATCGACGATCCGGCGCACGCGGCGCAAATGGCCGCGAAAATAGACGCCTTGTCCGCCAATTCGCCGAACGAGACGCTGACGCAGTCGGAGCACGAGCTGGCGCAATCGCAGCTGAGCCGCATCGGCGACCTGGACTACATCGTGCACCGGATCGTCGCGGCCGCGTTCGCGGTGCTGCTGTTCGCGACCGGCGCGCTGATGATGCAAACCATCCGCGAGCGGACTCCCGAGCTCGCCGTGCTCAAGACGGTCGGCTTCGGGGATCCGCTGGTCATGGTGCTGATCCTCATCGAAACGCTGGTGCTGTGCCTGGCCGGCGCCGCGATCGGGCTCGGCGTTGCGGCGCGCATTCTGCCCCTCGCGCGATCGTTTATCGGCATCGGGTCCGTGCCCGTCGTCGTCGTGCTCACGGGCCTGCTGTTCGCCGCCATCCTCGCTCTCGCGGCAGGTGCCATTCCAGCCTGGAGAGGTCTCAGGCTGCGCGTCGTGGATGCGCTCGCCGATCGTTAGCGCCACGAGAAACCGCAACATGCACGCATTGCGTCAAACGATTGCCCTGACCGGATCCGCCATCCGCAGCATTCCGAGCCGGCTCGGCGCATCGCTCGTGACCGTGATCGGGGTGACAACGGTGATGGCGGTGCTCGTCGCCCTGCTGTCGCTCGGCGAGGGCGTGCAGTATCTGGCCGGCAAGAATGTCCGTGCGGATCGCGTGGCCGTGTTGAGCCGCGGGGCCGCCTCGGCGCCGAACAGCATCCTGCCACGCGATTGGATCGCGACACTCAGCGATGCCCCGGGGATCAAGAAGGATCCTCAGGGCAAGCCGCTCGGGACCGCGGGGACCCTCGTCCAGGTCGACGTCGTCACGAAGGACAATCAGCGCGGCAACGTGTACCTCATTGGCATGACCAACCCCCTGGTGTACCCGGAATTGCGCATCCACGCGGGCCGCTTCTACCAGCCCGGCGTGCACGAGATCATCGTCAGCAAGGCGGTCCGGGACAAATACAAGAACATGGATATCGGCGGGCAGATCAGCCTGCGCGGCAGCCCCTGGAAGGTTGTCGGGGTATTCGAGGATGTGGGCGGCTTCTTCGACCTGAACGTGTTTGCGGACTCGGAGTCCGTGCTGTCCGCGTTCGGGCGCAACGCGTTCCAACAGTTCGTGGCGGTACTGGACTCGCCGGCTGCCTTCGCAAAGTTCAAGCAGTCGGTGACCAGCAATCCGACGCTCACGGTGGACGTCAAGACGGAGGCCGAGAGCCGGCAGGATACCGTCAAGGGCTTGAAGGGCCTCCTCGATTTCATCAGTTACTTCGTCGGCGGATTGATGGCGATCGGCGCCGCCTGCGGGGCCCTGAGCAGCCTGTACGCGGCCGTGGACGCCCGGCGGCGCGAGATAGCCACGCTGCGTGCGATCGGCTTCGGATCCGGTCCGGTCGTGCTGTCCGTGCTGGTCGAAGGGATGGTGCTCGCCGTTCCGGCCGCGTTCCTCGGAGCACTGATCGCCTGGGTGCTGTTCAACGGAAACGTCGTGTCCACCGTCGGCCTGACGTTTCCCCTTGCAGTGACGCCCCATCTGGTCCTCGTGAGTCTTTTCTGGTCACTCACCATCGCGCTCATCGGCGGGTTCCTGCCGGCGATCCGCGCAGCCGATCTGCCCGTAGCCACTGCACTGCGGGCCACCTGAATTCGCAACGGGAGAAAACTGCATGGCCTCCATCGTATCCATCAAGAACGTCGTCAAGCGCTACACACGCGGAAAGCAGAAAGTCGAGGTGCTGCACGGCATCGACCTCGAGGTCGAAGCGGGCGAATTCCTGGCTTTGATGGGTCCTTCCGGCTCCGGCAAGACCACCCTGCTCAATCTCATAGGTGGGCTGGACCGGCCCGACCGCGGCGAGGTGAACGTTGCAGGTCAGCGGATCGACAAGCTCTCAGGGGGCCAGCTCGCGAAATGGCGCGCGCGGCACGTGGGCTTCATCTTCCAGTTCTACAACCTGCTGCCGGTGCTCAGTGCCGAGCGCAACGTCGAGGTCCCACTGCTGCTCACCGATCTGTCGCGTAGCCAGCGCAAGAAGAACGTCGCGGCGGCGCTCGCACTCGTCGCCCTCGGCGACCGGGCCAAGCACAAGCCCGCGGAGCTCTCCGGAGGTCAGCAGCAGCGTGTTGCGATTGCACGTGCAATCGTCGCCGATCCGACGCTACTGGTGTGCGACGAGCCCACGGGAGATCTTGACCGCGAGACGGCCGAAGAGATTCTCGAGCTGTTGCAGATCCTGAATCGGCAGCACGGTAAGACCATCATCATGGTCACGCACGACTCGCGCGCGGCCGATCACGCGTCCCGGAGACTGTATGTCGACAAGGGTCGGCTGACCGACGGGGAGGCTCAGCACGCCGCCTAGACGCGCGGCCTGAAGACCGCCGACACCGGAGACCTCATGAAGATTGTCGATGTCAGCCTGACGATGTTCCCGTGGAACGGTCTGCCGGTCGTCGTCTACGGACCCAACATCACCCTGCCGGGCGGCTCCGTGACGATGGGTCTGCTGTCGATCGTGACCGACGAGGGCACGACGGGACACGCCTTCCTGGGCGCTGCGAATCGTGGCGCCGAGCTCGACGGGCCGGGACTGATCGACGTCCTCAAACCGGTCGTCATGGGACAAAACCCTCTGGACCGGGAGCGCCTCTACCAGCGCCTCTGGGGACGCGGCCGGGCCGCGATGACCCGCGCCATCGGCGCCATCGATGTCGCATTGTGGGATCTGGCCGGCAAGATCGCAGGCCTGCCCATCCACCAGCTGTTGGGGTCCTATCGCGACAGCATTCCCGCGTATGCCAGCTCGCAGCTCCTGCCTTCGGTCGAGGCGTACTGCGAGCAGGCGCTGCAATACAAGTCGGCAGGCTGGCCCGCATACAAGATCCATCCGCCGCACCCGTGGCGGGAGGACATCAAGGTCTGCACCGCAGTGCGCAACGCGGTTGGCGCGGGATATCCGCTGATGCTCGATGCCACCTGGAGCTATGACTATCCGATGGCGGTCAGGGTCGGCCATGCCATCGCGGAGCTCGACTACTACTGGTACGAAGATCCGCTGGCCGAATGGAACATCCATGGTTATGTGAAGCTGCGCCAGCAGGTACGCGTGCCTCTCATGGCGACGGAGATGCCGCTCGGCGGCCTCGATCAGTACAGTCCGTGGCTGCTCGCGCAGGCGACGGACTATCTGCGCGGGGACGTCTGCTTCAAAGGTGGCATCACCACGTGCGTCAAGACAGCGCACCTCGCCGAGGCCTTCGGCATGAACTACGAGATCCACCACGGCTGCAATTCGCTCAACAACGTCGCCAACCTGCACATTGCGATGGCGATCCGCAACTGCGAATACTTCGAGGTGCTGCTGCCGGATGCCGCCAATAAATTCGGTCTGGTCGAGGACATCACGGTGGATCGGAACGGCCTGGTGCACGCGCCAGACGGTCCCGGGCTGGGTGCGCAGATAGACTTCGATTACATCAAACGCACGACTCAGGCGGTGCTGCGTTAGCGTCCGCTTCCCGCCCTCAGCGCCGCGCCATCAGATACCGGCGTACCACTGGTAGCCGCGATCTTCCCAATAGCCGCCCTTGCCGCGGCCGAGACCTGAGAAATTGTCGATGGCCTCGATGCGCATGACGTACTTGGCCATCTTGTATCCGAGCTGGCGCTCGAGACGCAGCCGCAGCGGAGCGCCGTGCGCAACGCCCAGCGGCTGTCCGTTCATGTCGTAGGCGAGAATCGTCTGCTCGTGCAGCGCATCCACCAGATCGATCGTCTCGTAGTACTGGCCCGTTCCATCGAGTGCGAGCTCGAGCGAGTCGGCGCAATGGAATGCGAGGAATTTCGCCTCGGGCTTCAGTCCGGCGCGCTGCAGCACCGAGCTCAGGCGCGCACCGCTCCATTTCGCGATGCAGCTCCAGCCCTCGACGCAGTCGTGACGGGTGATCTGAGTCCGCGCGGGCAATTGGCGTAGCTGCGCGAGCGACAGTTGCAACGGCCGTTCCACCAGGCCCCCGACCGCAAGCCGCCAGTCGGCAAAGCCTGTTCTGAGCAGCGCGTTGTATTCGTCGGTATCCGGGTTCGTGGTGCCGTTTGCGCGGAAATCGCGCGAAATGTCCTCATCGGAATACTCACGGGCCAATGCCTTGCGCCCCAGGAGCAAGCGCTGCACCCGGTGAGTCCAGCCTTCCGCCCAGTCCAGGGTGGAATTCACGCGCTCGGACTGTGCGATGCGATCGCAAGCGCTCAGGGCACAGCCACCCGCGGCGGCGATTGCGCCCTGCAGCCACTTGCGGCGCCCCACGTTCGCGGGCTCCGTCATGGACGCCGCTCCTGCCGCCCGATCACGAACCAACCCGTCACGATGGAGCGCATCTCATTGAGCGGGCCGGCCGCGAGGATGGCGGCGATGTGTATGAAGAAGAACAGGACCAGAGCCGCAGCCGTCACGAAGTGAATGGACCGCGCCGATTGCCGCCCACCGAACAGGACCGTCAGGAAGTTCAAGCGCGCGTCCATGCCCGGGGACATGGTCAGTCCCGTGGCGACCATCAGTGGCAGCAACCCGAACAGAACCGCAAGGTAAGTCAGCTTCTGCAGCACGTTGTATTGCCGTGCCGCCTCGCCGTGTGCAAAGCGCAGGCGCAGATGATCGACGAGCGTACGACCGATGCCGCGCAGCTGATTGCGATCGGGCGCCAGCACGCGGCGCACGCGGCCGCTGACGAGCGCATAGACGACATACGCCAGCCCGTTCAGGACGAACAGCCAGGCGAAGAAGAAGTGCCAGCGCCGGCCGCTCGCGAGGTCCTGCCACCCGGGCAGGATCATCCAACCCGGAAAGGCGGGCTCGTCGCCGGAGCCGAATGAGATCCAGGGCCGGTCGAAGGGCGAGGTCTCGCCCCAGTACAGCGCCGCGTGGGCGTTGAGAATCTGCAGACCGCTCATCAGTAGCAGGAGCAGGCACAGAGCGTTCACCCAGTGCGTCAGGCGCACCGGCATCGGGTGCCTGTAAAAGGCGACCCGCCCGCCGGCGATCACACGCTCCGCAGCCGCTTTCAACCTCACGCGCACGGCCGCGGCATCACATGGGCGGTCGCGCGCCGTTCTCGCCGATGACGATGCCGTTCGCGACGAGCCCGTTCGGGGTCTTCGGGGCGATCAGGAATGCCGGAATGCCCGGCTTGATCAATGAGCGCTCGCCATCGGTGAACTGCACGATCGGTACGCCCTTCGGCACGACGATCTTGCGTTCTCCGTTCGGATACGTCACCTGCAGCTCACGGCCCTTCGCTCCCGTCGTCACCTTGCCCACGGTGCCGTTGGTCATCATCGAGCCCTTCTTCGAGTCCCAGCCGTAGTGCCCCTCGCCGGCTTTGACGCCCGGGGGAAATACATGCACTTCCAACGAGCGGCCAGTGCCGTCCTTCTGGGGCATCTCGGCCGTGCCGATGAAGCTGCCCGGTTGGATCGCGGATATATCGACGGGCTTCAGGACGGTCACCTTCCAGTCCTTCGACAATGCGATGGACTCTGTCGTGCCGGCATCCGTTTTCAGCGTCAGGGTGTCATTCGCGAGCGACACGATGACGCCGCGCGCCACGGGCGGCGGCCCCGGAGGCGGTGCCTGAGCAATGGCGGCCAGAGGTAACAGCAGGCTCGAGAGAGCCAGCAGCGGATGTGTTCTTTTCATTGCGCACCTGCGAAAAATGGCGGTCGGGGATTGGGATTATCGGACATGCGCGGCGGGACTGCAGCAGCTCTTGCGGCCGGGCCGGCGGTTTTCGGTTCCGGGTAACCTTTTGCAGGCTCGAGCGTTACTACAGACAGGGTGCCACATGGTTTGCACGGTCAGCGCGTGCGCGGTAACCGCCTGTTCGGCCCGGGCGGATGCGATCCTCGCAACGGAGGGGAATGTAATGCAACTTCGTAATACAGCCCTGGCGGCCCTGGCCGCCGTGAGTCTCATGGGAATCGCCGCTTGCGTGGTCGAGCCGAGGGGCCGCGCGTTTGTTGATGTCGACGTGCGCCCGCCGGCGCCGCGAGTCGTCCTGGTGCCCACCGTGCGTCCAGGCTACGTCTGGGCTCCGGGTTACTGGCGGTGGGATGGCAGGCGGCACGTCTGGGTCGACGGTCGGTATCTGCGCGAGCGCAGGGGATATCACTGGGAGCCCGCCCACTGGGACGAGAGAAACGGGAGGTATCACTTCGAGGAGGGACACTGGGAGCGCTGAGGCTGCGGACCACCGTACCCGGCTCTTCAGGGGGCGCCCGCGGCCCCCTGGGTCCTCCCGAAGCGGTGTTGCAGCCAGTAGTCGACCGAAACCTTGCCGGCGCCGGCAATGGCAATCCACAGAAACAGCGCCAGGTACTCGAACTCATCGAACCCCAGTAGCGTTTCCACTGAATCGACGTCCGCCCATTTGGCGGACCTGATCGCCACGATCATCGTGATCCCCAGCGCACCGGCGCTGATGCGGCTGAACAGGCCGACGAGCAGGAAGAGCCCGCCGAAGAACTCCACTCCCGACACGAATGGCGTGAGGATGTGCGGCAAGGGAATTCCCCACCCGATGAAGTTCTCGGTCACCTGGGGCAGATTGTTGAGCTTGCCCCAACCGCTCCACAGGAACACCCACCCCACGGTGATCCGCGCGAACAGCGGCGCCAGCCAGGTCAGGTGCCGCGCAACCCGCTCGGGCCAATCGATCAGCCATCGGACGATGAAGGTCATGGATACTCCCCTAAGGAGCGCGGTAGCGCTCAGCCATTGAAGGACCGGCCTGCGGTCGCATTTATTGCCGCCGGCTCATTTCTTGGAGGCTGCGGCGGGCAAACCGAGGCACCTCGGCAGCCGCCGCCGAAGTAATATCCGCCCCCGAGCACCCATGCGCAATGCTGGACCCGAAAAGCCGGTCTCCTCCCACGAGGGGTCGACCGATGAGTTGGCCGCCCGCCAGCGGATCACGCGGCTGCTCGAGTCGATGCGCCCCGATCTGCTGCGCTTCGCCCAGTGGCTGGCCCGTGACCGGGCCATTGCGGAGGACATCGTGCAGGAATCGCTGCTGCGGGCCTGGCGGTCCCGCGACAGCCTGAAGGAGGCGACCTCCGCGCGCGCCTGGCTCCTGACGATCGTCAGGCGCGAGCACGCAAGGCTGTACGAGCGCAAACGTCTGGAGCTGGTCAGTTTGGATGATGAAATCGAGCATAACGGCGGCGCCTTCTCGGCCGGCGACGACAGCGAGCTACAGTCGCTGCGCGCGGCAATTCTCACGCTGCCCATCGAGTATCGCGAGCCGTTGATCATGCAGGTACTTGGAGGATTTTCGACCGACGAGATCGCACGGGAGCTGAGCCTGTCGACGACCGCGGTGCTGACGCGACTCTTTCGTGCGCGCAACAAGTTGCGAGCGATCTATGGATTGACGCCCGCAGAGGAATCCGTGGGCGTGGGAGGCTCGCCGTGAATTGCGAGCACGCCCGACTGCTCATCGGCTCGGAGCCCGGCTCCACTTCTCCCGAGCTGGCGGAACACCTGGAGAGCTGTCCCGCCTGCCGTCAATACCAGATCGAGATGGTCGCGTTGGAGGCGAACATACGACGTGCGCTGGAGCACGCACCGCTCTCGACCGTCGGCACGGCCGCAGCGGCCGGTAGCGCAACGAGTGCCGGAATCGCCGCTCCTCCCTTGGCCGCCTCGGCGCCCAGCGCGGAATCTCGCTCAGTCCGACCGATCGGGACTCGAAGGTCAGCCGCACCTGCAGGTCGGGCCGCGTGGCGCGGCTTGGCACTGGCTGCCAGCGTTCTGATTGCAGTCGTAACGACTCTCGTCGTGTGGACCCTGCGGCCGTCCGACACCCTCGGTCACGATCTCGCGCAACATGTCATCGCGGAGCCGCAGAGCTGGGAGAGCAGGCAACCGGTGGACGCGCACTCGCTCGAGGACATTCTTGGCAAGGCCGGTGTCGGCTCCGGTCTTGCATCGAGCGACGTCGTTTACGCGCGGACCTGCCTCTTCCGCGGCCACTTCGTGCCGCATCTCGTCGTACAGACGACAACGGGTCCCGTGACGGTGCTCGTTTTGCCCGATGAGCATGTGCAGAGCCGCGAAAGTTTCTCCGATAGCGGGCTGGCCGGCGTCATCGTTCCGGCCGCACACGGAAGCATCGCCGTGCTCGCTCGCGGTGCCGCAGACCTCGACAGTGCCGCCGGAGCGATGCGTCTCAGGCTGCGATAACCTGCCGCGAACTAGATGGCGCTTCCTGCGATGGCGCCATCGGCGCGCAAAATGGCCCGCGAAAATGCGACCAGAGCCGCCCGTATCGGTACGGCCAGCGCCGCGTCCGCCGCAATGCCTGCGGCGTCCACATTGCGCCCTAGAAGCGGAACCGTGATGCAGGCGTCTTCGATCAATCGCGCCGACATCGTTTGCAGAGTGATCCGCAGCGCCTGCTGTGCGTGAGTACTGCGTTGGGATGCATTGAAGAGCGCGACCGGCTTGTCCGGAAACTCGCTGCTGCTCACCAGCCAGTCGAGCGCATTCTTCAGCGAGCCAGGTACCCCGCGGGCGTACTCCGGCGAGCAGATGAGCAGGCCGTCGGCGCGACCCACCTGGCGGCGCAGCTCGAGCACAGCCGCGGGCGGGGACTCGCCATCCAGGTCGGGATTGAAGTGAGGCAGTGCGGCCAGGCCCGCGTAAAACTCGATCTCGAAGCTCGCGGGAGCTAGAGCCCGGCACGCCTGCAGCAGCGAGGTGTTCGACGAGGACGCCCGCAGGCTACCGGAGACGGCGAGGACGTGTACGAAGCTCACCGGCAGCAGTGTACTCTCGCGACATGGCGGACAAATATGACTCCTTTGCGCAGCTTGCGGCCCGGGAGCGCATGGGTCAGGACTACCGCATCCAGACCATCGAGCGACCGGACTCCCCCGTGCTCATATTGGCTCCCCACGGCGGCACTATCGAGATTGGAACTTCCGAGCTGGCCGTATTGATCGCGGGCTGCGACCACAGCCTCTTCCTGTTCGAGGGACTCAAGCCGTACGGATCCAACCGCGAGCTGCACATCACGAGTCATCGGTTCGACCACCCCGAGTGCCTTGCGCTGACATCCGCCCACCCCATCGCGATTGCCGTTCACGGCTGCCGGGGTGAGTCGCAGATCTACGTGGGCGGATTGGACAACCACCTGAGCTCGCTTCTGAACGAGCGGCTCACTGCGGCTGGACTGCCGGCAAGCACCGACGGACACCGCTACCCCGGGCGCAATCCGCTGAACATCTGCAACCGAAGTACGCGCGGCCGCGGTGCCCAACTGGAGATCACCAACGATCTGCGGACCGGGAATGACCGCTGGCGGATCGCAGATGCGGTGCGCGCTGCGATCGGCGATTGCCTGGAGCTGTTGCCCGACCTCGAGTCCCGCCCGCAGCGCGCGCACAGCGCCAAGAGCTGACCACGGCGCCGCTCGCGGCGCTATCATCTCCTCCCGTACGTCGCAGGAGGAAACGAATGCGTTCACGCTCCGCACTCCCGCTGCCATGGAGCGTCTTCGCGGCGGCCGTTCTCGCCGCCGCATCGAGCGCCGATGCGGTCGCCGGCGCCGCCCCGCCCACGCAGCCCATAGCCGCGGATGCTCTGGCTCACGACATTTTCAAAGAGCTGATCGAGATCAACACGACCGACTCTCCGCTCGGTAATGTCACGACGGCCGCCGAAGCGGTCCGCAAGCGCCTGCTGGATGCCGGATTTCCCGCTTCGGACCTCGCGCTGCTCGGTCCGAATGAGCGCAAGAAGAACCTCGTCGTGCGCTTCCACGGAACCGGCCAACACACGCCGATTCTGCTCATCGGGCACCTGGACGTGGTCGAGGCACGGCGCGCGGACTGGACCACCGACCCGTTTCAGCTCGTGGAGAAGGACGGCTTCTTCTATGGCCGTGGCACCCTGGACATGAAGTCAGGGGACGCCATCATGGCAGCGGCGCTGATTCGCCTCCGCAAGGAAAGCTTCCAGCCGAGCCGCGACATCGTTCTTGCATTGACTGCAGATGAGGAGTCCGGCAGCGCCAATGGCGTCGAATGGCTGCTGCGCAAGCACCGCGATCTCGTGGATGCGCAGTACGTGATCAATCACGACACCATGTCGGTCATGTCCCTGCACGGCAAGCCGCAGTACTTCGAAATGGATGCCACCGAGAAGGTCTACGCCGACTACCAGATCACGGTGCTCAGCTCCGGTGGCCACAGCTCGCTCCCGATCCCCGGCAACGCGATCTACACCCTCGCGTCGGGACTCTCCCGGCTCGCCGCTTACGAGTTTCCGTTCGAGCTGAACGCGGTGTCCCGCGGTTACTACGAGAGCATGGCGACGATCGAGACCGGGCAGAGAGCGGCGGACATGCGGGCAATACTGCAAGCCGAGCCAGACAGGCACGCAATCCAGCGCCTGTCAGGCGATCCCGTCGATCACGCGACGCTGCGCACGACCTGCGTTGCAACCCGGCTCGATGGCGGGCACGCCAACAACGCGCTGCCCCAGAAAGCGCAGGCAGTGGTCAACTGCCGGATCCTGCCCGGCCATTCCTCCGAGGAAGTGCGGCAGAATCTGCTCACGGTGGTCGCGGATCCAAACATCACGATCCGCTACATCGACGAGAACGGAGTCGTTCGCGACAAGGGTTCCGAGGACAAGGGATTCGCCCCGCCGCCGTTGAACCCCGAGGTCATGCTCCCCCTGCAGAAACTCGTGGACGCGATGTGGCCGGGCCTGAAGGTCGTACCGACCATGCAGGTCGGCGCCTCCGACGCCGTCTATGCCGAGGCCGCCGGCCTTCCGACCTACGCGATCGCGGGCATCGCGGTGGACAGGGACGACCTGCGCATGCATGGCCGCGATGAGCGCATCGGCGTGCAGTCGTTCTACGCCGCCAACGAGTTCTTCTACCGTTTCATCAAGACACTCACGGCGCACTGAAGCGCCGCGGCGTCAGGCGAGCTCGGATTCCGCGACCTCGAGGTTGCCCGCAGCGCTGCGCTCGGCGGACGAGATAGTGTTCACGAGCAACATCGTGACGGTCATGGGCCCGACGCCTCCGGGCACCGGAGTGATGTACGATGCCTTCTGACGCACGCCCTCGAAGTCGACGTCCCCGACCAGCTTGCCATCGGGCAACCGGTTGATGCCCACGTCGATGACCACTGCGCCGGTCTTCACCATCTGTGCAACGATCAGGTTTGGGCGTCCCGCGGCTACGACCAGGATGTCGGCCAGAATGGTGAATTGCGCAAGGTCGCGAGTCTTGGCGTGACAGATGCAGACGGTCGCTTCCCGCTGCATGAGCATGAGTGCCATGGGCTTGCCGACGATGTTGCTCGCGCCGACCACGACTACGTTGCGGCCTTCGACGGGAATGTTCTCGGTTTCCAGCATCTTCACCACACCGTACGGTGTACAGGGCGGAAACACCGTGTTGCCGACGACAAGTGCGCCGACGTTGTACAGGTGAAAGCCGTCGACGTCCTTGTGCGCGGCGATACAGCCCAGCACACGCCGCATGTCGACATGCGGTGGCAGTGGCAGCTGCACGAGAATCCCGTGCACAGCCGGGTCGGCGTTGAGCCTCTCGATAGCCTCCACGAGCTGGCCCGTCTGCACCGCATCCGGAAAGTCCAGTCGAAAGGATCGCACCCCCACTTCGGCACACGCCTTGATCTTGCTCGCGACATAGACCGCCGAGGCCGGATTGCCGCCCACGAGAATGACCGCAAGTCCCGGGACGATCCCCGCCTCGTGCAGCGCACCCACGCGCGTCCTGCAATCCTGACGGATTCTCGTCGCCACTGCCTTGCCGTCGATGATCTTCGCTGTCACGCCAGTGCCCCACCGCGCGAAGCTCGCGCCGCATCGATGTTAACTGCAAAAACCTGCGGCGGGCGAGTGACGGTATCGAAAAGGGATGCGCAGGCCGCCCCGGCAGCACTGTAAAGTGCGGGCATGGTCATCTTCGAGCTCGTAATCGGCCTGTTGCTCGTGGGCGCCGTGCTGGCGCTCTGGGCTGACCGGCTCGCGGTCCCGTATCCGGCGCTGCTCGCACTATCCGGTGCTGTGCTCGCCCTCGTGCCCGGCACGCCGCAGGTCAGCCTCGATCCACAATTGGCTCTGGCGCTGTTCGTCGCGCCCGCTCTGCTCGACGCCGCCTACGACGCATCGCCCCGCGACCTCAAGGCGAACCTCATTCCCGTGGTCAGCCTCGCACTGGGCATGGTTGCGCTCACTATTGGTGCGGTCGCCTTGGTCGCGCGCATTCTGGTTCCAGACATGGGGTGGCCCGCCGCGATAGCGCTCGGAGCAATCGTGGCACCGTCGGATGCCTCCGCCGCCACGGCCGTGTTGCGGCGGCTGCAACCGCCTCACCGCGTTCTGGTCATTCTCGAAGGCGAGAGCCTGTTCAACGATGCCAGCGCGCTGCTGGTTTTTCGCATGGCCGTCGTGGCGACGATGACCGGAGCGGTTTCAGGCTGGAGCGTCATCCCGACCTTCCTGCTGACCTGTGGCGGCGGCGTCGTAGCCGGAATCATCCTTGCGCGGACCTATCTGTGGCTCACGTCCCGCGTCCACGACATTCCGATATCCGTGCTGCTGCAGTTCGTCGGCACGTTCGCGGTGTGGCTGCTCGCGGATCGTCTCGGCCTATCGGCCATCATCACCGTCGTGAGTTACGCAATGACTCTGGCGCGGCGGGTCCCGGGCCGCGTGGATGCGCGGCACAGAATCTCATCCTATGCCGTCTGGGAAGTAGCCGTTTTTGTCCTGAACGTGCTCGCGTTCGTGCTCATCGGCTTGCAGCTGCGCATGATTCTTACGCGCACGCATGGCTCCGACTGGCACACTTTCGCACTGTGCGCGGGGGCGGTCTGCGCAACGGTGATTCTCGTGCGTATTTTCTGGGTCATGTCGCACAGCGTCATCGTGCGATGGAAGGGTAGACCCCGCTCGAGCTTCGGCGTGGGCCTCGTCATTTCCTGGTGCGGCATGCGCGGTATCGTGACCCTCGCCGCCGCCCTGGCGCTGCCGGACGGCGCGCCATCGGACGCCTTTCCCTACCGCGACCTGATCATCCTGTGCGCGTTTTGCGTCGTGTTGAGCACGCTGGTGGTGCAGGGCATGACACTGCGACCGCTCATCGCTGCGCTGGGGCTCAAGGATGACGGATCGGTCGAGCGGGAGGTGAAGATCGCACGCGCCGAGACCGCACGCGCGGCGTTACGAATTCTCGAGTCGGAACAAGCCAGCACATCCACCGAAACCCTGCGACGGGAATACGAGGCGCGGCTGCGCTCTACCGACGGTCAGGCCGCCCCGCCCGGATCATCCGACACCGGACTGACCGACGTGCAGCGGCGTGCGGTCGGGGCCCAACGCCAGGTTCTCATGGACCTACGGGAGCGCTCCGTGATCGGCGATGACGCCTTTCACGCTGCCGAAGAAGAGTTGGACCTGCTGGAGCTCACGGCGGATTCCCGGATTCGGCCCACCCAGTAGATCCGCGTGGCCGGACACTACCCCGACTCATCGTCGGCTCGCAGGGACGGGTTGCCGAAGCCGCCTCCGCCCGGTGTTGCAATGACGATCAGATCTCCGGCGCGCAGCTCCACTTGATCGTTACCCGCCATCGAGTCCCGTCTCCCGTCAGCCCGCTCGACCCACTGCTCACCGCAGGCACCGTCGGCCCCACCCGCCAGGCCAAATGGCGCGATTCTGCGGCGGGATGCGACGAGCGTTGCGGTCATCGGCTCCAATGCCCGGATCGCCCGGAAGACCCCGTCGCCGCCGCGATGCCGCCCGCGTCCGCCCGAGCCCCGGCGCACGGCGAAGCGCTCGAGGCGCACCGGATGGCGCAATTCCAGGACTTCCGGATCCGTAATGCGGGTGTTGGTCATATGCGTGTGTACGGCCGAAGCGCCGTCGAAATCCGCTCCAGCGCCCGCTCCACCGCAGATCGTCTCGTAGTACTGATGGCGCTCGTTGCCGAAGAGGAAATTGTTCATCGTGGCCTGCGCGCTGGCGCAAACACCGAGCGCGCCCAGCAGCGCGCAGGCGATCGCCTGGCTGATCTCCGTGTTGCCGGCGACGACCGCGCTCCCTGGAGCCGGATCGAGGAAACTTCCCGGCGGCAGCACGATCTGCAGCGGCGCGAGACAGCCTTCGTTCAGCGGTAGCTCCTCGTCCACGAGGCAGCGGAATGCATACAGCACCACCGCACGCGTCACGGCTTTCGGTGCATTGAAGTTCCCCGGGCTCTGCGCTGCGGTCCCGGTAAAGTCTACGGTGGCGCTGCGGCTCGCACGGTCGACCCTCACAGCCACTTCAAGGGGCGCGCCGTCGTCCATCGTGTACCGGATCGAACCGCTTCCCAACCTGTCGATAACGCGGCGAATGCTCTCCTCTGCATTGGCCATGACGTGACGCATGTATGCCGCGACCTGCGGCCAGCCGTAGCGCGCCAGTAGAGCGTCGAGCTCCCGAATGCCGACTTGGTTGGCGGCAACCTGCGCCTTGATGTCGGCGACGTTGGTTTCTGGACTGCGCGCGGGCCAGCGGGCGCCCGTGAGCAGCGCCCGAAAGGCCTCCTCACGGAATTCACCGCTCGCAACCAGCAGGAAATCATCGATCAGCACCCCCTCTTCCTCGAGCGTGCGGGAATCCGGCGGCATCGATCCCGGAGTGCGTCCACCGATGTCTGCGTGATGACTTCTGTTGGCAACGAAGAAGCGGATCTGTCGGCCGGTCGCCTCGAATACCGGCGTGACGACGGTCACGTCCGGCAGGTGCGTGCCGCCGTGGAACGGATCGTTGAGCGCCACGGAGTCACCCGGTTTCAAGCTCGCGCGCCGCTTTGCCAACACGACGCGTACGCTCTCGCCCATTGCGCCCAGATGCACCGGCACGTGCGGGGCGTTCGCGACGAGGTTGCCTTCCGCATCGAACAGTGCGCAGGAGAAATCCAGTCGCTCCTTGATGTTGACGCTCGTAGCCGTATGGCGCAGGACCACGCCCATGTGCTCGGCGACCGCCATGAACATATTGTTGAACAGCTCGAGACGAACGGGGTCGGGAACAGCGTCCGTAGCGGCCCGCCGGCCCATTCGGGCCGAGCGTCGCAGCAACAGGTTTCCGCCCAGATCGACCGCCGCATTCCAGCCAGGCTCGACGATCGTCGTGGCGATGGCTTCGCGGATCAATGCCGGGCCCGCGATGCAGTCGCCTGCGCAGAGCGAATCGCGATCATATACGGGCGCTTCGTGCTCCCGCCCTGCGCTCCACAGGAGTACGACCTCCAGCGGCGCCGGCATCGGCCCGGTTCGTGTAGCCAGCATGGGAAGCTCCACCGTCTCACCTGCGCGTGCGCATTCGACCGCGAGACTCTCCACGATGACCTGCCGCTCAGGTGTGGAGAAACCGAAATGTGCGCGGTGCGCTGTGTCGAATGCGGCAAGCATCTCCCCCATAGAGGCCAGCTCCACCGGCAACGCGGTGTCAGTTCCCGCATAGCGGAGGTAGGCCGTACGCGTCACGTCCACGGGCCCGCTCCCGTCCAGCGCGTCCGTTGCGGTCTGCGCAAGTTGCGCGGCGCAGGCCGCTACGTCCCCCAGCACCTGCTCCTCCAGTAGCCGCTCCATCGCCTGATGACGCATCGCCCGCCGATCGGCCAAGCCCATTCCATACGCCGACAGAACGCCGGCGTACGGATGAATCATGACGGTTTCCATACCGAGCTCGTCGGCGACGAGACAGGCGTGCTGTCCTGCTGCCCCCCCGAAACACTGCAACGTGAAGTCCGCAGTGTCGTGACCCTTCTCGAGCGACACCTGCCTGACAGCCCGCGCCATGTTGGCGACGGCGATCTGCAGAAATCCCTCTGCGATGTCGCGCGGGTCCCGCCGGGCGCCGGTCGCCGCCTCGATGTGTGTGGCCAGCACCGCGAACCGTTCCTGGACGATCTGCGTATCGATCGCAAGGTTGCCCTTCGATCCGAAAATCGCGGGGAAATGCGCGCCTTGGATTTTTCCGACCATGACGTTTGCGTCGGTGATCGTGAGCGGGCCGCCGCGGCGATAGCATGCGGGGCCCGGATCGGCGCCGGCGCTGTCGGGACCGACACGAAACCGGCTGCCGTCGAAATGAAGAACGGAGCCGCCGCCAGCCGCCACCGTGTTGATCGCCATGATGGGCACACGCAGCTGCACGCCGGCGATTTCGGTGTCGAAGGCCCGTTCCAGCCGGCCGGCATACAGCGACACGTCCGTCGAAGTACCCCCCATATCGAAGCCGATGATCCGCTCGAAGCCCGCGGCTGCGGCAGTCCGCACGGCTCCGACGACTCCACCGGCCGGCCCCGACAGGATCGCATCCTTGCCCTGGAATCCGGCTGCGTGGGTCAGACCGCCATGGGATTGCATGAAGTACAGCGCAGACCGGCCGATTGCGGCGGCGACTCGGTCGACGTAACGATGCAGAACCGGCGAGAGATAGGCATCGACGACAGTGGTCCTGGCGCGCGACACCAGTCCCAGCAGCGGACTCACCTCGTGACTGACGGATACCTGGGGGAAGCCCGCAGCGCGCGCGAGCTGCGCCAATCGGGTCTCGGCTTCAGGGAACTTCCACGCGTGAGCCAGCGCGATCGCGACCGCCTCGTACCCTTGCGCCTTCCGCCGCATCAACATCGCGCTGACCGCAGGCTCGTCGACGGGCACGAGCGTGTGTCCGTGTGCATCGACGCGGCCACCGACTTCCTCCACCGCCGAATAAAGAGGCTCGGGCTTGCGGATCTTAAGATCGAACAATCGGGGCCGGGCCTGCGTCCCGATGAGCAGCAGGTCTTTGAAACCGCCATCGACCAGCAGCAGGGTGCGGGCACCCTTGCGCTCGAGCAGGGCGTTGGTGGCAACCGTCGTCCCCATCTTGACGGCACCGATCCTATCCGCGGGGACGGCAGCGTTGTACGGCAGGTCGAGCGCGGCGCAGATCCCTGCCACCGCAGGGTCTGCGTAGCTGTCCGGATTGTCACTCAGCAGCTTGAAGGTCGAGAGGCGGCCGTCCGGGTCTCGTGCCACGACGTCGGTAAAGGTCCCGCCGCGATCGATCCAGAACTGCCAGCGTCCGCCCGTCACCGTCAGCTCGATAGAGCGAGCCCGTGTCGTCGTACGGCGGCCGGGGCGGTCTCGGTCAGTCCGCACGCAAACGCGAAGATCGCAGCGCTGAGGCCGAGGAGTATCCAGAATATCGTGCGCGGACCGAATGCATCGGAGGCCATCCCCGCAAGCGTCGGACTTGCGACTCCCCCGATGATTTCGCCCAGCCCCATGGTCAATCCCATGACCGTAGCCAACTGCGAAGCAGGCACGGTCTCGGACGGAATGGTCGCCATCACCAGAGGATAGATCCCGCTCACGGTGGCCCCCAACCCGAACAGCACGAACAGCGGCCAGACGCCGCCGCCGTCGATGAACAGCATGCTCAGGGGAATCAGCGCCGAAGCGGCGCCCATGACGATCACGATCGGGCGCCTGCCGAGGAAATCCGACGAGCCGGGTATCAGGAAGGCATACCCGATCGAGGGCAGACCCCACATCGCGATCAACCAGCTTTGCACCTTCGGGTCCATGCCGCGTACCTGGACGAGGTACTTCGGCGTGAACGCCAGGAACACCACCAGGAACGCGACGAGCAGAATGGACAGCACGACGCACAGCCACACGTTTCTGAGCCGCAGCACCTCAAGAGCGCCAAGCCAGGGGCGCCTGCGTGCGACGCTGACCTTTTGGATCTGGGGCTCACGAATCAGCCAGAACATCAGCAGGGCGACGAGGAAGCCCGGCACGGCGGCCAGATTGAAGGCGGTGCGCCAGCCGAAGGTGACGGCAAAAATGGTGAGCACCACGGGCGCAAGAAAATTCCCCAGCAGATTGGCGCCGACGTTCTGTGCCGCTCCCATGGCAAGGCCGCGTCTCTCCGGCTGTACCTCCGCCGCCACCAGGGCCTGGCTGATGGGCATGACGCCGCCCTCGGCGATTCCCATCATCAGGCGAGCCCCTAGCAGCATCGTGTAGGAGCGCGCGAGGCCCGAAAGCAGCGACGCTCCCGAGAACACCAGGGCGGCGACGACCAGAATGACCTTGCGTTTACCCAGCGCATCCGACAGCCGGCCGACGAACAGGCCGGCGAGCGCCCAGCTGAACGCCAGCGCGGACGCCAGCGTTCCAATCTGCGTGTCCGACAGCTTCAGCTCCGGCTGGATGAACGGCATCAGCGCGTTGATCGAGTTGCGGTCGAAGAAGACGATGCCGAAGTTCAGACTCAGCAGCCCGACGAGCACCCACTGGTAAGCCCGACCCGGTTGCGGGACAGTTGTCATTCTCGTGGCTCCCCCCCAGATTTTAAGATCGGCGCCCCGGTGTGGCCTTGCGCACGCGAGGCGTCGATTATGCACCCCACTTGCGCCATCCTGCACAAGGCGCTTGCGTCGATGACAACCGCGAGCGGGAATCCACCTCCGCCCAAGGCGCGCACACGCTTGCGTCGGGGGTCGTTCTGTTCCAAGGTCTCAAGCCCCGCTTTGGGCCCGATGGGAAGAATATGCGTCTGGATGCAATTTCGGTCGGCCGTGATCCCCCCCGCGAAGTGAACGTCGTCGTGGAGGTCCCCGTCGGCGGTGAGCCCATCAAGTACGAGATGGACAAGGCGGCGGGGGCGTTGATCGTCGATCGCTTCCTGTACACCGCGATGACCTATCCAGGCAACTACGGGTTCATCCCCCACACCCTCTCCGAGGACGGCGATCCCTGCGATGTGCTGGTTGCCAACCAGCGCGGCATCGTCCCCGGGGCCGTGCTCGCCGTGCGGCCGGTGGGTGTCCTGAAGATGCAGGACGAAGCCGGTGGCGATGAGAAGATCATCGCGGTACCCGTGCCGCGCCTCACCAGACGCTACGAGAACGTTCACAACTTCACCGACCTGCCGGACATCACCGTGCGCCAGGTGCAGCATTTCTTCGAGCACTACAAGGATCTGGAACCGGCCAAATGGGTGAAGGTTCTCGGGTGGGGCGATGCCGCAGAAGCTCAGAGCTTCATCCTGAGAGCCATCGAACGCGCCCGCGCGCAGCCGAAGTAACGGTTGGATTGGTACGCGCCGCGAGGAATCAGGAACGCTGCGGTCCGTCCTGAACGGGACTGTGCCGTGCCGTGCTCTCTGCCACTGCACGGTGAACGAACGACACGCAGATCGAGCCTTCCCCGACGGCGGATGCGACACGCTTGACGCTGCCCGAGCGCACGTCACCGGCCGCAAACACACCCGGGACGCTCGTTTCGAGCAGATCGGGAATTCGCTGCAACGGCCAGCGTGCGGCGGCAATTTCATCGGCACTCAGGGTGGGTCCCGTCTTGACGAAGCCGCGCTCATCGAGCGCCACGCATCCTGCCAGCCACTGCGTGTGCGGCAGGGCGCCCGTCATCATGAATACATGCTTGACCGGACGGGTTTCGGACCCGCCCCGGGTGTCGTGCCAGGTCACGCGCTCGAGCCGCTCAGTGCCGTCGAGCGCCGTCAACTGCGTATGCGAGTGCAACGTGACGCGGGGACTCTCCTCGATCCGCCTGATGAGGTACCGCGACATACTCTCCGCGAGACCGCTCGAGCGCACGAGCAGGTGCACGTGCCGGCACGAGCCGGCCAGAAACACCGCCGCCTGGCCCGCGGAGTTACCTCCGCCGACCACGACGACCTCTTCATCCTGGCAGAGCTTCGCCTCCAGATACGTCGCCGCGTAGTGGATGCCGGAGCCGACGAAGCGGGAGAGATTGGGAATGTCCAACGCCCGATACTGGGCCCCGGAGGCGATGAGTATCGTCTTCGTGCGCACGGACGAGCCGTCCGCGAACTCGACGCGATAAGGCCACTCCTCACAGCGCAGGCGCGCCGCCTGCCACGCAACGCTCAGCTGCGCACCGAATTTCTGTGCCTGCGCCAGCGCGCGCCCAGCCAACGCCTGGCCCGAGATCCCGGTCGGGAAGCCCAGATAGTTCTCGATCCGGGAGCTCGTCCCGGCCTGCCCGCCCGGGGCCATCGCCTCCACCACTCGCACGTCCAGACCCTCGGAGGCCGCGTACACGGCGGCCGCGAGCCCGGCAGGCCCCGCACCCACGATCAGCAGGTCGTGCACTGCGTCGTGCAGCACCTGAGGATTGAGTCCCAGCTGTTCGGCGACGTCGCGGTTGCTGGGGTTTCTGCAGATCCGCGCACCGTGCAGGATGACGACTGGAATGTCGTCGGCGCGGATGGCGAAGCGCTCGAGCAGTCCCTGCACGTCCGGATCACTTTCGATGTCGACGTTGACATGGGGGAAGCCGTTGCGGGCCAGGAATTCGCGCAGCCGCAGGGTGTCCGCCGAAAAGCTCGACCCGATCAGCATGACATCGCCCTGTCCCGTCGCCAGCAATCCCATGCGGCGCAGGATGAAGGCACGCATGAACAGCTCGCTCAGTTCGGCGTCTGTCTGCACGATCGTACGCAATCGCTCGACATCGATCCCAATCACCGCACCAGGCTCGGACGCCACGATGCGCACGAGGCCCGCACTGCCGCGCAGAGTGCTCAGCTCGCCGCTGAAATCTCCGGGTGTCAGCCGATACACGAACTCGTAGTCGGACGCAGCCGGGGTCATCACATCGAGACTGCCGGAGGCCACCACGAAGAACTCGTGCGGGCGGTCCCCTACCTCCAGCAGGATCTGTCCCGGGCGCGTGTCGATGCGCCTGCCGTGAGATTCGAGACCTGCGATCTGGGCCGCCGTCAGCTTGGGAAACATCTGCGCGCGGCGTGTTTCCAGAATCGGGTTGGTCATCGTGCCCGTCCGCGGCATCACTTCCAGGACTTGCCCGTTACCGGATGCGCGTAGTGGAAGGGCACGACACGCGTGTTCGGCCATGTCTTGGGCACCGCCGGCAGCAGCCGGTCCGGTCCCCGCGGATCCTCCGGGTACAGCTGCGTGAGCGCCGGTAAATGCACGCCGCTCTTCGCCCAGCCCGGCTCGTAGTCTGCCTGCCAGAGCATGTTGTAGTTCAACAGCTTGATCTTCCAGATGCCGCGTTCCTTCACGTACTGGTTCTCGTAGATCCCGCCTTCC
>FTEN01000122.1_pt1 | contig 41475 bp, 35 predicted proteins | sample 1640221 | NCBI WGS metagenome assembly FTEN01 (sample SAMEA3914816, study PRJEB12502) | metagenome | biome: forest; material: soil | place: USA | collected 2011-09-16 | depth 0.3 m | reverse complement strand
TATACGCCTCAGGACGCCGAGACCCTGATGTCCTACAGAGAGGACAAGAAGGGACAGATGATCGAGGAAGGCATCAACGAGGCCGGCTCGTTGTGCTCCTGGATCGCTGCCGGCACGGCCTACAGCAACCACGGCATCAACATGGTGCCGTTCTACATCTTCTATTCGATGTTCGGCTTCCAGCGCGTCGGGGATTTCATCTGGGCCGCCGGCGACATCCAGGCGCGCGGCTTCCTTCTGGGTGCGACGGCGGGTCGCACGACGCTGGCGGGCGAGGGCCTTCAGCACCAGGACGGTCACAGCACGCTCGTTGCGACGACGGTCCCGAATTGTGTCGTGTACGACCCGACCTACGCATACGAGCTTGCCGTGATCATCCAGGACGGCATGCGCCGCATGTACGTCAACCAGGAAAGCGTTTTCTATTACATCGCGGTGATGAACGAGAACTATGCTCAGCCCGCCCTGCCGAAGGGCGCGGAAGCAGGGATTCTCAAGGGCGCGTATCTCCTGCAGAGCGGTGGCCGGGGCAAGGTACGCGCCACGCTGCTCGGCTCCGGGACGATTCTGCGGGAAGTGCTCGCCGCGGCGCAGATCCTCGAGAAAGACTACGGCGTCCCCTCGGACATCTACTCCGTTACGAGCTTCAGCGAGTTGCGCCGCGAGGCGCTCGAGATCGAGCGTTGGAACCTGTTTCATCCAGCGGAGACGCCGCGCGTCCCGTACGTGCAGGACCTTCTGAAGGATCGCGACGGCCCGGTGATCGCAGCGACCGACTACATGCGCAATGTGCCGGATCAGATCCGTCAGTGGGTGGGTGGAAGATACGTCACGCTCGGCACTGACGGATTCGGGCGGTCCGATTCGCGCGCCGCCCTGCGGAAGCACTTCGAAGTGGATCGCAACCACATTGCGGTTGCGGCGCTCAAGTCTCTCGCGGACGAAGGCAAAGTCGACAGCGCCACCGTCGTGAAAGCCATCAAGGCGCTCGGCGTCGACCCCTCCAAGCCCGTACCCTGGAAAGTCTGAAAGAACCAAACCGATGAACGCGGCAGCTCGCCTCGTGGAAGTGCGTGTGCCCGATATGGGCAATTTCAAGGACGTCGCTGTCATCGACGTTCTCGTCAAGCCTGGCGAGACCATCGAGGTCGAGGCGCCTCTCGTCACGTTGGAAACCGAAAAGGCGGCCATGGACGTGCCGTCCACCGTGGCCGGCATCATCGAGAAGGTTCACGTAGCGAAGGGCGGCACCGTATCGCCCGGCGATCTGATCGCCACAGTGCGCTCATCCGGCCCTGCCGCGGGGAACGCGGTCGCCACCGCGCCGGCAGCCGCTGCGGGTTCCGCACCTCAAGCAGCGCCAGTGGTTGCGCCCTCCGCGGCGCCGATTGCGCCGACTCCGCCGGCTGCGCCGACGGCATCGGCAGCTGCCGCGGGGCCCGCTAGGATTGCACCCCCTTCCGATCTTCCGTTGATCAACGAGCCCGGCTTCTCCCGTGCCCACGCGGGACCCTCCGTCCGCATGTTTGCTCGCGAGTTGGGCGTCGACCTCACCAGAGTGACGGGCACGGGATTCAAGGGACGCATCACGCACGAAGATGTGAAGGCGTTCGTGAAGAAGGTACTGTCGGGCGCGGCACCCGCATCGGGCAGCGCGACAGGTGCTGCGCTTCCTGCCGTGCCCGTCGTGGACTTCACCCAGTTCGGGCAGGTCGAGACGAAGCCTCTTTCGCGCATCCAGAAGATCTCCGGTCCACGCCTGCACGCTAGCTGGGTGAACATTCCGCACGTCACACAGTTCGATGAGGCGGATATCACCGAGCTCGAGGAGCTGCGCACGAAGCTGAAGCAGACCGCGCAGGAGGCCGGCATCAAGCTGACACCCCTTGCGTTCATACTGCGTGCGTGCGTCAGGGCGCTGGAAGAGTTCCCGCAGTTCAACTCGTCGCTCGATCCGGGCGGAGCGAACCTGATCCTCAAGAAATACGTGAACATCGGGTTCGCAGCGGATACGCCCAACGGGCTGGTCGTGCCCGTCGTGCGTGACGCAAACCAGAAGGACATCTACAGGATTGCCCGGCAGCTCGCCGAGCTGTCCGAGAAGGCGCGCGCAGGCAAGCTGTCTCCGATGGACATGCAGGGCGGGTGCTTCACGATTTCCAGCCTGGGTGGGATCGGCGGTACCGCCTTCACCCCGATCATCAATGCACCTGAAGTCGCCATTCTCGGCGTGTCTCGCTCGGTGATGCGGCCAGTGTTTCGCGATGGTGCGTTTGTTCCGCGGCTGATACTACCGCTCTCCCTCTCGTACGATCACCGAGTGATTGACGGTGCCTCCGCGGCGCGCTTTACGACGTACCTGGCGCAAATCCTCGCGAATCCTCATCCGCTCGTCGAGGCGCTGCCATGAGCCCGATCGATCTCGTCGTCCCGGATCTCGGCAACAACAGCGACGTTTCCGTTGTCGATGTGTTGGTCAAAGTCGGTGATAGCGTCGAGATCGACACTCCGCTCGTGACACTGGAGACCGACAAGGCTTCGCTGGACGTTCCTGCCGCTTCCGCCGGAACGGTCGCTGAGGTGCTGCTGAAGCGCGGCGACAAGGTGTCCAAGGGCGCCGTCATCGCGCGTGTCGATGGGGCCGCGGAATCCCGCGCGCCCGCTGCGCCGGCAGCGGCGGCGACACCCGCAGCAGCGGCGACACCCGCAGCGGTGGCAACCGCGCCTCCCGCAGCAGCGGCTCCAGCGACCGGTGGCGCATCTGCGGCCGGCGCTGTGCCTGCTCCGACGGCGCCCGCAGTGACAGCTGCGCCCTCTGCACGCCCCGAGGGGGCCGGCGATACCGTGCGGATGCCGATACCCGATCTGGCACGCCGGGGTCGCGTGGAAGAGGAATTCAATCGCTCGACACAGCTTCTCGTGCTCGGTGCAGGTCCGGGAGGCTACACCGCGGCGTTTCGCGCGGCGGATCTCGGTTTGCAGGTCACATTGGTCGAGCGCTGGCCGAGCCTCGGTGGAGTCTGTTTGAACGTGGGCTGCATCCCTTCGAAGGCCCTGCTGCATGCGGCGCGGGTCATCGAAGAAGTCGAAGAGATGAGCGAGCGCGGCATCGCCTTTGGTGCACCGGCCATCGATTTGCCTGCGTTGCGTTCCTGGAAGCAGTCCGTGGTCAACAAGTTGACGGGCGGACTCCGCACCCTCGCCAGGCAGCGCAAGGTCGAGGTGGTGCAGGGTACCGGCCGGTTCGTGAGCCCGAATGTCGTCGAGGTGATGGGCAGTAGCGGCTCGACGCGGATCCGCTTCGACCAATGCATCATTGCTGCAGGATCCGAGTCCATCCGTTTGCCAGGTCTGCCCTCCGATCCCCGCATCATCGATTCCACCGATGCGCTGGAGCTGCCGGAATTCTCCGGCGGGCTGCTGATAGTCGGCGGCGGCATCATCGGACTCGAGATGGCCTGCGTGTACGACGCGCTCGGCAGCCGCGTAAGCGTCGTCGAGTTGACGAGCCAGCTCATGCCGGGCTGCGATCCCGATCTCGTGCGGCCGCTCGAGAAGCGCATTCGCTCGCGCTACGAGCAGATCCTGCTGGGGACGAAGGTCTCCGGAGTGGAGGCGCTCAGCGAGGGCCTGCGCGTGACCTTCGAAGGCGACAAGGCCCCGGCACCGCAGACGTTCGAGCGTGTACTGGTGGCGGTCGGGCGTGCTCCAAACGGCAGGGCGATCGCCGCGGATGCCGCGGGCGTCAACGTGTCCGAGCGCGGCTACGTCCCGGTGGACAACCAGATGCGCACGAACGTGCCGCATATTTTTGCCGTCGGCGACATTGCATCGGCTCCCATGCTCGCGCACAAGGCCATGCACGAAGCGAAAGTCGCTGCGGAGGTCGCCGCCGGTCACAAACGCGCGTTCGACGCGCGCGTCGTTCCGTCGGTGGCTTACACGGATCCGGAGATTGCCTGGGTGGGGCTGACGGAGATCGAAGCCAAGGCGAAGGGAATCGCCTTCAGCAAAGGCTCATTCCCCTGGGTCGCAAATGGACGGTCGCTGTCTCTGGGGCGCGAAGACGGATTCACCAAGCTCCTGTTCGACCCGGAGTCGCATCGCGTGCTCGGCGGCGGCATCGTGGGCACCAACGCTGGCGATCTGATAAGCGAGGTGGCGCTCGCGATCGAGACGGGCGCGGACGCTGCCGACATCGGGCTCACCATTCATCCGCACCCGACGCTGTCCGAGACCGTTGCGGGTGCCGCCGAGGCCTTTGAAGGCACTCTGACGGACCTGTACCTGCCGCGGAAGTAATGCCGGCCCGCGAGCCGCTCCTCACCGGTCCCGCCAGGTTCCGAACTTTTTCGCAACCGGCTGTAGAGTCGGGGAGAACTGCACGAACGAGTGCTCGACGGCGGCATGATCTTCGTGGCACTGCCAGCAGTTCTGCTGCGGCTGCGCACGCACCGGCTTGTCGCCGCTGAACGGAAAGTAGGCCCACTTCTCCGGGAACCGGCTCTCGTCCTTGACCTCTACATCCAGTCCCATGAGATCGCCCTGGAACTGGCCCCCGGCGACGATCGACCCCTTACCCTTCGAATCGCGCTCCTCGAGCACGAAGACCGTCCGGTCCGGCCATTTTCCCGACTGCAGGAACGACCGGTAGGCCCAGGGTGCCACGAACACATTGGTGAACATCTTGTGATCGTTTGCCGCAGGGCTGTAGGTCATGCCGTACCCCGTCGACAGGAAAACCCACTCCCGATAGTCGGTGGGCACCGTGAGCTCACCCGAGGCGGTGAAGACAGCCTGCTCACCCTGTGGGGCCGAGTCCGCCGCGAAGCCTGCTGCCCCGAACGTCCCCGCGATCGACAGCACCACGGCCCCTGCGATTCGTTTGCTCACGCGTAGCCTCCTTGGGATTCATCTTCGCACACGCGACGCCGCCGGCGCCGCCCTGCCTCGATGGCATTGCTGGAACGGGTGGTTCGCATGCCGTCATGACGAGGCGAGCCTCTGCAGCCGCTCGAGGTATACCTGCTCGTCCGGGACGCGGTTGCTCTGCTGGGCCTCCCAGATGGTTTCCGCGAGCGGCTCCAGCATCGCGTGCTCTGCCGCGTGCGCACTCCCCAAGCGTGCAGCCAGACTCGCGTGCACCTGTGCAATCCCGGTCGGTCGGTCCGTCGCCACCTGTTCCCTGATTGCAAGGTGCAGGCCCAGGTGCAGAAAGGGATTCTGACGTCCGCCTTCAGGAGTGAACTCGGCCACCAGTGCCTCCTCACCGGATTCGAGCCACCCAACGTATTCCGGATGCTCCGCGATGACGGCTGCGAGCTGCGCTTCGAGCGGCTGCAGTGGCGAGTTCGCGCAGAATTTGCTCCACGCCTCGAGATACATGCGGCGCATCTGTGCGCGGCTCTGGCCTCCGAACACCGGCATACCGCTACCTCGCAGCGCGCGCCGGCGGCGGCGTCTTCGACGGATATTCGCACAGGTCCCTGATGATGCATCGCGGGCACGCCGGCGTGCGGGCAATGCACACGTAGCGTCCATGCAGCAGCAGCCAGTGGTGCGCATCCTTCTTGAATTCCTCCGGTGTGCAGGCGACCAGGGCATCCTCAACCGCGCGAGGCGTCCTGCCCGGCGCAAGTCCGGTGCGATTCGCAACGCGAAAGATATGCGTGTCCACGGCAATGTCACTCTGTCCGAACACCATGTTGAGAATGATGCTCGCCGTCTTGCGGCCGACGCCCGGAAGAGCCTCCAGCGATTCGCGGTCTGCCGGAACGCGGCCGCCGTACCGCTCCACCAGCTGCCGGCACAATCCGTTCAGGTTCCTTGCCTTGGTGTTGTAGAGTCCCACCGTTCTGAGGTAATCCTTGAGGGTCTCGACACCCAGATTGAGGATCGCCTGGGGAGAGTTCGCCACCGGGAACAGCTTGCGCGTGGCCGCGTTGACGCTCTTGTCGGTGGTGTGCGCCGAGAGCATCACGGCGACCAGCAGTTCGAACGGCGAGTGGTATTCGAGCTCGGTCTTCGGTTCGGGATTGGCGTTGCGAAGCCGACGATAGATGGCTCTGCGCGTGGCGGAATGCATGGCGGGGGCTAGCCGATGGGTCGGGCGGACTGCTTGCGCACAGCAAGCAGAGTAGCCTGCTCCCGAGCACGGCGGGCGAGCCTCTCGGTGTGCGCCAGGTAGCGGTCCCGACTCGCAGCAGGCGCGGGAATTGCAGGCGCATCCGCTCCGGCGTGGCGGGGAATCATCGCGATGCAGTCGACCGGACAGGGAGCGACGCACAGCTCGCAGCCGGTGCACAGTGAGGCGATGACAGTGTGCATCTGCTTTCGTGCCCCGACGATGGCATCGACGGGGCACGGCGGAAGGCACTTCACACAGCCGATGCAACGCTCTTCATCGATGACGGCGAGCAGGGGCGGCCCTTCGATGCCGTTCTGCGGATTGAGGGGCAGCGGCTCAAGATGCAGCAGGCGCGCGAGGGCGTCGATGGTCGCCGCGCCCCCGGGCGGGCATTGGTTGATCTTTGCTGCGCCGACCGCGATGGCCTGCGCATAGGGCCGGCAGCCGTCGTAGCCGCATCGAGTGCACTGCGTCTGCGGCAGCAGGGCGTCGATGTCGTCTGCGTTCGGCATTGGGCCTCAGCTGACCTTCATCCCCGGCGTGGCGCCGCTGTCCGGAGCCAGGAGGTAGAGTCCGGAGGTCTCGCCGCTGGCCGCCAGGACCATGCCCTCCGAAACTCCGAAACGCATCTTGCGTGGCGCAAGATTGGCGACCATCACCGTGAGACGCCCTTGCAGGGCCTGCGGATCGTAGGCCGATTTGATCCCGGCAAACACCGTGCGCGTTGCGGAGCCGATATCGAGCGTGAGCTTCAACAGCTTGTCCGCGCCATCGACGTGCTCGGCGTTCACGATCCGCGCGACGCGCAGATCGAGCCGTTTGAACTCGTCGATGGAGATCGTGGCGGATTCCGGCGGTGCGGAAGCCGTGGGCGGCGAGTCCGCGATGGCCGCTGAAACCGTCGTGCCCGTAGGGATTGCTCTGCTGGTCGGGGCCGCCGGAGAAGCTGCCTCTGCCAGCTGTGCCGCGACAGGGGACGCCGCGACAGGGGACGCCGCGACAGGGGACGCCGCCTGTGCGTCCGCAAACAGAGCGTCGAGCATCTGCGGCTCAACGCGCGTCATGAGATGCCTGTACGGATTGATCCGCACGGGCAGCTCGCCGACATCGGTCCATTGCAGCGGTCGATCGAGGCCGAACAGCTCCTTCGCCGCGGCTGCGGCGACCTGCGGCAGTACGGGTGCGAGCAGCACGCTGAGAAGCTGAAAGCCGTACAGGGCACGCGAGCACACGTCTTGCAGCTCCGTTGACTTCGTGGAGTCCTTCGCCAGAACCCACGGCTGCCGTGCGTCGAATTCCTGGTTGATGCGGTCCGCCACGGCCATGATCTCGCGCATGGCACGCCCCAGCTCCCGGGCCTCGTAGCTGTCGGCGACGACTTTGGCCGTACGGCGCGCTTCGCGCACCATGGCCTCGGCACTGCCGGCATACCGCAGCTTGCCGTCGAAGCGCTTCGTGATGAAATTCGCCGCGCGGCTTGCGATGTTGACGTACTTGCCGACCAGATCGCTGTTGACGCGCGCGAGGAAGTCGTCCGGGTTGAAATCGACGTCCTCGACGTTCGAATTCAGCTTGGCCGCCAGGTAGTAGCGCAGCCATTCCGCGTTCAGGCCGATCTCAAGATAGCGCAGCGGGCTCACCCCGGTGCCCCGGGTCTTCGACATCTTCTCGCCCGAGACGGTGAGGAATCCGTGGACGTACACGTTGTCCGGCACCTTGTAGGGCGGGCCCGCGAATTTGAGCATCGCGGGCCAGAACAGCGTGTGGAAATAGATGATGTCCTTGCCTATGAAATGAATCTGCTCCGTGTCGGCAGCCGCCAGGAACTCCTCGAAGCTGCGCAGCTCACCGTGGGCGCGCGCTTTGCCGCTGTCGAAGAAGCTCTTGAGCGCGGCGAGGTAGCCGATCGGGGCATCGAGCCAGACGTAGAAATACTTGCCCGGGGCATCCGGAATGGGGATTCCGAAATAGGGCGCGTCGCGCGAGATGTCCCAGTCGCCGAGGGCCTTGTCGCCCTCGCCGGAGAGCCATTCGCGTGCCTTGTTCACCACCTGCGTCTGCAGTCTGCCGGGGGTGTCGAGCCACTCCCGCAGAAAACTGACGCAGCGGGGATCCGACAGCTTGAAGAAGAAGTGGTCGGAGCTCTTCAGCACCGGTTTTGCGCCCGAGATGGCCGAATACGGTTCGAGGAGCTCGGTCGGCGAGTAGACGGTGCCGCATACCTCGCAGGCATCTCCGTACTGGTCCCGCGAGTGGCAATTCGGGCACTCGCCCTTGATGTACCGGTCCGCCAGGAACATCCCCTTGACAGGATCGTAGAACTGCTCCACGGGCTTCACGTGGATCAGCCCGGCCGCCTGCAGCCGGGCATACACGTCGTGGGACAGCGCGACGTTCTCAGGAGAGTCGGTCGAGTGCCAATGGTCGAAGTCGATGTGGAAGCCCTGCAGGTACCGGGGACGGTCCGCGGAGATGCGCGCAATGAGCTCCTGCGGAGTGATTCCCTCGCTCTCCGCCTTGAGCATGATCGGCGCGCCGTGCGCATCGTCGGCGCACACGAAATGCAGCTCGTGGCCCTGCATCCTCTGGAAGCGTACCCAGATGTCGGCCTGGATGTACTCCATGATGTGGCCGATGTGGAGCGGACCGTTCGCGTACGGCAGGGCGGTGGTGACGAAGATTTTGCGCGGCATCCGCCTAGTTTACAGGCCTTGGCCCGGGCAACCATCCCTTAGGTTGCGCGGTTGCACGGTGCCGCCCCGGCTATAGATCGCCGGGCGCTCGAAGCGCGGCGCGCTGCGCCCTCAGCCCACTTCCTTGAGCGCCTCGAACTTGCCCTTGTTGATGCCCTTCTTGTAGGCCTCCCTGCCGGTCACCTGGCGCTGATCCAGGAGCTGTTGAATGGCCGTATCCATGGTGCGCATGCCGAACTGCCCGCCGGCCTGCATGACATTCTCGAGCTGGTCCAGCTTGCCCTGGCGGATGAGGTTGGCGGAGGCGGCGGTGTTGACCAGGATCTCCAGTGCGGCGACCCGCCCCGATTTGTCGGACTTCTGCAGCAGCTGCTGCGAGACGACCCCCCGCAGCGACGTCGAGAGCATCGTGCGCACGTGCGACTGCTTGTCGGACGGAAACACGTTGACCATGCGATCTACGGTCTGCGCCGCACCGTTCGTGTGCAGCGTGCCCATGACGAGAATGCCCATCTCGGCTGCGGTGACCGCGATGCTCATGGTCTCCAGATCGCGCAACTCGCCGACCAGGATCACATCCGGGTCCTCGCGCAGGGCCGAGTGCAGCGCGGCGGCGAAACTGTGAGCGTGCTCCCCGATCTCGCGCTGGCTGATCAGACAGTTCTTGCGGTGGTGTACGAACTCGATCGGGTCCTCGATCGTGAGGATGTGGCCGCGCACACGCAGGTTGATGTCATCGATCATCGCTGCCAGCGTCGTGGACTTGCCCGAGCCTGTCTTGCCCGTGACGAGAATCAGGCCGTTGTTCGCCTTGCACATCTGGCGCACCGCTTCGGGCATCTTCAGCTCATCGAGCGTCAGCGCCTTGGACGGAATTGCGCGGAACACGGCGCCGATGCCGTTGAGCTGGCGCATCACGTTGACGCGGAAGCGCCCGCGCTCGGGGATGGTATGCGCGAAATCGGCACCGTCCTTGGACTCGAAGCGCTCGAGCGCCGCCTTGGGCATGATCTCGTACAGCGTCGCTTTCACAAAATCCGGCGCCAGTTTCTCGGGCCGCAGCGTGGTGAGATCGCCGTAGAGACGGATGCGGGCCGGGTCGCCGGCGATGAAGTGCAGGTCGGATCCCCGCCGTTCGAGAATTTCGATGAGGTAAGAGTCGATCGCGGCCACGAGGCGAGCCTTCAGGCTGAAGCGGCGGACGGCGCCGAAGGGCCGAGCGATGAGCCCGTGACATCGACCTTGGGCAGCATGCTCGTGTCGGTCACGTACTTCTGGAATCCGCGCTTGTCGAGGGCATACGCGTAAGCGTCGTCCGGATCGATCTCGCGAGCGTTGATCGCAGCGAGCAGTGCCTGGTCGAGCAGCTGCATGCCCACGTCGCGTCCCATCTGCATCTGGGTGGGGACCTGGTGCGTCTGGTCGGACTGGATCAGCTTGGCGATCGCCTTGGTCATCACCAGCGACTCGCAGATCGCCCGGCGCCCCTTGGAGTCCGCCGTCTTCACCAGAACCTGTGTGATGACCGCGAGCAGACTCTGCGCGAGGAAGCTCTTGGTCTGCTCCCGTTCCTCCACCGGCAATGCGTCGATCACCCGGTCGATCGTCTTCACGGCGCTCGTCGTATGCAGCGTGCCCAGCACGAGGTGACCCGTTTCAGCCGCGGTCATGGCCATCGTGATCGTTTCGGCATCGCGCAGCTCGCCGACCAGGATGACGTCCGGATCCTCGCGCATCGCCGCTCGCACGCCTTCCGCAAAGCTCGGGATGTGCGTGTTCAGCTCCCGCTGGATGACCTGGCTGTTCTTGCTGCGGTGGACGAATTCGATGGGATCCTCGAGGCTGATGATGTTCAGCCGCCGGGTCTGGTTCAGATGGTCGATCATCGCCGCCAGCGTCGTGGACTTGCCGGTGCCGGTCGACCCGGTGACGAGGATCATTCCCTGGTGAAAATCGCACAGCTTCGTCACGATGGGCGGCAGCTGCAGCTTCTCCAGAGAGGGCACCTCGGACGGAATGGTGCGGAAGGTCGCGCCCACACCCGTCTCCTTGCGGAAGACGTTGACGCGGAACCGCCCGCCCTCGGCGGACACGTACGAGAAGTCGAGGTCGTTTCCCTTGGCGAACACTTCCGTCTGGGAGCGGGTCAGGATCTCGGCCACGTAGCCCTCTAGCTCCGTCGCTCTCAGCTCGCGGAATTTGATGGGCAGCAGGTCCCCGTGCATGCGCAGCATCGGCGGAACGCCGACCGCTAGGTGCACATCCGAGCAGCCCTGCTGGGTGCCCAGCTTCAGAAACGCGTCGATACGCGCCAAGGCGTCCGTCCCCCTTCTGGCCTAAGGTCTCAACTGTGCCGTTTTGCCCGTTTGGGGCTTCAGGATCAACAAGTTGTCGCTGGAAATCTGACGTAACGCACGGAGTTTGGCAAGCAGGCCCCGGCAGGCCCTGCTGCGGCACGGCGCCGAACCCTAAAGGTAGCGCTCCAGGGCGGCGCGCAGCTCTTCCATGGACTGGTGGCGCTTGGCCTTGTCCACCGCCATCGCCTTCATCACGAGGTCGGAGAGGCCGGGAGGCAGGGCGGGATTGATCTCCTGGGGGATCCGGGCCTTCCCCTGGACGTGCTGGTACATGACGGACATGTGATCGCCGCGAGAGTACGGCGGCACTCCGGTGACCATCTCATAGAGCATCACGCCGAGGGCGTAGACGTCGGCGCGCTCGTCCACCTTCTTGCCGAGGATCTGCTCAGGCGCCATGTACTTCGGCGAGCCGATGACATAGCCGGTCTTGGTGAGCTGGGTGTCGCCCTCGCGGTGCGCCGCGGCGACGCCGAAGTCCACGATCTTGAGCAGGCTTTCCTGGTTGATCAGCACGTTCGCGGGCTTCAGGTCGCGGTGCACGATGCCGACCTGGTGGGCCACCGTCATGCCGGTGCACATGTCGATCGAGAACTGCAGGGCGCGTTTGAGCTCGATCGGCTTCTCGTTGACGATCTCGCTTCCCAGGGTGTGTGACGGAAAGTACTCCATCGAAATGGCGTAGTTGCCCTGGATATACAGGAAGTCGTAGATGCGGATGACGTTCTTGTGGGTGATCTTGCGCGAGTAGCGCAGCTCGTGGACGAAGCGCTTCATCACCTCTTCGTCCGTCGACACGTTGGGATTGAGGAACTTCAGGATGAGGCGTTCATCGACGACCGTGTCCTCCATGAGCAGCACGGTGCCGAAGGCACCGCGGCCGATACGATCGATGTACTTGTAGCGTCCCTCGATGATGTCGCCCGACTTCAGCGTGTTGATGTCCAGACGCGCGGCCGCCTCCGCCGCCTTGGCTGCCTGGGCGACCGCAGTCTCCGACATGAGCATCGTCTTCGCGCCTTCCACCGGTGGGGCTATCGGCGGCAGGGGCGGCGGCGGCTGCAACGGACGAAGAGCGGTCGGCGCCACCGCGGAGGTCGGTGTCCCGGCCGTGGTCGGAGTGAGTCCCGCCAGACGGTTTTCGAGCTCCGAGATCGCGGCGGCCGCCATGCGGGCGATCGTCTGGTCGGGGGATGAGATCTGTCCCTGCAACTCGGTGCGCAGTTGCCCGGCGCGCCTCTCGTCCACGAGTTTTGCCAGAGCCTGGATGACCTCGATGCGCACTTCGCGCTCGGGTCGGGAGATCAAGGGCATCAGGGAGTCGACGATGCGCGCGTCGCCGAGCTTGCCCAGGGCGCGCACGACGACCGGCATCGCCTTCGCTTCGGCCGCCTGCAGCATCTCCATGAGGCGCGGCACCGCGCGCTTGCTGCCGATCTCGGCGAGCGCATCCACGGCGCGCTCGCTGACCCACCAATCCTGGTCGCGCGTGGCCTGGATCAGCGACTCGACCGCGCGCTCATCCTTGGTCTGATTCAAAATCTCGATGGCGGCGCGCCGGATGTCGTCGTCCTTGTCGCGCACCAGCTGCAGAACGGCGTCGATGACCTTCGGGCCGCCGATCTTGCCGAGCGCGTCCGCGGCCCGGCTGCGCACCCACCAGTCGCTGTCCTTGAGCGCCTCGAGCAGGTACTTCACCGACTTCGCGTTACCGACCTCGTTGAGCACCTCGACGGCGGCGCGGCGGGCGTTCTCGTTCTCATCCTTGAGCACCTCGATCAGGAATTTGATCGTCTCGGGGTTGTTCGCCTTGATGACGACATCGATCGCCTTGTTCTGCACGTCGATCTCGGGGTCCTTCAGCAGCGCGCACACCCTCTCGATGTCGATCGGCCCGTCCGTGCGTTGCAGCGCGGACAGCGTGGCGCCCCGGATCAGCTTGTTCGGGTCCTTGAGAAGACCCTGCAGCGCCGTCTGCACCTCGGGCGTGTTGTGCCGGGCGAGCAGGTTGATGATGTGCACGCGCGCGATCGGGTCCTTGCCCTGCACCCGACCGAGCAGCTCCGGGATCGCGGACGCGTCGGCGATGTCACCCATGATGCGGAACAGTGCCGCCTTCTCGTTCGGCTCCTGGGAATACGCGGCCTGCAGCAGCTCACGGACGCTGAAGCGGTTCTTCTGGGCCGCGATCACCTCGAGCACCGCCGACTTGGACACCCCCGGTGTGGACAGCGCCTCGAGCAGCAGGTGCGGGGGATAGTTGCGGCTGCCCGTCAGGGCCCACGAGATACCGGCCACCACCCGCGGGCTGCCCTGGATGAGGCCCTGCACGAACTGCGGGAAGGTTTTCTGGTTGACGAGGCCGCCGAGGACCTCCACGAACGCGAGCGTCGCGTTCTTGTCGGCGTCGGGAAGAGCTGCGAACACCGGCTCGATGGCTCCGGACCCGAGCTCCTTCAGCTTGGCGATAGCCTTCTGCGTGGCGGAATTCGCGGGATCCGACGTGGACCTGATCTCAGTGATCAGCCGCTCCGCACGCAAATTCGTGAAAAAGCTCATTCAGCCTGTCCGCTTGGGGGCAATTCCCACGCGCAATAGGAGTGACTTGAAGCAAATAAATTTCCCGGCGAAGAGGATGCCGCGCACACAAGCTTCGGTTCGCGTCATATCCTCGTCGTTCGCGCGCCTGTCGCGCATTCCAAACGTTTCCCGGGCCACAAGATTATGCCACAGCCTTGGCCGCGACCTACGGCTGGGACGAGCTTCGCACGGCCGAGCGCGCTCGAGCGGCACCCTCTACAATCCTCGCCCCATCCGTAGTCCCTTGGGGCACCCGGCTTTCCTGCGAAGTTCAACAACATGGCGGACGACACAACCCTGAATGCGCTGCGGACGGGCATCGAGGCTTTCCTCGAGCCGTATCTCGGAGAGACCTTGGGCGCCGCGCAGGCCGTGCGCGATGTCTCGAGAGGCGCAAGCGGCTACGTGGTGCGGATTTCCCTTGGTTTCCCGGTGGGCGGCTATCGAGACGAGCTCGCTGCAGCACTCCGCAAGCACCTCGCGGCGGTCGGTTTTACTGCAGATTTGACCGTGGAGCTGGAGGCCGACATCCGCGCCCACGCCGTGCAACGCAATCTGAAGCCCGTGGACCAGATCAAGAACATCGTTGCGGTGGCCTCCGGCAAGGGCGGCGTCGGCAAATCAACGGTTGCAGCGAATCTCGCCCTCGCCTGGGCGGCCCAGGGTGCGCGGGTCGGGGTGCTGGATGCCGACATCTACGGTCCCAGCCAGCCGCTGATGCTCGGTCTCGAGGGCCAGCGGCCGGGCTCGATCGACGGCAAGCACCTGCAGCCGCTCATGAGCCATGGGGTCGCGGCGATGTCCATCGGCTTTCTGGTCGATGCGGAGCAGCCGATGGTGTGGCGCGGGCCGATGGTGACGCAGGCCCTGACGCAGCTCCTGTCGGAGACTCAATGGGGCGCACTGGATTACCTGGTCGTCGACATGCCGCCGGGGACGGGGGACATCCAGCTGACGCTGTCCCAGCGTGTACCCGTGGCCGGCGCCGTGATCGTCACGACACCCCAGGACATCGCGCTGGCGGATGCTCGCAAGGGTCTCAAGATGTTCGAGAAGGTCGCCGTTCCCGTGCTGGGCGTCATCGAGAACATGAGCATTCACATCTGCTCCAGCTGCGGACATGCGGAGCACATTTTTGGTGCAGGCGGCGGCGCCCGGATGGCGGCGCAGTACGGAGTCGCCCTGCTCGGCGAGCTGCCGCTGGACGTGCATATCAGGGAGGAGGCCGACGGCGGTCGTCCAACCGTCGTGGCCGCACCCGACTCACCGCGCGCCCAGGCGTATTTCCAGATGGCCCGGCGCACGGCGGCCGCGCTGGCGCGGCGCGCCCGGGACCGCAGCAGCGTGTTTCCAAAGATCGTGGTCGAAGAAAGCTGAGCTCGGGCGTGCAGATGAGCGGCAAGTTCGAGGACCGTGGCTCCCGAGTGCGCGAGCAGTAGAATTCTGAAGCCGGCCCGCGCCGTTGCCGCGGGAATGGTTGTGGCAAACATCACGAGCTCGGCCCCGCTCAGCGACCTGAGCGACGGCTGCAGCGGTCTGGAAGTGCCGAAATGGAACCGAGTCCCGTCGCTGAGGTCAGTGCCCGTCAGACTGTGTATACGGGAATCCTCCCCTACCAGGCGATCACGGAGATGGTGCACAGCGGGGAGATCAAATCGACGGAAATCCTCCAGTCCATCGAAGCTGACCAGATTCAACCTGCCAGCATCGACCTGCGGCTGGGATCTCACGCCTATCCGGTGGATACCAGCTTCCTCCCCGGGCGCGGGGTGAGGGTGCTGGAGAAGATGCGGCAGCTGGACGCGGATTTCGAGAAATTCAGAATCGATCTGCGCGCCGGCGCCGTGCTGGAGAAGGGCCGTGTCTATCTCGTGCCCCTGCTGGAAACCATCAAGCTGAAAAGCGAGGTGGCCGCCTTCGCCAACCCCAAGAGCTCGACCGGCAGGCTCGATATCCTCACGCGCCTGATCGCCGACTCGGCGACGCATTTCGACCAGGTGGAGGACGGCTACGAGGGGCAGCTGTACATCGAGATCGCCCCGCGCAGCTTCAGCGTCGTCGTCCGCACCGGGACACGCCTCAACCAGCTCAGATTCCGCCGCACACGCGGGCTCACTCCGAAGCCGATCACTGCCCTGGAGTGGAAACAGATGCTCGAGGACGGACGCATCGTGTGGGCCAACGACATGGGCGAGAAGACCAAGCCGGGCGACAGGCCCGGGTTCCTGCCGTTTACCGTGGATCTGCGCGGCGGCGGTGAGGACAATGCGTTGATTGGCTGGCGGGCCAAGAGAAATACCACGCGCATCGACCTCGAGCGGCGCGACTACGATCCGCTGGATTTCTGGGAGCCCATGCGGTTTCACCGGCAGGCAGCGTTCACACTCGTGCCGGATGAGTTTTACATCCTGATGACGAAGGAATCGATAGCGGTGCCCCCGCATTGCGCCGCTGAGATGCTTCCATACGATACGCGCGCGGGTGAATTCCGCGTCCACTACGCAGGATTCTTCGATCCGGGATTTGGCTGGAGTGAAGCGAGCGGCAGGGCCGGCAGCAGTCGCGGTGTGCTGGAGGTCCGCTCGCACGAGGTGCCGTTCCTCCTCGAGCACGGTCAGACAGTTGGCTGGCTGCGCTACGAGCGCATGGCGGAGGCCCCGCACGCGCTCTACGGCGCCGACATCAGATCCAACTACCAGGGTCAGAATCTGAAGCTGGCGAAGCAATTCAAGGCGCCGGGACCTTAGCTGACGGTCACTTGCGCGCCAGGCTCCGGATCTCCATGGTCCACTCGACCTCGTCCTTTCTTTTCTGCTCGACCCGCACCGGGATGTAGCCCTGCGACGGCGCGCACCAGAAGCGCGTCGCCCGCGGCGAGCCCACCTTCTCGCTGCGGTAAACGACCGTTGCGATCCCGCCCAGCGGTGTCGGTACCGTCGCCTCGCTTTCGCGGATGTAGCGGTACTCACGCACCGAATTGCCGCTGAGCAGGGAGAACTTGTCCGGCGTGCGGCCCTTCAGCAGCTCGACCATGAGGGCGATCTGCACCGACAGATCGTCCTGCATGCCGGGGACCAGCGGCATGTCGACCTTGGCATCCTCATAGACGCCGCTCACGCGGCCGCTGGCCCAATCGAACCTCACGTCAGCATCGCGCTTCGTCGAGGGCGTGCCGTCATCGGCACGGTAACTCAGCGGTTGGACGCCCGCCTCGGCCAATCGCATCACGCTTCTCTGAACGGGGCGCTCCGATAGCATTCGTCCGATGCCGCGAGGCTCGCTCTTTGTGTGATACACCCAGGTGTCGTCCTCGTGCTCGAGCTGTACCGTCGACTCCGCGACGGTCAGGCCATGCCAGATCCACGTGTACGATGCCTGAAAGGGTCGCAGCTCATCGTCGGCGGAGTGGGCCGATGCGCCCAACGCGGTGAGCGCGACCGATGACCAGAGCACTAGTCGGCTCGATCGGGTCCTCCGAGGCTGCGGTTCACTTGTGCGCATGAGCACTGAGATCCTCCACGATCGGCGTCTCGAGCGGTTTGCCGTCGAGCCACGCGCGATCCTCGCGCCACACCAGTCTTCCGTCGGCTATCCAGCTTATGACGCGTGGATAGATGACGTGTTCCGTAGCCTGTACCCGTGCGGACAGAGTTGCTTCCGTGTCGTCCGCGGCGACGTCGACCTTGGATTGCAGAGCGACGGGCCCACCATCGAGCTCCGCAGTGACGAAATGCACGCTCGCCCCGTGTTCGCGTTCGGCAGCTTCGAGCACGCGGCGGTGGGTGTGCAGGCCGCGGTGCTTCGGAAGGAGCGAGGGGTGGATGTTCAGCATCCGTCCGGAGTAGCGCTCGACGAACTGCGGCGATAGAACCCGCATGAACCCCGCCAACACGATGAGATCGGGGTGACAGGCGTCCAGTGCCTCACCGAGGGCGTGCTCGAATTCGTTGCGTTGCGCAGCTCCCTGCCACGGAATGACCCGGGTCTCGATGCCGAGGCTGCGTGCGATTGCAATTCCTCCTGCATCCGCCCGGTCGGACAGCACGAGGACGGTGCGCGCGCGAATGCGCTGCTCGATGCCGGCCCTCGCGATGGTCGCCATGTTCGAGCCACGGCCTGAGATGAGGACGGCAAGTCGCAGCGGCGGGCGTAAGGTCGTCATGATGATGCACGGACGAGTGAATCATGGCGGACGCCATCCATCTGGGCGCTCACTCCTCGATGACGACACCGTGGCCGCCCTTGCGGACCTTACCGATTACCTGTGCTACCTCGCCTCGTGACTTCAGAAGTGCGACGGCCGCGTCAGCCTGGTCCGGCGCGACGATGACGACCATGCCGATTCCGCAGTTGAACGTGCGATACATTTGCGACTGTTCGATCCGTCCCTGCTGCTGCAGCCAGTCGAACACCGGATCCCGGTGCCAGCTGCGCCGATCGATCACGACCTCCAGGCCGTCTGGCAGCACGCGCGGAATGTTGTCCGTGAGACCGCCCCCCGTGATGTGCGCAAGCCCGCGTACGGGCATCGTCCGTATCAGATCGAGAAGCGATTTCACGTAGATCCGTGTCGGCGCGAGCAATCGCTCGAGCAGCGGGCGGCCTTGCAGCTCGAGTTCGACGTTCACGCCGGCGAGCGCCACGATCTTGCGGATCAGAGAATAGCCGTTGGAGTGGGGGCCCGAGGAGGACAGCCCGATCACGGCATCGCCGGCGCTGACCCCGCGCCCGTCGATGATCGCCTCCTTCTCCACGACGCCGACGCAAAAGCCGGCCAGATCGTAGTCGTCACCGTAGTAGATTCCCGGCATCTCGGCGGTCTCGCCCCCGACGAGAGCTGCTCCCGCTTGCGTGCAGCCCTCGACGATTCCACGGATCACCGCTTCCGCGACGTCCACTTTCAGCTTGCCGGTCGCATAGTAATCGAGGAAGAACAGCGGCTCGGCGCCCTGAACCACCACATCGTTAGCGCACATCGCGACCAGGTCGATGCCGATGGTGTCGTGCCGTCCCGCATCGATGGCCAGCCGCAGCTTGGTGCCAACGCCGTCCGTGCCCGAAACCAGCACAGGCCGCTTGTAGCGCCCCACTGGGAGCTCGACGAGCGCGCCGAAGCCGCCGATACCCGCCAGCACTTCCGGACGGTGCGATCGCCGCACGAGCGGCTTGATACGCTCTACGAGCTCGTCACCGGCGTCGATATCGACGCCGGCATCGCGATAGGAGATGCCGGGGCCTTCATTCATGATTTGCGAGTGCTGGATCGGCCGCCGTGCGGCGGTTGCGCGTGTGGTATTGTACATGCGCTCAGCGCCGGGGCGCGCGAGCGAAACAAACAATCTCCCAATGGCTAGCTGTGCGAGACGAGCAACCGCCGACGCGCGGCGCGTGCGCGATTTACTGAGGAGTCTCCCGTGGCTCCTGTGCTGTGCCCTGTCCGTCGATTGCTGGGCCGGCCGCCCTGTCAGGGTCTACGAGGTCGACCTCAATGGGGGCCAGACGCCCGCGGCGCTCCAGGAAGCGATGCGTGAGGCTCTCATCCGCGCCACAGGAAGGCGCGAATCCGCCGCCGACCCCGTCTTCGGAAACCTGATAGACAACGCGGCGACCTATGTAAAGGCCTACGGATCCGGGCCGCACGGGGAGTCCCAAGTGGTGTTCGACGGCGCTGCGGTCGAGCGCGCGATCGCCGCTGCCGGACGGACGGTTTGGGAGAGGAATCGTCCCTTCACGCTGGTCGTGCTTTCACCGCCTCCCACCCGCCCGGTCGAGGATGCGGCGCGCAGCAGCCTCGAGCAGGTTGCCATGGAGCGCGGCCTGCCCATCACGCTCGTCCCGCTCGCGGTCACGGATACGAGCGGCACCGAGCTTGGCCGTGATGCCCTGCTGCAGATAGCGCAGCGCTACGGTGGAGATGCGGTGCTCGTCGGGCGGGGCGACACCTCCGTTACCGGCGCGCCGCTGCAGTGGACGCTGTACACGGCTTTTGCCAGCCAAAGCTGGACCGGTCCACTGGCGGCGGGAATTGACGGCACGGTCGACGATCTGGCGCCGGTTCAGGGCGGATCGCTGGAGCAGACGGAAGCGGATGCGACGGTGCAGATCGACGGCGTCGCGACGCTGAACGACTATGCGGTGGTCGAGCGGATGCTCGAGGGTATGCCGGGCGCCCGGCGAGCCAATCTCATCGAGGCACGCGGTGCGTCGGCGACGTTCGGCGTGACGGTGCGAGGGGGCGCGGATGCGATCGACCGCGCGCTCACCAGCTCGGGACGATTTTCCCGGTCCGGCGCCTCCAACGGCCGGCCTGTCTTCCAGTATCGTCCGCAATAGGCTGTTTACGCGAATCAAAAGGGGCTCATGCAGCCGTTTGCCGTGCGTCACCTCCCCAACCTCATCTGTGTCTTCCGCATCGCGCTGGTCTGGCCGATCGTCACGACACTTTGGACGGGCCGCTATACGGTGGCGCTGGCGCTGTTTCTCGTGGCGGCCTTGTCGGACGGGCTGGACGGCTATCTTGCCAAGCGATTCGGTTGGCAGTCGGCACTGGGGAAAGTGCTCGACCCGCTTGCCGACAAGCTCCTGTTGGTGGCGATGTTCATCGAAGCTACGTGGCTGGGTCTGGTGCCGTGGTGGCTGACGGCGGCCGTGGTAGCACGCGATGTGCTCATCGGGCTCGGCGCGGGCGTCTTCCTCCTTTGCTTCGGGCCGCTGCGCGGCAGACCGACCGTAGTCAGCAAGATCAACACGGGCACGCAGCTGTTGTTTCTCACGGGAGTGATGGTGCGCGCGGCCACCGGCGTCCCACCGGAGGAGATTCTCAAGGCGGCTGCGGTCATTACGTTCTGCACTACGATCGTCTCGGGATACGGCTACATCGCGACTTTCACCCGTCGCGCCTGGTCACAGCCGGTCGCCCAGTCATGATGAGGTGACCGGTGCAGCAACTGCCTCTGGGCGTTCGTCTTCCCGATCGCGCCGTGTTCGCGAGCTTTCTGCCCGCGCGCAACCGCGAGGCCGTGGACTATGTGGGCAGGGTGGCCGCCGGCGAGACCGTCGGTGTCGTCTGGATCTGTGGTGCCGGCGGTTCGGGTAAGTCGCATCTTCTGCAAGCCGCGTGTGCGCGCGCGAGCGAAACGATGCGTACCGGGTACGTGCCCCTGGCGCAGCTGGCCCGACTGGGCGTCGACGTGCTCGACGGTTTACGCCAGCTCGATTGCCTGTGCGTCGATGACCTGGAGGAGGTGGTTGGACGGATCGCCTGGGAGCGCGCTCTGTTCGGGATCGTGCGCGAGGCCGAGGACAGTGGCGCCCGAATCGTTGCCGCCGCAAAGTCGCCCCCGGCTCTGCTGAACTGGGCCCTGCCGGATCTGGGGTCCCGTCTTTCGGCGAGCGTGGTGTTTCAGTTGCGGGCACTCGACGAAGCCGAGCAGCACGAGGCGTTGCAGCTGCGCGCGCGTCTGCGTGGGTTCGAGCTCCCAGAGGAGACATCTCGCTGGTTGCAGCGGCGCTTTCCGCGAGACATGCGCACCCTCTACGAGATTCTCGACACGCTCGATGAGGCCGCGTTGGTCGCTCAACGACGGCTGACAGTGCCTTTCATCCGCTCCGTGCTGCGCGAATAGCTAACCTTCACGCAGCCGATCGGCGAGCGCTGCGACACGGCGCCCGAGCGCCTGGGCAAGGGTCTTTTCGTGCTCCGTCAACCCCGGTTCGACGCCTGCGCCGGCGAAGTGAGAGGCCCCGTAGGGCGTGCCCCCACCGCGGGTCTCATTGAGCGCCGCTTCGGTGTACGGAATGCCCACCAGGATCATTCCATGGTGGAGGAGCGGGATCATCATCGACAGCAGCGTCGCTTCCTGGCCGCCATGAATCGTCTGCGTGGAGGTGAACACTCCCGCAGGTTTGCCCGCGAGCTCCCCTGACACCCACAGGCTCGAAGTCCCATCGAGAAAGTGCTTCAAGGGCGCAGCCATGTTGCCGAAGCGGGTCGGGCTGCCCAGCACCAGGCCATCGGCGCGGCGCAGGTCCTCGTATGTCGCGTAGGGCGCGCCGCTGGCTGGCACGAGCTTTGCGGGTCCATCGCTCTCGGCCGTGACGGCCGGAACCGTCCGGAGCTTTGCCGTCACTCCGGGAACGCTCTCGATTCCGCGGCAGATCTGCCGCGCGAGCTCCGCAGTCGACCCGTTACGGGAGTAGTAGATCACCAGCACTTCGGTCATGGGCAATTCCTCGAGCGCCGTGGCGGGGCGCGCTATCAGGGGCGTGCGCGCCAGCCCGATGTGAGATTCCCGATACGTTGCCACAGGCAAACGGCAGCCGGCCATAGGCGTCCTTCCCTTTGCGTCAGTGCGCCGCGTGGGGGTGCAGGCGCCCGCGGCAGCCAGGGCACTGTGCGCTCGCGTCCCCGGCCGGAGGCAGAGGCCAAATCGGTCGAGTTTGTACAGAAAGGTCCGCTGGAAGGGCTAATATTCCCCGTACGCGCCCTTCGGATGCAGGAGCGGGCTTGATCTGTAAGAGGTTTCTGGTCGGCGGGCGCGTGCAGGGCGTGTTCTATCGCGCGACCGTTGCGCAGCACGCCCGTGGGCTTGCGATCACCGGGCACGCCCTCAATCTTCCCGATGGCCGCGTGGAAGTGCTCGCCTGCGGAGCGCCGCAGGCGCTGGCAGAATTCGAGCGCCGGCTGTGGATCGGCTCGGCGGCCTCCAAGGTCACTTCGGTGGCCGCGGCGGACGCGGATCCGGGTTCTCAGGCGGCGCCGGATTCCTTCGTCACCGGCTGAACCCTCATTTCCTCGACAACATTGACAGCTCACTCATGCCCAACCTCTCCCTGCGTTTGACCGGTTTCCTCGCCACTGCGGTGTTCGCCTGCGCGAGTGTCTGCGCCACGAATGCACGGGCCGAGCCCGCTTCTACGGCGGCCCGATCAGGCTCGATCAAAGGCCCGGCCATGGTCGCCGCTGCGAATCCTGTCGCGGCCGACGCGGGGCTGGAGATCCTGCGCAAGGGAGGCAGCGCCGTGGACGCGGCGGTGGCCGTGCAAGCCGCTCTCGGGCTCGTCGAGCCGCAGAGCTCCGGAATCGGCGGAGGCTCGTTCCTGATGTACTACGATGCCGCGACCGGCGTCGTTTCAGCGCTGATCGGCCGTGAGAGAGCCCCGGCCGGCGCCACGCCGGGCATGTTTCTGGACGAGCATGGCAAGCCGCTGCCGTTCTTTCAGGCTGTTCGCAGTGGGCGCTCGACCGGCGTTCCCGGAACTTACGCGATGCTTGCCGCCGCGCACGCGCAGCTCGGATCGCTGCCCTGGAAGGAGCTCTTCGGGCCGGCGATCCGCGCGGCCCGCAGCGGCTTCAAGGTGTCCGAGCGCATGGGCGGCTTCCTTTCGGAGAACTCGCCGATTCCGCCGACTCCGCAGGTGCGCGCATTGTTCGCACGGCCCGATGGAACGCCGTTGCACGCCGGCGACCAGTTCAAGAACCCCGCTTACGCCCACACCCTCGAGCGCCTGGCGAGCGAGGGGCCGCGCGCAATTTACTCAGGTGATATTGCGGCGCAGATCGTGAGCCGGACTCACGAGGAGCCGCTTCCCGGGACGATGACATTGCAGGACCTGGCTTCGTACCACGCCGAGTGGGTCAGGCCGCTGTGCGCTCCGTTTCGTCAGTATTCGGTGTGCGTTCCGCCCCCGCCGTCGAGTGGCGTGTCGCTGCTTGAGTTGCTCGCCATGCTCGATCGCACGGACATCGCGTCGCGCGGCGCTGACGATGCACGGGCCTGGTTCGAGCTCGCGGAGGGCAGTCGGCTGATGTATGCCGATCGCGATCAGTACATCGGAGATCCGGAGTTCGTGCGCGTCCCCATCCAGGCGCTACTCGACGTGGACTATGTCCGCGGCCGCGCGGATCTGATCGGAGAGCGAGCGGCACCCGCGCCGCATCCGGGGCGGCTGCCTGGAGCGGTCGTGGGAGAAGATGCGACGATCGAATCCGCCGGCACCAGTCACTTCGTGATCATGGACGCCGCAGGCAATGTCGTCTCCATGACGACCACCGTTGAGTCGGTATTCGGGTCCGGGCGCACGGTCGCGGGCTTCGTGCTGAACAATCAGCTGACCGATTTCTCCTTCCGGCCAGTCGATGACGCGGGACACCCGGTCGCCAACGCTGTGCGCGGCCGCAAGCGTCCGCGCTCGTCCATGGCGCCCATCATCGTGCTCGATCACGACGGTCGCTTCGTTGCCGCTCTCGGGTCTCCCGGCGGCTCGTCGATACTCGAATACAACGCGAAGGCCATCGTGGGGATTCTCGCGTGGGGGATGCCGATGCAAACGGCCATTGATCTCCCCAACATCATTGCGCGTGGCACGGACTTCAGCGGTGAGGTGAACAAGTTCTCACCCGAAGTGCGCGCCGGACTGCGCGACCGTGGGATGGAGCTCGTGCCGGGCCGTGCGGAGGGCTCCGGACTCCACGGAATTCTGCGCAGGCCCGACGGCGCATACGAGGGTGGCGCGGATCCGCGGCGCGATGGCGTGGTGAGAGTACTGCCGGCGACAAGATAGGACGTCGCGAGTGCCCCGGGGTTGAGTGGTGGTATGTCGTGGGTGAGAAAATTAAACGGCGTCCAAACTTGGACGTCGTTCAATTTTCTCCGGAAGAACATCTATCGTGTCAGAGGCCGAACCGACCGGTCGTCGAGGCTACGCGCCAGTCAGCGCGTCCTGTTGTCGGCCGCGAAGCCCAGATCGTCGGCACCGTTCCAGTGTGTCCAGTCCGAGATCACCTTGTCGGGGTAGTCGCGTCGGCCGATGCTGCCGTTGTAGCGTGCCAGCGCCTTGCGCACGTCGTTGCGCTCGTAGCGTAGATAGAAGCGCAGAATGGCGCAGCCCATGCGGATGTTGGGCCCCGTGTGCACGAGCTCGTAGCGTCGCATCCCGAGCCGCTCCGGCCAGAAGGGCATCACCTGCATCAGCCCCACCGCGCCCGAGGACGAGACGGCCCAGCGGTCGAAGCGGCTTTCGATGTCTATCACCGCCATCACGAGGCCAGGAGGGAGCCGGGACTCGCCGGTGCGATGCGTCTCGCAGTACACCTGCTTGAGGATGTCGAGCCGCTCGCCCTGGTCCTGGACGACCCGCCGCATCCGCGGCTCCATCAGCTTGTACCAGACCGCCGAGTCGTAGTGGTCCGTGAAGCATTCCGCTTCGCTGATGGCCTTCTCGATGACCGCTTTCAACTCCGGATCGCGCTGCTGATCGGCGCACGCCACCCCGCAGCCGAGCGCCAGCGACAGTGCGGCCAGGAGCGCAGGCGCGCGCCGGGGAATTCTCGCGCGGCAGGCCCTAGCGGCCGATGCGCGAGCGGAGGAACTCGAGGGCATCGGTAACAGGGAAGTCCTGGCTCTGCGTGTCACGGCGATGTCGATACTCGAGATTGCCCGCTTCCAGACCTCGTTCCGCCACCACGATCCGATGCGGAATGCCGAGCAATTCGGCGTCCGCGAACTTGACGCCCGGCCGCGCGTCGCGGTCGTCGTACAAAACCTCGATTCCTGCGGCATTGAGCTCGCCATAGAGTCGGTCGGCAGTGGCGCGTACAAGTGCGGACTTGTGCAGGTTCAGCGGCACGAGCACCACGTGAAACGGCGCTATCGGGTCGGGCCAGATGATGCCGCGCTCATCGTGATTCTGCTCGATCGCCGCCGCCACGATACGCGTCACACCGATGCCATAACAACCCATGAACAGCGTCACTTCCTTCCCGGCCTCATCGAGCACGAAGGCCTTCATCGGCTGGCTGTATTTGCGTCCGAGCTGAAAGATGTGCCCCACTTCGATGCCGCGCGCGAGCTGCAGTCGTCCGCGGCCCGAGGGGCTCGGGTCGCCCTCGATCGCATTGCGCACATCGGCTGCCACGCCGCCTTGAACGTCCCGTTCCCAATTGACGCCTGTCAGGTGCGCATCCTTCTCGTTCGCGCCGCACACGAAGTCTGCGAGTGCCCAGGCACTGTGGTCCACGTACAGCCGAGCGACGCGCAGTCCGACCGGACCGATGAATCCGGGCTCGGTGCCCGTCAGACGGGAGATGCGCTCAGCGCCGGCCATCCGCAGCGGACTCGCCACCCCCGGCAATTTCTGCGCCTTGACGGCGTTGAGCTCGTGATCGCCCCGCACCACGAGCGCAACGACACTGTCATCATCCCCGTCCACCAGGAGCGTCTTGATGCACCGCGACGCCTCGATCCGCAGAAATCCGGCGAGCTCCGCGATCGTGCGCACGCCTGGCGTCGGCACCTTCTGCAGCTCTCCGGTGGGGGCGGCCCGGGCCTGTGACGGCGGCAACGCGGCCGCCGCTTCAAGGTTGGCGGCGTAGTCGTCCTCGTCCGAGAACGCGATAGCGTCCTCTCCGGAGGAAGCCAGAACGTGAAACTCCTGCGATACGTCCCCGCCGATGGCACCGGAGTCGGCCTTGACCGCGCGAAACTTCAGCCCCGTCCGGGTGAAGATGCGCGTGTAGGCCTCATACATCACACGGTAGCCTTCCTTCAGCGACACCTCGTCCAGGTGGAACGAGTACGCGTCCTTCATGATGAATTCGCGGGCGCGCATCACCCCGAATCGCGGGCGTATCTCGTCCCGGAACTTCGTCTGGATCTGGTAGAAGTTCACCGGCAGCTGTCGATAGCTCTTCAGTTCCCGGCGAGCGATGTCCGTGATGACCTCCTCGTGCGTGGGCCCGGCGACGAAGTCACGCTTGTGGCGATCCTTGATCCGCAGCAGCTCAGGACCGTATTCGACCCAGCGGCCGGATTCCTGCCACAGCTCGGCGGGCTGGATGACCGGCATGACCAGCTCGAGAGCGCCGGCGCGGTTCATCTCCTCCCGTACGATCCGCTCCACCTTGTGAAGCGTGCGCAGCCCCATCGGCAGCCAGCTGTACAGCCCTGAGGCCAGCCGGCGGATGAGTCCGGCGCGCAGCATCAGCTTGTGACTCATCACCTCCGCTTCGGCCGGGGATTCCTTGACGGTGTTGATCGGGTATTGCGACAGCCTCATTGAGCACGCTTCGTTAACGGGAATTCCAGCCGGGCAAAAGCCACGCTTTTCGCCCGGCTGCAGACAGCGCCGCAGGCGACTTTCTGCAATCGGACCGGGCGAAAACCAAGGCTTCTTCGATACATACGTACGGGCATCTTAGCAGGAGGCCTCCTGCTAATATGCCGGCCGCGATGCGCTTAGGCTGGAGACGTGCGATCGATGCAGACCGAAGAGACAGCGCCCGAGGAGCTCAAGCCGCGACGCCGGGGCATCTACCTCCTGCCCAATCTGCTGACGACGGGCTGCCTGTTCTCGGGCTTCTACGCCATCGTGGCCGCGATCGATGAGAACTTCGCACCCGCGGGCAAGGCGATCTTCATCGCCATGATCTTCGACACGCTGGATGGGCGCATTGCGCGCCTCACGCGCACCGAAAGCGCGTTCGGCAAGGAGTACGACAGCCTGGCCGACATGGTGGCGTTCGGCCTGGCACCGGCGATCGTCGCCTACCAGTGGGGTGTCGTGCGGATCGCGGAGTACGGTCACTACTGGGGCCGATTCGGCTGGCTGGCGTGCTTTTTCTATGCCGTGACCGCCGCTCTGCGCTTGGCACGGTTCAATACCCGCGCGGCGGCTGACAAGCGCTATTTCGAGGGGCTCCCCAGTCCCTCCGCCGCAGCGAACGTTGCTGCCTTCGTCTGGTTCTCGAGCGTGTGGCGTGAGCCGGGCCTGGTCGGGCTCATCGCAGCGTTCGTGGTGACGGCGACGGCGGGAGCGCTGATGGTGAGCCGCTTCAGCTATCCGAGCTTCAAGCAGTTCAATCTCGATCGCCGCATCAAGTTCGCTTACGCGATCATTGTCCCGTTGTTCTTCGTGCTCGTCGCGGCCGAACCGGCCACGATGCTGCTGTCGATGTTCGCCACCTACGCGCTGTCCGCGCCTCTGCTGTGGCTGGGGCGGCGGATTCGTCGCGCGACCCGGGGCTCCCCCGCGTCGGGTCCGGGTCCGGGCTAGTGGACGGCAGCCGGCGCAATCAATACCTGGACGCCCTGGGTATCGATGTCTGGGTGCCGCGGCGAGGCGCGCCGCTGCTGCCGGGCGAGGCGGCGGGGTCGCCCGTGTCCGAGCCACCACGGGCTCGCGCGGCGCCGCCAGGTGCTCCTGCCGTGGCGAGCCCACTTGCACCGGCACCGAAAGCCGCACCCGCATTTGCAGCCGCGTCAGCCGAGTGGGATCGGCTGCGCGGAGAGGTTGCCTCGTGTACGCGATGCGCGCTGCATTCGACGCGCACCCAGGGGGTCTTTGGCGTGGGCAATCCGGACGCCGACTGGCTCGTCATCGGGGAAGCGCCTGGGGCAGAGGAAGATCGACGGGGCGAGCCGTTCGTCGGGCGCGCCGGGCAACTGTTGGACGCCATGCTCAAGGCTATCGGCCTCAGCCGCGAGACGAATGTCTACATCGCGAACGTGCTCAAGAGCCGCCCTCCGGGTAACCGGGACCCCAGACCGGACGAGGTGGCCGCCTGTCTACCTTTCCTGCAGCGCCAGATTGCCCTCATGCAGCCCCGGCTCATCCTGGCCGTCGGGCGCATCGCGGCTCAAAACCTGCTGCGCACGGACGTCCCGCTCGGGCGTCTCAGGGGCAAGGTGCATCATTTCGGTGAGCTGAATACGCCACTCATAGTGACGTATCATCCTGCCTACCTGCTGCGGACTCCCGCCGACAAGCGCAAGGCGTGGGAAGACCTGAAGTTCGCACGGGACGTGTTCCAGCAATTGAAATAGGGCTTGGCACACTTGGCCACCGCACCTGAGTTGCTACCGGCCGTTGCAGAGACTGTGATCCGGCCGATGGCCGAATCCGACGTGCCCGAGGTCGTCGCCACCGAGCGGGCTGCGTACCAGTTTCCCTGGAGCGAGGGAATCTTTCGCGATTGCCTGCGGGTCGGGTACGTGTGCCGGGTCGTGTCTGTGGATGATCGCGTCGTCGGCTACGGCGTGATGAGCGTCGGTGCCGGCGAGGCGCACATCCTCAACCTCTGCGTTCTCGAGGCGTATCGTTGCAGGGGAATTGGCAAGAGCCTGCTGAGCTACCTGCTCGAGCGGGCCGCCGCCGCGGGCATGAGCGAGGCGTTTCTCGAGGTCCGCCCATCCAACACGGCGGCGATCCGCCTCTACCAGGCCATGGGATTCGACCAGGTCGGCATGCGCCGCGGCTACTATCAGGCTGTGGGTGGCAGGGAAGACGCAGCCGTCCTCAAGCTCGTGCTCCGCGCGCGACGAGGTCGCGGGCCGTAGCGTCTCCACTGGGCAGGGCGCCAGGTGGCTGCACAGTTGAAATAGTTGACAGAGTCAACTAAATTGCGCCCAGCCCCTCACGCTCTTCAACCGTGGCGACACATGTCCGTTCCCTCGAGCGATATTGCCCTCGTCCGCGCGTTCAACCGCGACTACACCCGGCGGATCGGAGTCCTGCGCGAGGCGCTCCATGGGAGTCCGTATTCGCTTACCGAGGCGCGCGTGATGTACGAGATCGCGCATCGCCCGGGCGTCACGGCGGCGGAGCTGGCACTCGATCTGGACCTGGACCGCGGCTACCTCAGCCGAATTCTCAAGCGGTTCACGACACAAAGACTGCTTCTCCAGGCGGCGGCCTCGGAAGACGGCAGGCGCCGTCATTTGAGTCTCACGGGCGATGGGAAGCGCCGCTTTGCAGACCTCGACCGCCAATCTGAGCAGCAGGCCGCCGCAATGCTCTCCGGACTGAGCGCCGCGCAGCGTCACTCGCTGCTGAACGGAATGCAGTCGATGCAGCGCGCCCTGCGGGGCTCCGCGGCGGAACCCGCGGTCGTGTACCGTGCACATCGTCCCGGCGACATGGGCTGGGTCGTCGAACGGCACGGCACCCTGTATTGCCAGGAATACGGCTGGGACGAATCGTTCGAGGCTCTGGTCGCCGGGATCGCTGGGGACTTCGTCCGCAATCTCGATCCACGACGCGAGCGCTGCTGGATAGCCGAGCGTGATGGGCGGCGCTTGGGATGCGTTTTTCTCGTTGCCGGCGACGCGGGCACAGCAAAGTTGCGGTTGCTGCTGGTAGAGCCGGATGCGCGCGGGCTAGGCGTCGGTCGCCATCTGGTCACCGGGTGTGTGGAGTTTGCGCGCGCCAGCGGCTATCGCAGCGTGGTGTTGTGGACTCAGGAATGCCTCTCGGCGGCGCGACATCTCTACCAGCAGACGGGGTTCAGAAAAGTCGCCTCTGAGGCCCATCACAGCTTCGGCCACGATCTCGTGGCGGAGACCTGGGAACGAATCTTCTCCGGCGCGTGACAGAGCCACCCGGGTGCGCGCGCGACGGCAAACCCATGTAGCGTACGCTTGAGCGTACCCGTTCCAGGCAACCCGGCAAACGAGACTCAAGCTGACGATGGCGACTGAACAACTGGCCACTGAAATCAACCGGCGACGCACCTTCGCCATCATCTCGCATCCCGATGCCGGCAAGACCACGTTGACCGAGAAGCTGCTGCTGTTCGGGGGCGCCATCCAGATGGCAGGGACGGTCAAGGGACGCAAAGCGGCGCGACACGCCACCTCGGACTGGATGCGCCTGGAGCAGCAGCGCGGGATCTCGGTCACCTCCTCGGTGATGCAGTTTCCCTACCGGGAGTGCATCGTGAATCTGCTGGACACCCCCGGGCACGAGGATTTCTCGGAAGACACTTACCGTACGTTGACTGCCGTGGATTCGGCACTGATGGTCATCGACTGCGCGAAGGGTGTCGAGGAGCGGACCATCAAGCTGATGGAGGTCTGCAGACTGCGTGACACGCCGATCATGACGTTCATCAACAAGCTCGACCGGGACGGCCGTCCGCCGATCGAGCTGCTCGATGAGATAGAGAAGGTGTTGGGGATCCGCACGGCGCCCATCACCTGGCCGATCGGGATGGGACGCGAGCTGCGCGGCATCTATCATCTGCTCGAGGATCGCGTCTACATCTACTCGGCAGGCGAGAAGGGGCGGGTGGGCGAGAATCTGACGATCGACTCACTCCACAGCGAGTCCGCGCGCGAGTTCCTGGGCGAGCTGGCGCCCGCCTTCGACGATGAGATCGAGCTCGTGAAGGGGGCTACCGAGTCGTTCGACCCGCACGCTTACCGGGCGGGCAAGCAAACTCCCGTGTTCTTCGGCTCCGCGATCAACAACTTCGGCGTGGAGGAGCTGCTGGCATCCTTCACCGTCAATGCGCCGGGCCCGCTGCCGCGGGAGACGCGCGAGCGCCAGGTCGATCCGCTCGAAAGCTCCTTGTCGGGATTCGTGTTCAAGATCCAGGCAAACATGGATCCGGGTCACCGCGACCGGATCGCTTTCATGCGCCTCTGCTCGGGACGCTATGCGCGCGGCATGCGCCTCTACCACAGCCGGCTTGCGAAGGAGGTCCGCGTGGCGGATGCGCTGACCTTCATGGCTGCGGACCGCTCCCAGGCACAAGAGGCCTTCGCGGGCGACATCATCGGTCTGCACAACCACGGCACGATCAACATCGGCGACACCTTCACGGAAGGGGAGCGGCTCGCATTCACTGGAGTGCCGAACTTCGCGCCCGAGATGTTCCGCCGCGCGGTGCTCAAGGACCCCTTGAAGATGAAGGCCCTGCAGAAGGGTCTGTCGCAATTGTGCGAGGAGGGCGCGACGCAGCTGTTCAAGCCCCTGCGCAACAACGACCTCATTCTCGGGGCGGTGGGGCAGCTGCAGTTCGAAGTCGTCGCTTTCCGTCTGCAGGACGAGTACGGCGTGCAATGCGTATTCGACTCCATCAACGTCTACACGGCGCGCTGGATCGGCGGCGGCGATCCGCGCAAGATCGAGGAATTCCGCATCAAGGCGCATGATTCCCTGGCACAGGACCATTCCGGTGCGCTCGTCTATCTGGCGCCGTCCCGCGTGAATCTCGAGCTCACCCTCGAGCGCTGGCCGGACATCGTTTTCCGCGAGACTCGGGAGCACGCCATTTGAGCCATCCCCCGCCACGCACCCGAGCATGAGCCGCGTATTGCTGCGCCGCCCGGTGTTCGGCTGGGCGATGTACGACTGGGCCAATTCCTCGTTCGCCGTGACCGTCATGGCGGGCTTCTTCCCGCTGTTCTTCAAGCAGTATTGGAATGCGGGCGTGGTCGCGACGGAGAGCACTTTCAGACTCGGAATCGCCAACGGCGTGGCGAGCTTCGTCGTCGCTCTCATGGCGCCCCTGGTCGGCGCGATCGCCGATAAGGGGCGCGCACGCATTCGCTTCCTCGCACTGTTCACGGTCCTCGGTGCCGCCATGACCGGGGGGCTGTATTTCGTGGGCAAGGGCGATTGGTACTCGGCTTCGATCCTGTATGTCGCCGCCTCCCTCGGATTCTGGGGCGGGAATCAGTTCTACGACTCCCTTCTGACGGATGTGTCCGAAGAGAGCGAATACGATCTGGTGTCCGGCTATGGCTATGCGCTGGGCTATCTGGGGGGCGGCCTGCTGTTCGCGCTCAACGTGGCGATGATCAAGCAGCCGGCCTGGTTCGGATTGGCCGACGCTGCCGCTGCCGTGAGATGGTCCTTCGTCAGCGTCGCTGTGTGGTGGATGCTCTTCACCTGCTTCACTCTCACCCTCGTGCGGGAGCGCCCGACAACGCAACCGCTGCCAGCCTTCGCAGCCATTCGTGCAGGCGCGCTCGAGCTGCTCGGCACCGTCCGGCACTTGCGTGGGGACCGGACGCTGCTGCTGTTTCTGCTGGCGTATTGGTTTTATATAGACGGCGTCAACACCATCATCAAGATGGCCGTCGATTACGGGCTGTCCCTCGGGCTGAACCAGACGAGCCTGATCACCGCCCTGCTGATGGTGCAGTTCATAGGCTTCCCGGCGGCGCTGGCGTTCGGTTGGCTGGGCCAGAAGATCGGCGCACGCGCCGGCATTCTCATCGGCATCGCGGTGTACGCCGGGATCGCCGGATATGCCTATTTCCTGCGCACCGAGCGCCAGTTCATGGTCATGGCGCTCATCATCGGTCTCGTCCAGGGGGGCATACAGTCGCTGTCCCGCTCGTTGTTCGGGCGCCTCGTCCCCGCGGGCAAGGCAGGAGAATTCTTCGGCTTTTACAACCTGATGGGCAAGGCCGCCGCCATCCTTGGGCCCACATTGACGGGAGTCGTCGCCCTTCTGACGCACGACTCGCGACTCGCAATCCTGTCTATCGTGATCCTGTTCATCATCGGCGCGGCGTTTCTGCTGCGCGTGCGGATAACACCGGCAGCCGCGCGCGTCTAGATGCTTGAGCCGTCTGGCGGCCAGCTTGCGGGATCCAGTGCGTAGAAGGCGCGCAGCTCGGAATAGAGGTGCGCGTGCTGCAGTTGCATCGCGCGCGGCTGTTCGAAGAAGGTCTCCGTGGCGACCGCGAAGAACTCTTCCAGATGCTCGGCGCCATACGGGTCGATGAGAGTTGGCTCCCCGCGCTCGACGGCGATGCACAGGGCGCCGTACTCCCGCTCCAGCACGGAGTGCCATCTCTTGAGCGAGCGATGCTTCGACGGCGACGTCAGCAACCCCCCGACACTGTGATCCAGGTGGTGGGCGAACTCGTGCAGCACGACATTGTAGGCCTCGCCCGCGCGTCCGCTCTGCTGAACGTCCTTCCAGGAGAGCACGATGCGCGACGTTGCGAACGACTGTCCAGACAGCGCGCGCGTACCCTCGGTGACCACACCGGCTTCGTCTTCGTCGCGCTCCTCGACCACGAACTCATCTGGGTAGAGCAGGATGCTGCGCAGCAATGGAAACCCGCCGCTGCGGTGGCCGGCCGCGAGCAAGCAAGCCTGCGTCGCGATGCGCAGTCGCATCTCCTCGGTCACGGTCAGTCCCCGGCAGCCGATGAACTCGACATCGAGGAGCAATTCGCGGACCAACGGCTCGAGGCGCAGTCGCAGCGTCCCCGGCAACCTGCGGTACAGCGGAACGGTGCGCCGCAGTAGTTGACGCCACCCTTCGGGGAAGGGGATTTGGATCCGTTTGGAGCGCCGCCGCCTGTGGGCTGCATACACAAGCGCCGCGAATGCCGCTGTGCAGGCCGTGCCCAGGAGAATCGGCTCATTCATCAACAGCGCCGTGATCATCCATCCGCGGACACTGCGTTGCCCACGCGCAGGCGTGCAACACCGCGTTCAAACGCGGAGACATCTGCCGGATCCGGCGCGACTGCGGCAGCGCCGAAACGCAGGCGGGCGTACAGCTCCAGCAGCGCGCGCACTGGCGGATCAAGATCGGGGCGACGGTCAGTAACGGTGTCTGCGTAGGAAAGCGGGCCTTGGTGGAGGGCGCGGCCGATTCCCGCCCGTCCCAGCTTGCGACACAGTCGCGAGTAGGCGCGGGCGAGACGATCGGGGCGCGTTGTGGGCGCACCGCGGCCGAACTGCCAGGCAATCCACGGCAGCCACAAGAGCAGGCCTGCCGCAAAAGCCCAGACCACGTGGCTCGCGTCGGGCGCCGAGATACCCAGCCACCTCAGAACGTCCAACTGTGAGCGGAAATCGAACTTGACGACGTGATCGTTCCACCATGTATTGGCGGCGTCCCAGCGCTGCAGTATCGAGGTGAGCAGCGGTGAGGCATGCAGCATTCGCGCCTGCGCGGACACCGCGTCGGGGAGCAGATCCAGAATGCCCCTGTTGAGGCGCTCCGGCGCGACGACGGCCGTCGGATCGACTCGGCTCCAGCCGCGGCCCTCGAGCCAGATTTCGGCCCAGGCGTGGGCGTCGGATTGATGTACCGCGAAATAGCCTCCGATCGGGTTCCACTCACCGCCGAGATAGCCCGTCACCACGTGCGCAGGAACCCCGGCGGCCCGCATGAGAGCGACAAAGGCGGATGCGAAGTGGGCGCAGAAGCCGCGGCGCGTCGAGAACAGGAAGTCGTCCACAGCATCGGGCCCGAGGGGCGGGGGAGTCAGCGAATACTCGAATCCGCCCGTGCGCAGAAATTCGAGCACCGACCGGACGAATTCCTCGTCCGATGCGGCGCGCGCCCGAAGCTCACGCGCAAAGGCTTGCGAGCGGGGATTCCGGTTGGCGGGCTGCCGGGTGTCGCGCCGCCGCTCGAAGGACTTCAGCTCGGCCGACGAGCGCACGCTGGTGTAGGAGACTGCCGTGTAGCTCGTCGCTTCGGTCACGGGCTCGGCAGAGACCAGCTCGTAGTCGTCCGTGAAGGAAACCCTCGAGTCGGGCTTCGATTGGGGCGTATCGAGGGCGAACCACCAACGCTGCGAGCTGGGCTCGAGCGCTATCCGGTAGCGGTACGCGAGTCCGAGGAACTCCAGGGGTGTTTGCCGGTAGAAGCTGCCGAAGGTGCGCCGCCACGTGGACCCGTCAAATTCATGCATCACAGGTCCGCGCCAGTAGCGCTCCTGCGGCGGGGGCGGCAGTGCAGTGAAGGTTGCCCGGAAAGCCACGTCATACGAAGTGGTCAACTCCGTGATGCTGCCCGGAGTCATCGTGTCGCTCAGGCCCGTGGTGGCGGCCTCCGGGCGCGGCAGAGCCCAAAACGCTCCGGCGAGGCGCGGGAAAAACAGAAACAACACGAGCGCGAGCGGCAGCGCCATGAGGAGCGCACGGCCGGCGAGCAATGCGGCGCCGCGGTCGTCAAAGAGGTGACCCCTGACGCCCGCTGCGGCGAAGTGCGCAGCTCGCGGCGTGTACGACACGATTGCAATGGCGGTGCAACAGAGCCAAACGTGCAGCAGGTAGAGTGGGGTGCGCACCAGGGACTGCCGATCGAGACAAGCAGCGAGCAGCAGGAACAAGGCGGAGCCGATCACGATCAGCTCGTCGCGGCGCGAGCGCGTCTCGAGCAGCTTGCACGCTCCCATCAGGATCAGCAGGGCGGTGCCGGCGCTCAGTCCATTCAGGGTTCGGAAGCGCAACAGAACGCCTGCGATCAGTGTGAACGCGATGAGGGTGCGTGCGATGCTGCCCGGGAACCAGGTGAACCGGGTGGGGCGCCACGCAATGCACAGCCGCCAGCCGAGGAGACTCAGGGCGGCGCACGAGACCCACGGCGGCACGCGATCGCAGTTCAGCAGGATGCCTGCGGCCAACGCCGCTGCCGCCCATGTGACCGAGCGCAGCGTCGTCTGCTGTGCGGCTGGAGGTTTTTTCACGGGGCACGATCCTGGTGCCCGTGGAGCGCCAGGGCCGCGAGGCAGCGATGCCGGTGCTCGGGACCGCGGTCCACGGGAAGATGCGCTGCGGGCAACTCCAGTCCGTACCGGTCTCCCTGAGCCTCAGCGTCGACCACCCATCGAGCGAGCTGCTCGAGCCGCTCTTCGAGCGGCAGGTTGGCGAGTTGTGCGAAGCGAAATACGCGCAGCTCGCTTCCCGCAGAACTGTATTCCTTCACCAGCAGTGGCGCCTCGCGGGCGTACGCCTTCCAGTCGACCTGCCGGGGTGAATCTCCGTCACGGAAGGGCCTGAGTCCGAGCCACTCATCGGCGCCGGAACTGGCCATCGCCAGACGTCCCGATCTGCGACCACTGTCCGCAGGCATGGCAAGAGCGCCGTGGGGACGCGGATAGACGATCATCTGCAGCGGCGTGTGGATCCAGGTCCACGCGCGGAACAGCCCGAACGGGTGGGCCGTGGTCAATCGCAATCGATCGATTGAGACGATCCCGCGTGCGGGCGCACCGACGGGAAGGTCAATGCGCTGGCGGTCGCCGGGCGTCAGGTCCGCCGCGCCCGCAGGTCCGTAGCCAACGCCAGCCTCGATCCGATAGCGTGGCGCGGATGCGGGGTTTTCGAGGGTCAGTTGCAGATTCCCCGTGCTGCGGGCGAACGTCGGCAGCGCGGCGGCCGCGTGCAGACACATGCCGAGCAGGTTGCGATGGCATTGATGCATCGTCACCAGAGCGAAGCCGGCCAGCAGGAACGTCAGGAACAGTGCCAGGCTGTTGGCATAGTTGAGTCCGGCTACGAGCATGAACGCCAGCAACAGGAAGAAGCCCACGCCGGCGCGGGTGGGGAGAATGTAGATCCTGCGCCGCAGAAGAGTGACGGGCAGGGAGTCGGTCCCCTGGCGGCGGTGGACCCACCTCGCCATCCGCTGCTGCAGGGAGCTCTTGAGGTGCACGGCTCTCATCGGCGCGAGCTACACGGGAACGGGTACGGTTCTCACGATCTCGTTCGCGATGGCTTCGCTATCCTCCCTTCCCGCCGGCTCGCGGCGCTCCAATCTGTGCGAGACGACGGCCGCAAACACGGCCTGGAGGTCTTCGGGAAGCACGGCTGAGCGTCCCGACAGGAAGCTCCAGGCCTGGGCCGCCCGAATCAGACCCTGGCCGGCGCGCGGTGACAGCCCGATCTTCAGGTCTGCGCGGTCCCGGGTGTTGGCGATCAAGGCTTGTGCGTAGTCGAGCAGCGTGTCGGAGACGTGAATGCGGCGCACCTCGCTCTGGATGCGTATGACGGCATCCGGTGCCAGGGCAGGGGGAATGTGCGGGAGCAGGTCGCGGCGCTCGCCGCTGCGCAGCAGCTCACGCTCGTGCGCGGAGTCCGGATAGCCGAGCGTCACGCGCATCAGGAACCTGTCGAGCTGCGACTCCGGCAACGAGAACGTGCCGAGCTGTTCGTGCGGATTCTGCGTCGCGACGACGAAAAAGGGATCGGGCAGCCGGTAGGTGGTGACGTCGGTGCTCACTTGCCTCTCCTCCATCGCCTCCAGCAGTGCGCTCTGCGTCCGCGGGCTGGCCCGATTCACCTCATCCGCCAGCAGCAGTTGCGTGAACAGCGGGCCTCTGCGGAAATGGAACTGCTGGCCCGCGCGATCGAAGACGGAGACACCGATGATATCGGCCGGCAGCAGATCGCTCGTGAACTGCACGCGCTGCCAGGCGAGGCCCAGCACATGGGCGAGCGCGTGCGCAAGGGTCGTCTTGCCGACGCCTGGAACGTCCTCGATCAGAAGATGGCCTCGCGCCAGCAGGCAGGCCAGGCACAGCCGGATCTGAAGCGGCTTGCCCAGAATGATGGTCTCGAGCGATGTGACGGCCGCATGAATCTCCGCGGATGCGGCCTGCGGCGCAGTGACCGCGCTCACGGCTGAAGCAGCCCGCGCACGCGTACGAGCTGCGCCGTCAACCCTGCGATCGCGCGTTCGAGCTCCGCCTCCCGCTCCCTGTCCTTCGCGACGACGTCTTCGGGCGCGTTGCGCACGAAGCTCTCATTCGAGAGCTTGGCGAGTGTCCTGCTCATGTCCTGCTGCGCTTTCGCGAGCAGCTTGTCGAGGCGGTCGGCTTCCGCCGCAGCGTCGATCAAACCCGCCATGGGCACGAGAATCGTCAACTCACCGACCAGGGCGGTCGCGGATTGCGGCACCGGCGCGCCGCGCTCCAGCACCGTGATGCTCTCGAGACCGGCGAGACGCTCCAGGTAGGCGCGGAAGCTGCCGGCGTAGAGCCGGTCATGCGCCGCAGCGTCCTTGAGTAGAACCGGGATGCGTTTCGACGGCGCGATGTTCATTTCGCCCCGGATCTGGCGTACCGCGAGGATGACCGACTGGAGCCAGGCGATTTCCCGTTCGGCGTCCGCATCGCCCGCGAAGTCCGCCGAGACGGGATACGGAGCGAGCATGACCGTCGCTCCGGAGCGTCCCGCAAGGGGCGCGGCGAGCTGCCAGATCTCCTCCGTGATGAAGGGCATCAGCGGATGCAGGGCGCGTTGCAGCGCTTCCAGAATCCCGATCAGCGTCGCGCGGGCCGCGACTTTCGCAGCTTCGGAAGCCGTTTCCGACTGCAACACCGGCTTGGTGAGCTCCAGGTACCAGTCACAGAACTGGTACCACGTGAATTCATACAGCGCGGTGGCCGCATAGTCGAAGCGATAGTCGCGCAACGCGGTTTCGACATCGAGCAGCATGCGGCCGAAACGCGAGCGGATCCAGCGGTCGGGAGCGGACAGCTCGAGCGGCTCGGCGTGCGCGACCGCCGGCTGCGCGGTCTGAGCGAAGACGAAACGGGCCGCGTTCCAGAGCTTGTTGCAGAAGTTGCGATAGCCGGCGACGCGCCCGAGATCGAAGCGGATGTCGCGGCTCGGGGAGGCGAGAGCGGCAAACGTGAAGCGCAGGGCGTCCGTCCCGTGAGGCTCGATTCCCTGCGGAAACTGCTTGCGGGTCGATTTCTCGATCGCCGGCGCAAGTTGCGGCTGCATCAGGCCGGAGGTGCGCTTCGCGACCAGGCTCTCAAGATCGATGCCGTCGACGATGTCCAGAGGATCCAGCACGTTGCCTTTCGATTTCGACATCTTCTCACCGCGCTCATCGCGGATCAGCCCGGTGATGTAGACGTCGCGAAACGGCACGTCGCCCATGAATTTCAGGCCCATCATCATCATCCGGGCCACCCAGAAGAAGATGATGTCGAAGCCCGTCACGAGGACGCTCGTGGGATATAGCTGCGCCAGCTCGGGCGTCCGGTCCGGCCAACCCAGCGTCGAAAAAGGCCACAACGCCGCGGAGAACCAGGTGTCGAGGACGTCCGGGTCCTGACGCAGTGATACGCTTGCCGCGAGGCCGTTGCGGGCACGCGCATCCGCCTCGCTCATTCCAACATGCACATTGCCCTGGTCGTCGTACCAGGCGGGAATACGGTGTCCCCACCAGAGCTGGCGGCTCACACACCAGTCCTTGATGTTGCGCATCCACTCGTAGTAGGTCCTGGCCCAGTTTTCCGGGACGAAGCGCGTGCGGCCCTGCTCGACGGCTTCGATTGCCGGCTGCGCCAGCGGATGTATCCTCACATACCACTGGTCTGTCAGGTACGGCTCGAGCACCACGCCGGTGCGGTCGCCGCGCGGCACTTTCAAGCGGTGCTTTTCCGTGCGTTCGACCAGTCCCGCCGCTTCCAGCTCGGCGACGATCCGTTTGCGCGCTTCGAACCGGTCGAGGCCGCGAAAACGCTCCGGCACCGCGTCGTTCAGCGCAGCGCGCGGCGTGAAGATGTTGATCTGGGCAAGTCCGTGCCGCAGCCCGATCTCATAGTCGTTGAAGTCATGGGCGGGCGTGATCTTCACCAGGCCGGTGCCGAACGCCGGATCGACGTACGCATCCGCGATGATTGGAATCGAACGCTCGGCCAGGGGCAGCCTGACGAGCTTGCCGACCAGATGCCGGTAGCGTTCATCGTCGGGATTCACCGCGACCGCGGTGTCTCCGAGCATTGTCTCCGGTCGGGTGGTAGCGACGATGACCTGCGCGGAGCCATCCTCCAGAGGGTAGCGCAGGTGCCAGAGCGAGCCGTCCTCGTCCGCGCTCTCCACTTCGAGATCCGACACTGCGGTGAGAAGTACCGGATCCCAGTTGACGAGTCTCTTGCCGCGGTAGATGAGCCCTTCCGCGTGCAAGCGCACGAACACCTCGGTGACGGCCCGCGACAGGCCCGGATCCATCGTGAAGCGATCCCGGCTCCAGTCGACCGAGTCGCCGAGCCGACGCATCTGCGCGGCGATGGTGCCGCCGGACTTCTCCTTCCACTGCCAGACACGCTCGATGAACTCGTCGCGACCCAGGTCCGTTCGCTTCACGCCCTGCGCGTTGAGTTGACGCTCTACCACCATCTGGGTTGCGATCCCGGCGTGGTCCGTTCCCGGCTGCCACAGGGTGTGGTCACCGCGCATGCGGTGGTATCGGGTCAGCGTGTCCATGAGCGTGTGTTGGAACGCATGTCCCATGTGCAGCGTCCCGGTGACGTTGGGCGGCGGGATGACGATGCAGTAGGGGGCTCCCTGGCCGGCCGGGGCGAACCAGCCGTGCGATTCCCAGCGCTCGTATATCCGCCGCTCGATCTCGTGCGGCGCGTAGACTTTATCCATCGGTAATGGGTCGTGAGGACGGCGGAGGATTATAGCCGGACCACCGGCAGCCATTCCTTCGGTTGCGCAGTCCCGATCCAGGGGGCCGCGGCCGGAGGATTGGATGGACTAGTCGCCTTGGATATTGTGCGTGGCGGGCTGGATACCGCGCTCCCGATACACCTTGAAGCGTGCGCGACCGGCCCGGCGCCGCTCCTCGTCCCCGTCGATGATCTCGATGACGCGCCGCGCGCGGGCGATGAAGTCCGGAACCTCAGCGGCAAGATTGATGAGCAGATCGACGTGCGCGGAGGGTGGAGTCAGCGCGCTCAACAGGACAGGAACGTCGCTACCCGTCACCGCGGCGCCGACGGTCTCGTGGGGTACGAAACTGCCGTCGCGGAAGGTCCAGAGCATCTCATCGAGAGCCTTGATCTCATCGGTCTGCGTGTGCCAGATCAGTACGGATTGCGCCGCCAGATACGCCTTCTCGGCCAGCTTGCAGGCCAGACCGAGGCGCGCTCTTCCGGATGCGTCATCGAGGACATAGAAGTCGACCCGCAGAGCGTCCGCCATCCGCTTGTTACCTGCGAACGCGGCGGGCTGCCAGAAGCTTGCGACGCTCGAGCCGGCAGAACCGGATGTGCCGCCGCTGGCGGTCGTGACTCACGCCGTTGCGCGTCAGAGCGCGGCGCGGTGAATCAGAAAGTCCGAGAGCAGCGGCGTCGGCCGCCCCGTGCTGCCCTTCTGCGCACCGCTCTGATAGGCGGTGCCCGCGACGTCGAGGTGCGCCCATTTCAGCCCCTGT
>FTEN01000353.1_pt1 | contig 58505 bp, 43 predicted proteins | sample 1640221 | NCBI WGS metagenome assembly FTEN01 (sample SAMEA3914816, study PRJEB12502) | metagenome | biome: forest; material: soil | place: USA | collected 2011-09-16 | depth 0.3 m | reverse complement strand
CTTGATCTGGCGCTCGATGCGCTTGACGTCGGGGTGATCCTCGCTGTAACGCTGCCGCGCCTGGGCGAGAATCTGCTTCTGCGCCTGCAGCTGCGCCGGCAGCGACAGGCTGTCGACTGCGCCGCCGCCGGCCTTCAGGGCATCGATCTGGCTGCGCAGGGCGATCATGTCCGGGTGGTTCGCGTCGTACGTGGCGAGCTTCTTGTTGTATTCGGCGGAGAGCGCGGCCAGCTGTCCCTCATCGGTGCCGGCATTCTTTGCCTGTATGAGCTGCTGCTCGAGAAAGATCTTGTCCTGGCGCAGGGCGCGCATCTGCTGCCCGACATCGTCGAGATCGCGCTGCGAGCGGTCCATGAGATTCAAGTTCAGATCGGTCAGCTCCGGCAGCTGTCCGAAATTCTTCGCCTTGAACTGCGCGAGCCGCGATTCCAGCTGCGCGATCTGCGTCCGGTACTTGTCCGTCTCGGTGTTGTAAAAGGCGCTCGCCGCGCCGGCACGCACCTGCAGATTGGAGCGGCTGGCGAGCAGGAAGGCATCCGTCAGCCACACTGCAACCTTCTGCGCCTGTTCGGGACTGCGGCTCCCGTACGAGACGGTGAATGCGGAGATGATCTCGCGCTCGCGTCCCGTATCCGGATCGAGGACCGGGACCCGCACCGTCTCGACGTTCGACTTGCGGATCACATCCTGAATGGCGTCCTCGCGGGCTTCACCCGGTGCTGCCAGGCCCGGCATCTTGTCCATCAGCTTCGAGATCGTCGGATAGCTCAACACGGAGCTCGCCAGGCTATTGACGTACTCGTCCATGTACTCCTTTTCCTTGCGAACCCGGTCCCTGTCGATGGGCACCGCGCCCGAGACCGTCGCATCGGAGAAGGTGATGAGCCCGGTGGAGACGAAGATGTCCGGCATGCCGATCGCCAGGGCAAGCGCGACGGCGACGATGGGCGCGGCGACGATAGCCAGCAGCATGCGCCGCCGCTTGACCGCTGCCAGGTAGTCGGCGAACTCGGGAGTGAGGTTTTCTTGTGCTTCGCTCATTAGTGTCTTTCCGCTGGAAGGCCGTTCAGATCCGGGAGCGGTTCGTAGCGGCTCAAGGGCTGGTAGACGATGGACAGGATCACGGCGTTGGCAGCCGCGTTCGGCTCTCCCTGGAATCTCTCCCAGGTGTAGTCGTACTCGCCGGCCAGGCGGTAGTTGCGAGTCATCTGGAATTCGAAGCCGCCGGTGCCGGCGAGGTAGTCGCTGCCCTGCACCTGCAGTCCCTGGCCGACGGCGCCGCGCAGCCTGATTGCGCGCACGCCGACGAAGCCGGACAGCCGCGGACGAAATGCGCGGACCACCCGGAATCTGACTTCGCTGTGATCGACGACGGCGCCGGAGGAGCTCGGCGAGACGCCCTGCACGGCATCCAGCACATACTGCGTCACCTGGTAGGTCCAGGTGACGCCGGCGCCTCCCGTAAGGCCCGTGCTGCTGATGTGGCCGGTGGGGAAATCCGCTACTGAGCGCACCGCACCGAGCCGGAAGTAGTAGCGCGTGATCTGCGTCGGATGGACATCCAGCTGCGTTTCGACGCCGTAACTGTTGGTGATGTTCAAGCCGTCCGGCTCGAATCGCGTGCCGATGACGCTTGCGGTAAAGGTCGTCTTCTGGCTGAGGTCGAAGCCCATCCCGGCCCGGGCCATGAAATTCTTGAAGCCGATCTGCTGCAACGCGCTCTTGTCGAACGTGGCATTCAGATATTCCGCGTCGAGGTGCAGATGGCGCAGGGGCGTGAGGTCGTAGGTCATCGTGGGAGCCAGGCGCCCGAGCCGGCGCCGGTTGATGACGCTGACCCGCCCGCTCTCCGAGCCCACGATCTCTCCGAGGCCGACGCCCGGGAAACTGGCGGGCAGGAGCTCTGAGTAGATCACTGACTCGTTGGCGTACTGCCCGACGATGCCGTAATTGCCCTTGAGCGTCTTGTGGCCCGCCTTCAAGTCGAAGTAGCCGTTGGTCGACTCGTCGTGCGTGTCGTTCGGAAAGTACGAGGACGTGATCCGCGGCACGAGGGCGATCTCGGAGGTCTGCGTCAGCAGTCGCATTCCGAGCTGCGCGTCGAGCGTCGCACCGCTGACATTGACTTTGTCTGCCGCGTCCTGCGCAAGCCGGTAGTTGTCGTTGTACATCCCGCCGATCTCGACGCGCGGATTGAAGTCCCAGCTCGAGGCCACCGCCGGGGCGATCACCGCAAGGCCCGTGGCGAAACCGGCCGCCGCGCGGGCGGCCAGCCGAACGACACGGAGCGCGGTTCCCGACTTACGGGACGACGACGACATCGCCGGCCTGCAGCGTGATGTTCTGATCCAGATTGCGTCCGCGCACGACGTCGGTGTAGCGGAACGGCAGCGCCTGCTGCTGTCCGGCGTCGGTCCGCCTGAGGATCATGATGTCGCCGAGAGCAGCGAACGGAGTCGTGCCGCCGGCCATGCTGAGTGCCTGCATTACGTCAACCCGCGGGTTGACGACGAAGTCGCCAGGCTTGTTCACCTGGCCGATGACGTAGACCTTGTTGCCTTTGATTTCCTGAACCGACACCGTCACGACGGGATCGGAGATGTACTTGCGCAGCTTGTCCGTGACCATCTGCTGCAGCTCCTGCACGCTCTTGCCGCGGGCATCCATCTGTCCCGCGAGCGGAAACGAGAACGTGCCGTCGGGCCGTACCAGGACGGGACCCTGCAGATCCGGCTCCTTCCACACGGAAATGGCGAGGATGTCGCCCGGCTTCACCGTGTACGCCGAGTCGGGGGCAGTCGCTCGGACCGCTGGCGGGGCCGCGCTGGCGGGCAGGACCGCCGCAAGCGGCATCATGAGAAGCATCCCGCACGATAATAGGTGGGGAAGTGGTAACCGCATTCGCAGGTCCTCCAGGTTCTTACCGCAGTCGAGCGTGCGGGTTCTTATCCGGGTACGCGCCGTCGCGTTCCGCCAAGCTTGGAGCAATTCCCGTACCCGACCCTCGTGTCCCACGGCAGTCCGGGCGTTCCGCTGTTCTGCGGTAGCAAGGAACGGTGCCCGGCTTGGAGAGCGTGCCGCCGCAATCGCCGCAAGCGTAGACGCGTAGGATGGGGTGGAACGATTCCGCCACGGCTGCGTTCATCCGTAGCCCGTCCATCGGCCCGTCCGCGGGCCGGCCAGTGAACACGACGCCCCATGATGCGCTCCGCCGCCCGCCAGACCTCGCCAAGCATTTGTTTCGTCGGGCTCCGCAACCTTCCAGTCCTGGCCCCGGAGTACGGCGAGCATGGCGCCGGCGGCGCGGAGCTGCAGCAGACTCTGCTGGCGAAGGCGCTCGCGCGGCGCGGCATCCCGGTCTCGATGGTCGTCGCCGATTACGGACAGCCGGATGGCGCCCTCTGGCATGGCATCAAAACTTACAAGGCATTTCGTCCCGAGGAGGGAATTCCGCTCCTGCGTTTCATTCATCCGCGCTGGACGAAACTGTGGGCGGCGCTGCGCCGCGCCGACGCCGATGTTTATTACACGAGCTGCGCGGGTGCGGCCGTCGGTCAGGTGGCGATGTTCACGCGGCTGCATGGCCGCAAGCTCGTGTTTCGCATTGCCAGCGACACGGATTGCGATCCCGCATCCCTTCTGGTCCGTCACCTGCGCGACAAACGCCTTTACCGCTACGGTCTGCAGCGCGCCGATCTCGTGCTGGCGCAGACTCCGCATCAACAGCAGGCTCTGCTGCAGAACTACGGCCGCAGCAGCCGCATCGCTCCGTCGCTGACCGATGCCGCGCGCTCGGCGAGGAGTTTTGCCGAGCGCGACATCGGCGCTCTGTGGGTCGGCAACATCCGCGCCCTCAAACGTCCCGAACGGGTCCTGGAACTGGCCGGCGAGCTGCCCGACATCGCGTTTCACATGATCGGCGGCCCGACTGCGGGCGCCGAGGAGCTGTTCCAGACGGTGCGGGAGCACGCCGCGACGTTGCCGAATGTGCGCTTTCATGGGCCCGTTCCCTATCACGCCGTCGCCGAGTTCTACGCTCGCGCCCGCGTGCTGGTCGGCACATCCGCGACGGAAGGATTCCCCAACACCTACCTGCAAGCCTGGGCGCATGGGACTCCCGTCGTGGCGTTCCTCGATCCGGAGCAGTTGCTGTCGCGCAATGCCCTCGGGTGCGCCGTTGCGGATATGGAAGAGATGCGCTCGGCCCTCGCAGCGCTCAACGGCAACCCGCCACGCTGGGAAGCAGCCAGCCGGCGATGCAGGCAATACATGGACAGCCGGGTCGATGAGAGTCGGATGCTGGCGCCGTACCTCGACGCGTTCGCGAATCTGTATCCATCCGTTTCCACCGCCTCCGCCGGCGCCGACTAGGAGGCTCGAGCCCACGCCATGGCAGCGATCATCACGAAACTGAAGTATTTCGGATTGTCCGACCGGCTCATCCGCCGCAATCCGCCGCTTTACGCTCTCATTCGCCGCAGGCTCGAGCGCTTCGAGCGGCTCGATGCGGAGGGCCGCAGCAAGTGGCGGCAGGAGCGCCTGCGCCGTGTACTCGAGGCGGCGCGCCAGAGCGGCTACGGACGCACAGTGGGCGCATCAGGCTGGCTGGGCGACTGGCCGATCCTGGAGAAGGAGGCGGTCCGCGCGGATCCATCCGCCTTCAGGTCCGGTCCCCGCTGGCTGACAGTGGCCGCGACGACCAGCGGCACGACCGGCACCCCGCTGCAATTGAAGCGTTCGCTGACCTGCGTAGTCCACGAGCAGGTGATGGTCGATCGATTGCTGCAAGCCGGGGGGTTGTCGCCGCTGAGCTGCCGGGCCGCGGTGCTGCGCGGTGATGACGTCAAGGCGCCCGGCGACCGCGCGCCGCCATTCTGGCAGTCGGCAAACGGGGGCAGACGCCTCGTGTTCTCATCCAATCACCTCGATTCGCAATCCGTCGGGCACTTCGTCGATGCGCTGCGCCGCTACTCGCCGGATCTGATTCTGGCCTATCCGACGGTGCTCGAATCATTGTGCTCCCTGATGCTGCAGCGGGGCGACCGGCTGCAGATTCCCCTGACCGCGTGCGGTTCCGAGGTCTTGAACAAGGAGACATGCGACCTGGCGCGTGCCGCCCTCGGAACGCGCGTCATCGGATATTACGGACTGGCGGAGCGAGTGGCCTGGGCACAGGGTGATCCGGAGAGCGGCTACCGCTTCGATCCGAGCTATTCGGTGAACGAGCTGCGTCCCGTGGAATCCGGGGGTGGCTCGGATATCTATGAAATCATCGGTACCGGGCTCTGGAACCGCGCGATGCCCCTGGTGCGTTATCGCACAGGGGATCGGATCGTCGCGCGCCAGGGAAGCAATCCCGCGGCGATCGCAGACGGGCGTGAGACATTCCTGGGCATCGCCGGCCGCAGCGGCGACTACATAGTTGCGCCCTCCGGGGCCCGCTTGCTGGGAATCGACCACATCCCGCGCAACGTGCCGCACGTAGTGCGTACACAGTTCATCCAGAACTCCCGCGACTCGGTCACCATGCTGGTCATCGCCGCTCCGGGATTCAACGACGAATCGCGCCGACTGTTGCTCGATCACGCGAGCCTCAAGCTGCCACCCTCGATGAGCGTGCGCATCGAGACAACCCACCAGCTGGTGCGCAACCGGTCGGGCAAGGCGCCCCTCGTCGTGCGCAACATCGATGAAGCGGTCTGACGTGCTCGAGTCCACCGAGACTCGCGACGGCTATCCGCATGCGGCCGTAAACGCGCTGCCTGCGCGGTGCCGGAGCGTTCTGATGGTCGGAACCGACCCCGGCGGAAAGGGCGGAATCGGTACAGTCGTGCGCGGCTTGCTGGATGCCGGGCTGTTCGAACGGTTCGCGGTGACCTATGTCGCCACACATCGTCACGGCAACCGCTGGGCCAAGACCCGCGCAGCTCTCGGCGGATGGCTCGAGGTTGCCTCCCTGCTGCGCAGCCTCGACGCGCCGCTGGTTCACGTGCAGACGGCGTCCCGTGCCTCGTTCTGGCGCAAGTCGGTCGTGTGCCTCCTGGCGCGCCTGGCGGGAAGACCTTATCTGCTGCACGTCCATGGCGGGGGATTCCTGCAGTTCTATGAGACGGAATCGGGACCTCTCGCCCGACGTTGCATCCGCAGCATCCTGGCGAATGCAGCCCTCGTGATCGCCGTGTCGGACCAGTGGCGCGAACGACTGCTGAGGATATGTCCCGCTGCGACGGTTGAAGTGGTGACCAACGCCGTGGCCCTTCCCGACGGCCCCGCCTTGCAGCGCGTGCAGACGCGCGACCCGAAACTGCTGTATCTCGGCGACCTCAGCGAGAGCAAGGGCACGTACGATCTGGTGCGCGCATTCGCCGCGGTCGCCGACAGATTTCCGACACTGGAACTGGTCTGCGGCGGCACGGGTCGCCGCGATGAAGTTCGCAAGCTGGCGAGCGCGCTCAAAGCTCAGGATCGCGTGAGCTGCCCCGGGTGGTTGGACCCGGTGAGCAAGCGGGAGGCGCTCGCCGCAGCCGCGATCTTCGCGCTCCCCTCCTACGCCGAGGGCATGCCGACGGCGCTGCTGGAGGCGATGTCGTGGGGGCTGCCGGTGATTGCGTCCTCGGTGGGCGGAATTCCCCAGCTCATCACCCACGGAGCAAACGGGCTGCTGATCGAACCCGGTGACGTCGAAGGCCTCGCCGCCGCAATTTCGCGCCTGATGAACGACCGGTCGCTACGCGACCGGCTCGGCGCTGCCGCGCGTGCCACCATCGAGGCAGGATTCACGCTGGACAGGACACTCGCCCGGCTGAGCCACATCTACCGGCGCTTCGGCATCGAGCCGGGCGCAGCAGGGCCGCAATGAGCGCACTGACTCCAGGTCTGCTGTTCATCGTCAATTCACTGAATGTCGGCGGCGCCGAGAAACAGGTCGTCAGCCTGCTCAACCGTATCGACACGAGCCGCTTTCGGCTGCACCTCGCGTACCTGAAGCGCGGCGAGTCGCTGCTGCCGGAGCTGAATCGCGCCCGGCTCGATGCGATCGTGTGCTGCGATGTGAGCCGCGGAGTGGAGCGCAAGGCCGTGCGCCAGCTCCAGGAGCTCATCGCAACGCGCAGCATCGATGTCATCGTCTGCACCAACATGTACTCGATGCTGTATGGGGTTCTCGCTCGCGCCGGAGGCGAGACCCGGCCCAGGCTGGTCACCGTCTTCCACACGATGCTGCTGATGACCTACAAGGAAAAGGTGCAGATGCTGTTGTATCGACGGCTCATCCGCCGGTGCGATCTGCTCATCTACGTCTGCGAGAACCAGCGGCGCCACTGGCATCGCAACGGCCTGCGGCCTGTCACGGAGGCCGTGGTTCACAACGGAGTGGACCCCGAACGTTTCGACCCCGACTCTACTCCAGGCGCCAACGCATCCATTGCTACGCGGCGGACGCTGGGATTCGAGCGCACGGACTACGTCGTGGGCCTGTGCTCCGCGCTGCGGCCCGAAAAGGCGCACGGCGACTTGCTCGAGGCCGTGGCGCGGATGCGCAAGCACGGAATTCCGGTGCGCGCCCTGTTGATCGGAGACGGATCGGAAAGACCCTCCATCGAGCGCACCATCCGTGATCTGAGGCTCGAGCAACACGTGCGGATCACCGGCACCCAGCACGACGTGCGGCCTTTCATCGCCTGCTGCGACGTGATGACTCTCGTGTCGCGCACGGAGGCGTTCTCGATTGCCGCGCTCGAAGCGATGGCGCTCGGAAAACCCATGGTGATGACGGAAGTCGGGGGCGCCTCGGAACAGGTGATACACGGCCAGAACGGGCTGCTGTTCGAGCCCGGTGATATCGATGCCCTGGTGCTGCATCTGTCCACGCTCCGCTCCGCTGCATTGCGCGCCCAGATGGGCTTGGCCGCGGCACAGCGGGTGCGGGATCTGTTCACCCTGGAGAAAATGACCGACGGCTTCACGGAGCAGATGACGCAGGTGCTCGGTCCCGCCGGTCTGCGGCGCCCCGCGTGGCTATCTCACTACGGCCATGGCGACCGGCGGGTAGGGGACGGCGGCTCGAGATGAGGACTGCGCCGCGGATAGGTCGCCCGGCGCACTGAAGTCCTCGAGCCAGGTCTCGAACATCAACACTCCCCAGAGGTGCGCCGACCAGTCCATCTCGCCCTGCTGGTGCTGGCGCCAGCGGCGCTGAACGAGGTCGGCGGAGAAATAGCCCTCGCCGTGCAGCTTGGCGGGAGCCAACAATGTGGCCGCCCAGTCCTTGAGCTCGTGCCGCAGCCAGCGACCGATCGGGACGGCGAAGCCGCTCTTCGGTCGATCGAACATCTCGCGCGGCACGTGCCGCTCCAGGAGCGTACGGAGCACCCACTTCCCGCGTCCATCCTTGAAATGCAGCGCGGCGGGAATTCGCCACGCGGCGCTGGCCACTTCCGGATCGAGAAGCGGCACGCGGGTTTCGAGCGACACCGACATCGCCGCCCTGTCGACCTTGACGAGAATGTCGTCGGGGAGATACAGGCGCGTGTCGGTGTACATCATGTATGCGAGAGCATCCGTGACCGCATCGCGGGGGGCATGCGCAGACGCGTTGGTTGCTGACCCATTGGCGCCAAGGACCAGCTTCGAGGACGGTTGCCAGTAAGAGGTCATCGCGCCATAGAGCTCGGCCAGCGATTGCGCGCCCCAGACGTGGGCACGCTCCTGGATGCGATCCGCTACCTGTTGGCGCCCCCGCAGGCGCGAAATCATGCGCAACGGCGCAGTGGCGGGCCCAAGGGCCCATGCGGGCATCGACTCGAGTGCCCGCGCCGCGAGGTTGCGCAGGGGCGCCGGTGCAAATTGCAATTGACGCCAGCGGTTGCGAACCTCGATGTAACGGGAGTAACCGCCGAAGAGCTCATCGCCCGCATCGCCTGACAGGGCGACCGTCACCTCGCGCCGCGCGAGGCTCGAGACCAGGAACGTCGGAATCTGCGAGGAGTCGGCGAATGGCTCGTCGTACATCCGGGCGAGGCCCGGGATGACGTTGAGCGCGTCCCGCGAGCTGACGATGAGCTCGGTGTGGCGCGTTCCGAGATGGGCGGCGACCCGCCGGGCGTGAGGAGCTTCGTTGAACGCCTCCTCCTCGAAACCGATCGAGAACGTCCGTACGGGCTGTGAGCTCGCGCGCTGCATGAGAGCGACCACGAGGGAGGAATCGATGCCGCCCGACAGGAATGCGCCCACCGGCACATCCGCAACCATCTGCAGACGGATCGATTCCTCGAGCGCCGCATGAACGCTCTGCAGAGCCTCGACCTCGCCCGGCCCATCGCTTGCCGCCTCCGCCGTGATGGCCGATGGCTGCCAGTATGAGCGCTCCTGCAGGTGAAGGCCGTTTGCCTCGGCGTGAATCCGCAGCGTGCACCCGGGCCGCAGCTTGTGCACCTCGCGGAATATGGTGCGCGGCGCAGGGATGAAGCCGTGCTGGAGCAGGGATGCCAGAGCGTTTCGGTCGACTTGCGCCTTCCAGGCGCTGTGCCGCCGCAGCGCCTTGAGCTCAGACCCGAAGACGAGCACGGCGCCGGAGCCGCCGCGATGATCGCGCTCGCAGTCGCTCCACGACGCGCTCCTGCCTGCGGCTCCCAGCTCGGCGAAATACAGGGGCTTCTCGCCGAACCGATCGCGCGCCAGCCACAGCACCCGCTCGCTCTGATCCCAGAGACCGAGGGCGAACATGCCGCGACTGCGCTGCAGGGCGCCGTGCACGCCCCAGTGTTCCACCGCGGCCAGCAGAACTTCCGTATCGCTGCCGCCCCGGAACGTGAATCCGCTCTCGGTCAGCGCAGAGCGCAGCTGCCGGTAATTGTAGATCTCACCGTTGAAGGTGATCGTGAAACGCCCGCTGGGGGAGCGCATCGGCTGGGAACCCAGGGGCGACAGGTCGACGATCGCCAGTCTTCGGTGGCAGAGCGCGATGCCCGCTGCGGGGTCCTGCCAGAAGCCTTCGCCGTCGGGGCCCCGATGCGCCAGCGCCCCGGCCATCCCTGCCAGATCGGCCAAGGCCGCCTCCCTCGAGAAGCCGCCGGGCTGGAAAAAACCCCCGATGCCGCACATGCACAGATCCGCCGCTCAAAGTGGTTACCCCAAGAAACACCTGTGAGCGGCGCGGGTTCCGTCCAAGTTGACCGCCCGTCAGTTCTGCGTCGTGAGCTTTTGCGGCGCGGCCGGCCGCTTCAAGGGGTTCTTGCGCAGCAGAATGATGCCGTCCCGGTCCTTCAGCGTGACCGTGGTCACCGTCTGGCCATTGTTGGTGGCCGGGTCCTGGGTTCCCTTGAGCTTCACATAGGCGCTCTCGAGCGTCACCGTCTTCGTGCCGTTGCCCTTGGGATTCACGAGCGCGATGCCATTGTCGAAGTCACGCCGCCACACGCCTGACTGCCAGGCGGCGGTCGCCGGGAGCGAGCTCGATTGCCCCAGCTTGGAATCGAACTCGTCGAACCACGTCACGCCGTTGTACTGCCTCGCGTTGTCCGTGAAGCTGTAGTAGCCGTCGTTCATCAGCGTGGAGGTCAGCCCGTAGCGCATCGACTGGTAGTCTGTCGGATCGCCCCACTGGTTGAGGATCTCGAGCTTCGGTTCCAGGAGTGCGCCCATGATGGTGTTGTACCGGGTCATCATGCCCTGCCAGCCCCCCCAGCTCTCCACCGAGTAGGACTTGCCGATGTAGCCCTCCAGCACGCCGCCGTTGGCCAGCCTGCGGTACTCGGCAGGCACCGCGCCGCTCTCCGCCCAGTCCCCGATGTTGCCGATCTGGTACTTGCCGGGCATGAGGCTCGCGGCCAGAGTGTAGTAACGCGCATAGCCCTGCCGCAGCCAGGTGCCCGTCTGCGGATCGGATTTCGAATCGATCTTGCCGTCACGGTTCCAGTCGCCGTCGACGCTGGGCTTGGTGAACGTGTTGTCCATGAACAGGCCGTCGATCGCCGGATTTTGCTTGTAGTAGTTCGTGACGTAGAACCTCGCGATCCATTCGATCGCCGTGTTGCCGTCGGAATCCCTGGGCGTGAACAGCGTGTCGTTGATGGTCATGTCGCCGGACCAGAACGAGGCGACGCTCTGCAGCAGGGTCTTGTCCGAGTACAGCCACCACTTCATCGAATTGAGCTTGCTCGCGTACAGCCCCCAGCTGCCTGCGGCGCCGGGGCTCTTGCTGTCCGCGCTCGTGTACAGAAAGACCAGGGCGTTGGGATTCTTCGCCTTGATCGCCTGCACCGCAGTGTTGACGGGCAGGCCCGGGTACATCCCCAGCACCATCACGCTCTGCTTGGCGAGATTGGCCTGATAAGAAGCGTCGTCGTAGTTGAATGGGCTGCCGATCTGGATGCCGCCGATACGCGGGAAGGGCGGCTTGGTGAAGGCTGAGGCGGTAACGCAGACGGCAAGCGCGGCCGCCGCTGCCACCGTCGCGGACAGTTTGCGAGTAGTAATGCGAAGCATCGATTCCCCCGAAAGTGATGGCCCAGCGACATTGCCGGACTGCTCGCGGCAGCGGGCAGCCGGTGGGCCAGGCGCCCACCCGTTCTGCTCTTGCGGTGACGCACGCGAGGGAGTGCGAGTCCCCCGGAGCATCACTGCGGTTCGATGACCGCATTCACATCTGCCGCGCAAGGCCGCCGTAGCGACCGCCGCTATTTTTACTACTCGCATGCGAACGTCAATAGAACTGAGTCGACATTCCCAACATAATTGCGATTCGCGCGCTGTTTGTCGGCACGTGCAGACAATCGGTCTGAGATCGGCGACATCGCGGACGGACCTGTTTCAGCCGCGCGATCGCCGCGCGTTCGTCTGCTAGGGACGACAGTGTGATTTTCGAACCCCATCGTGGCAGCGTTTCAGTCGTACCGTTTTCCTCCGTTAACTCGTGTGCACGGCGGACGATGCCCGCAGCGGTCTCGGCGGCTTCGCAATCAACGCCGAGAAAGTCGTGACTTCACCGCGCGCCGGTGAGCGGCGACCCCGCGCCCTCCGCCACCGGCTGCGGCCCGCCCCGAGACAGACGCACACGGGGAGCGGCGCTCGCGATGTCCTGCACACGGCGGCGCGAGGTGTCCGCGAGGATGGCGCCCGCCGCACTCAGCGAAATGCCCATATAGAGCCAGATGTAAGGCCACGGTTTGGATAGGTTCGTGAACAGGATGTTCACGGCAAGTCCCAGCATGCCGAACACCAGGGCCATCATGTAAGGACGCATTTCGGGCGACGCGCGCAGTGCTGCGGCCCGGGCCGTGACTACGGCCTGGTAGAAAATCGCCACGAACGCCACCAAACCGATGATGCCGAGATTGAACAGCAGGTCCAGGTAGTAGTTATGCGTGGCGTACACGAAACGCGTGTCGTAGACGTTCCATCCGAACCCTGTGAGGAAGGTGAGCGGCTCGCTCATCATGTGGCTGATCGTCGTGGCCCAGATGTTCGTGCGCCCCGACGACAGGTCGTACATGGTGAACGCGGTCGACCGCCCTACCAGCCGTTCCGACACGACGCTGCCGATATTCGGCACGGCGAGGCTCACCAGAATGCCCAACACTGCGCTCGCGCTCACGCCTCCAAGCACCCAGGCCGCCACCCGGGACAGCGGCAGGAAGCGCCGGCAGAGCAGGCACGCTGCGCCGTAACCGAGGATGACGCCAACGTAGGCTCCGCGCGAAACGGTGAGAACGAGCACGCACAGAGTCGCAAACACGCAAGGATACCACCAGGCCCTGGCCGGACCCCGGCTCGCACGGGCCACTACCACCATGACGGGCAGTAGACAGACCAGCAGCGCGCCGGTCTCGTTCGCATGGCCGAACATGCCGAACACGCGGTCGGACTCGGCACCGGTCGTGCCGACGCGCACTCCGATATGGGTCAATCCGACGACGTCCGTCAGAGTGAGGATGCTCGACAGCCCAATGGCCGCCGCCAGCGTCCGCGTCAGGGATTTGAAGTCTGCATCGTCGCGCACCGCGTAGAACACAGTGAAGCAGAACAGTGCGGCGTCGTACAGCAGAGCCTTGAGAAGAATTCCGGACTGAATGATGTTGTACGAGGCGTAGTGGACCAGCACGCAGCAGGTGACGAAACTCAGCGTGGCGTACACGAGCCACACGGCGAACGCCGCGTGCAGCAGCGGCAGGCGCATGCGCAGCTGACCGCCCGACAGCGCGATCCGGAAGAACATTGCCATCGCGATGACGTACAGAACCGCGTTCTTGACGCTCAAACCCGGCCCCAGGCTCATGTCCTTCGCCAGGATATCGCTTGCCGCGAGCACCCAGATCAACAGTATGAACAGCCAGCGCATCGTCAGACCTTCCGCGAAGTAAGGGTTTGAACGGGGGGCAGACGCTTGGCCCACGCGAGCAGCGCGAGCGCTTCCGGAACACGCAGAACGAGCAGCAGCAATGCAAAGACGGCCAGGTAGGCCGCGGCGGCGACAGCGACCCCGGCGATGCCCATGAGGTCGGTCCAGATCGGACTGATGATGAACGCCGCTGCCGAGATTGCGGCCAGTGCGGTCTTGCCGATGCTCGCCCAGGGCAGGATGTCACCCCCACCCACCCCATACAGCCGCATCGTGCGCCACCCGAGCCAGGACATGTCGACGAAGCTTGCGATCACGAAAGCAACCATCGCGCCGGGGACCCCGGCGGCCGGAATGAGGATCACCAGCGCCACCGCGCACGCGACGATCGCCGCGACGTTGCTCTCGACCAGCGGCCGGGTCCGGTTGATCGCCCGCAGCGCGGGTGCGAAGTCGAAGCACTCGCGAATCACCACCAGCATGTACAGCTGCATCACCAGCGCCGCCTGCGCATAGCTGGCCCCGAACACGGCCATCACCAGAGGGTGGGCGTATCTTGCGACCAGCACCGCAACCGGAAACAGAAATATCGCGTTCACGACCGTCGCCCGCTTCCACAGGGCCAGCGGGCTGTCGCGCGACTGCCGCCCCTTGCGTACCATTTCCGGCAGCACGACGCTCGAGACCGAATTGCGGACGGTCGCGACCACCGGCTCTGCGAACCGGCCGATCGAATATTGCGCCAGCGCCGCCGGTCCGAGCACGCGTGCGACGGCCAGACTGCTCAGGCTCCTGTTCAGCATGGCCAGGAAGGAAGCCACGCCGGAGGGAATGCAGAAGCGCAGCTGATCTCGCCACGGCTCGGCAAGCTGCGGCTCCTGGCGGCTGCGGTCCAGGACTGCGAACGCGACAGCGGCCAGGAGCAGGCGCGCCGCCTCGAGCCCCACCAGCGACCAGATGATGGTTGCCACGTCATGGGTCAGCGCTGCGGCGGTTACTGCGACGGTCACGCGCACCAGCAGGCGGCTCCCGGAGTAGATGAACACGGCGCCCGGACGGCGATTCGCGAGCCAGAACAGCTCCCAGAAGTCCAGATTGACGGAGCACATCGTGTAGGCGGCAAGCGGCACCAGATAGCCGTCGACCACCGTGCCGCCGGCCGCGGTGTCGATTGCAATGAGGGCCAGCACGACCAGAGCGCTGCTGCAGAACGTCAGAACCGCCGTCTGACGCGCTACGCGCCATGGGCTCGCGGGATTGGCAGGCACGCAATACAGCACGCTGTCGTTGATCGAGAACACCGCCAGCGACTGCAGAATCGAGCCGTACAGCAGAAATTCCCGGTACTGGCCAAAGGCGTGCACGCTGAGCAGCCGCACCAGCAGGATCGGGCTGATCAGCATCAGGCCGTAGTTGGCGAGCCGCGAGAGCGTCAGGATTGCGGTGCGATTGCCGATGGACGACATGGCTCAACCGGGCTGCGCCGTGAGTGGATCCGGATGGGGCGCGTCCGCCTTCCAGACTTCGGTCAGACCGTCGCGGCCGCGAAACACCACTTTGAACGGTGGCGCCTGCAGTTCCTCCGCGATGCCGAAGCCGCGCATGAGCTTGCGGCCGTCTTCCTGATTCTCGCCACTGCCGATGACGTAGATGGCGCCACGGTCGGTGCGCTGCACGAGCTGCTTCAGCTGCGCGCCGGTCCCGATCAGTGGTGTGTTGGTATAGAAATCCAGCCAGTGCCCGTTGACCCGATGCAGGTAGACCGCGCCGACGTTCTTGCTCACGAGCCAATAGTCGACGTGACCGAGATAGTAGGTCTGCTCGAGCACGTCCTCGGCGACGAGGATATCGCGCGGCCCCGGATGCAGGCTTGCGATGAACTGCGCGGCTCCCTTGTGATCGGGATGGCTGGCATAGCCCGAATCGACGGCGTCGACGGCGCGCGCCGGATCGATCACGAGGACGCACGTTACCGCAGCCACGAATGCACCCAGCCGCGCCTGCGGGACGCCCGGCGTGGGCAGCACCGCCGACCGGAAGACCGAGCGTGACGCCCATTGCGCCGCCGCGAACGCACCGAGCAGCAAGGGCAGCAACTGCGCTTCGGCGTAGCGCGCTGGAATGTCCCAGCGCATGTACCCGATCATGAGCAGGGGCAGCCACACTCCCAGCACGACCAGCAGGAGGTGGTCCGGCACTTGTCTGCGCTGTGCAAGCTGCCAGAGTCCGCAGACGACTGCCGCGGCAGCACAAACCGCCGCCACCGGGGAGCTCTGCGCGAGCGCCAGAAACGGCCACACGCTGGGCCAGCCGAGCATCAGGCCGGCGATCTGTCTCGGCGTGCCGGCAGCGTGAGCATGCAGATAGGCTGCCTGCGCCAGCGCGAGCCCAACTGCCACCGCGAGAAAAAGCGACAGCCGGGAGACCGACACGGGCGCCTCTCTCCTGGCGATGACGAGGCCGGCGACGATCAGCAGCACGGCCAGATGATAGTGAATCGACAGCGCGCAGACGAGGCCGATGCCCAGGAATCCTGCCGCAGCAAAGCGCAGCCCCACCGTGAAAAACGCACACAGCAACGCCGGCGCCAGGGCAAGCGCCAGCCAGCCGGCGGCGACGTGCGGTATCAGGGCCGCGCGCGGCCCGTTCATCGCCTCAGCGTCGGCGGCGATGTCCTGAGGATACGCGCTGGAGATCAGCGTGTTGATCGCAAAGAAGCCGGCCACGATGACGGCAAAGGCGAGCGCCCCTGCCCAAAACCGGCGCCGCTCGCCGTGCACAAGTCCCGGCAGGAGAACGAGGAAGGCCGAGAAGATGGCGAGGGTGTGAAACTGCAGACCGACCAGAATCGCAGCGACGGCGGCGACGAGATAGCCGGTCCTGTTGGTCCGCTCCCATTGAAACAGCAGCGCCATGAACGCGGCAACGCTGGTCACCAGGAATACATACATCCGGGCGGTCTGGGCATCCTCAATGAAGTCCGGCAGGAGGGCCACTGCCGCGGTGAACGCCAAATTCCACGCGGGCGCGAGGAATCGCCGGCCGCAGCTCCAGGCGAGTCCGATCAGCAGCACGCCGCAGAGCGCGGAAGGCAGTCTCAGAGCCCACTCGTTCTGGCCGAACACCAGGACTGAGCCGGCCATCAGGTACAGCTGCCCCAGGGCGCGCGGATAGAACATGCCGCTCGGCAGCAGCGGGGTGCCGTGCTCGACGAGATGCATGGTGGGCAGCCCCATGGTTTTCTCATCGCCATGCAGTCCAACCGCGCCCAATCCCCAGAAACGCACGAGCGCACCCGTCACCAGGATGAGTGCAAGCACGAGAGCGGACCTGCCGTCGAGGCGAGTCTGTGGATCGCGGACCTCGAAGAGCCCCGCAAAGTGAGTCAGCAGTCTATCGACCATAATAGGTTCGACGATGTCTTGCTCGATACCGTGCCGCGTGCCGCTGCCGCGGCACGGGCACTCAATACGCCTTCTCGTCCCGCAGCCAACGGACCGCGGTCAGGAACAGAATCTTGAGGTCGAGGAGCGGTGACCAGCGCCGCAGATATTCGAGGTCGTAGTTGACCCTTGCCTGCATGTCCTCGACCCGGGCGGTTTCGCCCCGGCAACCGTTGATCTGCGCCAGTCCCGTGATGCCCGGCGGCACCTTGTGGCGGATCATGTATCCCTTGATCAGCTTGCGGTACTCCTCGTTGTGGGCGATCGCGTGCGGCCGCGGGCCCACCAGGCTCATCTGCCCCTGCAGCACATTGAGCAGCTGCGGCAGCTCATCGAGTGAATAACGGCGCATGAAGCGACCGATCGATGTGATGCGGGCGTCCTCCTTCTTCGCCTGCACGATCCTTGCGCCGTCTTCGAGCACCGTCATGGTGCGGAATTTGTAGATGGTGATCTCGCGGCCATCCAGCCCATAGCGCCGCTGCTTGAAAATGATGGGCCCCGGGGAACTCATGCGCACGAGGACCGAGAGCGTGAGCATCACCGGGGCGGCGGCCACCAGAATTGCTGCGGCGAGTACGATATCGCTGATGCGCTTGACCACGCCGCGATAGCCATAGAACGGCGTCTCGCACAAAGCGACGACCGGAATCCCGAACATCTCCCCCGTTCGGGACTGGATGAGGTCGAATGCGTAGAGATCGGGTACGTAGTACACCGATGCCGTCGTGTCGCGCAGCTCATCCAGAAGATGGATCACGCGACGGATGTGCCGCACGGGCAGTGCGACGAACACGACATCGATGCCCCGGCGTTTCACGTAGGCCGACAGATCGGGAAGCTTGCCGAGCAGGCGCATCGAACCGCATAGACCGAGGCGCGCGGCGTTGCGGTCGTCGAAGAATCCCTCGACCCTCAATCCCATGAAATCGGTGTCTGCCGAGATGCGCTGCGCGAGCGACACGCTCACTTCGTTGCAGCCCACGAACGCGACGCGGCGAACCATCGAGGGGTCGTACATGAGTCGGCGCAGCAGCTCGTGCAGGGACAGCTTGACGAGAATGAGCAATGCGGGCGTGACGACAATCCAGGTCAAAACGACACGCCGCGAGAATCCCTGCGAGTTCTTCGTTACGTATCCGACTGCGAGCAGGATCGCGACGATGATGAACCAGCGCACGACCACGCCCATCGCCAACGGCAGTGCCGGCGGCACGAGCTGCATCGATTCTGCGGGGCGGCCGCGCGGCAGCAGCAGCGAGAGCATCGACACGAGAATCGACAGCACGACGAAGAAGCTGGCGAAGCGTACGTCATAGATGACGCACAGGCCGTAGAGCAGACCGACTGCGACGAGCGGCGGTCCGACAGCGTCAAGGAACGTTATGAGAGCTATCGAGAAGCCTCGAGTGAACGTGATAGGTCCAGTCATCCGCGTATAGCCGTGAGCCCCCCGGGGCCGATGCGCGGATGCAAGCAAGCATCGCTCCTGCACCGCAGAGATTGTGTTTGCGCTACAGGTCACGGCACCGCTTCACTTCACGCTCATCGCAGTGCCTCACCTCACGCTCGCGAGGCTCAGCTCGTGGCGATAGCAGCGTTCGCTCACGTTCTTCGCTGTATTTCCCGCTCACGCGCATCGCGATCTCTCATCGCGATGCGCAACGTTTCACTTCGTGCGCATCGCAACGCTTGACGTCACGCTCATTGCAACGTCTCGCCTTGCGCTCATTGCAACGTCTCGCCTCGCGCTCTCCCCTGTCTGCCCTCGCCTACAAGCAGTTCCGGTCAAGCTCGTCGCCGCGTTTCACCTGACATTCGAGCATTCCGGCGCGTTATCCCGCCGCCAGATGTGACGCTCAGCGCGACGCAGCGCGTGGAAATGTCGGCTACGTGCGACGACGCGTTTCCGGTTTCGAATCAGCGCGTTAGGGCCACGAAGCGATTCCCGAGCCTGACCGCTGTCTGCGCAAGACGACAGCAGCGGCCGCCGCAGATACGGTAGAGTCACAGGTCACGGCAGTTGCGGGAACGGAAACGCTGCATATTCAGGGCACTAGGATTTGTGGCACGGGTATTGCACTGACGCATTTGGATTGAAAAAGGCAAACCCGTCGAAAGACGGGGGCGCAAAACTTCCGGTCTAACGGCGTAACGCCTACGACAGCGGGGTTGCCGGGACGGCTCTACTCCGTCTCGTCAAGAACTGCGGATCGCACACCTCCGCTCGTTCACGCAAACCTCCTGTACGTGCCTCTTACTGCCAAGACCGGGCTGTCGGGGTCGCACATTTCGGGGGTTGCATGAAGAAAGCCAGACGGGGGCTTGGGTCGCTGCGTATGGTGATGGTCGGAGTGATTGCAGTCGCGGGAACCGGGTTCCTGAGCGCCTGCAACGATAGCGGAGTCTCGAAGGATCAGTCGGGCGCCACGTCTTCCACGGGAGCCGGCGCAGCTGCGACGATCACGGGAAATGCGATCACCACCGCCACAGTGGGCAAGGCATACAGCTTCCAGCCGCAGGCAAGCTCAACGGACACCATGGCTGCGATCAGCTTCAGCATCACCAACAAGCCCGCTTGGGCCTCTTTCAATGCGGCCACCGGCCAGCTGAGCGGCACTCCGAGTGCGACGGATGTCGGCAAGTACCCAGGTATCCAGATTGCGGCGCTGATCGGCAAGGTCAGCACATCGCTGCCCGCATTCTCGATCAACGTCACTTCGGCCGGGGCTGCCAGCTCGAGCGTGAGTCTCAACTGGATGGCGCCGACGGAGAACAGCGACGGCACGCAGCTGCAGGACCTGAAGGGCTACAAGATCCACTACGGGACGGACTCGCAGACGTATACGGGCGCCATCTCCGTGGACAACCCGACTCTCACGACGTATCTCGTCGACACCTTGCCGGCCGGCACGTATTACTTCGCCGTCACTGCCTACAACTCGAAGGGCCTGGAGAGCTCGCCCTCGGACGAAGTCGCCGTCTCGTTCAACTAGGACCCACGCGGTGGCGTCTGTGCGGAGGGAACTGGAGGCGCCTTCGCGGCTTCCGGTGCCAACACCGGCGCCGGCGCCGCACGGTTGAACTGCGAAGCCTCGATGCGGTGTTTTTCCAGGAGATCGTACAGCGTCGGCCGCGTCACGCCGAGCAGCTCCGCTGCGCGTGACAGGTTGCCCCTCGAGACGGCAAGCGCCTGGCGCACGGCCTGCGACTCGGCGCGCTGGCGCGCGACACGCAGATTCAGGTACTCCGGATCGTCGCCGGGATCCTGCAAACCCAGGTCGCTCGCCGTCACCACGGCGCCTTCCGCCATGATCACGGCACCCTTGATCCGGTTCTCGAGCTCGCGGACATTGCCGGGCCAGCGATGTGCCTGGATGGCGCGGATGGCATCCGGTGCGAGCCCGCGGGTAGGTTTGCCGAAGCGCTCGGACATCTCCTGAAGCAGAAATTGCGCCAGCAGCATGCTGTCGCCCTGGCGGTCGCGCAGCGGCGGCACACGGATCGTGACTTCGCTGATGCGGTAGAACAGGTCGTCGCGGAAGGTGCCCGCGCCGATGAGGGCGTCCAGGTTGCGATTGGTGGCGCAGATGATGCGCAAGTTCAGAGGAATCGGCGTGCGGCCGCCGATCCGCTCCACGGTCCGCTCCTGCAGTACGCGCAGCAGCTTCGCCTGCAGTGAGGCCGGCATCTCGCCGATCTCATCCAGGAAGACGGTGCCCCCGTCGGCCGCCTCCAGCTTGCCGGGCGTGCGCTTGGCAGCGCCCGTGAATGCGCCCTTCTCATAGCCGAACAGCTCGCTCTCGAGCAGGGTGTCGGGGATCGCGGCGCAGTTGATGCCGACGAACGCCTGCCGCGACCGGTCTGACAGCCTGTGCAGTGCGCGCGCGAGCAGCTCCTTGCCGGTCCCGCTGTCTCCGAGCAGCAGCACGGTTGCACTCGTGGGTGCGACCTTCTCGATCGCCCGCCCGAGACTGCGCATCGCATCGCTCACGCCGATGATGCCTTCCAGCGCCATCGAGCCGGTCTGCTCACGCAGACGCCAGTTCTCCTCCTCGAGCTCGCGGATACGGAAAGCGCGCCGCACGACGATCGACAGCACGCCGGCATCGAGCGGCTTGTGATAGAAGTCGGCGGCTCCGAGACCCACAGCCGCGACCGCCAGTTCCCGTGCGTCGTGCTCGGTCATCGCAATGATCTTGGTGTCTGGCGCCAGATTGAGGATCTGCCGCAGCAGCTCGAGGCTCTGCGCTGCCACGGGCTCCCGCGCCGTGCCGAGATCGAGCAGCACGACATCGGGCTCGATGCGCCGCACGAGTACGAGAGCCTGATCCGAAGTCTCGCTCAGCGTGACGTCGAGATCGGAGAAGATCTCCTCGAGCTCGATCCTGAGTGCCCGGTCGCTCTCGAGGATCAGCAGCTTGCGCCGGTGTGCGGGTGCGTGCACTAGCGCGCCCCCTGCCCCATGATCACCACTTCCACCGTCTGCATCAGGATCGAGATGTCGAACAACAGGCTGTTGTTCTTGATGTAATACAGGTCGTATTGCAGCTTCTCGAGTGCATCCTGCTCCGAGGAGCCGTAGGGGTAGCACAGCTGCGCCCAGCCCGTAATCCCCGGTTTGACGCACTGTCTCTGCACGTAGTACGGGATCTTCTGCGCGAGCTCGGCCACGAATTGCGGCCGCTCGGGTCGCGGTCCGACGAAGCTCATGTCGCCGCGCAGCACGTTCAGGATCTGCGGCAGCTCGTCGATGCGCAGCTTGCGGATGATGGCGCCGACCCACGTCACGCGCGGGTCCTGCTTTTGCGCCCACTGCGCCTGCCCGTCGCGCTCCGCATCGATGCGCATGCTGCGGAACTTGAGCACGTTGAAATCGCGCCCGCCGAGTCCCACGCGCGCCTGCTTGTAAAGGACCGGGGCGCGGATGCCGTCCTCCAGCTTGATGGCGAGCGTGGTCAGGAGCAGGACCGGCAGCGAGACGACGCAGATCAGGGAGCTGGCCAGCAGATCCAGCGCGCGCGAGGAGAACAGGCGTACGGAGTCGCGCCGGAAACCCTCGCCGAAGATCATCCAGCTCGGGTTGAGCAGATCGATGCGCACCCGGCAAGTCTCGCGCTCGAGGAAGCTCAACAGCTCGGTCACCTCGGAGCCCGCCAGTCTCACCTCCAGCAGCTCCAGGATGGGAAAGCCGCTGCGACGGTCGTCCATCGCGACCACCACTTCGTCGACATCGTGTTGACGGCACAGGTAGCGCAGTCCGTTTTGCGTCGGCAGCAGCTGCTCTGCCGGCGCTTCCGGCTTCTCTCCATCGACCGCGACAAAGCCCACCACCACGAATCCGCGGCGGTCCGCCCTGCGTCGCAGTCGCACGATCGATGACGCTCGCTGCCCTGCGCCGTAGATGAGTACCCGGCGCTTGAAGATGTTCTCGTCGACGAATCTGGAGAAAGCGGTGCGGGTCAGGGTCGCCGAGATGAAGGCCCCCGGGGCCGCAAGTGCCAGGACTCCCCGTCCCAGCAACACCTCGGGGAGCAGGTAGTAGCACACTGCAGTCACTGCAGTGCCGGCGAGAACTGCGGTCAATACCCGAACCAGGATGCCCGTGCGGCGCGCGCGCTGACGGGCGCTGTACAAACCGAGCGACAACAGGCTTACGAACATGACCGCGCTGAACAATATCGCGCGAGGCCACAGCGGCCCCAGGTCGTGCTGGATCTCGGTGAGATTGGTTCCGAGCCGCAACATCGCCGCGAGGATGAGAACCCCGAAGAACAGAATGGCATCCACCGCGGCAAGCACGGCGAGCGAGCCGTGCACGTACTGGCCGAGCACTCTAATGCGCATAGCGGATCACGCGCGGACTCCAGTTTGCCGGACGTCGCCGGCGTACTTAAGGCTCCTCTGCAGCGGCGATGGTATTCGTCGGTTCTAAAGCCGCCAGGAGTCGAACTTTACACCGAAAGTGTAAAGAAATTGCAGGCCGCCGCAATGCCGCGCGTCACACTCCGGTGGCGATGCCGGGTCTTTAGGACGGTCCCAGCTGCTACAGACCGAATACGAACAGCGAGCGGCCGCCCCAGACGACCACGGCCTGGCGGCCGTCGATCTCCACAGTGATCGGCGGTCCCCGGGTATTGCCCCCGAGCTGCTGTCGCCAGCACTCCCGCCCCGTGTCGGCATCGAGGGCGAAGGCATACCCATTGGCCGTGCCGAAGACAAGATGGCCTGCGGTGACGGTGAGGCCGGAAAACCCGCTTGCGGCCGGATTCGAGGGCGCAACATATTCCCACAGCTGCGTGCCGGTCGCGGCCTCGAGCGCCCGCACTCTCGGCGACGCCGTGTCCGAGCTCGCTGCGCCGCTGCCGACGAAGAAGCCCTGCTCTCCGGCCTTGGTGTCATTGGGTGGAGTCTTGGTGAACACCGAGCCCTGCTCGTTGACGGGCACGAACAGGCGACTTGCGACCGGGTCAAAGGCCGAGGGCTGCCAGTTGGTGGCACCGCGGACCCCCGGAAACACGAGCGCCCCGGCTGCGGAGGCGCGCATCGCCGGTGCAAGCTCCGGCCGGCCTTTCGAGTCCAGGCCCGTGGCCCAATTCTGCTTGGCGAAGGCAGTTCCGCTCAGAAACTCGCCCGTGACACGGTCCAGCACATAGTAGAAACCATTGCGGTTCGCCCAGCAGATCACCTGGCGGCGGATGCCACCGATCTCGAGATCCGCGAGAATAGGGGTTTGGGCCGAATCCCAGTCGTGCTCATCGTGGGGCGTGAACTGGAAATGCCACGCGAGCTTGCCGGTGTGGGCATGCAGGGCGACGACGCTGTCGGTATAGAGGTTGTCTCCCAGCCGTCCCGCACCCTGGTAGTCCGGTGAAGGATTGCCGGTCCCCCAGTAGATGAGATCCAACGCCGGATCGTAGCTGCCGGTCACCCAGGCCGGGCCGCCGCCCGTGTGCCACGAGTCTTTCGACCAGCTTTCGTGGCCCGCTTCCCCGACACCCGGAATGGTTTCGAATCGCCACAGGAGCGCGCCGCTGTCGGCGTTGTAGGCGGCGATGTAGCCGTTCGTGCCGTACTCACCGCCCGAACCGCCGACCACGACTACGTTGCCGAACACGAGCGGCGCCAAGGTCATCGTGAAGCCGCGCTCGTAGTCGGCAACCTTGTGATCCCATTTGACGCGGCCCGTGCGCGCGTCGAGGGCGACGAGATGCGCATCGAGAGTGGCCATGTAGAGAGTTCCGCCCAGGACCGCCAGACCACGGTTGACGGCTCCGCAGCACACCGGAAGGTTCGGCGGCAACGGCCGATCGTAGCGCCACAGCGTGCGTCCGGTCGTGGCATCCAGCGCAATGGCATTGCTCGGAGACTGGGTGACGAACAGGGAGGTGCCGATCGCCAGCGGCGTGGACTCCTGGACGGTGCTTTCGGTTGCGAACTGCTTGATCCACAGCAGCCGCAACTGACTGACATTGCGGGGCGTGAGACCGGTTGCGCGGCTGTATCTCCAGCCCAGCAACGAGCCGGAATACGTGAGCCATTCGTTCTGCTTCGCGCCGGCCGCATCCAGGTCTCCCGCGCTCACGTCGATCGGGGCGGCGGTGTTCGTGTCATCCGCGGCGCTCCGATGCTGCAGCGTGCGCAGATATCCGATGACGCGCCAGCGCTCGAGGGCCGTGAGTCCGGTGGGAACCATCGCTGTCCCGGGTACGCCGTCGCGGACGACCAGATACAGCGCGAAGTCGCTGTCACCGTGATCGAGGTTCGGCCGTACGAGCGACGGGCCGTGGCCGCCGGTCGCATCGGCGCCGTGGCAGACCGCGCAATGCTCGTGAAATAGGCTTTTTCCGAAGGGGATGTCCTGCGGATCGTCGTAGGGATTGGAGATCGCAGCATCGAGGCTGCGCCCCTCGGCGATCGGCTGTCCGATGCCGAAGATGTCCCGACCTGCGGTCATGGAAAGGAGCTCGGACCAGGTGAGCTCCGGATGCACGCCGCGCATCTTCTGCTGCACGAGGAGCGCACGCCAGTGCAGCCCCTCGACGCGCATTCCCGCAATGGAGACGGCGCCTACCGCAATCGCGGCTGCGACCAGGAGGATGAGTAAACCGCGGCGCCGCGGCCTCAGCGACGGCCGTGAGATGGCGACGGTGTCACCGTCCATCGCGTTGCTCACCCGGCCTCACGCGAACGGGCGGAATACCGGCTTGACCGGCCGACCGTGCAGGTACTTCTCGATGCCTTCATCCAGGGCCTTACGATACACCGTCAAGGCCTCGCCTACGATATCCACCGTGATGTCGATGTCACGGTCGGTGTGCGAGTAACTCACCACCAGGGCGGGCGCGATCACTCCACGTCGTATGGTTTCCTGCAGGAATAGCGTGCGAAACGGCTGACTGGGACGACGATCCTGATCGTTTGTCGAGTAGATGAGGCAGCAGTCCCTGCCGGCGCACTCGAAATAGCCTTGCAGGCCCAGTCCGGCGGCAATGCGATTGATGCCCTCGCGCAGCCGCTTGCCCTGCCGATGCAGATGCCCGGTGACGTCCTCGTTCTTGTACACGCGCATCGTTGCGATCGCCGCGGCAAGCGAATGAGTCTCGGCCCCATGGGTGGTCGACAGGAGAAACACGCGCTCGCGGTCGTGGTCGAGGCCTCCGAGCCGCATGATGTCGCGTCGGCCCGCTACCGCGGACACGCCGAATCCGTTGGCAATGGCTTTTCCGAACGCGCTCAGATCGGGGGTGACGCCATAGACATGTTGCGCACCGGAGCGGTGCCAGCGGAAGCCGGTGATCATCTCGTCGAACACCAGCAGAGCGCCTCTGCGATGACACAAGGCCTTGAGGTCTGCAAGGAAGCCCGGCGCCGGATCGGAGGTACGCGCGGCCTCGAGGATCACACAGGCGATCCGCTCAGGATGCGCCGCGAACAGCGCCTCTACGGACGCCAGGTCGTTGTACTTGAATTTGACGGTGGCGTCGCGGATGGACTGGGGAATGCCTCCGGGCATCCCGGTCGTGCCGATGAACCAATCACTGGTCGAGAAAAAGGGGTGGTCACCGCAGATCGCGATGAGATCCCTGCCCGTGTACGCACGTGAGAGGCGCACAGCGGCATCGACCGCGGTCGATCCGTCCTTGCAGAATTTCACCATCTCGGCCGTCGGCACGAGACTCAGAAACTCCTCTGCGCATTCCACCTCGATGGGTGCGGGGCGCGTAAAATTGGTGCCGAACGGAAGCTGCTCCGCTACCGCACGCACGACGGGCTCGTACGCGTGCCCCAGCGTAACGGCCCGCAGTCCCATGTTGTACTCGATGAATTCATTGCCATCGAGATCCCATGCGTGACAACCCTTTCCCCGCACGATGAACGGAGGTGCGGCGATGGGAAACTGGTCGGCGCCCTTGGCATAGGTGTGTGCGGCGCCGGGAATCAGAGCACGGGCGCGCTCCTCGAGCGCCTTGCCGCGCGTGAAGCTGGTGCCGCCCAGATTGACGGCCGCCTCAAAAGCCGGTGAAACGGAGTTTTCGCCCATGGAAGCCCTCTGCGTAGCCGCTCGGGGAGCGGCATTCGATTCCTCTGAGTCTGAGCAAGGCCATGAAAGTCTCGCGCGTGAACCAGTCGCGCTTGCGCTGCGATCTGTGCGCGTTGAGTAGTGCTGCGACCTTGGCGCGCGCCTGCGCTGCAGTCACCGGCACGTAGACGTTCGGCTGACCCAGCCCGCCGTCCCACTTGGGAATCTCGTATTCGAGAATCACGTGGTCGCGGAATGTGTTCCACACGAGCTCGTGCACGGTCCGATGATCCTGATGGCGGTCGTCGCGCTCGTGGCACAGGATCAGATCCGGCCGCCGGGTGCGCTTGACCGTTTCCATGAATTCCTTCATCTGCACGTAGTGCGCAGGGAAGCGGCCATCGGGAAAGTCCCCGAATATCAGCTCGCCCCGCGCCGGCCGTGGCAGGAGATCCACCATCGCGCTGCGCGTCTCGGCCCGGCGCTCCTCACTGCCGCTTAAGACCACCCAGTCGACTTTGGGACGGCGCGAGCGGCCAGCCAGTGCGAGCAGCGTTCCGCCGCAGCCGATCTCGATATCGTCGCAATGCGCGCCGAAGCACAGCACCGAGGGTGCGCGCCGGCCCGCCGCCATGAGCATGAGGTCGAGCATGAAGGTGTTGCTCCCTTCAGCGCTTGCCGTTCGCGGGATGCGGCGCCCAGAACATCCATGGACACTGGCCACGCGCCTCGATGCGATCGAAGTTGATCTTGTCCTTGAAGGTGTCCATGCACTGCCAGAACCCGTTCCAGCGGAAGGTCGCCAGCTGGCGCTCCGCGATCAGCCGGCCGAACGGCTGCTCGACGAGCTCCTCGCCCTCGTTCATGTAACGGAAAATATCGCTCTTCAGGGCGAAGAATCCGCCGTTGATCCATAGCTGCTGATCCGGCATGGCCCCGATCTGCGTGACCAGTCCGTCGCCACCCGTGTGCACCGCGTGGAAGCTCGATGCGCTGCGCACGGAAGCGAAGTTCGCGACGACATCGCGCTTGTTGAAATCCGCTATCAGAGCGTCCAGCGGTAGATCCGACAGCCCGTCGGCATAGTTGGCCAGAAACGCGGGCTCATTCTCCACATACTTCCTCACCCGCATCAGGCGCTGGCCGATGTTGCTGTGCAGGCCGGTGTCGACGAAGGTGATCTTCCAGCCCTCCATGTCGCGCTGCTGCAGCTCCACGCGGCGTCCCTCGGATCCGGATCCCGACAGCACGAAGTCGTTGGTCATCGTCTCCTGGTAGTTCAGGAAGTACTCGCGGATCAGGTCGCCGCGATACCCCAGGCACAGAACGAAGTCCTTGTGACCGAAATGGGCGTAGTAGCGCATCAGGTGCCACAGGATGGGCCGGTACCCGATGGTGACCAGGGGTTTGGGAATCGTGTCGGAGTGCTCGCGCAGCCGCGTTCCGAGACCACCGCAGAAAAGGACGACCTTCATTTCTTGCTCCTGGCGCGGTTGTGCGCACGGCCGCCGGCACGGCTGCGGATCGTTTTGCCGGTGCGTCGGCTCGCGGGGCGGGTTGCTTTCGGCTCGCGTGTCGGACGCAGCAGCCCCGCGCCCTCCAGCGAAGCGGCGGCGTCGCGGACGACCTGAAATTCGATGCCCGAGCGCGTGGCGATGTCGAGCACCGAGCGCGTGCCGTCGGATTGGTTGAGAACCCACAGCAAGGCGTGCTCGCGCTCGGCCGGACTGTGTCCGCCCACGGACCCGTAGAGCCCGCGCTTGCCGAGCAACGGCTCCCCCTTGGGACTCAGATTTTCGTAGCGCCCGTTGCCCTCCAGCACCGTCACGATGCGCTGGCACGCCTCATAGCTCTGCTGCAGGAACTGCGGCCGCACGAGTGATAGATCGTCCGCGGAGCTGTGGTACTGGGGATAGCCTCCGTTGACCGAACGCGTAAGCCGGCCCACGGGCAGATTGAAACCGGGAGAGCACAGCTGCCGCTCGTCGTAACCGTAGGGCGAGAAACGGATGACCTGCGAGTTGGCATCGATCCTGGGAAGCACGTAGCGCGCCACGCCGTCGATGTCGCAGTTCTCCCGCTGACTCATCTTGTAGGTCAGCGCACCGGGGTCGCCCAGCAGCGCCAGCACCAGCCCATGCCGTACGCGTCCGAGCCGTGACTCGTTGCGTTGCAGCCAACACAGGGACCCGATCGTTCCCGGCGCGAACACGAACCTGTAGGTGAAGCGATGCGGCTCGCCCGCAAGCCACTGGGCCAGCGCCGTGGCGATGGCCATACCGCTGGTGTTGTCGTTGGCGAGTGATGGGTGGCAGATGTGTGTGAAGAAGATGACTTCCTCGCGCGAACGGCCTGGCACCACGCACTCCGCGTATGTCAGGCTCCCCGGCTCGAGCGACGTCCTGACATCGACGCGATAAGTGCCCGGACGCAGCGACTCGCGGTCGCGATGGCGCATGCAGAAGCCCCACGTGCGCCGGTAGTAGCTGGTCCGGTACGGAATCCAGTCGGGTTTCTCCGGCATGCTGTGCAGCCGCGGCGCGAGCTGTTCGAGCGACAGGGACTCCTGCAGCGGCTCCGAATAGCTGACGATGTGCAGATTGTGCTCGCGGAAATCCACGACCCGGCGGCCGTCCGCGTCGGTCACCGAGGCATCCTCGACGTTCCACTCGAGGGGCACCTCCCAATCGAACACTTTGGTGCCGCTCGGCACTTCGTGGACCTGGAGCGGAATGCGCTCGCCGATGAGCCGCAGGGTCTCGCGGACACCGTTGCCGGTGATGCTGCGGCAGATCGGATACAGGCGGCTCGCGAAACCGAAGAGCTGCTCACCGACGGACTGCGTCACTGCAGGGACTCCGGATGCGACTCGCGGCGCGCCAGTTCCGCCTCGTAGCGGCGCCGGTCGAAGTCGGGGCACGCTGCGTCCCGCTCGCTGATGCAGATCTCGGTCAAAGGCCATTCGATGGCGAACGCCGGATCGTTCCAGCGGAACCCTGCGCCCAGCTGCGGCGCGAAGAAGTCCGTCATCTGGTAGAGCACCTCGGTCCTGTCCGACAAGGTCTGGAATCCGTGTGCTATTCCGTGCGGAATGAAGACGGCGTCCCGGTTGTCCTCGTCCAGTCTGACCGCACGGTGCTGGAGGTAGGTCGGCGACGACGGCCGCACGTCGAGCAGCACGTCGAACAGGCTGCCCCGCAGGCAGCGTACCAGCTTGCCCTCGCGCGATGGCGGCCACTGGAAGTGCAGTCCGCGCACCGTGCCGGCACGCTCGTTGTAGGAAATGCTCGACTGCACTGCCTGAGGGGGCAAACCGTTCGCGGCGAATTCATCCGCGCAGAAGCTGCGTGCGAAAAACCCGCGTGGATCGACCTTCCGGTCGATCCTCACCAGTGCCGCACCAGGAATATCGAGCTTGTGAAAGAGCATTTCATCGCCAGCGAAAATCTGCGTCGATCTGATTCGTCGACTGCAGGTACTTCAGCTGCTTCAGGCGCGTGAAAGCCCGGAACTGGTAAGTGTCCGGAGACATCTGGATGCGGTCGAACACCTCGCGCAATTGCCGCGCGCCATCGCGCGCCGTGTGACGGCAACGAAATCCCGGCAACTCGCGCTGAATCCGGTCGAAATTGACCCGGTAGCTGCGATTGTCGCCGCCACTCGGCCCGACGCTCAGCTCGCAGCCGGGAAATTCCTCGGCCACGATCTGCGCCAGCTCGCGCACGCGATAGTTCTCGGAGCTGCTGCCGACGTTGAAGATCTTCCCGCGCACGGCCTCGGCGGGGGCGACGAGCGCACGATAGATCGCCTCACAGATGTCCTCGACGTGCACCACCGGCCGCCAGGGGCTACCGTCGCTGAGCATCGCGATGCGCCGGGTGGTGTGCGCCATTGCGGACAGGTCATTGATCACGATGTCGAATCGCATGCGCGGCGAAGGGCCGTAAGCCGTGGCGTTGCGCAGGAACACCGGGCAGAAGTCGCCACCTGCCATCTTGCCTACGTCCCGCTCGACGAGCACCTTGCATTCCGCGTACGCCGTCTGGGGATTCACGGCGGACGTCTCGTCCAGAAAATCGCCGGTTCCGGCCCCGTAAACGCTGCATGACGAGGTGTAGACGAAGCGCTGGATGCCGATGCTGCGGGCCACTTCGGCGAGCGCGACCGAGCCCAGATGATTGATCTTGTGCGTGACCTCAGGATTGTTCTGACCCAGCGGATCGTTCGACAGCTCCGCCAGGTGCGCGACGGCTTCGCAACCTTCGAGGTCTGCGGCGGTAATGTCGCGCAGGTCCTTGTTCACGGTATAGGGCTGCAGAGGCAGCCGCTTGTTGTCGCTGAAAAGCCAGCCGTCGCGGTAGTAGCCGGCGTCGAGCCCGACGACCGTCATGCCGCGCTCCATCAGATAGGGCGCCAGAACGGCCCCGATATAGCCGTTGACCCCGGTGACGAACACCCGCATCAGGACCTCCCCCGAATCGATGATTACATTATGTGCAGCACAACCAGTGCGCGTTTCGCCCGATCTTAGCCGAGTGATGCACCGCGATGCTTGAAGTGCGGCACATTTATCAGGACTTCCTCAAGGCGACGACCGGGCCGCCCGAGGGGGCAGCGCGTCCCTTCTTTCGGCGCGCCTGACCGCGCTGCGGCTTGCCTACTCCCGCAGCCCGAGCGGCCGCCCGATCGAGCGGGGCTGGGCACTGGAGGTCTCTGCGATGCCTGCGGCGCCGGGCACGCCGCCCGCAGGCGGCCGGTTCGCCCACGCCTGCGTTGCGAAATCCCAACGCCGTTCGGCGCCGCAGGGAAAGATATATTCGCTCGGATTGCGACCCACTTCGGCTTCGATCAGATCCAGCAGCCGGTCCGTGACGGCGAGCTGCGCCCGAGCGTCATCGGCCGCGGGCGCGGCGATGAGCTCGGACCATTGCAACAGGATCGAGCCGTTGGGCAAACGCCTGGGCAGGCACAGGACCACCGGGCAGCGACCGACGCGGGCGAGCGCGCCGGCTCCCACGGCAAATGCCTGACTTTGAAACCCCGCGAACGGCCGGATGAGTGCGGGGCCTTTTTGCGGACTCCAGGTCGTATCCACCATGAGCGCAACGATCCCTCCGGTGCGCAGATGCCTGACTGCCGAGGCCGGTACGGCCACATTGCGGCCGAGCTGCACGAGCTCCAGGCCCTCGGGCCGGTAAGCCAGCAGTGCGCGCTGGATCTGCGAATACTGAGCGGCGGCGCGCCACGAATCCGGACCACCGGCGCGTGGCGGGCCGCCGACCAGGAATTTGATCGGCAGCGGCAGGGTTTCGTTGTTGATGCTGGCGTGGAGAATATCGTCGCGGCAGAAGTGCGCCAACGCGAGCACCAGTGAGCCGCCTTGCGCGAGGTGCTCGCGCACGGGCTCGTAGTTCGCATGGTGCAGCACGACGCTGCGCTGGGTGTCGAAGCCCAGGATGATTCTTTGTTGGGACAGGAACTCACGGTAGCGCGCCGAGTTCCAGCGAACGGCCAGTGCCAGCGCACGCGCGAATCGAACATTGAAGGCCGCGCGAAACTCACGCACCGACTCGCGCCCCAGCCACGTGAACACCGTGGCGGTGACTCCGCACAGGAACGCACAAGCCTCGCCGAACGCACGCCAGGGCACGTGGGCTGCCGGCCTGATGAAACAGACGAGCAGCGCCAGGCGCAGGATTTCGGCGCGCTCTTCGATCACTGTGGTCAGCTTGCGGTATGCGCTCAGCGCACGCCAACCCCTGCTCGTGGAGGAATCCTTGTCCACTCGTAGTCGATTTCGCGGCCGCGGCGTTCGAGACGGATACGCGAATCCTTCCACACGCCGCCCGCCGCGGTCGTGCGGGCGATCACACAATCGGTGGTACGTAGAAGCCGTATGCCCTACTAGCAATGCCACAAGCTCGGCCGTAAGGACCGGTCCGCCCGGCGGCCCAAAATGTCAGCAATTGTAGGCATTTGCGCATGAAAGTTGACACGGAAACGCACTGCTCGCACAGTGGCATCCGAAACTGCCTGGGCGTCCGGCTTTTCGCTGCGGCCGCACGTCCGGCACTCGCGCCCGTTGCTATCTTTGGGACCTTCAGTCTCGCGCAAACAAGAACTGAATTTGACGATGCGGCCCGCCAAGACTCAACAGACCCCGCTGAACCGGCGCGCGCTACGCGCTCACGCGGCTGCTTCTGCGCATCTTAAGCGTCATACGCAGATGGAAGCCGATTCGCCGCCGGGCGCGCGAGCGCAACCTCAAGCCGGCGCGGACCGCACGCGGCCGCGCATCATCGCTTTTCCGAAAGCCGGCAATGCCTACACCGAGTGCCTGTACTCGGAGGTCGAGCAGAACGGCGTCGAAGTCATCGATGGCATCTGGTCGGGCCGCTGGCTGCTCCGAAATCTGCGGCGCGGCGATCTCGTGCACGTTCACTGGCCGTCGTTCCTCTACTTCCATGCCGATTCCCAGGCGCGCACGTGGATGGGACTCGCGCGGTTGTTCGGCTTCTTTCTGTTCGCGCGCCTGCGCGGCGCGCGTCTGGTGTGGACCGCTCACAATCTTTTTCCTCATGATGGCGGCAAAGAGCTGCTGCCCCACCGCCTCGGCCGTCGCGTCACCACGCTGTTTGCCAATTCCATCTGTGTGCATGGCGATGCCGCCGGGGAGATCCTCGAGCGCGAGCTGGGCATCGAGCAGGCGCGGCTGCGTGTCGGACACCACGGCCACTGGGTGGGCCACTATCCCAATGAAGTCTCGCGAGATGACAGCCGCCGGCGCTTGAATGTGCGTCCCGAGGAATTCGTGTACCTGTTCGTGGGATTGTGCAAGCCCTACAAGGGACTGGAGGTGCTGATCGAGGCCTTCACGCACGCTCCCCGACCCGCGCGCCTGGTGATCGCCGGCAAATTTCCTTCCGAGCAATATCTGCTGCAGATCGCCTCCCTCGTGCAGGCCACACCCGGAGTCGAGCTCGTCCCGTACTTCATTCCCGACCGCGAGCTGCAGTGCTACCTCAATGCATCGGACTGCGTCGTGCTCCCCTACCGCAGCATTCTCACCTCCGGCGCTGCCATGCTCGCGCTGAGCTTCGGCCGGCCGGTCGTAGCACCCGATCTGGGCGCCATGCGCGACCACGTCGATGCGGACTGCGGTCTGTTGTATCCGGCTCACGAGCCGCAGGGGCTCGCGCAGGCGATGCAGCAGGTTCGCACGCGCCAGTTCGATCCTGCCGCGATCATGGCGCGTGCCCGCCGCTTCACATGGAAGCACCTGGCAGCCTTGCTTCTGGACGATCTCGGCGGATGAAGCAGCTGCCGCGCGGCGGGGTCCGTGCACACGCTCCGGGCCGATGTGTCTAGTGCATCGCAGATCCTGCACACCGCCGGCGTCGCGAATTGACAACGGGTAGCCCGTTTCGCACAGTCGGTTACCAACAACGGGGACGAATCCGTGCCTGCCGCGGGCGCGCGCGATAATGCGTTTCCAGCGCTTTTTCGACGGCGGGGTCATGATCAGGAGCACACCGTGACGATCGCGAAGAACTCACCGGGCACCGCCCAGGTACCCGCCGCGGCAGCGGCCGGCAGCAAGACCCCCTGCAGATTCTGCGGACATCCCATCGAGCAGACCTTCGTTGATCTGGGCATGTCCCCCCTGTGCCAGACGCACATCACGCCGGAGCAGCTCAGCCACATGGAGCCGTTCTATCCGTTGCATGCGTACGTCTGCAGCCGCTGCTGGCTCGTGCAGCTGCAGGAATTCGTGGCGCCGGGAGACATCTTCAGCGAATACGCCTATTTCTCCTCGTACTCGGACAGCTGGGTGGCGCACGCCAAGCGCTACTGCGAGCTCATGTGCGAGCGCTTCCAGATCGACGCCACCCGCAGTGTCGTCGAGATCGCGAGCAACGACGGTTACCTGCTGCAGCATTTCGTCGCGCGCGGAGTCCCGGTGCTCGGCGTCGAGCCGGCCGCGAACATTGCCAAGGTCGCAAACGAGCGTGGCATCCGCTCCGTCGTGAAATTCTTCGGACGCACGAGTGCTGCGGAGATCGCGGCACAGTACGGGCAGCCGGACCTGCTTCTCGGCAACAATGTCCTCGCCCACGTGCCCGACCTGAACGACTTCGTCGCCGGCATGAAGATCCTGCTGAAGCACGGCGGGGTCATCACGATGGAGGTCCCGCATCTGTACAGACTGATGCAGGAAAATCAGTTCGACACGATCTATCACGAGCATTTCAGCTACTTCTCGTTCCTCACCGTAGAGAAGGTCTTCGCGGCGCATGGCCTCACGCTGTTCGACGTCGAGGAGCTGGGTACTCACGGCGGATCGCTGCGCATCTACGGGCGCCACACGGAAGATGCCTCCAAGCCGGTGTCGAGCCGTGCCAACGCCTTGCGCGCCCGCGAGATTGCCGAGGGCTTCGATACGCTGGACAAGTATCGGGCCTTTGGCGAGCAGGTGCGTGAGACCAAACGGCGCATCCTCGATGCGCTGATCGGCCTGAAGCGCGCCGGCAAGTCCGTTGCCGGCTACGGCGCGCCCGGCAAGGGCAACACGCTCCTCAACTATTGCGGCATCCGCACCGACATGCTCGATTTCACGGTCGATCGCAATCCCTACAAGCAGGGCAAGTACACGCCCGGAACGCACATCCCGATTCTGGCGCCCGAAGTCGTTTTCGAGCGCAAGCCGGATTACCTCTTCATTCTTCCCTGGAATCTGCGCGATGAGATCGTGAGCACGATGGCAGGCATACGGCAGTGGGGCGGAAAGTTCATCGTGCCCATACCCCATCCGGTCGTCGTCGATTGAGCGCCCGGCAGAGTAGCAAGATCGAGAAAACGGCGCAGCCGGAGGTCCGACGGACGCTGGTTGCGCTGCTGTCACCCTGCGGCACGGGCAACCTCGGCGACGCCGCCATCCAGGATGCCGCGCTCGCCAACCTGGGCGCGCGCCTCGGTTCCGCGGTCACGTTCCTGGGCATCACCCTGAATCCACCCGACACCGAGGGCCGGCACGGAATCGCCTGTGTGCCGCTCGACTGCTACTCCAGGGCACCCGCGTACGGCGCGCCGCTTCCCGCGCTGTCGGAGGAGAAGCTCGGGGCCATCCCGGCGCCGGTGCGGCTGCTGCGTGAGCAGTTTGCGCGCCACGCGCGCGACTACAAGCAGGTGCACGCGGGACGCTCGCGTCTGCGACGCGCCCTGATGGGCCTGCGTCTGGAAGCCCGTCACTGGGCCCTCGCCCTACGCTTGCTCAAACACGTCGACCTGCTGGTCATCGCCGGCGGCGGCCAACTCGATGATCTGTGGGGCGGCGCCTCAGGCCATCCGCTGGCACTCTTCAAATGGCGGCTGGCCGCGCGTCTGCAGACATGCCGGGTCGTCGCTCTGAGCATCGGCGCCGGCCACCTCGGGGCCTGGAAGACTCGTGCCCTGCTGAGCTGCGCGCTGCGCGACCTGAGTTACGAAAGCTATCGCGACCGGCGCACCGCACGGTTGGCGTCCCGCTTGTCGCGACGCATGGCACCCGTCGTGCCGGACCTCGCGCTGAGCCGACCTGTTGCGAACTACCCGCAGGCAGCGCCGCGTTCAGTGACGGACTTGTGTATTGCGATCGCGCCGATGGCCTACATGGACCCGCGTGCGTGGCCGACGGAGAATGCAAGTCTCTTTGCACGCTACACGGGCGAGCTATCCGAGACGATCGGGCGTCTGGCTGCACAAGGCGCACGCGTCATCATTTTCAATACGACACCCGCGGACCTGCGAGTGGCGCGCGATTTATACGCGCGATCGCAGACGGACCTTGCGCCTGGCGTGCGCGAGAGAGTTTTGCTCAGCGAAGCTTCGACGGTGGAAGGCGTGCTGCGGACCCTCGGAGCGGCTCACCTGTCGATTGCGAGCCGCCTGCACGCCGTCGTACTCAGCACACTGCTCTGTCGTCCCGTGATCGCCGTTCCCTGCGAATGGAAGGTCCACCGCTATATGTTCGATTGCGGCTTGCGCGGCATGAAATCTCCGTTCAAGAGCGTGACCGCGGCGGCTCTGGAAGCGCTCGTTGCGCGTGCCATCGCCGACTACGACTCGCTGGTCGCACAGCTCACCCGGATGCGGCGCGAGTGCGATGCATCGCTCGCGGCGCAATACGACCTCGTCGCAGGATTCGCTGCCAGCGCGTGCGCACCCACATGACAACGCAGAGCCTGCCTGCGGTGAGCGTCGGTCTTCCCGTGTACAACGGCGAGCGCTTCCTGGCCGGGACGCTGGACAGCCTGCTCGCCCAGACTCTCCCGGACTTCGAGCTCATCATCTCGGACAACTGCTCCACGGACCGTACCGAGGAGCTGTGCCGCGCCTATGCGGCGCGCGACTCGCGGGTCCGTTACGTGCGCCAGGCGCGCAACCTCGGGGCCAGCCGTAATTGGAATTTCGTCGTGAGCGCGGCGCACGGGCAATACTTCAAGTGGGCCTCGGCCAACGACCTCTGCCACCCGCAACTGCTGGCCGCGTGCGTTGCCGGGCTGCGCGAGGATCCCTCCCGCGTGCTCTGCTACGGCCGCACTCAGCTCATCGACGACGAGGGCGGCCCCATCGGAACCTACGAGCACGATCTGGACATCGTCGATGCGAGCGCGAGCCGCCGCTTCATCCGGGCGTGCGATGAGATCCGGCTGAACAACGCCCAGAGCGGGGTCATTCGCCGCGACCTGCTGCTGCGGACCCGGCTCGAGCGGCACTACGCGCACGCGGATATCGCCCTGATGGCGGAACTGGCACTGTTGGGAGGCTTCCATTTGCTGCCGCAGGTGCTGCTGCTCAGGCGGATGGGTCGCCAGTCGGCGACGCGTTACATGTCGGGCGCGCAGATCGGCGCCTTCCTCGATCCGGGCAACAAGGGCCGCAGGCAGCGCTACGTCTGGCTCAAGCACCTCGACCTCCTCCGCGTCGCCGCCGCGGCCCCCGTACGTGCCGATGAGAGATGGACCGCGGCGCTGCACGTCCTGAAGTCGGCATACTGGCAACGCTCACGGCTCATGCGGGAAATCGTGGGAGCTGGCGATTAGCAACAATATGTGCAACGCTTCACGATTGCGGCCGGCCCGCGACGGCTAGACTAGCGCTTTCGCGCCGGCGAGCATCCGGCGCCCCAGACCACGATGAGGACCCTCATGCTCGAAGATCTCAAGCGGCTCGCAAAAGCCAAGGATCTGCTTTACATGCTGACGTGGCGCGACATCCGCGTGCGCTACAAGCAGTCCATCATGGGGTTTTTCTGGGCGATCCTCATGCCCTCGCTGGTGGTGGGCGCTGGCGTCCTGGTCCGCATCGCGAGCGCGAGCTACTCGCACACCCAGTTGACGAGCCGCGACATCGGCTCGGTCATGGTGCGCGCCGTTGCCTGGTCGTTCTTCATCGCCGGCCTGCGCTTCGCCACCGCCAGCCTGGTCGGCAATCCCAACCTCGTGACGAAGATCGCCTTTCCCAAGGAGGTGTTTCCCATCTCCGCGGTGTTCGCCAACCTGCTCGACCTGCTGGTCTCGTGCGTGGTGGTCCTCGGCATCGTGTTCTACATCAACGGCGCCCCGACGGCGCAGATCCTGTGGTTCCCGCCCCTGCTGGTGGTGCTGGTGGCGCTCACCATCGGGTTTTCGCTGGTGCTGTCGGCCGCGAACCTGTTCTTCCGCGACGTCAAGTACATCGTCGAGGTATTTCTGACCTACGCGATTTTCTTCACGCCGGTGCTGTACGACGCGAGCGCCCTCGGCAAGTGGAAGAACATCGTGCTGCTGAATCCGGTCGCCCCGCTGCTGGAGGGTCTGTCGGGCGCGGTGGTCTCGGGGCGGCCGCCCGAATTCCAGTGGCTCACCTACAGCATCGTCATGTCGCTGCTCATCCTCGTAGCCGGCTATTGGTTGTTCAAGCAGCTCGAGGCGAAGTTCGCCGAAAGTATCTGAGGTACGAGAGTTATGTCCGACGTGGCTCTGCGAATGGATCGGGTGTACAAGAAGTTCTCCCGCGGGGAGAAGCACGACACCCTGCGCGACCTGATCCCTGCGCTCACGCGCCGTGCGCTGCGCCGTGTCGCCCGCCCCTTCGAATTGAAGAAGGAGGAATTCTGGGCGCTGCAGGACATCAGCTTCGAGATCAAGAAGGGCGAATCCGTCGGCATTCTGGGTCACAACGGGGCCGGCAAGAGCACGATGCTCAAGCACCTGAGCGGCATCATGCGCCCGACCACCGGCAAGATCGACGTCGAAGGCCGGCTGTCCGCCTTGATCGAGGTGGGCGCGGGCTTTCACCAGGACCTGACCGGGCGCGAGAACGTCTTCCTCAACGGCGTGATCCTCGGCATGACCCGCGATGAGATCCGCCGCAAGTTCGACGAGATCGTCGAATTCTCCGGACTTGCGGATTTCATCGACACGCCGGTGAAGCGGTACTCCTCGGGCATGTACGCCCGCCTGGGCTTCTCCGTGGCCGCGCACATGGAGCCCGACATCCTGATCATCGATGAGGTCCTGAGCGTCGGGGATTTCGTCTTCCAGGCGAAGGGCGTCGCGAAGATGAAGTCAGTGCTCAACAGCGGCGCGACGGTCATCTTCGTTTCGCACAACCTGCGTGCGATCGCGGAGCTGTGCAAGCGTTCGATCATGCTCGCGAAGGGACGCTTGATCGCCGACGGACCGACCTCCAGCGTGATTCACACTTACATGGAGCAGATGCGCGGCTCCCGCGTGGACGTTCAGGACAAGGACGTCGTCATCGATTCGGTGATCGTGCGCGGAACGGAAGGGCCGCGCCTGGACTTCGCCTCGGGCGACAAGGCCTGGGTCGATGTCACCCTGCGGGCGGTGCGGCGCGCGGAGAAGGTCGCCTGCGTGATCCGCTTCAAGGACGACAAGTACAACGAGATCTTCAACACCGCCACGGAGCGGCTGGGCATTCCGCCCATTACCCTGCTGCCCGGCGAGACCGTCACCTACAGCTTCGATCTGAACATGCATCTTGCCGCCGGCACGTTCCATCTTGGAGTCGGCGCCATCCGCTTCGACGTCGACAGGATATTCGACCTGGTGGAACCGGCGGCGTCGGTCTTTGTACGCTCCCCGATGGACGTGCGCGGCGCGGCAAACCTCTACCCGACGGTGCGGCGGCTCGACGTGGCCGGCGCCGCCTGACAGCCATGCGGGCCATTGCGGCAGCGCTGCTGCCCTTTGCGGTGCTCGCACTGTGCAGCGGCGCAGCAGATGCTACGACCGGCCCCCTGTCCGTCTCCGGGCGACACCTCATCGACCCGAGCGGGCAACCCGTATTCCTCAATGGTGAGGCGGCCTGGTCGCTGGCAGTGGCCGCCACCGACCAGGACGTCGAGCAGTATCTGCAGCAGCGCCGCTCGCTCGGAATCAATGCCCTCCTGATCAATCTGATCGAGCACCACTTCGGCGGCCCCCGCAACCGCTCCGGGGAGCTGCCCTTCGTGGGCAAGCCCTTCGGGCAGCCGAACGAGGCGTATTTCCAGCACCTGGACAAGGTGCTGTCCCGGGCCACCGAGCTGGGATTCATCGTGCTGGCCTTTCCTGCCTACCTCGGGTACGAGTGCGGCGACGAAGGCTGGTGTGCTGAAGTGCGCGCAACTCCTGCGGCGACGCTGGAGGCCTACGGCCGTTTTCTCGGCGAGCGCTATCGGAGCAACCCAAACCTGGTGTGGGTGCACGGCGGCGACGCAGATGCGAAGGCAAACGCAGTCGAGCGGCAGGTCGCGGCGATCGCCGCGGGAATCAGGTCGGCCGGCGCGCGGCAGCTGCATACCGCTCACTGCGCCCGCAGCTCTTCGGCGCGCGACTGTTACGACTTCCTCAAGCCAGACTTCGATGCCGTCTACACGAAGTGCGACAACGTCAACGGCGAGACGCACCGCGCGTACACGCGCACTCCGGTGATGCCGTACGTCCTCATCGAGGCCATCTACGAGCGTGAAGGAGCCGATCTGCACTGTCTGCTCGCGCAGTTCAATGCGACGGCGCTGGGCGGGGGCGCCGGACATTTTCTCGGTATCTATCCATTGTGGATGTTCTCCGCCGGCTGGCAGAGCTACCTGCGCACACCTGGAATCCTGGCCATTGCCAGAAGCATGGCGGCCTTGCGTCAGGCGGGGATCGCGCAGCCGAGCCTCGTGCCGCAATGGACCGCCGCGCAGGCTGCGCAAAGCGGCGCTTCCCGCACCCGGGCCCCGCTGGTCGGCCAGTGGGCCAGAATGCCGGCTGCCAACGCTTCGGTCGGCTACGTGGGCGGACTGAACGTGATCGGACTACCGGACGCAGGACGCGCGGCAGTCTGCTGGTTCGACGTCGGCGACGACGCCGAGCCGCAGGCCATCTCCGGACAGACTACTGCGGCAGACCGAAAATACTCACCGCCGCGGCCGGGCCTGTGGCTGTACATGCATGCTCCGGCGGGAGCCTTCCAGTGCAATGCACCGGAGCGGGGCACTACGGCGGTACCGGCAGTACCGGCGGGGCCGCAGTAGACGCCCAAACCCTCGTTTAGAAGACGCCTTCGTTCTTGAACAGCGCCGGCCGCAACGCGACCGGCTTCTTCAGGGCCTGATAGATCACCTGCAGCATCGCGGTGGAGTTGTGGAACTCCTGTGTCGGGTCGGTCGAAGTGCGGCTGAGGTGCTGATAGCTCAGCACCCAGTGCACCTTACGGGTGGTCTGCAGATCCAGTCCGACGGTCCAGGCCAGGTCAGTATCCTTGCGCGTCAGCGGCAGGAACTGCCGCTGTGCACGATCGGCGGCCAAATACGCTCGCAGAACGGAGGTGAGACGCCGATCGACCTCGAGGGTGAGGTCGGAGAAGGTCTGATTGGCCAGCTCGCTCACAGTCTTCTGATACTGCACGTCGTCGTAGCGCGCACGCAGTCCGATCTCGGTGCGGGTACCGGTGACCTGGATCAGCGTTTCCGCGAACTTCTCCTTCAGAGCGGCCGCGACCGGCGCGATGTTCTGCAGCGTCGCGCCCAGATTGGCGGTCTGATTCTGCAGGAGCTGCAGCCGATCCAGGGTGTCCGCGTACTGCGTGCCAACCTGGGCCTCCACGGAGATATGCGCGCTGAGCTTGTGAGTGAGGTCGAGCCGCAGCAGCGGCGCGGAGGCCCCGGAAGAGCCGCTCTCACTGAGCTTCGTGCCGCCCGCGTCCAGGACGAGGCCGGTGCGCGAGAAGTTTGCGGCCCAGCGCACGTAGGTTTCCAGGATCCGGAAGTTGTTGCCGATGTCCAGGGGCACGGGCTGGGCACCGTTGTCGAACATCGTGTCGCGGTCGCTCACGTGCAGCGAGATGCCGCTGTGGGGCCCGCTCGGGTGGGCCACGGCGAGATCCGCCAGATAGTAGTGATTGCCCGGGACCGCCTGGTTCTGATAGTCCGTGCGGCCATACAGCAGATTCGCCGTGAGCAGATTGCGGCTACCCAGATTGACTGCGAAGGCGGGACCGGTGACGAAGTAGCTGTCGTACGCCCAGTTGTCCGGCCGGTCCGAGGACAGGGGATCCTCCAGCGTCGGACCGAAGTTTTCGCGGAACTCCCAGGTCACGTGCTCCGGCACCAGCGTGAAGGTGGCATCCCCCGCGAACGCTCCGCGCACCTTGCTCGCAAAGGTCTTGCTGAGGTAGTCGAGGTAGGTGCCCGTTGCGCGAGCGTAGACGCTGTAGCGCGGGCCCTGCCCCAGGTAGTCGAGCAGGAGCCCGACTCCTCCGATGTTATCGTCCCGGCCGCCGGTCGGAATCTGATCCACGTTGGTCACGTGGGTCACGTTCGCCAACAGCGACAGGTCCACGCCGTTATCCGCGGCGGCGGGGAAGCTCAACAGGCTGGCCGCGCCGCACAGACATGCCGCGTGGAGCGCGGCGGCCAGCTTTGGAATGCGCCGCGGTGCGGCAGACTTCGCTTCAGGCGAATTGGTATTGTTGTGGGTCATGGTGCTCTCGCGCCGCCTGAAGTGGCGGCGGCGCATGCGTGCAATCGCGGACCGGCGATGTTGCGGTGGTGACTACGCAGATTGGTCGGCGCTCCCATAGCGCTTGCCATAGTAGTGTCCGAACGTCGCGCTCTTGACCTGATTGAGCATCAGTCCGACGGGGCGTCCGGCTCCGAGCGCTGCAACGGCCTGCGTGACCGCATTGCGCGGTGTGGAATCCGCGCGGACCACCAGCATGATCTGATTTACGACGTCCGCGAGGGCCCGTGACTCGCTGGTCAGCAGCACGGGCGGAGAATCGAACACGATGATGGTGCGCTGATCGAGCTGCTTGGTCTCGCCGAGCAGCGCGCGCATGCGGGCGCTGGAGAGCAGCTCGGTCGCGTTCTCCGATGAGCGGCCGGCGGGAATCAGGATCAGTCCGGGCAGATCGGTCCCCCACATGACATCCAGCAAGGACGCCCCCGGCTCGGCGAGGCAATCCAGCAGGCCGCGCTCGCTCTGCAGTCCGAGCAGAGTGCTCAGATTGGGCTTGGCGACATCCGCATCGATCAGTATCACCGAGAAGTCGCGCTCGGCTGCGAAGCTCAGAGCCAGATTCAGGGCCGTGAAGGTCTTGCCCTCGCCGGGCAGCGCACTGGCCACCATGATCGAGCGCGCACGGGTCGATTGCGATTCCGGCCCGGTCGAGGCCCCCAGCAGGCCGCGCTTGAGCGCCCGGTATTCGGTGACGAGGCGGTGCTCGTCCTGCTCGGGGGGCAGCAGGCCGGCAGTGCGCAGGGCGGTACGGTCGAGCTTGAGCGTGTGCTCGGGAGTGAACGGCTGGCGCATGGGAAACGGCGCCACCTGCTCGAGCTCCGAGGAGCGTAGCGAGCGGGTAGATCCCTGGTCGGCGTCGCCGAGCGCGCGCGCCGTAGACACTTCGATCTTGGCTTGGGCGGCCGCTTTGGCCTTGCGGATGGCTTCCTCTATGCGGCTCATGGCTGATCCTTCACCCCAGGATGTGCTGAAACCAGGTCGCGCTGGCGTCTTTCAGAACCAGCACGACGACAAAAGCAAAAGCCAGTCCAAGGGCGACCGTGCCATAGCGGAACACCGAGGCCCGGGCCTGGGAGGCGACCTCCTCGAGCCGCACCATGCTGACGGTACCGAATACCGGCAACCGGGTGGTCTGGCTGAGGGACGAGGCCGTGGAATACACAGGGTTGTGCTGATGGAGAAGGTAAGCGACGACGACACCGCCGCCGACGGCCACGAGGAACACCGCCAGCAGCATCAGGAGCCGCTTGGGTGCCACGGGCTCCGGACGGGCCGCCGGTGGATCGGTGACCTCGAATTTCACGGCTCCGGTCTCCTCCGAGGCTTCCGACAGCTTCGCCTTCTGGAGGCGGTCGAGCAGCGCTTCGTACTGGACCTTGGTCACACCGTAGTCGCGATTGAGCCTGGCGAGCTCGGCTTCGACATCCGGGGCGGAGTCGATCTGCCGCTTCAGGTCGCGGACGCGCCGCTCGCGATCCGCAATGTCCCCGCGAGCGGCCGCAACGTCCACGTCGATCTTGTTGAGCTGCATGCGGATCGCCTGGTACAGCGGGTTGTCCGCAACGGAAAGACTGCCGGAGCCGCTGCCGCCGTGCTCGAGCGCGGCGATCTCAGTTACCCGCCGCGCCTTCAGATCCGCAATCGTCTGCCGCAGCGCGATGACTTCAGGGTGCTTTTCGGTGAAGCGCAGCAGCAGATCTTCGAGCTTGGATTCCGACTCCTTGATCCGGCCATCGAGGTCCTTTTCACCGCCCGCGGGTGCCGCGGCACCGGCCGGCCGCTCGAGCGGCACCAGCGGCTTCTCGCCGCGCAACTGCGTCTGCAACTCCTCGCGCTGGCTCAGCAGCACGCTCAGCTGCGCCTGCGAGTGGTTCAGGTTTTCCTGCTCGGTCTGCACGCGCTGGAAGTAGTCACCGCCCTGTCCGGGCAACAGGCCGAAATTCTGTTTCTTGAACTCCGCCAGTCCGTCCTCGGCCTTGCTGAGCTTCGACTCCAGGCCGTGCAGCTGCTCCGTGAGAAATTGCTGCGCCTCGACCGACTGCTCGCGGTTGGAGTCCTGCGAGCCTTCGACAAATCCCGCCACCAGCGACTCGACGACCGCCAGCGCAGTCTCCCGGTGCGTGTCCTGGTAAGTGACCGTATAGACGCGGCCGGCCATGGGCTGCTCCGCGTTGCGGACCGTCTCGATGTCGATCTTGGTTTTGAGCTTTTCGATCAGGTCGGCGCGCTCGCGCTCGTTCTTCACGCGCGCGTCCAGCTGCGTGGCCGCAATCATCTTCGCAAGATGAGGGCGGCTGAGGAGCGTCTGCCGCACGTAGCTGACCTGCGCATCCACGTTCGGGTCCACGGCGAGGCCCTGCAGCAGGGGACGCAGCCGCGTCGAGGCATCCACGTAGATCTTGGCGCCGGCTTCGTAGACGTTCGGCATCGCGGAAATCGCGATCCAGCCGGCGAGCAGCAGTACCCAGGCCGCGCCCATGCCCTGCCAGCGGAAGCGCCATGCTCCCCGGATTTCCTGCAGCACCTCGGTCATGGCGGAAGTGTTCGCCTGCTCCACTTGAGCTCCCTCGCGCATGTTGACTGTGTTGTATTTCGTTGGGCGCCGCTAAGAGTCAGAATATCAGAATCGCGATTCCGGAATGACCAGCACGTCACCGGGCATGAGCGCCAGATTCTGGCTCATGTCCCCGCCGATCAGGTTGCCGACCTTGACCTTGATTTGCTCGCTCTTGCCGTTCTGGGAACGCACGATCTTGGCGCGATTCGGGGCGGCAAAGTCCGTGGGGCCTCCGACCTGGAGAACCACGTCCAGTACGCGCAAGCCCGAGCGAAACGCGACGCTCTGCGGATTCTTCACCTGTCCGATCACCTTCACCTGGCTGAGCGTGCTGACCGCCGCGGTGACCAGAACGTTCACCTTGGGACTGCGTACGTACTCGCCCAGGACCTGTTCCATATCCCGCGCCAGCTGCGCAGGCGTCTTGCCCACGACGGTCATGTCCTCGACCAGGGGTGTGGAGATCTTGCCGTCCGGACGCACGGGCACGGTGGTGGACAGTTCCGGACTGCGCCAGACGAAGATCTGCAGCGTATCTCCCGGGCCGATCACATAGTCGGGGCCTGGTGTCTTTGCGGCGGCGGGCGGCGGGGTGGCCGCTGCCTGTGCCTGCGCATCGGCGGGCATCGCACCCCCCGTCAGGCCGCTCATCAGAGCTATCGCAAGTACCCATCGCCGAAAGCAATTTTTTAACAATTCTTGTCCCCCGCGTGCTGCCCAACGCTTGCGCGGGCGCGCGACTTCCCCTCAGCACCAGTAACCTTAGCTCATTTGCCCTGCCGGAGATGGGTGCAGAGCGGCGAATCGTGAAAGAGTTCACGGAGCGCCGGCGCGAATCCTCCGCACAGTGGCCTTCCACGGTAGTATCGCGGCTCACCGGGCATTGCAGAACAACGATATCCACGGGGAGTCCTGGCGTAAAGCGTATGTGCGGCTTTTGCGGAATACACGACCCGGCGGCCACTGCGGGCGTCGACAGGAACCTGTTGCGGAAGATGACGGCGCTCATGGCGGAGCGAGGACCGGACGCCGAGGGCGTATGGTTCGGCCCCCAGCTCGGCCTGGGACACCGGCGGCTCACGATCATCGACCTCGAGGCCGGCGAGCAGCCGGTCTTCAACGAAGACCGTACGGTGCTCGTCGTATTCAACGGCGAGATATTCAACTACCGCGAGCTGCGCAAGGAACTCGAGCTGCGCGGTCACCGGTTCGCGACCAACACGGACACCGAAGTCATCGTGCACGCGTACGAGGAGTACGGTGCGCGCTGCGTAGAGCACTTCCGCGGCATGTTTGCCTTTGCCCTGCACGACACACGCAGCGGCGGGCTATTTCTCGCGAGGGACCGCCTGGGCATCAAACCGCTGTACTACACGCTGGACCGGGGCAGGCTGCTGTTCGCATCCGAAGTGAAGCCGCTGCTGCTGGCACTGGGCGGAACGGCGACGCCGGATGCCGCCGCGATCGATTTCTTCGTCAACGTCGGCTACGTGCCGGGCGAGCGCACCCTGTTCCAGGGGATTCGCAAGCTCCTTCCCGGCCACACGCTGCAGTGGCAGCACGGGCGGCCGCAGATCGAGCGCTTCTGGGACGTTCCGGACGAGCCTGCGCAGGTATTGTCTCTCGAGGATGCGGAGAGCCGCTTCGCTGAGCTCCTGCGGGAGAGCGTGCGCTTGCGCCTGATCAGCGACGTCCCGCTGGGCGCGTTCCTGAGCGGTGGCGTGGACTCGAGCGTAATCGTCGCCCAGATGCGGGAGCTGTGCGCCCAGCCCGTCAAGACATTCTCGATCGGCTACAACGACAGCCCCGAGCACAACGAGTTGCCAGCCGCCCGCGCGGTGGCGGAGCACCTGGGAACGGATCACGTCGAGCACGTGCTCACCCATGGGGACTTCTTCGCGAACATCGAGGCGTTCGTCCAGCGCTCCGAGGAACCGATCGTCGAGAGCGCTGGAATCGCTCTTTACCACCTGGCGAAGCGCGCGCGTCAGGACGTGACCGTCGTGCTTTCAGGTGAAGGGGGCGATGAGATCCTCGCGGGCTACCCGCTGTATCGCATCATGTCGGACATCGAGAAGATGCGGCCGGGAGTCCGCTGGACCGGGCTCGCTGCGCTGGCTCGCGCCAGCGCGCCGAAGGTCGCCAGCGAGAAGCTCGCGAAGTATCTGGACTGGACGGGCACCCCGTTGGCGGACTGCTACTGGAGCATACCCAACGATGTGACCGCAGGCGTGCGCTCTCGAATCTACTCGCCGCACTTCAGCGCTCAGGTCGGCAACGGCGTGGGCGAGTATTTCGGCGAGCTGTTTGCGCGGCTGCAGCATGCAACGGCACTGAAGCGGATGTCGTACGTCGACATCAAGTCGTGGCTGCCGGATGATCTGCTGATCAAGGCCGACAAGATGACGATGGCCGCATCCGTCGAGCTGCGCGTCCCGTTCCTGGATCACAAGCTCGTCGAGTTCTGCCTGACGCTGCCCGATGAGCTGCGGCTGAACGGCAGTATCGGCAAGTATCTGCTCAAGCGCACCGCCCTGCGCTGGCTGCCCGCAAGCATCGTGAACCGCAAGAAGCAGGGCTTTCCGGTACCGATCTCGCGCTGGTTCCGCGAATCGCTGTATCCGCGGGTCGCCGAGATTCTGCTCGACCGCCGCACTCTTTCACGCGGCTATTTCGAGCCCGCGTACGTCCGCAACATCCTCGAGCGGCACAAGCGTGGGCATGGCGACTACAGCAGGAGGCTGCTGACGCTGGTCATTCTCGAGATCTGGCACCGGACGTTTGCGGATGGCGTCTGCTCGACTCTGCAGGCCCTTGACGGGGGACCGGTGCCGCTGCGTGCAGTCAACGCGTGAACGCGCTGCTGTTCAGCAATCTCTTCCCGACCGCTGCTGAGCCGACACGCGGAATCTTCACTTTGCAGCTCGCTCGTGAGCTGGCGAAACTGTGCGAGCTGCATGTCGCAGTGCCCATACCTTGGTTTCCGCGCGCGGCTTGGGCGCACCGACTGCTGCCGGAATACGGCAGACGGTTCGGCCGGGTGGAGCCGGTTGCCGGATCGCCCGGGGTCACGGTTTCCTTCCCGCGCTACCCGCTCATTCCGAAGATCTCGGATGCACAGCATTCGAAGCTGATGTGGCTGGGAGTCCACCGGCAGATCGAGCTCCTGCACCGCAGAGTCGGGCTGGACGTGATCAATGCCCATTGGTTGTATCCCGACGGAGTCGTGGCTGCGCGGGTCGCTGCGCGCCTGGGCATTCCGGTCGTCCTCACCGCCCTCGGATGCGACGTGAACGATTTCCTTCTCGTGCCTGCTCTGCGCAGTCAGATCCTGGCAGCGCTGCGCGCGGCCAGCGCGGTCACGGCTGTCTCCGCTCCCCTTGCAGATGCCCTGACTGACGCCGGTGTCCCACCCGCCCGGATCTCGGTGATCCCCAACGGTGTCGATACGAGCCGCTTCAGACTCCAGGACAGCGCTGTCGCCCGGACGGCGCTCGGACTGAGCCCCGGCGATCCCCTGATCGTGTGCGTCAGCAGGCTCAGTGCTGAAAAAGGCGTGCGCTACCTGTTGTCCGCCGCCGCGCTGCTCAAGAGTCGGATGCGAGGAGTGCGCATCGCGATAGTCGGAGACGGCGAGGAGCGCGAATCCCTCGAAGCACTCGCTGCGGAGGGCGGCGTTCAGGATACGACGCAGTTCGTCGGCGCAGTGCCGCACGAAGACGTCGCAACATGGCTGTCGGCCGCGACGGTCGTGTGCATGCCCAGTGTCCGGGAAGGCCATCCGAATGCGGCGATGGAAGCGCTTGCCTGCGGCAGACCGCTCGTGGCGAGCCGCGTCGGCGCCCTGCCCTCCATGATCTCATCCGGGACCGGGCTCCTGGTTCCTCCGGCCGATCCCGGCGCGCTGGCAGAGGCCCTCGAACAGGCGCTGACGCAGAGTTGGGATGCGGACAAGATCGCGGCCTCGGTTCGCGCCGCGAGCTGGGAGGGAGCTGCCCGGGCCTACGCGGAGGTTCTGATAAGCGTGGCACGCCCGGCTGCGCTGGATTCCGTTCGCACCGTCGGCACAGCGGGCTGACGGCGCCATGCGAGCCCCCATGAGGTTGCTGCGCACAGTGAGCCGGTGGTACCCGGACCTGCTGCGCTTCGAGCTGCCCCCGAGCGGCGCACAGCGTGTGGCGCTCACCTTCGATGACGGTCCGCACCCCGACGTGACGCCGGCAATTCTCGATGTATTGGCGCGCCAGGAGGCGACGGCTACATTCTTCTTCCAGGGCAGCAACGCCCGCCGGTTGCCCGACATCGTGAGACGGGCCCATGCTGCGGGCCACCAGATTGCAGCCCATGGGGAGGACCACACCTCCGCTCTGAAGCAGACGGCTGCCGCCACCTGCGCGAATGCGAGCCTCTGCCATCAGGGCCTCTCGGACATCGTCGGCGTGGAACTGCCCAGGTATTTCCGACCGCCCTACGGCGACATGACCTTCGCAGGCCTGCGCGGGCTGCGGCGCGAAGGGTTTCGGCTCGCGTACTGGTCGTACGACAGCAACGACTCCTTCGCTTCCGGCGCGGATGAGGTGCTGGCGCGCATCGACGCCGAGCCTCCGCAGGCGGGCAGCATCGTACTGTTCCACGACGATTACCCACTCACCGCCGAGGCCTTGCCGCGCGTGCTCGACGCACTACGCGGTCAAGGGCTCTCTTTCGCCACAGTTGCCGACGCCGGCGAACGAGGCCGCCCAACATGCTCGTAAGTATCATCATCCCAACGTACAACCGCGCACACACGATCGCTGCCGCCATCCGCAGCGCGCTCGAGCAGAGTTTCGCAGACTTTGAGCTGATCATTGCCGATGACGGCTCGACGGACGAGACCGAACAGGTCGTCAGGGAAGTTCAGTCGCCGCGGGTACGCTACGTTCGCAAGCCCAACGGCGGCTGCTCGAGTGCCCGCAATTTCGGCGTGCAGAGTGCCGCCGGCAAGTACGTGGCATTCCTCGACTCCGACGACTCATGGGATCCGCACTGGCTGCGCACCGTCACGGGTATCCTCGAAGGGGATGCCGGCATCGGCGCCGTGTACGGCAGCCTCCAGCTCATTGGAGCCGGGGGGACTCAAACAGGCGTGTTCGATCTGTCCGTCGGCGGCCGCTTCAGGGAGGCGACCGTCCCGTATGTCCTCCAGCAGTGCGCGGGCCTCCTGGGCTCGAACGTCGTCGCCCGCCGCGACGTGGTGCTGCAGATCGGTGGCTGGGACGAATCGTTTCCCACCTCGGGCGATCTGGACTTCGGCCTGCGCCTGGCGAGCGTCACTCGTGTTGCGATCGTGGCGCAGCCCATGATCCGCCTGGTGGAGACCGCCGGCTCGCTGAGCAAGAAAGTCAACACGGGGAATCGCGTGCGGGTGCTGGAAAAGTTCATCAAGAACCACCCGCAGCTTGCGGGTACGCACGCGCGCATCCTGCGCCAGTCCCGTGCCCGCATATTGCTCAGCTACGGCGAGGATCTGCTGTGGTTCCGGCGAATCGGGGAAGCGGAGCGGCAACTGCTCGCATCGCTGCGCATCGAGCCCAACGCAAAGGCGATCTGGCTGCTCGCGAAGGCGCAGGCATTGAAGCTCATGGGGCCGTCGAAGGCGGCGGGCGGTTCCCGCTAGCGGCGGGTCCCGGCCCCGGCGCGCGTGCGCCCTGGTGCTCGCACGGGTCGCCCGCGCAGTGAACCGCGCCGCTGCGCCCTCACTTCTTCTTTTTTGCGAGCACGATGATCGTCTGCCCCAGGCCACAGCTCTCTCTGAGCCGGTCCGCGGGTCCCCGCAAGTGCAAGGCGTCGAGCACGGAGTTCAACCGCGCGCTGTTGACGAAATGCAGGAATCCGCGGTCGCCGGCCGGATTCACCGTCTTCAGCGACTGCACCTCGAAATCCCGTCCGAGCAGCGCGCGCAGCCGCGCGCGGCTCGCCCAATTGCGGATCTGACCGGCGGCGAGCGGTGCAAGGCTGGAGTTGCGCGAGAACACCGTGGGGTTCTGCGAAGTCAGGATCAGATGGCCGCCCGGCTTCAGATGCGCCCTCATGTGAGCGAGGAAGCTCGCGTGATCGGCGATCGATGCGAGCGAATCAACGCACACGAGCAGATCGTAGGTACCGATTCCCAGATCCAGCTGCAGGAAATCCCCACAGACGAAGCTCGCATTCGAATAGCGCTCCTTGGCGATCCGGATCGACTCGTCCGAGATGTCAGTGCCGGTTGCCGCACCGAACATCGACAACTGAGTGGTGAGCCAGCCGTTCGCACAGCCCACGTCCAGAATGCTGGCGTCGCGCAGCTTCAGGCTGTGGACGAGCTTCAGCACCTCGTCGCGGCGCCTGACGGAGGCACGGTCGAGCGGCTTGATCTCCCGATTCCGGAGGTTCCAGTCGTTCCAGAAGACGCGCTGGTCGTCCACGCTGGGCGGATTCGCGCTCATTTTTTTCCCCGCTGCCGGTTGGCCGGCAGGCTCATTTGTTCTCGCGGGCCTCGAGGGGAACCCGCCTGTTGTTCTAGCGGCGCGCCGCAGATGGCACCTGCCTCTCGTTCCTGCCGCGCACCTTGGGGACACGCTTTTTGTTGTTCCGCCCCTGACGGAAACACACTTCCGTTCCCTAAAGTGTACCAGCAACCTGGGACGTGATCGACCTTCGTCGCGTACGTCCTGGCGGGCTGTCTTATGTAATCGGGGTGTGGCCTTCGCCTGTTCCGCGGGTTGGGTGACCTGAGAGGCCAGTGTGGCCTCAGCAGGCCTGTGTGGTCTGAAAGGCCTGTGTGGCCTGAAAGGCCTGTGTGGCCTGAAAGGCCTGTATGGCCTGAAAGGCCTGTAACGCCTGAGAGGCCTGTGTGGCTCGGGGGGGCGGGGTCGGCCTGAGTGGCTAGCGCCGCTCTTCAACGGCGCGCACCGCCCGCAACGGTCTGCGGACGGTGCGCGGTCGAATCGGTGATCGGACGGCTGCGCCCTACTGGACCGACACGTCCGTCGGCGGGTTGGGGACTGCGCCCTTCGCGATCGGCGATGCGGTGCCCAGCTGGGCCCAGAGGTAGTCGGTCAGGCTGAGCGTACTGGTGGTGAAGCCGCGCGAATTGACTTCCGACATGTCGGCCTTGATCCGGCTCTCGTACGGCCAGGGCCACAGCGAGTCGCTCTGCAGGGTGTTATATCCGGTGTCGCCCCAGAGCGTACCGCTCACTCCCATCTTGTTCACGATCTGCGCGCCGATCTGCCCGCCGCCCGAGCCCATGGTCGCCAGTGGCGAGCCGCTCTCGATGCGCGGCAGAAATTTCAGTCCGTTCTTGGTCGGATCGAGCGTCGTGCCGCAATTGTTGCCGCCATTTCCGAACGCCACGGAGGTGGTCGCCGAGATGCTCTCGCACGCATTGCCCGAATTCTGGTACGCGATGGAGTTGGTGATGTTCACCCCTCCCGCGCTCTTCCAGTCCGCGAATGCCGCGCCACCGCTCTTCACGGTCGCCCGGTTCACGGTTCCCTTGTTCGCCGACCCGTTGGTAGCGATGCCGCCGGCGGTCGGTCCCCACACGACGACGTCCTCCAGCAATGAGCTCAGATAGGCCGAAGCTCCGTCCCAGGCCATGCCATTGCCGCCGCCGCCGAGCACGATGGAGCCGCGCACGTTGACGTTGGCTGCGCGCTGCGAGGTGGTGCTGTTCGAGACGAGATAGACGTTCGACTCCCAGCCGGGCAGGCCGGTCAGGCTGTCGACCACCATCGAGTTCTGCATTTCCACGTTGGTCGAGTCGTAGAGCGCGATGCCCGCTTCCGGATTGTTGCCGTCGTAGGTCCAGCCGCCGTCATGGCGCACGACCACGCGGCGCAGCACGATCTTGTCCGAGTTGTAGACGAGGACCTTGTAGCGGCCACCGAGGCCGTAGACCCAGGAATCCTCGAGCAGCACGAATTGCGCGCCCGGAGTGTTGTCGTTGCTGCCGATTTGCACGGTCACCACGTTGCCGCTGCTCGGTCCGCCCTTGAAGGCACAGCGCAGGAATTTCAGGTACCGGCCGAGGATGACCTTGGTGCTCTGGTCGTCCCACTTCAGGCCCTCGAACTGCAGGAAGTGATCCCCGGTTCCGAGATCGAGCGCCCCCTTGATGACGACGGTTCCGTCCACCGTGGCGCGCACCACGTTATAGGCCCCGGACTTTCCGGCCGTCACCGATGAGACGGACTCTGCATAGGTTCCCGCGTTGATCTGCACGACGTCGCCGCCAGAGCTCGACAGCATCTTCAGTCCGCCGGCAATCGTCTTCTTCGGCGCCACCTGGCTGCCGGCAGCACTGTCGTTTCCGATCAGGGCGTCCACGTAGTAGATCGCGGCGTGCGCACTGACTGTCGCGCTCAGGCCTAGAACGGCAAGGATGGCCAGCGCAAGAAACCGGCCTGCAGGTACATGACTCGCGACATTCATCGGCATGGGGCGCCCTCTCGACTTAATGCATCACACGGGTTGCAGGCGAGTATTGCCCATTTCATCGCACGGAGACTATATGTCTGTCGTATGCGACAAAGCCTTGGTTTTTCCGAGGGTTGGGCGATGCGGGGCGTCACGGAAACTGCGCAGAACAACGCCTTGCAGCGCACTGCTGCGCGCGCACGGAGGTGGCATCGGGCGTGCGCCAACAGCTATCTGCGCAACACCATAATGTAGAAGTTGAGATCTGTTGCACACTCGCGCGTTGCAGCGCGGGGCTTCAGCGGCGCGATTCCCAGGCGGTCAGGATTCTCTGTGCAGTCTGCCGCCAGGTGTGTTCACGGAGGAGTTTGTCATAAGCGCGCTGTGCCACGTCCCGGCGCAGGCTTCCGGACTGCACCAGCCGCGCCAGTGCATCGAGGCACCCCGCCTGGTCCAGTGGCTCGAACAGCAGCGCAGTCGGGGCATCGCCCCCGCCGTCTCCGTGCACGTCCACGATCGGAGGCAAACGCGGCAGCACGAGGGGAATCCGCAAGGCCATCATCTCGAACATCACGATGGGCGAGCCGAAGACGTTCGAGTGCGGCAGGATGCCAATGTCGAATGTCTGGATGTGGTCGTACACTGCGCTGCGTGCGACCGCTCCCGTCATCAGGACGTCGGCTGCACACGGCATCGCCGCCGCCTTCTGCCGCAGCTCGCCATCCGCGGGGCCGGCACCCACCAGGCACAGGCGGCATTGCGGAAAGCGCCGCCGCAGCTCGCCGAACGCTTCGAGCAGCAGGTCGAGCCTGTCCCAATGATCGAACCAGCCGGCAAACCCGATGACGATCGCATCAGCGGAAAACCCGAGCTTGCGCCGCATCGAGTCACGGTCCTCGTGCAGCTTCAATCGTCCGACGTCGAAGCCGTTAGGTACTACCGCGAGGCGCGAGCGATCGAGGCCTGCGTCAACGAGCCGATCGCCCAGGTATGAGGACACGGCGTGCGCGAGAGTGCAGCGCCGAATCAGGCGCCGCTCCATCGCGGCACACAACCTGGGGAACGACTGGCGCCTGGCGCGGCCCGGAATGCCGCTGACCTCGTTCGCCTCCAGCAGGAAGCTGCAGCCCGCGGAGTGCGCGGCCCGTGCTCCCGCGAGCATGAAGAATGCGTACCGCTCGAAGACCAGATCGTAGCGCCCCGCGCGCAGCGCCCCCCGCACGCGACCGGCTTCGGGAATGTTGTAGAGCATCTCGGCAATCTCGAACAGCCAGTTCGGCAGCCGCCTGCTGAGCAGTTTCCACAACGACGACCAGCCGCGCGTCTGCGTCGTCGCCTTGTCAACCGGAACGCTGGAGGCGGGATCGAAAGGATCCACACCGGGCGGCGACAGGACGTCCACCGTGTGACCGAGCGAGCGCAGCGCCGTCACGATGCTGACGATATGATTGCCCTCAGCGCCGCGGCCCTGCGTGCGGTGATGGTAGAGAATCCGTAGCGGGCCACTCATGCAGCGGCGGTCGCCGGCGCAGCCGGCATGGCGATCTTCCGAATGATTTCGTACATCTCCCACGCACTGACGTAACGAAGCTGCATGCCCGGCCGGTCGCGCACCTGCGCCTCGAGCTCGCTCCACATGAGCTCCAGCCCCCCCTGCAGCAGCATCCGCGTGGTCTCTTCCTCCATCCCGTGAGTATGCAGCTTCAGAAAGACGTGCTGTTCGGCGCCAACGATTCGCGGTGCGTACCCCAGCCACAGGCGCACCCGGTCGGCACTCGGCGGAGCATCTGCGGAAATCTCGGCATTTTCGATCCTCGGAATCACGCCGAGCTTGCGGGAGCGCCAGTTCAGCCCCAGCGGGCCCTGGACGATCAGCAGCTCGTCTGCGCTGCCCCATGAGCCAGCCACGAGGTCGCGACCCGTATCGTGGGATTTGCGCCGGCCAGGCCGGCCGCGGCAGAAGTAGATCGAATTGATCTTGCGCGTCTGCGTGTCGCTCGGGGCCGAAGGCAGAGTGAAATCCACCTTGCAGCCGGTCTCGACGAGGACGCTGAGCTCGTTGTCGACTCCGCACCAGCGGCCGTCCGGCCTGGAGTTGTCCAGAGCCCAGTTACCGTGCACGAAACAATACGGGGTTCGCTCCGAACCGGCGGCCGGGCGCAACAGCCCGTGTCGGGTACGTAGAGTGTCGACGAATCCGAGCAATGCGGCGCGCAGACTGTCCGCAGTATCGCCGTCATGGTGGTAGTGCACGTCGACATCACCGACCCCCTCGCGCGTCAGCTGTGCAAGCTGATCGAGAATCTGCGGATCGTACTCTTCGATGGGATAGAAGTGGGTGTGACAAGGCGAGCGGCCGACGCTGTCGCGGTGCTGTCGGGCAATGGCCGGATACCCGGCCATCCAGCGATGCATGCGCTCATGAGCCGCTTCCCGACTGGCGCCGCCGCCGTAGGGCTCGAAGTGATCCGCCACACACACATAGACCGTGGTTCCCGAAAGGAGCGGCTTGCTTCGGCTTTGCGGGGTCGTCAGGTATGTGCCGAGCCAGTAGTGCATGTTGCGCGCGCGGATCGCGACAATCACGACCGTCAGCGCCAAGAGCGCTCCCAGGAGCACGAGCCACAGCAGATAGCCCATCATTCAGCGCGCCGCCTTTGACCAGAGTGGGGATTGTCCGCCGCGCAGCCAGCGGAGGATGCCCGCGCCAGCTGCAAGATTCATCGCGACGAAGTAGAACGGAATGTACGTGACTCTCGGCTGCGCGCCGCGCGCGCTCAGCTTCCACCCCAAGGCCGCCACGCAGTAGAACATAAGCTGCAGCACCAGCAGGACAGCGAACGCGCGCTCACGCATCAACGCTGCGCTCGCGACGAGCAGCGTCGCGAGGAACACCGGCATGAGCCAGCGCAGTATCTTGTGGCTGACGAACTTCAACAGAAAGCTCCCCGAGCTCAGCAGCGTGCGCCACTCGCGGCAGACGTTCTGGAAGCCCCCCGCGATCATTCTCACCTTCACGTTGAAGTCCTCGCGTATCGTCATCGAGCCCTCTTCGAGCGCGGTCGCGCGCGGCTCGTATACGAGGCGGTAGCCGCGCCGCACGAGGTTGAAGGTCAGATGCAGGTCGTCGTTGACGACCTGCTCGGGTATCGGCGTGTACAGTGAGCGGCGGATTGCGAAGATCTCGCCGTCGGCGGCGACCGTCCCCCCCAACGCGCTTTCCGCCTCCTTGATGCGCGACTCATAGCGCCAGTAGATGTTGTCACCTACGCTGGCGGCCCGGGCCGCATCGGGGACGACTCGCTTCGCACCCGTTGCGCCGCCGACGCCCGGCTCCCGCAGTCTGCTCACCAGCGTCTCGATCGCGTCCCGGGAATAGTAATTGTTGGCGTCCGAAAGCACTACGACGTCGCAAGTCGTCGTGGCGACGGCACGATTCAGTGCATGCCCCTTGCCGCGTCGCTGCGGTTCATGCAGGCAAATGATGCGCGGATCGCCGAATGCCCGCACGATCTCGGCTGTGCGATCCGAGGAGCCGTCGGCGGCGACGATGATGGAAAGCCTCTCGGGGGGATACGATAGGGCGAGCGAGTCTGTGATCTTTGCCGCGATCACTCGCTCCTCGTTATACGCCGCTATCACCAGCGCGACCGTCTCGCGACCGTCAGGCTCAGCGCGCTCCGGGGCACGCCGGCCGAACACTGCCGCAAGCCCCATCATCGCCAGCGGATAGGCCACGTAGTGATAGACCGCCAGTGCGAGACACGTACACGCAATGATCTCGCCGGCGCTCATGGCACGCTCTGCGTAGCGCCCGTTCCGAGGCGCGCTGCAAGGGTCTCGAGCGCGAAGGTCATTCGCTGCAGCGCGGTGGCGTCCGCCGGGCTGTATGTAAATCGCACCCCCACATGATGGATCACAAAAGCGAGCACACAGGCATCGATCAGCGCCGGAGTCAGCCGGAATTCGGCATCGTACTGCAACAGCATCTCTCGCTCCGAGGCTTGCCAGCGCTGCGGGAGCAGCACCTGCTCGATGACTTCCAGGACATCGCGCGCAGCGCCGATCGTGAGGCGCCGGTAGCACAGCAGATATAGCAGATCGCCCATCGGCAGCCCGGGGTGCAGCGCCAGCTCGAAATCGATCACCGCCCGGACACTGCGCGCCCGCGCATCGAAGATCAGATTTTCCAGCTTGTAGTCGCCATGCTGCCAGACGAGCGGCACCGTTTTACCGAGCAGCCCTGCGCGCAGCGCCGTACGTGCCCGATCTATGGCCGTGCGCGCTGTGGGATAGCGCCGCGTCGCCCCGTCGAACGCGGCCTCTGCGAGCTGCGTCCATTCCGGCTCGCCGATGCGACACTCGCGGCGGGACTCCTGGCTGAACTTCATCAGCAGCTCGAATGCGCGAGCGGTGAGTGCATCCAGATCCGGGACGGGCAGATCGACGGTGGCGCCCTCGATCGCCTCGAATACGAAGATGGGCCGCCCGCAGAGGCAGCGCTCGGAGGCGATCCGGGGTAGCAGCTGAATGAGCGAGGGGCTGGCGCCCGTGCTCCGCAGCTCCTCCAGAGCGGCAAGCTCGATGCGCCGGCGTGTCACCGTCTCGGCACCGGTCGGGATGACACACATGACCTGGGACCCGCCGGCAACACGCCGCGGTGCGTCGATTCTGACGAAGCACTTGCCTGGATTCACCAGAAACTGGCTGAACGGCGCGGACCGGGTCGAGGGCGCGCTCTCACCGCAGGCCGCCACGCGCAGCAGCGAAAGCAGCGACGCGCGCGCGCCCTGCCGCATTCCGACGAGCCCGTAGGCGGGAGCGAACAGCTTGGCCCCGAGCCGGCCGAGCACCTTCTCCTTCAATCGCTCCGAGGCATGCCAGGAGTTCCTCGAGGAGCGGTAGCCAGCGGCTGGGATGATCTCCGCCAATACGTCCCGCTCGATCCAGTAGGCGTAGTCCTCGACTTCCTCGAGTCCGAGCTTGCGCAGCCGGCGCATGCAGGAAAAGCGCAGACGTCCGGCGGACGACGCAGCGCCTCCGCTGAGCCGGCCCTTCAGCCGGCGCAGCGACCAGGGATTATCGAGGTCCAGGTACACACGACCCTCGGGGGTGACGACCCGGACGAGCTCATCCAGAAAAGGGCCGGAAATCAGCTTCACGGCGCCGGCGCCGT